>OFHO01000410.1_pt1 | contig 40908 bp, 42 predicted proteins | sample 1521531 | NCBI WGS metagenome assembly OFHO01 (sample SAMEA3504124, study PRJEB24116) | mouse gut metagenome | biome: mouse gut; feature: mouse-associated habitat; material: faeces | place: Denmark | collected 2011
TTCGTACCCGGTAAGGCCGTAGGCCGTGCAGGGCGTGACACCGGCGGCACGCCGGGGCATCCCGCACATCAAGCACCTGCCAGGTCTCCAGGCACCCGCCTGGACTTCGTACCCGGTAAGGCCGTAGGCCGTGCAGGGCGTGACACCGGCGGCACGCCGGCCGGCTTAGCCGCCGGTCATCATCTGTGCCAAATAAGAGCTTTGGGCGTTCATGTTGGAGATCATCTGCTCCATGGTGTTGAACTGGTTCCAGTAGCGGGTCTTTTCCGCCTCGTAGGTGCGCTTCAGGGCGGCAATCTTGTCGTCCAGGCTCTTTAGCTGGTCATAGATAGAGTTGTTCTTTTCGGTGCCGGTTCCCTTGACGCCCGCCAGCTGGACCAGGGTGCCGGGGGTGCCGGAGCTGATTTTAGCGGTGCTGTTCAGGACATTGTTCAGCTTGGCCCCCAGCCCCTCCTCCGGGTCGGTAAAGAGCTTTGCCACGTTGCCGGGGTCGGTTTCCAGCAGCTGGCGCAGCCGGGCCTCCCCATCGGTGGTGAAGGTCAGCTGTCCCTTGGTCTCCCAGGCGCCGGTCTCGATGCCCAGCTCGTAAAGGGCGTAGCCGCCGCCTGCGGGCTTTTCGTACAGGATGGTGCGCATCTGCTGGAGGAAGGTCTGGAGGGTGTTATCCCGGTGGAGAAGTCCTTCCTTGGCCTTTTCCTCCCACAGCTCAATCTCCCGCTCGCTCATTTCCTTCTTCTGGTCGGCGGTGAGGGGGGCGTAGTCCCGGTAATTGGTGTCCTCGTCCAAATAATCGTTGATGGTTTTGATGAGCTTATTATATTCGTCCATAAAGCCCTTGATGCCGTCCATGATTTTATCGGTGTTCTGGGTGACCTCCACCTTGGCGGGGGTGCCGGAGAACTTCTGGAGCTTTCCGTCCTCATTAAGGGAAAGGCCGGTGGCTACCGTCTCCTTGCCCTCCCCGTCCACAAAGACGAAGCCGCTGCCGATTACATCGCCGTTGGCGTTATAGAGCTTGCCGCTCTCGATATACTCCCCTTGCTGGAGGGTGTAGGGATTGCCGCTGCCATCCTGGATGGTGCCCTCTACCAGGTTGTACTCCCCGGTGAGGCTGCTGACGTCGTAGTTAATGCCATTGACGGTGAAGTTGTTTCCGCTGCGCTCGGTGACCATTCCATCAATGACCACCAGGGCGTTCTGGCCCTGTACCGTAAGCTCCTCCTGGCTCTTGCCGGCGGGGGTATCCCCCAGGGTGATCGCTTCCACCCCAAAGAGGTCCTTCATCGCGGCCTTTTCCTCATCGGTGGCGGGGGCATAGTTTTCGCCCAGGCGGATGCGTCCGTCCTCAAAGATATAGCGTCCACCGGTCTTTTCGGACAGCTGGGAAAGTTTGGTCCCCTTGTCCAGGAGCTTCCCATCCTTATCATAAACCTCAATCCCCAACTGCTCCAGGGTGGTGTCCCCATCGGCGGTCCGGGTTTCCTTGACGGTCTCACCCTCCTTGCCGCCTTCCTTGGGCACCTCCACCTCGTAGGTGAGCTTCCGGGAATAGGCCTTGGTGCCGGTGGTGGTGTTCAGGCCGAAGAAGGCGTTCAGCAGGTTGCCTTCCTCCTGGGAAAGGCTAATCTGCTTGCCGGTGCCGGATTCGGTGGCCTCCAGAACAAAGGTGTCGTTCTGGGCCCGGTAGACCATCCGCACACCGGCCTTGCTGGTGTTGACGGCCTCCAGCACCTCGGCGATGGTGTTCTCTTCGGTGAAGTGGAACTCCTCCCCGTTGATTTTGAAGCGGAAGGAGCCGCCCTGGAGGGATTCCTTGAGGGAAAGCTCCCCCAGCTTCATCCCCAGGCCGATGCGGTTGGACTGCCCGGCCTTAAGGCCCATTGCGGTGAGGGATTCCGAGGTTCCCCCCACCTCCACCTTCCGCCCGGCGGAAACGGACAGCTCGAAGCTGCCGCCGGTGCCGCCCACGGTGATTTGGCCCTTGCCGTGGGCCTTATCCAGGGCCTCCTGGAGGGCGCTCCTAAAGGCTTCCTCGTCCACCTGGCCGTCCTTCATCACATCCCGCAGGTCCAGGGCGATGGTCTTGCGCATATCGTCCAGGGTGACGGTAAACTCCATCTTGGGGGTATCGTCCACCACGCCGGAAAAGGTGGTGGTTTTGTCGCTGGCCTTGGAAACCGCCTTGGAAGTGGCGGTAAGCCCCAGGCGGGAAAGGCCCAGCTTGCCGGAGGTGGGGTCCAGGAGGATGTTCTCCCGCTTATCCCCTTCGGTAACCAGGGACATGGCGCCGTCCTTGACCGAGACCTTCACCCCGGTGTCCTTGAAGGCTTCCTCCAGCTTCGCCTGAATCTCGGCGTCCCGCTGGGTGGTGCTGTCGAACTCCCGGAGCTTATCGTCCTGCACAAAGACGTCCCGGAGGTTCACCGAAACCTCCTTGCTGCCTACCTGGAATTTGACGGTGTAGTCCTTATCGGTGCCCACCTGGTCCTTCACCAGCTTTTCCAGGGCCTCCTTATCCAGCTCCCCCACCAACTTGCCGCTGACGGTATCGCCAGAGGAAAGGCTGGTCTTGGTGGCCAGGCGGCGCACCTCGATGCTGTTGCTGCCAGTAACCGCGGAGCTGGTGGCGGTGGCCTTAAAGGCGCTGGAGGAGGTGACCGCGCTCATGGAATTAAAGAAGCTCTCGCTAAGAAGGTTCGAATCGGAGGAATAGCTGAAGAACTTCGTCTGGAAGGCGTTGATTTGGGAGATAAGGTCCCGGTAAATCTCCTGCTTCCACTCCAGCTGCTGCTTAAGGGCGTTCTGCTTATCAATCTTCTGCTGGGTGCCGGAAAGGAGCTGTTCCACCATGCTCTCGGTATCCACACCCGAAGCCAGGCCGGAAAAGCCCTTGTTGCTGCTTGCGCCGCTGACATAGGAGCTGCTTGCTGCGTTAACTGCCATCTGTTTTTGCCTCCATTCCAGGGGAATTTTATCCAATCGTCTTCGACGTGTTCTGCCTTACGATTTTCTCTATTTTAATTATCGGCCTGTTTCCCCCGAACCAAAGGGGCCGGAAAAAATCTGTGGCGGCTGGGGCTTCCTCTTTTTCTTTTCACGGGAAAAGAAAAAGAGGCAAAAAGAAAAGCGGCAAGGGCTATCGAAAAAAGGGTACGGTATTTAAGACTCCAGGCACTCGCCGAAGCTCTTTTGCAGGGTTAAGATAATACCCAGAGGGGAGCCTTACCATCAGAGCTCCCCCGAAAAGCAGGGGGCGCATTGCCGCCACAAGCGGCTCCGCCGGAGAGCAGGGGAGCGCATGGGGGGACTGGTCCCCCCGTGAGGCGCAGCGAAGTCCGTCAGGGCTGGGCGAAGCCCACCTGCCCGAAGGGACGCAAAGCGGCCCGTTAGGGCTCCCGGACCTTCCGCAGAAAGTCCGGGAGCCTGGGATACCGGGGGCACCCCGGCGGTTTTCGGCCCTGGCATCTAAGACTCCAGGCAGTCCCTGTCGCCCTCCGAAGGGTTAAGGCCCCTTAGGGCCGGGTAGGGCGTGACGCCGGGGGCACCCCGGAGGGCGAGACGCCGGGGGCACCCCGGAGGGCGTGACACCGGGGGCACCCCGGCGGCGCTTAGGCGTGGCCTAGACGGCTGCTCCCTCCTTGCCCGGCGCCCACCGAATAAAACCGGGCGGCCTTGGCGGCGCTGCCCTGGTTGGTGCTCTTAATCTGCTCCAAAATCCGCTCCTGCTCCAGGCGCAGGCGCATAATGGCCTGGACCTCGCTTTCCGGAAGACGGCTGAGAACTGCCTGGGCCTCCATCGCCGCCCGGTAAACCGGCCCCAGCTCCTCCGGCAGGGCGGAGGGCTCCGCCTTGGCCTGGGCGGCGGCGCGGGCCAGCGCCCCATCCTCCCCCGCCCGGCTGCAAAGCTCCGCCAGCTCCGTCTCCAGCTCCCGGAGGCGCTCCAGCAGCCGCTGCCGCCCCTTCAGCTGCTCCCCCAGCTGCTCCTCCTGGCAGGTGAGCATCACCTGGGTGACTGCCTCAAAGGCAAGAAGAAGCTGCCGCTTCTCTTCCAGCAGCTCCAGCATCTTATCCAAATCCACCATGACTTCTCCTTTTTTGACAAATTCCACTTGCAAAAATCCGTATTTGTATTATCATTAAAGACATAGAAAAATCAGGAAACGGGGTGAGCTCTTGGGCAAACGGATTGAGCAGGACTTCCCAGCCCTCCTTAAAACGGTGGAAAACAAGCTCCTGGAATACGGCACCGGCTGTGCCTCCATCGCGGCGGGGTACGTGGAGTTCAAAAGCGAATTTGTCCCTCTCTTCAAGATGGGCACCCAGCTGCGCATCGTCCGCATCAAGGACGAGGTGGAGACCCAGGTCTTCACTGGGGAGGTCTATCTTTCCTCCGAAAAAATGCTCCGGCTGGTCTCGGTGCGGGACGAGGTGCTCCCTGGGGCGGTTTCCGCCTACCTCTACGATGTAAAGCTGCCTGGCAACGCCTCCGCCATGGTCCTGCCCCCGGAGCAGCCCCGGCGCTTTTTCTCCTTCGCCTCCAAGCAGGAGGCCATCCCGGTATGGCAGGAGTTCCCGGTCACCGTCTACGCCCTCTCCCTGGGGCGGCTGAAGTTCACCTGCTCCGTCCCCCTTTCCCAGGGGCAGCGGTTCACCATGACGGTGGGGAATCCCCCCCTTCTGGAGGACGTTTCCCTGGAGGTGGAGCTGCCGGTGGCCTTCGGGGAGGGGGAGACCGGCAGCTACCGGTGCCGCATTCTGGACCTCTTTGGCGACAACCAGCGGCGGCTGGAGGAGTGCCTCCAGGAGCTGAGCCTGGCGGCCAACAAGGCCTTTCCCCCTCCGGCGGAAAGCGGCCCTACTGCTCCGGTTTCTCCGGGGTGGGAGGCTCCGGGGGAGTAGCTCCTTCCTCCGGGGGCTTCATCTTTTGAAGGAAGCTCTTCACCGCCGCGGCGGGGGCCGCCATGGCGGCGGACTGGTTCTCCTGGATGGTGGCGTACAGCTCCTTGCGGTAGACCTTCACCTGGGGCGGGGCGTCGATGCCGATGCGCACCTTATCCCCGTAGATTTCGGTGATTTTAATTTCAATCCCGCCGTCCAGGATAAGGGATTCCCCGGCTTTTCTGGAAAGAATCAGCATTTCTTCTCCCCCTCCCTCACCAGCGGGTGGCGGATGGGGAGGTTCCCCTCCAATACAAACTGGGCCGCCTGGCGCAGCTCCGGATTGACCACAATGGGGCTGCGCAGATTGACGGTGGAATCCTGGAAGGGCTCCCGGAGGGAGACGATAAGCCAGCACATCCAGTCCCCGTCCCCCAGGAGGGTCTTGGCCTCTTTGGGCAGCTGGGGCTGGTAGTGGTCGGTGATAAGATCCGGCTGCACCAGGATGAAGCACAGCTCCGGCTCCTCCACCGACTGCAGCCAGATGAAGTTTTCCACGATTTCCTCCTGGTAGAGGAAGACGAAGCGGCGGTACTTTTCAAAGCCAAAAATTGGTCCGGTAAAGGTGACGATATCCTTTTCGTCAATTTCGATTTCGCCCAGGTCCCTGGTAAACAGCTTCATGGCAAGCCCTGCCTTTCTTTCTTGTATCACAACCAGGCCATGCGGATATTACACCATCCGCACAGCCTGGTTTGTTTCGTATTTGGCTCCGGCGCGGGGAAAGGACCCCTGCTCTCAAGCACTTTTTTCCTCGTAATTGGGGTCGGAGCTGGGCGGCACATAGGAGGGTGTCCCCAGGTACTCGATCTCGATCTTGGGGTACTGGAGGATATCCATCTGGTACTTGCCGGGGACATACTCCATCACGTTCTTCTGCACCTGCCAGTCAAAGCTCAGGTCGGCGGGCTGGTAATCCAGGTTCAGCTCCGCAGGCTGCCAGCTCATATCCACCCCGGCGGAGGGGATAAAGGTGGTATAGGTTGTGGGCTGCTGCAAAGCCTTCTGCTGCACCACCTGGCTGATGGAAACTCCGTCCTGAATTTGGGCAATTTGGTTGCCGAACTGCACCCGCTCGCCAATGTTCTCGTAGGCGGTTTGGTTCCCCTTGCTGCCGTAATACCGGGCAAAATCGCCGGGATTGCGCAGGTTAAGGCTGGCCTGCATCTCGGTAAAATCCAAACGGACCTGGATATTCCGGGAGCGGATGCTGAGCCTGGAGGGGTCCACGTTCATTCGATGGCTGGCGTTGTCCGCCTGCTTCATCTCCAACCGGGCCGGTTCGATGTTGATTTTATAGTCGATAGGGGTACTGGTAATGTTAATCAGCTGCACACAAACACCTCCACTCGCGGGAATTTAAGGGATTTTAGGACATGAAATCGAGCAGTGAGGTGGGGAGCACCTTGCTTCCCAGCTGCATGACTGCCAGCCACACATACTCGCATTCCTTCATTTTAATGGCCTCCTCGGCGGGGTCGGAGGAAATAAGGCCGGTTTCCAGCTCGGTCATATCGGCGATATCGTCCTCCAGGCGGCTCTCGGTCAGCTCCAGGTACTCCATGCGGTTACCCAGGTCGGTGCGGGTCATCCCCACGTTGTCGGTGAGGTTCACCAGCTGGGTAAACATATCGTCCAGCGCCGCCTTGTCAAATTCGGGGTGAAGAGCCCCTTCGATTTGGGTAAGCAGGTCGTAGATGTTCCCGGCCACCTCGGTGCCCCGGTCCCCGGTGATGGGGACGATCTTCCCCGTCTCCGGGTCATATTTGGCGCAGCCGGTAAGGGTGAGACCGGAGAAGGAGACCTGGAAGGCGGTGCGGGGGTCGGCGGTCATATCCCCGGAGATTTTAAGCCCCAGGCCGATGTCCGCGTAGGTGTCCTCGCTGTTGGGAACGACGGTGGGGGTGGTGACAATTTCCGGCTGGGCACTCACGTCCAGGGTGGCACCGCTGCCGATATTCACGTAGGTGCCGTCCTCCGTCTTCTCGTAGGGGTTGCCGGCGGCGTCCATGAACTGGTCCCCCACCTTGGTAAAGGTGTTGCCGGCGGCGTCGGTGAAGATGGTATATTCCCCATCGGCGTCCTTCTGGTACAGCACCGCCCCGGTGGCGTCCCGGTAGGTTTCGCCCCCCGTTTCCGCCACGTCCTTGTAGACGGTGTTGCCGAACATGGTGAATTCGTTCATGGTGACAGCGGTGGGGGCAGCGGCCAGCGCCGTGCCGCCTGCATCCTCGGTCCAGGTGGTCCCGTCCGCCCCCAGGGTATAGGTGAGGCCGTTGGTATCGGTATAGGTCTTGGTGCCGTCGGGGTTATCCGCCGTCTTGGTCATCATGGTGCCGTCGGCCATCTGGAACCAGTTCCCCTCCTCCGAGGTGACCGGCTTGCCGTAGTAATACTTGCCGTCCTCCGTGCTCTTCCAAATCTGCTCCACCGGGATGCCGTTGAAGCAGAGCTTTCCATCCTCCCCTTCGGTAAAGGGCTGGACGCTGTTGTTGGTGCCTGCAAAGAGGTACTTGCCGCCAAACTGGTTGTTGATGAACTGGAGGAGCTGATCCTTCTTGCTGGCCACCTCCTTGGAGATAACCTCGCGGGCGTCGGCGCCGTAGTCCTCGCTCATCCCCATCAGGATGCGCTCCTGGAGCTTTTGCAGCACCGAATGGATGGAATCCATGTTGCTGTCCACCGACTTCATCTCCGCGATGAGATCCTTGGTGTTCTCCAACTGCTGGGTAGCCTGGTACCGCTCCTCCTGGAGGTGCATGGCACGGTTGCCGGCGGCCACGTTGTCGGAGAGGCGCTTAAACTTCAGGCCGCTTTCGCTGCGCTCCAAGGTATCTGCCTGCTTTTTCAGGCTGGAGTTTACAGTCCGGCGATAATTACGGCTGATCATTCTTTGTGCTACGCGCATGTTCTCATCATCCTTTCCGTAATTATTGGCTTACCGGCCCACCATGCCGGTCTTGTTGATGAGGGTATCCAAAGCCTCATCCATGGCGGTCATCAGGCGGGAGGCCGCCGAAAGGGACTTGTTATACAGCATCATGTTGGCCACTTCTTCGTCCACCACAACGCCGGAGACGCTGTCCCGGCTGTCCTCCAGGTTCCGCTGGATGGTGGTGGTGGCGGCAAGGCGGTTTTCCGCAAAGCTCACGTCCTCACCCAGGGTGGTGACGTAGTTTTTGATGAAATCCAGGAAGGTGCCGTTAAACTCCTCCCCGTTGGCGTCGAAGAAGATGGTGGCGTTGCTCACCGCGTCGGCCAAAGCCAGGGCGTAGTTCCCCACGTTGTCCGAGGTGTCGTTCTCCTCCGGGTTGCGCTGGTAGATGACATAGCCGGAATTGACGCTCCACTCGTCCGAGATGGAGAGGTTATCGGCGGTGATGGGAATATCCTTTTCCACATGGTACTTGCCGTTTTCGTCCGGCTTGTCGTTAAGGCCGCCCAGCAGCTGCTTATAGATGATGTTGCCGTCGGCGTCCACCTTGGGGCCGCCGGTTTCGGCGTCGTATTCCGGCACGATGTTGTTCATGGTGTCGGCCAGGCTTTGGGCAAAGGCGTTAAGCTGGTCCTTGTAGTAGAGGAAGCCCCGCTGGGTGCTTTCGCCGATGTTCTTCAGGTTGGGCCCCCGGCCGTTGATGTAATCGGTGGAGGCCTTCAGGGCCCCGGTGGAAAGCTCCACGTTTTCCCCGGTGGAAATCCACCGCAGCCCCACCACGTCGGTGTTCTCGTTGCGGATCAAATCCATCTGGTCGTACTTGCTGCCGCTTACCACCTGCTGGCCGTTCAGGGTGACGTTAATGGTGCCGTCGGCGTTGGAGGTGTAGGAGATATCGGCGTACTGGGCCAGCTCATCCAAAAGGAGGTTGCGCTGGTCGTACAGCTCGTTGGGTCCAAAGTAGGGGTTGGACTGGATGGAGGCCGCGTCGTCCATAATGGTCTGGTTCAGCCCGGCAATTTGGCGAATCTTCTTGTTCACCTCGTCCACCGAAACCTCCAGGTCGTAGATCTGCTGCTCGCGGGCGCTGTTGAGCTTGGTGCTGATCTGCTGGAGGGTCTGGGTGACGTTTTTCACCGCCGAGGCCACAATGTTGGCGTGGGTTTCCGAGTAGGCGTGAACCGAAAAGGACTGGAGGGCGTCGCTGAGGGCCATCATAGTCGCCCGCAGGCCGGTGTCGTCCTTGGGGTTAAACTCGTTGATGGAAGCCTGGATATCCCCCAGGATGTTGCTGGCCTGGTCGTAGTAGCCCACATCGCCGCTTTCCTCCCGGTAGCGCTTATCCAAAAAGGCGTCCCGGACCTGGCCGATGCCGGTGATGTCCACACCCTGGCCGGCGGCCCCCACCCGGCTGGAGGAATAGCGGTTGCGGTAGCTGTCCGGGGCGATGGCCACCTGGGTGATGCGCTGGCGGGTGTAGCCGTCGGAATCCCAGTTCACCAGGTTCTGGCCGGTGACGTCCAGGCCCTTCTGGGCGGTGGTAAGGCCCTTTTTGGCCGTCTCAAATCCTAAAAAAGTTGGTCTAATCAAGGTTTTCCCCTCCGTTTATGGTATCGGTCCGTGCTGTTCGTTTTAAATCTTCGCCTCAAAGAGGGAGGCGCCCTGGGCCCCTTCCGGACGTATCCGGCCGGCGGGGGTGTAGGGGGCGGCCGGGCCGTCCTTCATCCCGGTCATTTGCAGCCCTTCCTTGGCAAAGGCCATGGATTTTCCGTTAAAGTATTTGATTTCTTCCACCGCCCTGGAAAACCGGGGGAAAAGCTCCGGCAGCCGTCCCTGCTCCGTCTTGTCCAGGCGGGCCAGAATCTCCTGGAAGCTGAGGCCCCCAAGGCCCGCTTCCTCCTGCTCCCGTTCCCGCTGCTCTTCCAGCTGGCTCAGGCGCATATTCATGGCCTGCTGGCGGGACACCACCCGGTCCACCCGCTTGGCTTCGTAGGAAAGAAGGGCGGCATACTTTTCCCCCTCCCCCTGGGCCATCTCCTCCAGGAAGGCCACGTAGCCCTCCATAAAGGCGGAAAATTTCTCTATATCCTTCAAGCTCCGCGTCCTCCGTTCATGCTACGAAATGCCGCATCACCGCGTTTACCAGCTCCCCAGTGGGGACATTGTAGGTGCCCTTCTGGATGGCGCTGCGCAGGCTCTCCAGCCGCTCCTGGGAGGCAGGCTCCCGAATCTCGGAAAGGATGGAGCGGGAAAGCTGCTCCACCTCCAGCTGGCGGCTGGCCTCCGGGCTGATATGGATGCGGTCGGTATTTTCGGCCTTCTGCGCCGGCAGCTCGGAAGCGGCTCCCAGCCGCCGCGCGGCGTGGCTGTGCTCCGATATTTTGTTGTAGGCCTGGTATGCTGCGGTGGGGTTGATTTTCATATGTCTACCTCCCCCGGCTCTGCCGGTGTCGTTTCTTTTCTTCTCATTACTCTTTATTCGCCCATCCCTGGAAAAACTAAAGCGCTCCCGAAAAAAACCGCCCTTCGCAAGCGCCGCCTGCTTCAAAAAAAGCCTTGCCTGCCACCCCGCTAGCGTATATAATTAGGGGGAAATACTTATTAGAGATTCGGGGACCCCAAAGGGCGCGGCGCCCGCCCCCCTCCTCTATACATTATAAGTCAAGGACAGGGAGGTCTTGAGAAATGGCGAAAATTCTCTGTGTCTCCAACCAGAAGGGGGGGGTGGGGAAAACCACCACCACCAACGCCCTTGCCATGGGCCTGCGCCGTCTGGGGCGGCGGGTGCTCTGCGTGGATTTTGACCCCCAGGGGGACCTTTCCTTTGGCCTGCGGGCCGATAACCGGGTGGAGATGCAAAACTCCATCTACCACGCCCTGAAGGGGGAGCTGCTGGCGGTGCAGACCATCCAGCACACCCCCTTCTGTGATGTCATCCCCGCCAATATGCTCCTAAGCGGCATCGAGCTGGAGTTTACCGGCAAGGGGCGGGAATACCTTCTGAAAAGCTGCCTCAAGCCGGTGCTGAACCAGTACGACAACATCCTTATCGACTCCCCCCCCGCCCTGGGCATTCTGACGGTAAACGCCTTCACCGCCTCGGACACGGTGCTGATGCCGGTGCTGCCGGATATTTTCAGCCTCCAGGGGCTGGTGCAGCTAAACGGCACCCTGGACGAGGTGCGCCAGAAGAGCAACCCCAAAATCCGGGCGGCGGGGGTGCTGCTCACCCGGTTTGTGGCGCGGGAAAACGCCAGCAAGGTGATACGGGAGGCCATTGGGGATATTGCCCAAGAGCTGGGCATCCCCCTTTTGGATACCACCATCCGCAACAGCAGCATCCTCACCACCGCCCAAATCAACCGGGTGGACGTGATGGGCTTTCGCAGAAACAAGGCGGTCCAGGATTACCAGTGCCTCCTGGATGAGCTCCTTTACCGGGAGGTGTTGTAAATGGCTTCTCCCAAGGGATTTGACAAGGAATACATCTTCAACCTGATTATGCCCAGCGCCTCGGAGCCGGAAACCGAGGCGGAGGAAACCGAGCCGGAGCCCTCCCCCCAGCCGAAGGCGGAGCCAGAGCCGGAGGAGGCCCCGGACAGCCTCTCCCTTCTGCGGGAGCAGCTGAACCGGCCGGTTTCCCCGGTGATGCAGCTGCGTCCGGGCAAAAACCTGGTGCTGGTGAACCTGGCGGAGCAGCTGGTGGCGGACCGCCTGGAGGCGGTGTTTGAAAAGTTCAACTGCTGCCGCTGCGATAAGTGCCGCCACGATGTGGCCGCCCTGGCCCTCAACACCGTCCAGCCCCAGTACGTGGTGACCACCCTGGAGGAGATCCCCGCCCTCCTGGAGGCCGCGGACACCAGGGAGATCCCCGGCGCCCTGGTGAAGGCCATCCTCCACGTGAAGAACCACCCGAAGCACTAGGCACCAGATTATAGAAAGACTAAGGAGAAGCGACGCCATGAATCCACCCACCATCGCCGTTGTGTTCCACAGCGTTTGCGCCAACACCTACCTGATGGCCAAGGAATACCGGGAGGCCCTCGCCGCCCTGGGGGCCCAGGTGCTCTTTTACCGCCTCCCCGACCCCAACTACGCCGTCACCGCCGATGCCTTCCCCGCCTCCAGGGCGTATAAAAACGAGATTTTAGGGGTTGAGGAGCTGGAGGACCCCGCCCAGGTGCTGGACTGCGACGCCCTCTTTTTGGGCAGCCCCACCTACTTCGGCAACGTCTCCGCCCCGGTGAAGGCCTTTATGGACCGCTTTGTGGACTACTGGGCGGAGGCGCGGCTGGCGGGGAAATTCTTTGGGGGCTTCGCCAGCGCCGGCACCCCCCAGGGGGGCTGCGACATCTGCCTTCAGGCCCTCTGCCACTTTGCCATGCACATGGGGATGTGCCTCATCCCGGTTCCCTCCACCGTCACCGGGGCGGTGCAGCCCGCCTACGGCGTCTGCCACTGGTCCGGGGATAACTCCGACCAGCGCCTCACCCAGGAGGAGCGGGAGGCCATCGCCAGCTACTGCGCCTTCGCCTGCAAAATCATCTGCCGGGGAGGGAATCGGACATGAGCTACCGCCTTTTTATCTTTGACCTGGACGGCACCCTGGTGGACACCTCCCCCGGCATCATGGGCACCGTCCGCCACGTGGAAAAAACCCTGGGAATCCCCCCCATCCCCGATGAGGAGCTGCGAAGGTTCATCGGCCCGCCCCTGGAGGATTCCTTTATGCGGTACCACGGGGCCGCGCCGGAAAGGGCCAAGGAGATGGTGGCCTGCTACCGGGAGCGGTACGGGGCCATCGGGGTGGGGGAAGCGGCGGTCTATCCCGGCATCCCGGAAATTCTGGACGCCATCGACGCCGCGCCGGGGGCCTGTGCCGCCGTGGCCACCCTGAAGCACCACACCATGGCGGAAAAATCCCTGGCCCGCTTTGACCTCACCCGCCGCTTTGCCGCCATCGCCGCCGGAACCGACGCCCGCCCCTCCAAGGCCCGGCTTATCCGCCAGGTGATGGAGGAGCTGAAGTGGGAGGACCGGTCCGCCGCGGTGATGATCGGGGACAGCCGGTACGACGGGGAGGGGGCCCTGGAGGCGGGGGTGGACTTTGTGCCCCTCACCTACGGCTTCGGCTTTTCGGAGCCGGGGAGCCTTGCGGGCCTGCCCACCGTCTTTACCGCCCATACCCCGGAGGAACTGGTAAAATTCGTACAGGAGGCGCTGCGCTAATGGACTGGACCGACCTGCAAATCACTGTCCCGGCAAAGGACATTGACACCGCCGCCGCCATCGCCCAGATGGTGGTGCCCTACGGCATCTACATTGAGGACTACTCCGACCTGACCGAGGAGGCCCCCCGCATCGCCCACATCGACCTTATTGACGAGGAGCTGCTGGCGAAGGACCGGAGCAACGCCATCATCCACATCTACATCAGCCCGGAGCAAAGCCCCGCCGAGGCCATCGCCTACCTCACCGCCCGGCTGGACCAGGAGCCCATCCCCTACACCGTGGACACCAGCGCCGTAAAGGAGGAGGAGTGGTCCACCGCCTGGAAGGACTACTACCACCCCACCCCCATCGGCAGGCGTCTGGTGGTCTGCCCCACCTGGGAGGAGTACGCCCCCAGGGAGGGGGAGGTGGTGATGCGCCTGGACCCCGGCATGGCCTTTGGCACCGGCACCCACCACACCACCCGCCTCTGCGCCGGAATGCTGGAGGAAACGGTCACCCCCGGCTGCCGCCTGCTGGATATGGGGACGGGGAGCGGCATTCTTTCCATCGCCGCCCTGCTGCTGGGGGCAAAGGAGGCGGTGGGGGTGGATATCGACCCGGTGGCGGTGCGCACCGCCGGGGAAAACGCCCTTTTAAACGGCTTCGGGCCGGAGCGGTTCACCCCAATCTGCGGGGAGCTGGTCCAGGATAAAAGGCTGGCGGGTAAAATCGGCGGCGGCTTCGATCTCATCGCCGCCAACATTGTGGCCGACGTCATCATCGCCATCGCCCCCACCTTCCCCCGGCACCTGCGCCCCGGCGGCATGGCGGTTTGCTCCGGCGTCATCCTCCCCCGGAAGGAGGAGGTGCTGGCCGCCCTGGAGGGGCAGGGCCTTGCCATCCTCCAGGTGGAGGAGCAGGACGGCTGGTGCGCCATCAAGGCCGCCTTGGGGGTGGCCTGATGCCCCGGTTCTTTGTGGAAAGCTTGGAGGAGGATACCCTTGTTCTTTCCGGGGAGGACGGGCGGCACATCGCCAAAAGCCTCCGGCAGCAGCCGGGGGAGGAGCTGGAGCTTTGCGACGGCCGGGGCACCGACGCCCTGGCGGTGATCCGGGGGATATCCGGGGAGCAGGTGACGGCGGAGATACGGGAGCGCCGCCCCAGCCGGGGGGAGCTTCCCTGCCGGGTCACCTTGTACCAGGCCCTGCCCAAGGGGGATAAGCTGGTCTTCATCGTCCAGAAGGCGGTGGAGCTGGGGGCCGCCGCCATTGTGCCGGTGCTCACCAGCCGGTGCATCTCCCGCCCCGACCGCCAGGGGATGGAAAAGAAACGGGAGCGGCTGGGAAAAATCGCCTGGGAGGCCGCCGGGCAATGCGGCCGGGGCCTTCTGCCGGAGGTGCGGCCCCTTCTCTCCTTCCGGGAGGCGGTGGCGGAGATGGCAAAAAGCCCCTGCCCCATCCTCTTTTACGAGCGGGCGAACACCCCCCTGGGGGCGGTCCTTGCCCCCCGCCCGCCGGAAATCGCCCTGCTGGTGGGGGCGGAGGGGGGCTTCTCCCCAGAGGAGGCCCAGGAGGCCGCGGCGGCGGGCCTTTCCCTTTGCACCATGGGCCCCCGCATCCTCCGGTGTGAAACAGCCCCCCTTTACGCCCTTTCCGCCATCGGCTACGCCTACGAAAATTCTGCGAGGTGAGACACTGTGTCCCGTAAAAAAAGGCTGAAAACCAAGTACATCCTCCGCCGGGTGGTTTTTATCTTCCTCCTCCTTCTGCTGCTGGCCCTGGGGGCCTTTGGCCTGTGGAGGCTTTTTGGCGGGGAGGGCGAAAAGGCCCCTCCCCCCAGCCAACCGAGGGAAGGGACTTCCCAGCCGGCTCCCGACGCCACGGCCCAAACCGGGGGGGAGCCGGAACCCTCCGCCTCGGCGGAAAGCCAGCGGGGGGAGGACCAAAACGCGGCTCCGGACCCGGAGCCTAAACCGGAGGTTCCCTCCGGTTTAAACCCCTCTATCAACCCCGACGACTGGAGGCTGGTGCTCATCAACCCCACCCACGCCATCGAAAAGGAGCTGGAGATGGAGTTCGATGAGGTTCAGGGATACAAGTTTGACAGCCGCGTTGCCGGTAAGGTGCGGGAGCTTATCGCCGCCGCCAAGGAGGATGGCATCAGCCTGGCTATCGTCTCCGGCTACCGCACTATGGAGCGCAGCCGGATGCTTTACGCCAACAAAATTGCCGAATACAAGGCCATGGGCTACGACGAAGCCACCGCCAAGGTGGAGGCCGCCCGGTGGGTGGCCCCTCCCGGCACCAGCGAGCACCACTCCGGCCTTGCCATGGACATCGTCTCCGCCGATTACTACACCAAGTACAGCGACCTGGTGGAGGCCTTTGAAAAGGACAAGGAGGCCATCTGGCTGAAGGAAAACTGCGCCCGCTTCGGCTTTATCCTCCGTTTCCCCAAGGACAAGACGGATATTACCGGCATCAACTTTGAGCCCTGGCATTTCCGCTATGTGGGGGAGGAGCACGCCCAGGTGATTATGGAGCAGGGCATCTGCTTAGAAGAGTATTTGGGGGAGACTGATTAAATGTCCAACATCACCATCCGCAACGTTAAAAAATGCTTCGGGGATACCGTTGTCCTGCGGGATTTTACACAGGAGTTCCGGGAGGGGGAGTTTATCACCCTCCTGGGTCCCTCCGGCTGCGGCAAAACCACCATGCTGCGGATGATTGCCGGGTTTGAAAGGCCCACCCAGGGGGAAATCGCCATTGGGGAGCAGGTGGTCAGCTCCAAAAAGGTGTTTATCCCCCCGGAAAAACGGGACATCGGCATGGTCTTCCAGTCCTACGCCGTCTGGCCCCATATGACCGTCTTTGATAACGTCGCCTACCCCCTGCGCATCAAAAAGCTCCCCAAGGGGGAGGTGGAGCACCGGGTGGAGGCCCTTCTCCAGGTGGTCCATCTGGGGCGGTACGCCCAGCGGATGCCGGGGCAGCTTTCCGGCGGGCAGCAGCAGCGGGTGGCCCTGGCCCGCGCCCTGGTGATGAACCCCAGGCTGCTGCTTTTGGACGAGCCCCTCTCCAACCTGGACGCCAAGCTCCGGGAGGGGATGCGGTACGAGATTAAGGAGATTCAGCGGGAGCTGGGAATTACCGTGGTTTACGTCACCCACGACCAGACCGAGGCCATGGCTATGTCCGACCGCATTGTGGTCATCAACCGGGGGGTGATTCAGCAGGTGGGCACCCCCCAGGAGATTTACCGCACCCCCGCCAACCAGTTTGTGGCGGATTTTGTGGGGCGGGTGGACTTCCTCCGGGGCGCGGTGCGGGGCGGCCGCATCCAGCTCACCGGCCTGGGGCAGTCCCTCCGGTACGACGGGCCCTGCACCGGGGAGGTGGTGGTGGCGGTGCGCCCGGAGAGCCTTTCCCTGGCCCGGCCGGGGGAGGGGCAGCTCACCGGCTCTATTGTGAATAAATACTATCTGGGGGATATTTCCGACCTGCGGGTGGACGTGGGAGGTGCGGTGATTCGTCTCATCGCCCCGCCGGAAATCTGCGACACCATGGAGCGGGGGGCCCAGGTGGCCCTAGGGATACGGGAATTTTTGGTCTTCCCCGACGACGGCACCGGCGAAAGCCTGAGGATTTTGACATAGAAAAAGGGGCCTTTGCCGGATTTGTTGTCCAAAGAGGCGCCCTCTTCCCCGTTTTTCGATGGGAAATTATGGAAAATCTACAAATATTGAAATCGCCCTTGACAAGCACCTGTTCTTCTAGTATAATGTTTAGCGTTGCAGGTCATCCGCTGGCATAGCTCAGCTGGTAGAGCAGCTGATTTGTAATCAGCAGGTCGGGGGTTCGAATCCGTCTGCCAGCTCCATTTTGTCGGTATCCTTTAACACCATTTGCACACAACATAATATACCGAAAGCGGTACGAAAACCAGCGGTTATGCTGGTTTTTTTCTTTTATTTCCCTTTCACTTTGCCGCTTTTCCACAATCCAAAGCCCCCCGCCCAATGGACAGGGGGCTTCTTTGTTTAACATGATTTGAACGCAATTAAACCTGTTCCACAAGGGGACTGTTTGCCTCCTGTTTGCCAGCCCCCAGAATTTCCCGTGTCCGTCCGCTTAAACAATCGGCCTTGCTCAAAACATCTTCTTGCTGGAGGTTTGCGTACTTATCCATAACGACATTCATGGAATTATCCCCCATGACCATTTGTATAGTTTTGGCATCCACTCCGCACCGGAAAAGGTCTATACACATGGTATGACGGAACCGGTACAGGTTGTTTTTAGAAGGATCGAGCCCTGCTTTCCTAAGAAGCCGCTTATATCTCTGGGCGTAGTCGTCAAAAATCCTTAAGTTCCCGTTCCGTCCGGTGAATATCATTTCCTCTGTTCCGTTTCTCCTCTTCTTATCCATATAAACAGCGTCATGCTCCGCCTGGAACCTCCATACCCTTATAGCCTCCAGAATATTGTCCTCTAAAGGCAGTTTCCGGTGCTGGTAGCCTATTGCCTGGCCCGGCCTTTCGTTCTTCAGCTCTTTGATAACCGCCCTGTAGGCAGAGGAACGCTTTAACTCGCCGTCCTTGAAGTCGGCGCTCTTTCCCAGGGCCTTTGTAATAGAAACCGTCTTTCCGGTAAAGTCAATGTCCCCCCACTGGAGGGCCAGGGCTTCACTGGGACGGCACCCGGTCGCCAGCAGGATACTGACCCAGCAGTAGACCATTTTATCCGGTTTGACCGCTTGCAGGATTTTTTGAATATCCTCCTTGGTATATGCCGTGGTCCGTTCCTTATGGCCTGCCTTGGTCTTGGGCTTTTCGATATTGGCGGCGAAGTCCATTTTTAGGAGCTGGCTCCCCCTCCCGGCATCGGAATAATATTTGGTAAACCTGCGGACCAAATCATAGACCTTGTTGATTTTGCTTTGCCCGTAGTAATGGGTAGGCTCCGTTTCTTTTCCTTTTGCGTATTTATCTTGTGCAAGCTCATCAAAGAATTTCTCCAATACACTACGGTTGATTTCGTACATCCGCTTATCTCCCAAATGTTCAAGGATGTATTTGGAGGCGTTCAGATAGTCCCCATAGGTGCGGTCTTTAACCCTCCTTCTTACTGTCCGTAAAAACTCGGGAAAGCATTCCCTTACGGTTACATCCTGCTCCGGCTCATAAGAAGCTATCCTCAAGCCTGCCGCTATCCCCTCCCGTACGATAGGAGTATCCGAACAAACAAGGGCAATCTCCCTGGAATGCTGTTGTATGTACTCCTTGTAGCTTTCCCAAACCTCCATTTGGCTCTTCCCGGAGATAATTTTCCGCTTTCTCCTGCCATTTTCATCCTTGCCAAGGCTAAGGGCGATACACCAACGCTGTTTCTGCTCGTCGAAATAGGGCTTGTGTTCCTCTCGCTTCATGGTCTCCCACTCCTCTTCTGAAATATCCTCAATCAAAATTGAGCAGGGGACATTAGAACGCTGTTTGCCCGAAAAGTCAACCGGTCGCTCTTGATTTTGGAGGGATGCCGGTTCTTCCCCCAGGAATTTGTTCAGATCGACAAGGCGGATATGCTCCTTCTGACTGCCAACCGTTGCCAGGTCTCCACAGTCGATAAAGTCTTTTACAACCATCTCGCTGACTCCCAAAAACTCTGCGGCCTCTGATAAGGAATACAAACTCGGATGCCCCATAATTGAAAACCTCCATAACTTCCCTAAATTTGTATTCTTATATTCAAATGCTTAAAAATAAGCTGTTTCCTTTCCACTGCCTTTTGTTTCCGGGAAAATTTTTTTCATTTTTAGAAAAGCTCGCTTTTCACAAAAACCTCACCGAATTTTCCTTATTTTCCAATCCGGGTTTTTCTTTCACCCTAAATTTTTTCAAAACACCCCCGAAAACCCCTTATTTTCAAGGAAAAAACGGTCATAGAAAATTGGTTTTTGATAATTATTAAAATTTTTCATTTGTATTTTTCATCACATTCTTAATTCTTCAAAAAATTTCCCCCGTTAATCTATCCGCTATTTTTGACAGGCCCGGTCATTTTCCCTCCGCTCTTTTTTTTCTGAACCAGACAGGAAAACGCCCCCAAACTTTCCGGAAATCCTCCCAAGGGCTTCTACTTCCTCTTTTCAACATGACACCGGGAAGCCGGTGATTTTCTCCTGTTTCTCATAAAAAATAAACACCCGGCGAAGCTGGCCGCTTCTGCCGGGTGCCCTTTTGCTCAATCAAGGACGGAGCATCTTCCCGTAGCGCTCATAAACATCTACAATGTCTTCCAGCATATCCGCCGCTTGCAGGATAGATAAGCCGGGATAAACCAAAAGCTGGGCGATCTGCTCCCCGGTTTGATTCAAGAACACGCCGTAGAGGTTGTTTTTCAACTGGTAAACACTAAAATGACTCCCTGCCTTTTTCCCTTGCATATGTATTCCTCCCTTACATTTTCACCCTGGTTAGATACTTCAGATAGGCTTCCAGCTTCTTCAAAATGATTTCCCTGGCTACCTCCGCTTCTTCTCCTTCTCCTAATCTGACTTCATGGGATTGAAGAAACACCCCTTCGCATTCTCCTTTGCTGTTTGTCTTTTCCAGTCTGACCAAAAGCTCAAAACTCAAAGGATTCACCTTCCTTCAAAAATAAATTTGGAGGTTTTTCTTTTGGGTGTCTATTTATCAGCCGGCGCTCTTTGCTTTCGCTTCTTTTCTTTGAATCCTTATAAACCGCCATGTTGTCCGCTATGCTTTTTTATGCTTGCTGTCTTCCAGGGCTTTCTCTTTTCCACTCCACCTACCTATTTCTTTCTTTTCTTTTTCCTTCAATCTCCATTAAATCCTTCTCACCCTCTGGGAACCCCCTGGGGCCTCCCTGGACAACTTTTCCCCCTTTTTCCCTATTCTTTCCCTTTCATCCTTCCGGCCCCTCTGGAACCCCTTGGGTTTTGTCTGGAATCATCCCCCCTTTTTTCACCTCATCTACAACTTTCCACAAAACAAAAAGGGCCAGGGAATTCCCCCGGCCCTCTGCCTGTTACCTGTCCTTTTCCTCTTTTATCATCTGCCGAACATCTTCTATCAACAGCCGCCGAATGATTCGATACTGTACCATACTTAACCAAACCAACAAGGCCAATCCCGCCAAAAGAAGAAATACCAGCAGAAACACCTTTTCCATGCTGTTTCACCACTCCTTTGAGAAGGGGACGGAGCTTGACCGCCCCGTCCCCCTTGTATTTATCCCTTTCCCTTAGCCTCCTGCCGTTTGAGGTTCGTCACCTTCACCCCTTCGCACAGCTTCAACTTTCCATCCTCCAGGGTGATACCATTGACACAGGTAAACCCAAGATAGACCCGCAAGGTGTCTTCATTCACCCACCGCCTTCCAAAACGGCTGTTGATGGTCTCATAGAGGCCCCGCCCTTCATCAAAGGCCAGCACCGTATAAATGACCGTAGCCGCCAGACTTTCATCCGGGACAAGGGGCCGGAAGTTTCCAACGCCAGTCTTTACCATGATGTTCCGGGTATGGGTCCCATCCAGCAGAAGCTCCTTCCCTTCAAACCTCACGCCCAGCACCTTCTCCCCGGATTCTGCCAGGGCTTTGATTTGGCTGACGGTCAAGCCCAGAATCTCCCCGCTGTCGTAGCTGTACAGCTCATACCCCACAACACGCTTGCCCAGGTCTACCCGGTTAATGATAGCTTTGCACATTTTCTGTCCCGTCCTTTTTCTTTTGATTTAGGCCGTTCCTTCAACCTATGCCCCTATTGTAACGCTGGGTGACTTCCTTGTCTGCGGACGATTTGCAAGAGGTTTTCTTTGCTTTTCCATGGCTTTTAGGGGAGTCTGCCGGACTTGATAAACTGCCCTCTTTATGATAAGATAGGGACAGAGGAAAGGCGGTGGTAGTCTTGGCGATTGCGGAACAGCTGTCTTGGGTACGCCAGGAGGATTTAGAGCGAATCAAACGCTTTCGGCTCATGGATGATGTGTTTCTCACCAAATGCTTTGAGGATGATACCGAATCCACGCAATTCGTCTTGCGTATCATTCTGAACAAACCGGATTTAGTGGTTCTGGATGTCCACACCCAGGTATTTGTGGCAAACCTTTTGAATCGCTCTGTTAAACTGGATGTTGTCGCTACAGACAGCGAAGGGCGCAAGATCAATGTGGAGGTCCAGCGGGAGGACAAGGGAGCAGGGAAGAGGCGGGCCAGGTATAACGCCAGCATGATGGACGCCAGCTTTCTGGAGAAGGGAACAGACTTTGACCAGCTCCCGGAGGTCTATGTCATTTTCATTACGGAGAATGATGTATTGAGGCAGAATAAACCCCTCTATGAAATTGAACGCTGTATTCTGGGGACTGGTGAGAGATTTGGCGATGGTTCGCATATTTTGTATGTGAACGGGGCCTATCGAGATGAAACACCTTTGGGAAAGCTGATGCACGATTTCGCTTGTCCCGAACCCTCACAAATGTATTATGATGAGTTAGCCGAACGGGTGAAGTTCTTTAAGGAAAGCAAGGAAGGAGTTGCTACTATGTGCAAAATCCTGGAAGAAGTCGAAGCGCAGGGATTAGAAAAAGGCAGGCAGGAAACAATGCTTGATACTGCTAAACGGATGCTCCTTACGGGGAAGTATGCTATAGAGGAAATTGTTGATATTTCCGGCCTTCCTCTGGAAGAAGTCCTCAAGCTGAAACAGGCATAGCGTAAACCAACAAACAAAAAGACCTGGGTCCAATGCTGGATTCCAGGTCTTTCCTAATGTGCAATAAACACAGCCTAAAACAATAAAGAGCATGGACTTTTACAGTACCATGCTTTTGTTTTATCATATATGAATTCTGCTAATTCCAAAAGATTCCTCTAAACCAAACAAATAGTTATCGTTAATATTTGTTAGAGGACAAGCCAGTAAAGTTGTTTTATCTCCATTCGTTCTATCTGGTGCTATATGTATATCAAAAAGTTTCAAAATATCCATTCCAATTAGAATGTTGCCCGTCCTAGTATAATTTACCTTCAAGCTCATTTTCCCCAAATCCACCCCGCCAATTACTAAGCTGTCAACCTCCTTGACACAAGATACCATATTACCGATTTCAGAATATCTCTCATTTTTATATAGCTCTTTTGCGATTCTCTTATCTTCCTCTGTGTCATTGACGCCATAGCTTAGTAGCTTTCCTACTTTTGAATCCGAAAAGTCCAAATCTCTATATTGTAAAATCATATTTTGAGGCAAGCCGGTTCTGATTAAAGGAAGGACTGAATATTGACAGCCTGTATCTATCTTGAATGACAACATAACAAACCGCATTCCATATAAACTTAATTCGCCATCACACCGAAATTCATAGTTAGAGTTTAAGACGATTTTAATATAATCACTCATCATATGTGACTTCCCCATTCAACAACTCACTACTGTTATAAATAGGGGCAATCGCCTTTCCCATACTAAACACACGCATATATCTTTCGTCCTCTTGATTGTTCCCAATATATTGGATTGTCCCAAAAGGCTTTGAAGTGTCCTCTACTGTGCAAAGAATCCATGTATCATATATATCTGTAAGTTGGTCAAAGCCTACTATCATTCCTACCTTCAAATCATTCAATTTCAACTTGTTTCCCATATGCTCTCCTTTAATCTCTAAGGAGCATAGACTTTTACAGTACCATGCCCTAGCAATTATTCAATGTTACACTGGTTACATCGGTTACAGTGGTTACAGTGGTTACAAGCTGTTGTGTCTATAAACAGTTAGCTGATTTATTTTCTACATTATATCAGTAAAAAGGGATAGTGTCAACTTTTAATTGAAAGGATGATTTTATTAGAAATAATAAAAAATATTGGATTATACGAGTCTATGCCGCTTCTGGTTTAATATTTATGTCATTTCTTTGTTTCATTCTGTTTTGGCTCTCTTCAATCGTGTGCATTTTTCTTAAATCTGCTATTTTAGGTGTCACTTTTTGTATTATCTCACTTGAAATGTTTTCACTCTTTAATGGCAGAACCACCAATGACTTAAATATCTTTATACATCCAGATAGGTTTTAATTAAAAGTGTGAGGGAAGCAACCTTTCTATGGATTGCTCCCCTCTGTTGTTCTGTTAAACATTGACTTACTGCCCGATAGTTGATATAATTAAAGAAATTTTTGAATTGGTGGTGTCTCTATGGGAAATGTCCTTGTGTTTATTCCTGCTCTCTGTATATTTGCTTTTGTTGTCTTTGCTTGCTTTGCTATCTCTAAAATACTTAAAAAGTTTAATGTAAATCCATTTATTCCTGTTGGAATAATTGTTATAGCCAGCTCAGTTTTCCTTTTTATCTTCTTGGTACAAGCACTCATGATTAAAAAGGGATGGGTATAACCTAACAAAGAATGGCAACCAAGTTGCTATGTCAAGTCCAAGTAATCCTATATAAACCTCCACTCCTTTGGATGTCAAAATAGCACATCTGTGCATGTAGAATGTTGTTATACAGGCCCAAAGCATTACCCATATAAAAGTTAATTTATGATACCTGTATTCTTCCAGTATGAATTCTTTTAAGAAAGTAAGTATTTTCTTCATACTTTTGCCTCCTAATTATAATGTGAGGGAAGCAATCTTTTAATTGATTGCTTCCCTCTTAAACTCTATGAATGCTTAATTACCTTATACCAGTTTGCATTGAAGATTTCAATAGTGGGGTTGACATGTGTCAGAAGTTGTGATATACAATAGATAATAAGTTATCTGTCCCAATTTATCTCGGCTCCATCTAGTACCCCCAAGACTTCCAATGCCACCTTCATTGATTTAGTATTAGCATTTCTATGAGTTTAAGATATTCGTAGCTTTTGCTTTCATCTTTTTAGCTAAGACTTACTAGATTGAAACTTATCTTCAATTATGGCTGCTAAAATATGTATAATCGCTATAATTATTGCCCGAGCACATATAAGTATATACGCCACTATGTAACCTAAATACTCCAATATTTCAAAAGCTAATAAACATTCATTTCCAGATAAAAAGCTATAAATACAAAGTATACCTGCTAAAACTATCACAAATGCCATAAGTATACAACTCTGAATCTTAAATATGAAAGGGTCTGTTATTTTGTCTCTCAATGTGATTATTAACTTACTTATTGCTTTTCTTTTTATAGCGATTCACCCCTTTTCTATAGTTCCAGTTGTTATACATGAATATGGACATTATAAGCATTTGAACCTTCTCTTTTCATTGATTATACAAGCTAAGGTTACTATGAATAGTATTAACTGCCATAAAAGGAGTAAAATCAGTTCTATAGTTACTAATACTATTAGTATTAAAGGGTAATTAAGTATTCTACATAAGTATAATAATACACAAAAAGGCCAGCATAGATGAAACGAAATCATAAGAAAAGGGCGTTCTTTTATGCAAGAAATACTAAATGATTTTTTGAACCAAAAAATTACCGATAGTATAACTTTAGCAGTCCCTAATATGAATCCTAATATTATGCTTCCAGTATTTTCACTGTTTAGCTCTATTGCATCTTCTTTAATTATTGGACTTATAATCTTTTTGTTACTCAAATTTATCCCTCCATTCTCTAAAATAGATGTTATTATTCACGAATACGGTCACTATAAACATTTGAATGATGTAGTTTGCCCTAAATTAAATGTGCAATGTGAGTGTTTTACTTTTGGATTAAGAAATAATCACTTTTTCTATGAAGGAAAAACTTTTAATAGTGTGTATAATACCTTGTCTAGCTTGCGCCATAATGCTGAGTATCAAAAACTGATTGCTGATAACTCAAAATTTGGATGCCTATTCTATTGCAAAACCATCTTAATCTTCTTCTTTTCCCTTTCATTACTTAATTCTATCCTATTTTCATATCAATATGGGTTAGTATGGTGTATGTGTGGATTATTTTTAACATCATATGAAATACTTACATATTTCTTTGCTAAAAATCCGTCAGCTGATATAAGTATTGCTCGGCATCCAGAAAATTTTAAGTATACGGATAACTATAATGAGTATGCAGAAATATATAGCTTTAGAAAAATACGCTGATTAAAGCGCGAGGGAAGCAATCTTTTCTTTGGATTGCTTCCCTCTTAAACTCTATGAATGCTTAATTACCAGCTATTTATCCCGCCTGCTGCCCTAGAATTTGGGGTTGACAAATGTAATGTGTTGTGATATACTATGGATAATAAATTACTTATCCCAATTTATCTCGGCTCCATCTGGAACTCCTGGAGAACCGGTGCCGCCACTACCCAATAAGCCAGAATCCCCAAGATTAACTGCTCCTGTTTCTTCTAGTATTCTCTGCAGTTCCGCTTGTTGCTCTGGGGTAAGAGGACTTGAACCTCCATGGTTGCCTCCTGTGTTTCCTCCTTGATTTTGATTGTTATCCTCTGGTATAGGGTCTCCTGGCTTCGGGGCATCTGAAGTATCTAACATCCATTTATCAAATTCTTCTGGGGTCATCTCCTCTAATGGATTCCCTTCCTTTGATGGATCAGTATCACTTCCCCCTACTGGTATATATACCGGCTCATATATCCCCGTCTCTTCATTATATACCATCTCTTCATAAAATTCTGGAAGTTCCTCTTTTACCACTATATCCCCTTGGGGATTATCTTGGGTACCTTCCTCTCCTTGCTGTATCTGGAAATTATTTACGATTTTTCCATTTTCTACCTCTGTTGGTTCCTCCCCTTGGGAGGTATTTTTTATGTCTTGCTCACCTTCTGGCGTTGTGATAGTTTCTACTACAGGCTGATTGTTGACAGAATATCCCGCATAGAAGGAAGCGAATAAACCAATCGCTATAAGTCCTACGACTATCTTCTTTTTCATAAAAGTTGATTCCCCTTTCATACTGTGTTTTTTGAATTACAAGGTTCCTTTAAGGGAGCCTTATTTTTATATATAAGCCCCTTTCTGTCAAGCTGTCTGCTCCTTTCTTTCTGTCTGCCTCTGGCAAACCAACTGTTCCAAGTGCCACCAGAAAGCCATGCTGGACTGACAACCATGGGGCCAGATCGTTTCCCTAGCCCCATGGCCCTTTGTCACCCAGCGAAACATAAAGGGCCATTGTCATGGAATGGGATAATTCCATAACAATGGCACACAGCATGAAGAAAGAAAGCTGTTAGGTATTGCATTTAACCATATTAACAGCTATAATAAGATTGCAAGTGTGAGAGATTGTTATGGAGGTTCGGTCTCCATGGCTATTCCCAGGTGAGGGGCCCTAATCCCTCATCTGGGCCGCTTGCTCTATGTCTCGCAGTTCTTATTATAATGGTTTCATCACAGGAAGTCAACGCCTTTAGGCTGATTCTTTCAGAATACCTTGGCTTTTTTCCTTCTTTTTCCTGGAGTATGCCTCAAAACTCCTTTGTCCTACAAGGGCAGGGGAGTTTTTTCTATCTCTATAGGTCTGACAAATTCTCATTATCGCGATGTGTAATTTTTTTTACTGTCGTATCATGGTGCTTCTGTGTATCTGCATATCTTGAAAGACTGGAAGTTTTTTGTTGAAGAGTATGACAGACTCTTATTATCGCAATCTGTGATTTTTTTACTGTCGTATCATGGTGCTTCTGTGTATCTGTACATCTTAGAAGATTGGGAGTTTTTGTTGAAGAGTATGACAGACTTTTATTATCGCAATCTGTGATTTTTTTACTGTCGTATCATGGTGCTTCTGTGTATCCGCTTTCTGTCATTGGGCTATGTAGTGATTCGCTTATGTCAAATAAACCTCCCCTTTGAGTTATATTTATTTGAGTTACCCTATCTCCTGTGTACATTTTCTAGCGCGGTTGCATGTATATCACTTTTCTGTATCAAAATGTGCTTTGCTCCACAAAGTATAAAGGTAGGGGAAAGAAGCCGCATAGGCTCCTTTTCCCTACCTTTTGTATGGGGGAGGAATTTTTTCAGTTGTAATAACACTCAACTAGCCCAATGGTTTTTATCTATGTGTGTCCGCCTTTCCCGGTCAGTATTGTTTCGTTTTTTATGCTGGGTGACTGTCTTTTTTAATTCATCTGCTCCCGGAAATTTTATCTCATTCTATGAAATCTTCCGGCCCGGTTTGGCACATTAAAAATGCTGGTGTTTTTTCCTCACTGTATCGGGAAAGTATATCTCCCCTTTGCCCCCTGTCCTCCAACTTTAACTTTTCACAGAATTTTTTAGGGAAGCTGTTTGACAGAGATATTTACATATGGATTACTTGAAAACTATAATGTCATTTTAACAACTTTGCATTACAGCCCAAGCGACCTAAAAAATGATACATAGTTATCACACCTCAGCGTGTATATTGCATCTGTATATGTCCGCTTCTGTGGATGGTCTTTCCTTGTCATAGATTCCAACCAATTAAGGCAATAAACAAACAGGTGGAATTTATGATGGATGATATAATCATCGCCCACATCCGGGAAAATATAACGCTGTAAGTATCTCGGCTTTTTCTCTGTTGTCCTAATATAACCGTTTGAACAAGTCCAATGAAGACCTCTGATTTTCGCGTAAGTTTCAGAATCGACTATAAAAAATTTATCTGTCCTTCTTCGGTAGCAACTAACAAATATGGCTTCAGGAAACATTTCCACAACCCACGCCTCATTCTCCCCTGGTTCTGAAACCTTGGTCATGAGCTTCATTTTTAGTAATGTTTCGATTCCTAAATCTGTTTTGCAGTCTTCTAATGGCTTGGCATCTAAAACTGTTCTGAAATCTTCCATATGTAGTTCAAAATCTCCTTACAAAAAAATTTTTAATTTTTATAAATATATTTGAATGTACTTTTTTAGGACTACTCCTCATTTTCTCTTCCGCAGGGATTGACCCGCCCGGATTCCTCATATAAGGCCACCCGCCGATAGAAGGTATTGGCTTTCACTCCTAATAAACGCATCGCTTCAACCGCTGTTATTTCCCCCTTTCTCCACCTGGCGTATTTGTCAAGAAATGCCTTTTCCTCAATCTGGACAGGCTTTCTCCCTCTGTACTTCCCTTGCTGTCTGGCGATCTCTATGCCTTCCATCTGCCGCTTCTTCCTCATTCTAAGCTCTTCTTCCGCTATGGTCCCCATCACCTCAATGAGGATATTTTGAACCATCTCCAGAAGATAGGAAGAATCTCCGGGAACATCAACAAGGGTCGTGGGAAGATTCAATATCCGTACCCTTGTATGATGCTCCTTAAACCATCTCAATTCCTCTTGAATCTGCTGTTTATTTCTCCCCAGCCGGTCAAATTCTTCAATAATCAGCTCCACTTGATTTTCTTCTGTTGACACTCTCTCAATAATGCTTTTCATCAGCTGGTAGCTTGGCCGGTCAAAGTTCTTGCCGGTTGCTTTGTCAATAAAGATGTCCTTTTCTTCTATCTCTGGGCAATACTCTTTTATGGCCTGCTTTTGTCTTTCTGTCTCCTGCTCATCGGTACTTACTCTAGCATAGGCAAAGTTGAAAATCATTTTTTCCTCCTTTCAAAATATCTTTATTTTGAAGTATTTCTTTAGGCTTTACCTCCAAGAAGCAGACTGAAATCTCAAATTCTCACCCCCAAACAATTTCGTTAAAACCAAAAAAATTATTAAAAAATATGTCATTTTATTTAACACCTGTATGAAACAAAGCTATCGAATTTGGACAACAAAAAAAGACCACTGTCAATCAAATTTGACAATGGTCTTTTTTATGTTCGGTTTATTTTTCTAATAGTTCCACCAGATAACCTCTGTCCGGTCATTTCCGGCCCTGCTTCCGACAGAGGTCGATGTAAGAAATTCTGTCCTTTGCCACCCGTTCATGGTGAGGTATTTGTCGTAGAGAAGAAGGTCATAATTGCTTATGAGTATTTTGCATTTGGCGTTACATATCAAACGAAGAAAGTTTTCTTGTTCCTCATAGTTGAAGGAACGGGCGTAGATTTCTCCAAGGTTAGCCGGTTCTTTCTGCCCTTGGTATTTTTCCTTGACTGCGTTGGATAAACAGTCTACCCTTTGCCAATCAATCCCCTCTAGCGCTTCTCTTTCGCTTTCTGGTTGAATATACGAGGGGTCAAGATACATCATCACAGAGGGATTGTTCAACCAATCACCAATTGCTTGATATGTCGTTTTTTCATCTTCCATAAGTTCTGTCCCTTTACGAAAAAACATAAAGGCATCTATCTGTTGGACCTCGATTCCCTCCAACCGCTCTGCACAAGCAAACAGACTTTCCGCCCGCTTGTGATACTGTTCTGTACTTCTAAACTTAGATTCCGAGAAAACCTTTCCCATGCCGTCTCGGCTCATGGTGTAAACGACATAGGTTGCGAACGCTAACTCCATATCGTTGATACCATAAATATCTTTTCCCTGCTGAATAGCGGCAAGTTTTCTTGGCGCTTTTAGTTCTTCGCCCTCCAGAAGTGTCTCTGGCTCCATCTCTTTTTCAGCGTCTGAAATAAGTATCCAATCTTTTAATAAAGAATCCAACTCATTCTTAAATAAGGAATCTTTCTTTTTAGCTTCGATCAATATATCCCATCTTCTTTTAAGCTCTTCGTTTGGTTTTTGTAAATCCTCTACCGCAATACCATAATCAAAGAGCCGGGGCAAGGACCGCCTATCCATCTGCGGGAATTTTCTTGCCAAACAATCCATAATTTTCTTCCAGGTGTATTCCTTCACATCCCCGCTACGGTCAAAAAGTTCCTTGGCATCTTCAAATTGCTCCCTGCTATACTCCGAATCCATTACCCGCTGTATCAATTCTATTGCGGTATCTCTTTGGGATAAGACACGCATCAAGGCGCATAAGCCAGAACTAAAATCATTGTAAATTTCGATAGGGTGCCTGGGCTTATTCAGTAAGACCCGGCACCCTCCACCGAAAGGGGTAACAAAAACATCGGAGTGCATATAATCCAATCTATCAGCGATAAAATGGGCCATTCGCCCCTTCCCGCCGTAAAAAGGAATGACAGAAAGAAGTTTCTGATATTTCATTTTTCCGCCTTCTTTTCTGCACTGACTGATTCATTCATTCGTTTGCTGTGGATGAGGAAGACGCTCATCAATCTTTTTTGCATCGAAGGCCAAAGCACGATAAACCCGTTTATCGTTGCTTCTAAATGTTACGGATAAAGCATCCTGTCCCCGCTTAATATATTCTTTCTCTGCCAATAGTTTACGAATAGAATTAAACTGGTATTTCCTAATATCAGCCTGTTCTAAAAGATTGTTGAAATCCATAACCGGAATGTAATATAAATCGTTTTTTGGCTCTATCTTATTTTGCGTAATATACTGACATAAAAAATCAAGTATAGTTTCTATCAATTCATCTTGTTTTTCCTCAAGTTCATGAGTAATAGGCTTTGTCTCTATTTGCGTGTATTCTTTTCTAATCAAGGAAGCGATGGCGAAAAATTCAACATCCTGCAAAGCCACTCCATATCGGAGAAACTCTTTTATGTCAGATTGTAAATCAAACAAATTTGTTCTTATTTTTCCATGAGGCTTTCTCTTCTCTTTTTTGTCTGTTTTCTCAAAACAAGAAATCACCAATGTTTCTTCGTTAGTATCTTCATCTTGTAGTCTTACCAATTCAAACTGATACCCAATAAAAATTAAGTATCGTTTCACGATTGGGAAAATATGCCCCCTGTCCGCTCCGCCGTTTTGCTCAATGATAGCATGGCAGATTTTTTCTCCAAGCTCTTCAACCAGCGGCTTTTGGGGATTCAGTTGTTGCTCATCTTGTCTATCTTTTTCCGGCTTTTCGATAGTGCTGTATATTATTTCAAGAAACTTCTTAGGTCCGGTTACCTCAATGATTGAGTTTTCAAATCTCCAGAGTAAACTTTTGGGAATCGAAATAACCTCTTCCGGTTCTTTAGCTTTACTGTTTTTCCCATTCTCTCCATCCGTCATGGCATAGCCCCCGTTTTATATAGCCGTCATATTTTTCAGTTTCACCTGTTACATATGTTACATATGTTTCAAATACTGCTGATATAATTTTTTCAAAATTATATCATGTTTGACATCTTTTGTCAATTTTCTGTCGATTACGCCCTTTCGCTGGTTCCCACTTGTTTGCCCTCTGTTTGCCCTTTCCCTCTGGACTGTTAGCCCCTCTATCGGCTGGTCCTATCTGCTTAGTGACCTTGCACAGGCCAGTCCTTTAGGGGGTACATCGGTTTGTAGAAAGTCCCCGTTGTCCCCAGCCGCTTGCAAAAGCTCCGCTTTCCACCCGGTTTTTGGGGAAATATATCTGGTTTCCGCCATTTTTTAGCGATATTTTATAGAAAGTCCATAAACATCAGATTCCCTATTGACAAATCTTCGCCCTTCCGGTATAATATTTACCGTTGCAGGATTTCCGCTGGTGTAGCTCAGCTGGTAGAGCAGCTGATTTGTAATCAGCAGGTCGGGGGTTCGAATCCGTCTGCCAGCTCCACCTTTTTCTTGCCAGGGGCTATCCCGTCACCTGCATATAAAATTAAATCCGGAGGAGTTCCCGAGTGGTCAAAGGGGGCAGACTGTAAATCTGTTGCTTCGGCTTCAATGGTTCGAATCCATTCTCCTCCACCATGGCGTGCCGCCAAGTCACGCCCTACACGGCCCCCTCGAAAGAGGGGGCCTTACCTTTGTGCAATATCTTAGCGGCCGCCTGGAGACTTAGTGCCTAAAATGCTGGGAAACGCCATGGCGTGCCGCCAAGCCACACCCTACATGGCCCCCTCGAAAGAGGGGGCCTTACCTTTGTGCAAAATCCTAGCAACTGCCTGGAGTCTAAGCATCCAAAGTATTTTACACCGCCATCGCGTGCCGCCAAGTCACGCCCTACACGGCCCCCTCGAAAGAGGGGGCCTTACCCTGGCAGCTGGTCAAGAAACTGCGGCTTTTTTGAAGATGAGAAAAATTCATCTTCCCATAGGAAAAGGGGCAGAGCGTTGTCGAACGCCCCGCCCCTTTGGCTTTTGGGGATGGATTTACGCTTTCTTTTCCTGCTGGTTCAGGCTCATGTCATTGTAATCCTTCTCGTTGAAGGTTCCCATGAGCTTATCCACAACGATGGCGTTGGTGATAGAACCGGTGACGTTGAGCATGGTACGGGGCATGTCGATGATGGGGTCGATAGCCAGGATGGGGCTAATCATCGCGAACTGAGCACCCATGCCCACGCCGGAGAGGCCAACCGAGGCAGCCATGGTGGCGGTGCCGGGGATGCCGGCGATGCCCAGGGAGCCGATGGCAACGACGAAGATGGTCATGATGATCATGGTAACGTCAATGGGGGTGCCGGTGACGTTGCAGACATAGATGATAAGCAGGGAGGGGAAGATACCGGCGCAGCCCTGCATTCCGGCGGTAGTGCCGAAGCCGGCCACAAAGCTGGCAGTACCCTGGTCAACACCCAGCTTCTTGGTGAGGGTCTCGATGGTCATAGGCAGGCAGCCCACGCTGGAGCGGGAGGTGAAGGCCAGCAGCATGGTGGCGAAGGACTTCTTCATGTAGGCCATGGGGTTGAGGCCGTTAACCGCCAGCAGCACCAGCTGGATGATGAACTGCACCACAGCGGCGATGTAGAGGGCGCCGATGAACTTGCCCACCTCCAGGATGGAGGAGAGGCCGCGCTGGGCAATGGTGTTGGCCAGCAGGGCCATAACCGCCCAGGGCATGTAGTCCAGAATCAGCAGCGCCATGTTGATCATCGCCTTGTGGAAGGCGTTGATGAAGTCATACAGGGGCTTGGCAGCCTCTTCGCTCTCGTACTTAATCCACCAGATGGCAAGGCCCAGGAAGGCGGAGAAGATAACCAGGCCGATGATGTTGCTGTTCACCATGGCGCCCACAATGTTGTTGGGGATCAGGTTGCGGATGGTGGTGGCGATGGGGGTGATATCCTTTGCAGTGGAACCCTCGGTGACGATGGCGCCGCCCTTGCCAACGCCCAGCAGCAGGCCGATGACGATGCCGGTGATGGCGGAGACAGCCACCATGCCCATGGTGACGATGAGAGTTCTCTTTACCAGGCGGCCCATGGTCTTGCCCTGGCCCATGTTGATAACCACCTGGAGGATGGAGAACATTACCAGGGGCACAACGATCATCTGGATCAGGCGGATGTAGCCGTTACCGAACAGGTTGTACCAGGTGGTGGTCTCGGCGATAAAGGCGGTCTCCATAGGAGCGTCCGGGAAGCCGGCTACAAACTGCATCACCAGGCCCAGCACCAGGCCCAGGCCGGTGCCTACCATAACCACAACGGCAAAGTCCATGTGCTTTTTGTGGTACAGGACATGGATAAGATAGAACAGCGCTGCCAGAATAACCAGGAAAACGATGGTCTTGATGTCGCTAATCATCAAGAAATTCTGAAAAAATACACCTTGCATACCCTAACCTCTTTCTTCAAACCTCTTTTTTATGTACAGGGTTTTTGCGCAAACCGTTTATTGCTGCCGCTCCTTGATGTTGGTGACGATGCGCTCCACGGCAGTGCGGACATTCTTTGTATGGGTGGCCAGGTTGATGCGGATGAAGCCGTGGCCGGTGAAGCTGAACCACTCGCCCACGTCGCAGGCCAAGCGGCACTTCTTCTGGATGAAGTTCTCCACTTCCTCGCCGGGGAGGTACGCCCGCAGGTCGATCCAGGAAAGGTAGGTCCCTTCCAGGGGGGTGACCACGATTTCCGGCAGCTCCTTGGCGAAGGTCTCCTTCATGTACTGGTAGTTGTGGCAGATGAGGGCCTTCACATTGTCGAAGTACTCCTCGCCGCCGCGGTAAGCGGCCTCCACGGCGATAAGACCCATCAGGTTCGCCTCGGCGGAACCCACCGACTTTATGTAGGCGTCGTACTTCTCCATCAGCTTCTCATCGAAGATGAGCACATGGGAGTGGACGAGACCGGCCAGGTTGAAGGTCTTGGAAGCGGCATGGAGGATAATGAGGATATCCTTGTACTTGCCGCCCTCCACCAGCGCGGTGGAAACGAAGGGGTGCTCCTCGCTGTAGGCGAAGTCCTGGTGAATCTCGTCGGCCAGCACCAGCACGTTGTGGCGCTTGCAGATGTCCAGCATCCCGGCCAGCTCCGCCTCGGTCCAAACGCGGCAGACGGGGTTGTGGGGGGTGCAGAGGATGAACATCTCCACCTTGTTTTCGGCAATGGCCTTCTCGAACTTCTCAAGGTCCAGGGTGTAGTGGCCCTCGTGGTTGTCCAAGTCGCAGGTGACTAGCTTCCGGCCGGTGTTCAGGATGGCGTCATAGAAGGGATAGTACACCGGGGGGCAGATGATGACCGAGGCATCCTCCTTGGTGTAGGTGCGCACCGCGGTGTAGAGGGAACCCACCACGCCGGTGGCGAAGCGGACATTCTCCTTGGCTAGCTCCACCCCGTGGCGCTTTTTCTGCCACTGGAAGAGAGCCTCATAGTAGTGGTCCTCTACCCGGCCGTAGCCGAAGACGCCGTGCTCCACCCGCTTTTGCAGCGCCTCGCGGACAGAGGGCGGGGACTGGATCTCCATATCCGCCACCCACAGAGGGAGCAGATCGGCATCGCCGAAGATTTCCTGGAGGGAATCCCACTTCAGGGTCCCGGTCCCCTTGCGTTCCACGCAATTGTCCTGACAGAACTTTTCGAAATCCATTGCTAGTTACCCCTTTCGTTTGTATTTACCAGCGCCGCTGGCATAGTTTACCTTGTAAACTATATTGTAGTATGTGTTACATCTCTTGTCAATAGGATTGGTGCCATTTTGTGTGAAAATATTCTCATCCAGACCACATTTAAGGAATTCTGCACAAATTTAACCCGATATTTTTGTTCAATAATTTTTTGCTTGAACAATTTTTATAGGAAGCGGTACGTTTTTCCCCATCTTGCAAAGAAAATAGAGATGTGATATGATGAAAGTGACCCAAATGCAGGGAGGAAACACCGGATGGACCACAATTCAAACGTCGATATTAACCACGCTTATCAAAAAGTTACAAAAAGGGCCAATCTGCTTTATGACTTTGTCATTCTGTACCATAACTATATCTACTCCCAGCACACCTACGAGGCGGAAAACTGCAACATGATGGAGATCCACACCCTCACCTACATCGACGACAACCCCGGTATCACCGCCACCGAGCTTTCCAAACTTTGGCACAAAAGCAAAAGCGCCATCTCCCAAACCATCAAAAAGCTCATTGAGGCCGGGTATGTGGAAAAGCGCTACACCGACCACGACAAAAAAACCGCCTGCCTCTATGTAACCGAAAAGGGCCAGCGGCTTTCCACCGTCCACAAGGCCTACGACGTGGCGGACATCACCCAAACCGCCGCCTACCTTTCGGAGCAGTGCGGCGAGGCGGATCTGGACGCCTTTTACCGCATCATCGAGGAGTACATTAAGCTGCTGAAGGAATAGCCCAGAAAAAAGAGGAGCTGTGAAAAACAGCCCCTCTTTTTTGTATATTTTGGTAGCTATGCCCCTGTTTCCAACCGCGCCAGCAGCAGGCCGGTCAATTCCTCCATCGTGTCCGCCAGGGCGTCCGCCCCGCTTTGGGCCAGCAGCCGCCGGGGCTTCATCCCCCAGGTGACCCCAACGGTGTAAAAGCCGCAGTTTTTCCCCGTCTGCATATCTACCTCGGAATCCCCGATGTAGGCGGCGCACGTCCCCTCCAGGCGGCGCAGCACCTCCCTGGGCCCGGCGGGGTCCGGCTTTGTGGGGATTCCCTCCAGCTGCCCCTGGGCCAGGTCCAGGCTCTTTCCAAAGGTGCTCTTCCACACCAGCCGGGTCTGGTGATCCGGCTTGTTGGAGATGACGGCGGTTTTAGCCCCCGCCCTCTGGAGGCCTTCCAGCATCTCCAGAACGCCGGGGAAGCGCTTGCCCCCCTGGGCGCACAGGTCCCCGTAGATAGCCATATAATCGCCGCGCACCCTGGCCCCGTGCTTTTCGTAGGCCTCCGGGCTCATCATCCGGCGGATGAGCATCTCCACGCCGTTGCCGATGTACCCCCGGTACTCCTCCGGCGTGTGCTGGGGCAGGCCGGAAATCTCCAGGGCGGTATTGGCGCAGAGGGTGATATCCGCCAGGGAATCCAGGAGGGTTCCATCCAGGTCAAATAAAAATACGGGCGCCATTTCGTCACCACTTTCTGCTGTTTTTCTTTATTATAGTCCGCTTTTTCTTGACAGTCAACCAAAAGGGTGGTATGATAGGGGCACAAGCCAGGGGGGTCCGTATGTGCGGGCTGAGATATGGGACGGTATCCCATGACCCTAGAGCCGGGCTTTGCTCCGGCTCAGAACCTGATCTGGATCATGCCAGCGTAGGGAAGGGATATAGCCGTTTTCCTGATGTGCGCTTTGCGGTATCGATCCGCGGAGCGCCTCTTCTTTTCCCCTCCGCCACAGCTCCAGGCGCGACAAAAAGGAGGAACTCACCCATGCGAAGCCAAAAGACCCGGACCCTTGTGGAATCTGCCCTGATGATAGCCCTTTCCACCATCCTCAGCTTCATCACCCTCTACCAGCTGCCCCAGGGCGGGGACATCACCGCCGTCAGCATGATGCCCCTGGTGCTGGCGTCCTTCCGCCACGGCCCCAAGTGGGGGCTCTTCACCGGCTTCACCTATGGTCTTATTCAAATGATGCTGGGTTTTAAGAACGTCATGTACTGCGCCAGCCTAGGGGCGATGCTCCTGTGCGTCCTGCTGGACTACCTGCTGGCCTACGCCGCCATGGGGCTGGCCTGCGTCTTTGGGGCGCCCCTGAAGCAGCGCTCCGCCAGCGTCGCCGCCGGAACGATCCTTGCCGGGCTGCTGCGGTATTTTTGCAGCTTCCTTTCCGGCATCATCATCTGGAGGGAATACGCCCCGGACACCATGCCGGTGTGGTTTTACTCCCTCACCTACAACGGCAGCTACATGATTCCGGAAATCATCCTCACCGCCGTGGCTGCCGTGCTGGTGATGCGGGTGGTGGATAAACAGCTGGCTACGCAGGTAAGATGACCGGCAATCGCAAGAACACCCCACCGGGGTGTTCTTGATGGAAAGCCCGCTCGACCGCAGAAACCGGCCCGGCGGGCTTTTTTGTTGCTTTTACACGGCCCAGGGTTTCTGCTGTCATTCCTTTACCCCACCAGTTTTTGTTCCGCACTTGGTATCAAATCCTTACGCCGTTCTTCTTTTTGCTTCTTTTTCTTCTTTCGCAAGAAGAAAAAGAAGACAAACTGGGCGGCAGCCCGGATTCACAGCGGCCCCTCCTTGGCGATTTTCTGAGAGGTGCGGGGGTACTTTGCCGGGGTGGGCGCCACCTTCTCCACCACAATAAGGGTGCGGGGATCCCCGCCGGGAAGGGTGTATTCCTTCACCGCCCGGATAGCCCCGCCGCAAAGGGCCACCGCCTTCTCCCCGGTTTTGGCCTCCTGGGGACCAGCGCTCCCCTTCAGGGCCAGGAAAAGCCCCCCCACCCGCACCAGGGGCAGGCAGTACTCCGCCAGCAGACCGAGCCCCGCCACCGCCCGGCTGGTGGCAGCGTCGTACCTCTCCCGGTGCTCCGGGGCCCGCCCGGCGTCCTCCGCCCGGTGGTGGAGCAGCTCCGCTTCCACCTCCAGCTCCCCGCAGAGGGTCTGGAGGAACCGCAGCCGCTTTTGCAGGCTGTCCAGCAGGGTGATACGCAGGTCCGGCCGCAGCAGCTTCATGGGGACGGCGGGGAACCCCGCCCCGGTGCCCACATCCACAAGAGACGCCCCGGCGGGAAGCTCCCAGAGGGTCAGGGGCAGGACGCTATCCACAAAGTGCTTCACAGCCACCCCCCGGTCATCGGTGATGGCGGTGAGGTTCATTTTTTGGTTCCACTCCTGGAGCAGCCCGCAGTACCGGGAAAATTTTTCGTAATCCCCCAAAAGGCCTGTCTCCCGGAACAGGGCCTCAAATTCCTCCCTTGGAATCATTTCTCTGCCTCCCCCTTCCTTCTGCGGCTTTCCAGCCAAATCATCAGCACCGAGACGTCGGCGGGGCTCACCCCGCTGATGCGGCTGGCCTGACCCAGGGTGGCGGGGCGCAGCTTTTGGAGCTTTTCCGCCGCCTCCAGCCGCAGCCCCCGGATGCCGCTGTAGTCGATATTGTCCCCCAGAGGCACCGATTCCAGGCGCTGGGCCGCCGCCACCTGGGCCTGCTGCTTCTGGAGATACCCCTCGTACTTTATTTCAATCTCCACCTGCTCCACCACATGGGGGTGGAGGGACGGCCTTTCTGGGTCAAAGGGGGCCAGCCCCTGGTAGCTCACCTGGGGACGGCGGAGCAGCTCCGCCCCCCGGACCCCCCGCTCCAGGGGCGCTGTCCCCGCCCCTTCCAGCCAGGCGTTCACCTCCGGGCTGGCGGGGATGGTCAGGGCGGCCAGCCGGGCCTTCTCCGCCTCCTTCTCCTGCTGCTGCCGGAGGAACTCCTGGTACTGCTCCTCCCCAATAAGCCCCAGGGCATGGCCCAGGGGCATCAGCCGCACATCGGCGTTGTCCTGGCGCAGCAGCAGGCGGTACTCGCTGCGGCTGGTCATCATCCGGTAGGGGTCCATGCAGCCCTTGGTCACCAAATCGTCGATGAGGGTGCCGGTGTAGGAGCTTGCGCGCGGCAGGGTGAAGGGTTCCCGCCCCAGGACGGCGTGGGCGGCGTTTACCCCGGCCACAAACCCCTGGACCGCCGCCTCCTCGTAGCCGGAGGTGCCGTTAAACTGCCCCGCCCCGTAGAGGCCCGGCAGATGCTTTACCTCCAGGGTGGGACGCAGGCAGGTGGGGTCGGTGCAGTCGTACTCGATGGCGTAGGCAGAGCGCATCAGCTCCACCTGCTCCAGGCCGGGGATGGTGCGGTACATCTGGAGCTGCACCTCCTCCGGCAGGCTGCTGCTCATCCCCTGGAGGTACATCTCCCTGGTATCAAGGCCCATAGGCTCAATAAAGAGCTGGTGCCGCTCCTTACCGGCAAAACGCACCACCTTGTCCTCGATGCTTGGGCAATACCGGGGGCCCACCCCCTGTATCTCCCCGGCGTAGAGGGGGGAGCGGTGAAGGTTTTCCCGGATGACCCGGTGGGTCTCCTCCCCTGTGTAGGTGATGTAGCAGGGCAGAAGGTTCTCATAGCGCCTCTTGCCCCAGTTGCCAAAGGAGAAGGGGAGCACCGGCTCGTCCCCCGCCTGGAGCTCCAGGCGGCTGCAATCGATGGAATCCCGGTGGACCCTGGCGGGGGTGCCGGTTTTAAACCGCCGCAGGGGGATGCCCAGCTTTTCCAGGCTGCCGGAAAGGGCCGCCGCCGGGTGGGTGCCGTCGGGGCCGCTCTCCTGGGAGAACTCTCCCACAAAAATTTTTCCCCGCAGGTAGGTGCCGGTGGCGAGGATGGCGGCCTTCACCAGGTAGCGTCCTCCCATGGCGGTGCGGACGGCAGAGACCCGCCCCCCCTCGGTCTCAATCTCCACCACCTCCCCCTGGCGAAGCAGGATGCCGGGGGTGGATTCCAGCTTCTCCTTCATGTACCGGTGGTAGGCGGCCCGGTCCGACTGCACCCGCAGGCTGTGGACGGCGGGGCCCTTCCCCCGGTTGAGCATTCGGCTCTGGAGCATGGTGGCGTCGGCGGCTCGGCCCATCTCCCCCCCCAAAGCGTCCAGCTCCCGCACCAAATGGCCCTTGGCGGTGCCGCCGATGGAGGGGTTGCAGGGCATATTGGCCACCGCGTCCAGGCTGATGGTGAAAATCACCACCGAGCACCCCAGGCGGGCGGCGGCCAAGGCGGCCTCCACCCCGGCATGGCCCGCCCCGATAACCGCAATGTCGTAGCTTCCGGCACAATATGGCTTCATAAGTCCCCTCCTGTCTTTTATTTCCCCACGCAGAAGCTCTCAAACACCCGCTGGATAATCTCCCCGGAGGCCCGCTGGCCGGTGAGCTCCAGTAGGGCGTCTAGCGCCTCCTCCAGGCAGACCGAAACGGCGTCCAGGGTCTGGCCCCAGCCCAGGGTCTCCAGGGCCTCCTCCAGGGAGCGAGCCGCCCGGAGGACACAGTCCAGCTGGCGGCGGTTGGCAACCATCCCAGCGGCAGGGTCCAGGTTGGCGGTGCCGGTAAGCTCCGCCACCGCCTGGGCCAGGGCAGAAAGCCCCGTCCCCTCCTTGGCGGAAAGCTCCACCAGGGCGCGGGTGTGCCGCCGCACCGTTTCCCCGTCGATGGCCCGCTGGGGCAGGTCACACTTATTGAGCACCCCGATGGCCAGCCGCCCGGTGAGCTTTTCCAGCAGCTGCCGCTCCCCGGCGTCCAGGGGGCGGGAGGCGTCGAAAACTGCCAGCACAAGGCTGCACCGCTCCAGCAGCTCCAGGGAGCGGTTCACCCCCAGAATCTCCACCCGGTCGCCGGTTTGGCGCAGGCCGGCGGTGTCGGAAAGGTCCAGCAGCACATCCCCCAGCCGCACCGTCTCCCGGATGACATCCCTGGTGGTTCCGGGAATCTCGGTGACGATGCTTTTCTCCTCCCCCGCCAGGAGGTTCATCAGGGTGGATTTGCCCACGTTGACTCCCCCTACAATGGCGGTGGAAATTCCCTCCCGCAGGACCCGGCCGGCGTGGTAGCTGCCAGCCAGCCGCTCCAGCTCCCGGCGGCAGGCGGTGAGGGTGCTTTCCAGCTCCTCCGCCAGCACCTCCTCCACGTCCTCCTCCGGGAAGTCAATCCAGGCGGAGATGTGGGCGGAGGCGTCGGTGAGGCGCTCCGCC
>OFHO01000427.1_pt1 | contig 39634 bp, 34 predicted proteins | sample 1521531 | NCBI WGS metagenome assembly OFHO01 (sample SAMEA3504124, study PRJEB24116) | mouse gut metagenome | biome: mouse gut; feature: mouse-associated habitat; material: faeces | place: Denmark | collected 2011
TTGTCCACGTATGCCAGAGAAAACCAATGCCGGGTTTTTGTGAGTATTGTGGATGAAAACGGCCTTACACTGGCGCAAGCGGAGCTCTCTGGTGCGGAGATTGAGGACAATGTGACCAGAACAGTCTCCTTTGTTCAACCAGTCCAGGTGACGCCGGGAACACGGTACGCGCTGGTGCTGACTAGTCCGGACGGTGCGCCAGGCAACGCCATTACCGCCTGGCAGGGAAGCACGATTGCCACAGCTCGTGCAGAGGTGCCCGTGGAAATCTCGGACCGGCTGCTGGTAAATGGTGATGCTCAGGAGGGAATGCTGCACTACAGCTTTCAAACCCAGAGTTACTTCTGGTTCGGCACATTTTACTGGTACTTCATCTTGGGAATGGGGCTTCTGCTGGCAGGATACTGCGCCTATTTGTGCCGTATGACGCGGCAGGGCAGGAGCAGTTTGGGTCTGCGGGTCATTTCCGCATTCCAGAGATATGGATATTTAATGCGTCAGTTGGTGGCGCGGGATTTCAAGACAAAGTATAAGCGCTCCATGCTGGGGGTACTGTGGAGCTTCCTCAACCCACTGCTGACCATGATAGTGCAGTATATCGTGTTCTCCACCTTGTTTAAGTCGGATATTCCCAATTTCCCCCTCTATCTGCTCTCGGGCATTGTGTGCTTCAACTTCTTCAGTGAGGCCACCACGATGGGATTGCAGTCCATCGTGGGCAACGCCGCGCTGATCACAAAGGTGTACGTGCCCAAGTATATCTATCCGGTGTCCAGAGTGTTTTCCTCCGCCATCAATCTGCTTCTGTCCCTCATTCCACTGTTGGCGGTGATGCTGCTGACGGGAACGCCCATCCGTCCGGCCATCCTGTTGCTGCCCTTTGGACTGATCTGCCTGGTGGGATTCTGCATTGGAATGGGATTTGTTCTGTCAACATTGATGGTGTTCTTCCGGGATACCCAGTTCTTATGGGGCGTGGTGAGTATGCTATGGATGTATATGACCCCAATTTTCTACCCGGAGAGCATCATCCCGGCTCACTATATGACGCTGTACAAGTGCAACCCCATGTACCATATCATCCGGTTCGTCAGGATTGTGCTGATTGAGGGTGTATCCCCTGAGCCGAAGGCCTACGCGCTGTGTCTGATCGCGTCCTTTGTACCGCTGGCACTTGGCGCAATTATCTTTAAGAAAAACCAGGATAAGTTCATTTTGAACCTGTGAGGAAGCCATGATAAAAGCGGAAAATGTGTCAGTAAAGTACCTGATGACCTACGACCGGATTCAAAGCATGAAGGAGTATCTGGTGCAGCTGGTGAAGGGGAAGATTCAGTATGAGGAGTTCTGGGCGCTGAGGGATGTGAGCTTCGAGGTGAGGAAGGGGGAGGTACTGGGGATCATCGGACACAACGGTGCGGGGAAATCCACACTGTTGAAGGTGATCTCTGGGATCTTGAAGCCCACCACCGGGAGCGTGCAGGTTAACGGGACCATTGTGCCCATGCTGGAGCTGGGAAGCGGGTTTGACTTTGACCTGACAGGCCGAGAGAATGTGTTCCTCAATGGGGCAATTCTGGGGTATTCGGAGCAGTTCCTCAAGGGGAAGTACAAGGAGATTGCGGAGTTCTCAGAGCTGGGGCAGTTCATCGATGTGCCGCTGCGGAACTATTCCTCCGGCATGGTGATGCGGCTGGCGTTTTCCATAGCCACGGTGGTGCAGCCGGATATCCTCATTGTGGACGAGATCTTGGCCGTGGGCGATGCGGCGTTCCAGGAAAAGAGCAAGAAACGAATGCTGGAGCTCATGGGCGGCGGGACGACGGTGCTGTTTGTGTCGCATAGTCTGTCCCAGATTCGGGAGATGTGCAGCAAAGCAATCTGGCTGGACCACGGTGAGATGGTCATGGCTGGGACTACAGCACAAATTTGTGATGCGTATGCGCACTATGCGCACTGAACGAGCAGGGGCTTGATGTAGGCCACGGTGCAGCTGATTCTGGTGGCCTTTTTCTTCCCAGCACTCTCATTGTTTTGCGGCGTAAGCCCAGCCCAGGAGTAGCGGTGCTGCGAGGTGGGAACACAGACATATCCACGCCGATTTCAGAGGTGATACTATTGGTCAGTTTCCAATAATAACGCATCAAATCCCGAAGCTGGCGGATATCCGCAGAAGGGATAAAGCGGCCAGACACCAGATCGTGTTTGAAGATGTCCGCGATCCATTTGGTGTCTTTCTTCTATGGCCCTACTCATTATTGATTGAAAGAGTGTCCGGCACACATAAAAATTCAGTCCAACTCACCGCTGGGACTACTCACCTCCACATGCGCTGTAGTGTGCCTGCTTCCTCAAGCATATTCTACCAAATTATATCTTGTTGCGTTAGCGGTGCCTGTGCTTCATTCCCTTTGGTGCCTTGAAGCGCAGAGAAAAGGGATGGTCATAAAAATGAGCGAAATAATGAAATACGATTTTGAATTGGATCTGCAATCTGAAAACTCTGCCTCAAAAATTCTTAAAATGATTAGAAGCAAAAGTGTAATATTAGAATTTGGACCAGCAAATGGACGAATGACACAGTACATGAAAGAAATTTTAGGGTGTGATATATATATTGTCGAACTTGTACAATCGGCTTTTGAAACTGCGATTCAATATGCACAGAAGGGCGTTTGCGGGGACATTGAGGAATTGGTGTGGTTACAAGAGTTTGGGAATATAAAATTTGATTATATTCTTTTTGCTGATGTTTTGGAACATCTCAACAATCCAAAAGGCGTTATGGAAAAAAGTATCCAACTTCTAAAGGACGACGGCAGTATTATTTTTTCAGTACCCAATATTGCACACAATGACATTCTCCTTGGTTTACATCGGGATGATTTTCATTATACATGGACTGGTCTGCTAGATAATTCGCATGTTCATCTGTTCGCTTATCAAGATGTCCAGGCATTGATAAACGATTGTGGACTATCTCTTGTAAATTTAGACGCAGTGATGTGTTTAACCGGCTTTACAGAGCGTGGAATAACAGTTGGCGATTACTCCAAAGAAATTGTGAATTGCTTGAAAAAACGAAATATGGGAGAAGTGTATCAGTTTATATGCCAGGTACAAAAAAGAGAATATGTAAAAGCAAATAAAATTTTCTGCAAAAACCAGCTGGTTCAAACTATTACGGTTTATATATGCTATATATATTTTGATTGGGGAGATGGATTTGAAGGAAATGAAAAAATTGAACCGGTATCAAAGGTCGAATCAGAAAACTTATATTATGTTAGATTCAAGGTCCACGCTGGAATCAAAAGAATAAGATTTGATCCGCTAGAAAGGCACTGCAAGGTTAAAGTACTTGCGTGTAAGACAAAGACAACGGAGGTTGTTTGTAAAGCAATAAATGCTAACTATAGCGATAATGGTTACGATATTTTTCTACATGAAGATCCTATTTATTTACTGGATATAGATGTAGAGGATACTGAACTTGAAATTCAATGGAAGCTGGAATTTTTATCAAAAGAGGAAATTGATTCATTCTTAAGCAAGATTAGTAAAGATAATTTTGAACTGAGAAACCGGGCTCTATATTGCGAACATGCTATTAAATTAAAAGAAGAAACGATTTTGGCTAAGGATGAGGAAATTAAGCAAATTTGGGAACAGAAAGATCAAGAAATTAAAAAAATTTGGCTGGAAAAAAGTGAAGAAATTGAAAAGTTGCAGAAGCAACATATTCAACTGCAAGAACAGAGCAAACGGGATATAGCGCAGCTTCAGGAAGAAAAGGATAAAGAGATCAAAAAAATCTGGGAAGAAAAAGATCGAGAAATTAAAGAAATTTGGACAGAGAAAGATATAGAAATTAACAAAATAAGCAGAAGAAATGCCGAAATTCAAGAACAGATGCAAAAGAATTTAGATAAGAGCTTACAACAGCTAAAAACTGCAGAAGTGGAAAACGGCTCTTTGAAAAGTTTCATTGCAAAGATTCAGGCGACACGGGGATGGGTGTTGCTAAAAAAAATATACCATTTAACAGACTATGTATTTTAAGTAGCAACATTGCTTATATGTGTATTATAAATCATTTAAAGGAGTTAGTGGGAAACCATGTATTTTTTTACAAGTATAACGGTCAACTACATTCCTAAGGCCAGAATCGTAGCCACTACATTAAAACAGTGCGATCCGGACGCTATTTTTATTCTGGCCCTTTCTGACAATCTGCCTGCGGATTTTAACAAAGATACAGAACCATTTGACGAGATTCTTTTTACCGACGAACTGCCGATATTTGACAATCCAAAGTCCTTTTTCTTCCGCCATAATATCACCGAGATTTGTACAGCGGTCAAACCTGGGTGTGCGCTCCACATTATGGATAAATATTCTGCTGATAAAGTTTGTTATTTGGATCCAGACATTGCAGTTTTTTCAAAATTGTCTGAAGTAGAAGAGTCACTGGACACCTATAGTATGGTGTTCACTCCTCATACAACGATTCCTGAGGAGAAAGAAAACTATATTGTGGGAAATGAAATTCTATTTTTGAAACGCGGCACAAACAATTTGGGCTTTTTTGCAGTGAAAAATAATGATGAAGGCAGATCGTTCCTTTCGTGGTGGAACAAGCGGGTGATGATGTTTTGTCTGGACGATGATTGCACAATGAAAGAACTTCTTGAAGAACATAGCCTGATGGGTCTCTTTACCGATCAGAAGTGGATTGATCTTGTCCCCTCCTTCTTTGACGACTATCTTATCCTGAAACACCCGGGATATAATGTTTCTACTTGGAATCTAAGTCATCGAATCATCACCAAGAGTGAGTCTGGCGATTATTACGTGAATGGACAGCCACTTAGATTTTTCCACTTTTCAGGTGTTGATTCTGGAGCTCACACGGCTGTACTTAATCAGCTGGTGGAGGGATATCCAAAAACAGCTCTCACATTAGAATTGAGTAAATGGTATCTGAACCAAGAAGAAAAATGCGGACAGAGCACTTTTAAAAATATGGAATGGAAATATGCACGGTATAGTAATGGCGAACTGATTCCGAAGATCCACAGGAAAATCATGCTGGTCAGACGGGATACTTTTAAATATTTTGATGACCCCTTTGAAATACAGGGCAATTTTTGCTATTACAACTGGATGATAGGAGAATACGGAGAATACATTGAACAGGTGACCGGAGAGCATATTGAAAAGACGCATTGTAGGGACAGCACGTTTGTGCGAGGCCTGAAAAAGATTGTAAAGTTTTTTGTGAAAGAGGACTGTATACTGTATATGAAACTTAAAAAAATCTGGCATACAATAAAATGATAAGGCATTGCTGTCATCAACTTAAGAGAAGATAGATTTTGGGAGCAAAGAATCGTTTGGCGGATGGCTTTTTCCTGTTTTATTTTTCTGCACTTATGTGCATTTCGATGTGTTGCTTAAGTTGGCGACAATGGATAAAGGATCTAGTAGGAAGAAAGATGGATAAAATTTGTGTTGTAATAACGACCTATAATGGTGCGCGATATATTGAAGAACAGATAAATTCCATTTGTAATCAGACGGTAAAACCTAATCGCATTATTTTAATTGATGACAATTCCACAGATAACTCATTTGAGAGGTGCGTTGCCTATCTGGAAAACAGCGGTATCCCATATATAGCAGAAAAAAATGAGCACAACATGGGATATATGCGCGCCTTTGAGCGGGCGTTGAGCTTGACAACTGCAAAGTATATTGCGTTTTCAGATCAGGACGATGTTTGGAAAAAGGATAAGCTGGAGTACCTGTTGGAAGGAATGATGAAATTAGAAAAAGATAGTACAAATATACCGTTGCTGATTTTCTCAGATGTATCCGTCACGAACGAACGACTAGATGTCATAGCCCCATCGTTCAATCGCCTGCAGAAATTAAATATGGGGAAAAATATTCACTCTTTTCCAGCACTGTGTGCCCAAAACGTAATTCCTGGAATGTCTATGATGATTAACAACAAACTGAGAAACCTCGCACTTCCATTTCCTGAAACCGCAATCCATCATGACTGGTGGATTGCACTAATTGCAGCTGAAAAAGGCCGGATTAGGTATATTGATTTGCCACTGGTATTATATCGGCAACATTTTGATAATACTATTGGTGGCAACCTGTATGATGATCTCGTCTGGTTTAACCGAATCAGAAGAAACGTTTTACACCCCGGAAAGATAAGGGAATATTGGCCGGATTTGAAGTACGAACTGTATGAAAACTATCGTCCAAATCTTGTAAAACACGCAATGCAAAAGAAAGATTTGATTGGAGTAATACCGGAAAAAAGAGATTTTTTGATGAAAACCTATTCATTTTTGCGTCAAGGTGGAATTTCTTCTGTCATATGGCTGTTCGTTCATGGCGTGCTTCCTCCTTCTTGGCAGCGCAAGGTGTTTTTTTGTATAGCTCTTCTGAAAAAATATAGCAAAGAAGATTTGAAAGAATTTTGTGGCGATTTAGATTAACCTCCTTACAATCTGGGAAGAGGAAGGAGTCCATATATGAAATTTGACTCACTGGCACAAAAAAACAAGGGCAGAGAATTACTATCTGGAATTGTCATAATGGCGTTGATTTGTTTTAGACTGCTGTTGACAAACAGGATCCCGCTGTCGATTGATGCAGATTTTAGCCATGATGATGGCTGGGTTATCAGTGCTGCAGTCAATATTTTAGAGGGGAATTGGCTGGGGGATTATAATCAATTTACATTGATCAAGGGCGCATTCTCTCCGATGTTTATTGCGGCTGCAAGCTACCTGGGATTTTCTTTTTTTGGTGCATGCACCATAATTTATATTATATCTTGCCTTTTATTTGTTATTGGGTTGCGTCCCGTCCTAAAATTCAGGCTACAGCAGTTAACTGTGTTTACCCTTTTACTGTTTAATCCGGTATCTATGGCACATGATACATTTCAAAAAATTTATAGGAACGGATTTTCTCAATGGCAAATTTTACTTCTTTTTAGTTCACTCATTGCAATTTATTTAAGACGTAGTAACCTGTGGATGGCAACGCCTTGGGCTTTATTGGCAGGATTTACATTGTGGTCATTCATTAATACAAGAGAAGATTGGGCATGGATATTACCGTTTGTTGTGACAGCCCTTTCTGTGATTTTTATCAGTACATTTTTGCGCAACAACTGGAAAACAGGAAGGCACATAATTTATAAAATATGTGCGGTAACGCTACTACCAGTTATCATCACAATAGCAGGAAATAAAGTTCTTCAGGAGATGAACCGTTTTTACTATGGGGAACCCATTCTTAACGACAGAGTTTCCGGAAACTTTTCCAAGGTTGTGCAAGACCTATATCAGATCGAACCAGATCCGAAATACACAAAATTATATACCGACGAAACTCAGCCATATGCCCAATGGAATTATAACATCTATCGAGATGCTATTAATAAAGCCTGTGAAGCCAGTAATGCTCTGAATGGAATCAAACCGCAGATTGATCAGACGATTCAAAGCTGGGACAGTTGGGAGGAACTGTCAGATGGAGAGCTGGTCTTTGATCACATGATTTTTGCGCTCCGAGATGCTGCAGCGCTTGCTGGACATTATCAATCCCTTACTGTAAGCGAAACTTATTGGGGGCAAGTACACACAGAACTGGAATCTGCGCTGAAAAACGCCAGTCTGCCACAAAAACATGTTGGCTTTATAAATAATGTGGCTCCCTTGAAAGAGGGTGAATGGCCGAAGGTGTGGAGAGCTCTTTTTGAGATGATAAATAGAACAGCGAAGTTTACAGATGTTAATGCGTATGCATCCTATGCAAGAGGTTCTGCAGAACAAATCCAACAAGCGGTAAATTTGACAGGAAATATCGGTATGTATCGCAGACAGCCTACCACATCAGTGTGTGGCTGGTTAGCTGTTGATGACTCTGTTCCCGTGTCGGTCGCAATTTTACATAACACGGAGTGGACGATACAGCAGCAAATCAACTTCTATTCGTCCGCTGATATCTTCGATTATCTGCATACAGAAAATTCCAGGCAAAGCCGCTTCTCTGAAGATATTAATGGATATATTGCAAACGAAGATTTGTATATTGCCGTATATGATGCGGAGCGGAATATGCTGGCCGATGTAAGTGTGCAACAGGGATTCCAAGCGATTCAGCACCTGGACAATGTTACATACTGCATTGATTTGATAAACATGGATGATAGCGATTTGAATCGAAAAAGTTTTGAACGATATATAAATAGGACGAACACAGTTATAAAAATTTATCAGGTGTTGAATTTCTCCCTTTTTATGATTAGCCTAATGATCTATATATCTATTTTGGGACACACAGTTTTTGCTTGGGTAAAAAAGAAAGACTATTTTCCCCTTGCGTTTGATAACACCTTGATTGTCACATCGATCTTTCTTAGTATGCTGGTCTTTACTCTGGCAATGGCATATGTGCATGTGGCGGCCTTCCCGATTGATACTTATCTCCGTAGTTCTTCTGGGTATATACTAATCCTAATGTTTGAGGGATTAACTGTTGGTTTAGGACGGAATCTGTATGTTGGATTCTGCACAGTTAAAGGGAGAGACGCCAAAGTGCAGAATAAGGAGAAGTAAGCACGGCTAATTGCAACCATATTGATACTTTTTACAGATTTGACTTGTGCGCGACAACTATTTTTAAAATTGGCGCTAGTTTTTTGAGCAATATCAAATTTTAGATTATGGAAAACGGGGAAAATGTAATGAGGATAGCCTTGTGCTTATTAACTTGGAACGAAATTGACGGAGTTAAGCATGACATACCACTTCTGGATCAAAGCAAATTTGATCAGTTGTACTGTGTTGATGGTGGCAGTAAGGACGGAACGGTTGAATATCTGGAGCAGCATGGTATCACGGTATATCGGCAGGAAAAAAAAGGCATCAATAGTGCCTGCTTGGAAGGCATCGAACACTGTGGCTGTGATGCGTTTGTGTTCTACCACCCAAAGGGAACAATACCTGTAGAAGATACTTATAAGTTTCGGAAATATTTTGAAGATGGCTATGAGTTTGTAGTAGGTAGTCGTATGATGACAGGCGCTCATAACGAAGAGGATGAACACTTTTTAAAACCTCGCAAATGGTTTGTACTGGGTACAGGGTTGTTAGCAGCATTTTTATTTAAACGTGAGGGCAATGTCATATGGGATACTCTTCATGGATTTCGGGGTATGACAACCGAAGCGTTTCATAGAATTGGAATTTCAAATTTTGATCGTTCCATTGATATTGAGATGGTCTGCAGATCCTATAAATACCATTTGAAACGAATTGAGTTTCCGACAAAGGAAAGCCCACGTATTGGTGGAGCAACACATTTCAAGGCATTTTCAAGCGGTTGGCAGGTTTTGAAGTATATTTTATGGGAGATGATTAGAAAAGGATAGAATTCAATTAGAAATTTTGATAGGGGAATTGATAATGAAAATAGCGATTTTAGGTGCAGGAATTTCAGGCTTAACGGCAGCTAGACTACTCACAGATAAAGGTCACCAAGTGGTGGTATTTGAAAAGAACGCAAGCCCAGGGGGGCTAGCAAGAAGCAGGTTCACAAACGGGTATTTATATGATCCGCACGGTGGCCATATTTTCAATTCTAAACATTCAGAGATCATTAATTGGGTATTCTCCATCTTGCCAAAAGAAAATTGGCAGTTCACAGTACGTAATGCAAAAATATTTTTTAATGAAAAATATGTCTCTTATCCATTTGAGCTGTCGCTGTGTGAACTGGAGACGGAAGAAGCTGTGGAGTGCATATATGATTTTATCCTTTCGCAACAGGGTGAGGAGCCGGATAACTTTAAGGATTGGCTTACCTGGAATTTTGGAAAAGGCATAGCTAACTCCTACATGATTCCATATAACGAAAAAATTTGGGCATACCCTCTGGAGAAAATGGAAACCCAGTGGATGAAAGGAAAGATGCCGCTTCCTGAAAAGAAAGAAATAATTCGCTCTATGTTGCTTAAGGACCCTTCGGAACGAAAAATGCCGCATTCAACCTTCTACTATCCATTACATGGCGGCATTCAGACGATGATAAACGCTATAGCGGCAGACTTAGATATTCGTTGTAATTGTCCGGTTCAATCGCTGAAAAAGATTGGTAGCCAATGGACCGTTAATAATGAGGAGAGCTATGATACGATTATCAGCACAATTCCTTTACCCATATTACCTAAAGTTATGGCGCTTCCAGAAGAAATAATACGCCATATCAGCGATTTGAAATATAATAGCTTGACAACCATTCTGTTTGACTGTCCCAAGACGGATATTACTTGGCTGTATATTCCTTCACATACTTATCGCTCACATAGGGTTGGTTATCAAAGTACGCTTACTCCTTACGCAACTCCCGATCCGAATCGCGGCTGCGCAGCGCTAGAAGTAATAGGAAGACGGTTTGAAGTTTTATCAACTTCTGTAAAAGAACGAAATATTGTTCCAGAAGAACTAGGCTTTACTAAAGTTCTTGATAGCGAGTTCACCGAGTATGCGTATGTGATCCACGATCTTAACTATCGCAAAAATGTGGATACAATTTTGAAATATTTCTCCCGGGACTCCTCATTTAAGCTTCTTGGCCGTTGGGGGACCTGGAACTATAAAAATATGGATTTGTGTATGCTTGACGCAATGAAGTTGGTAGAGGGGATGTGATTAAATGATAGAGCTCCTCAAACCTAATTTCGAATTTGAAGATGAACGAGGTAAACTAACACAGCTTGTAAGAGATGGCTTTTCCCAATTCAATATTATTTTTTCTAAAGCAGGTGTTTTACGAGGAAATCATTTTCACAAGATTAATCGAGAAGCATTTTATGTTATATCGGGGGATTTTGAACTCACAGCACAAAAAGGAGAAAAAGAGGAGATCATCCATTTTTCTACTGGGGATATGTTCTTAATTCCTCCCTATGTAATCCATAAATTCTTGTATTATAGTGATACATTACTGGCCAGCATGTATGACATTGGCGTAGAGTGTTCCACTGGAGAAAAGGATATTTTTATACCTGAATAATATGGAAATTTTATTACCTTGAGGAGATTGGCATTATGCAGAGCCGACATGTTATGGAGCGAAAAGATAGGATCTTTGTCGCTGGAAACAGAGGCTTAGTTGGGTCCGCTATTATCAGGAAGCTAAAGGAAGAGGGCTTTCAAAATATTATTACACGGGCCCATAATGAGTTAGATCTAACAGATCAGAAGCAGGTTTTCCGCTTTTTTTCGGAAGAAAAGCCAGATTATGTATTTATGGCTGCTGCAAAAGTTGGAGGTATACAAGCAAACCGAGAGGCGCTAGATCAATTTTTGTATATTAATACATTGATTGAATTTAATACAATCATGGCAGCGTTTCAAAATGGCGTAAAAAAGTTTTGTTTTATGGGAAGCGGGTGTATCTATCCTCGCGAATGCAGTCAACCAATTAAGGAAGAATATTTATTGACATCCCCACTTGAAGTCACAAATGAGGGATATGCCTTGGCAAAAATCGCAGGACTCAAGCTGTGTGAATACCTCAATACACATCATCATGATAGGGCCGATTATATTTCGATTATGCCATGTAATCTTTATGGGCCAGGGGATAATTATCATCCAGAACATTCTCATGTAATCCCGGCATTGCTGCGCAAGTTCCATGAAGCGAAAACAAGCGGATGTGATAAGGTTGTGATGTGGGGAACAGGAAGTGCAATGCGGGAATTCCTTCATATTGACGATGTCGCGGATGCTTGCTTCTTCTTAATGCAAAATTACTCAGGAGATATGTACGAACCCCCAAAAGAGACACCTGGTATTTCGTGGATTAATGTAGGATGCGGGACAGACATCTCGATGAGAGACCTTGGAAGCTTGATTGCCCAGATAGTTGGATTTAAGGGGAGTATTACGTATGACAATATCCATCCAGATGGAACCCCAAGAAAATTATTGGATTCGACTAAACTTTTTTCAACTGGTTGGCGGCCACGATTTTCTTTGGAGGAGGGGCTAAAAGCTACATACGAAGATTTTAGAACACATGCAGGCAATTATATCAGCGATAGTGTTCGCCGATAAAAACGAATTAAAGGAGCAATAAAATGCCTCTAAAAACACTGATAACCGGCATCACAGGCATGGTGGGTTCCCACTTGGCGGACTATCTGCTGGAAAATACAGACTGGGAGATCTACGGCGTATGCCGTTGGAGAAGCTCCCTGGACAATGTATCCCACCTGTTGGACCGCGTGAACAAAAAGAACCGGGTTTTCTTCGAGTATGCAGACCTGAACGATCAAGTGTCACTGCTCACTGTGCTGCGCAAGGTGAAGCCGGATTACATATTTCACCTTGCAGCCCAGAGCTACCCCATGACCAGTTTTGACTCGCCTATTGACACGCTGAACACCAACATCATAGGCACCTGCCGCCTGTTGGAGTCGGTTCGCGCTCTGGAGAATTATCATCCCATCATTCACGTGTGCGCCTCCTCGGAGGTGTTTGGGAAAATCCCGGCGGAGAAAAAGCCGGAAACCGGCATCCACGAGGACTGCCCCTTCCATCCCGCCTCACCCTACGCCATCTCCAAGGTAGGTACGGACCTGCTGGGCCGCTACTACGCGGAGGCCTACGGTATGACGGTGATGACCACCCGCATGTTCACCCACACCGGCCCCCGGCGGGGAGACGTCTTCCACGAGTCCACCTTCGCCAAGCAAATCGCCATGATTGAGCAGGGCCTAATTCCACCAGTGGTGAAGGTGGGTAACCTGGACTCCCTGCGGACCTATGCCGATGTGCGGGATGCGGTACGGGCCTATTATATGCTGGTGACCATGGACCCCATTCCCGGGGAGTACTACAACATCGGCGGCTCCTACACCTGCACGGTGGGGGATACGCTGAATACCCTGCTGTCCTTCTCCCCGGCAAAGGACAGCATCTGGGTGGAGGTGGACCCGGAGCGGCTGCGGCCCATTGACGCGGACTTGCAGATCCCGGACTGCCGGAAGTTCAAGCATCACACTGGCTGGGAGCCCCAGATCCCCTACGAGCAGACCATGCGGGACCTGCTGGATTACTGGCGGGCGCGGGTCCGGCGGGGAGAGATCTTCCTGACAAGATAGAAGCAGAGAGAAGGTACGAGAGATGATTATCACACAGGTACCCTTCCGGGTGTCCTTTTTCGGCGGAGGGACGGACTTTCCGGCGTTCTACAACGAGTACGGCGGCAAGGTGATTTCCACCAGCATTGACAAATATTGCTATTTAAATGTGCGCCACCTGCCGCCCTTTTTTGACTACTCCACCAATATTACCTACTCCATCATCGAGCGCGTAGGGACGGAGGAGGAGATCAAGCACCCCGCCATCCGGGAGGCCATGAAGTTCCTGGACATGCATGATCTGTCCATCACCTATGACGCGGATTTGCCCGCCCGCTCCGGGCTGGGGACAAGCAGCTCCCTGGCGGTGGCGCTACTACTGAGCTTCTACGCGTTGAAGGGAAAGCACGTGGACAAGCAGCGGCTGGCGGAGGAGGCCATCCACCTGGAGCGCGTGCTGTGCGGGGAGAGCGGCGGGGTACAGGACCAGATTGCGGCGGCCTATGGCGGCCTGAACCGGATTGACTTCTCTCAGGAGAGCTTTGCGGTCAACCCCATTGTCATCTCCAACGAGAAAAAGGAGTGCTTGAACGCAAATTTGATGATGTTCTTCACCGGTTTCTCCAGGTTTTCGTCCACCATTCAGACGGAGCACGAGAAAGCCATCCAGTCCAAGGGACAGCAGCTGTTGGAGATATTGTCCCTGGTGGATGAGGCGGAGAAGGTCCTGACCACGGGGGACTTGGACGAGTTCGGAATACTGCTGGACTACACCTGGCGGCTGAAACGTGGCTTGAATGCTGCCGTGTCCACCAATGTGATTGACCGTTTCTATGAGACGGCGAAAAGTGCCGGAGCGTTGGGCGGCAAGCTTCTGGGCGCTGGCGGCGGCGGGTTCCTGCTGCTGTACGTTCGGCAGGAGCGGCAGGAGGCTGTCCGTCGGGCGCTGCACGGCTTGAAGGAGATCCCCTTCCGGTTTGAGACCGGCGGGGCCAGGATACTGTACTACGCGTCGGAGAGCTACACACCGCCGGGAGGTGAGCAGGCGTGCTGAAACTAGGAACAGAGGAATTGCTGCGTACATACTGCGCCAAGCATCCGGAAATTGCAGAGATAGAGGCGCCGCTGAGAGCGTGCATTGAGCGATTGGTGGACTGCTTTTCCAAGGGCGGGCAGCTGCTGATCTGCGGCAATGGCGGCAGCTGCGCGGACGCGGACCATATTGTGGGCGAGCTGGTCAAAGCCTTTCGCTTGAAGAGACCGCTAACGGCACCGTTAGCAGAGGCCATGCGGGAGCATGGCCTCCAGGGGGAGTTGCTGGCAGACCACTTACAGGAAGGTCTGCCGGCAATCAACCTGGGCGCTCACGCATCGCTACTGACGGCCATGATGAATGACGTGGGAGGGAAGTATATGTACGCGCAGCAGGTGGTGGCCTATGGCAGAGAGGGCGACATTTTGCTGGGCATCAGCACGTCGGGGAATTCCGAGGATGTGCTGTGCGCTGGTCTGGCGGCCAAGGCCAAGGGGCTATGGACCCTGGGCCTGACGGGTCGGACTGGCGGAAGGATGGAGAGCGTGTTCGATTTGGTGCTCCACGGGGCCGCAGACACAACGGAGGGCGTCCAGGACGTGCACTCGGTGATTTACCATACCATCTGTGCCTGCATAGAATACCAGTGCTGGGGTGAGGGCTGATGTATGCGGTGATTATGGCCGGCGGGAAGGGGACGCGGGTTGCGTCTGTCAACCGGGACCTCCCCAAGCCCATGCTGCCAATCAATGGGAAACCGGTACTGGAATATGAAATTGAGTGCCTGCGGCGGCAGGGGATTACGGACATTATTCTCTCCATTGGGCATTTAGGCGAGCAGATCCAGGCGTATTTCGGGGATGGAAGCCCCTTTGGGGTACAGATTACGTATATCCGAGAGGAAGTTCCTCTGGGGACAGCGGGGGCGCTGTACTACTTGAAGGGCAGAGTGCGGGAGGACTTTTTCCTGATAAATGGGGACCTGATTTTTGACGTGGACTTCCATCGTTTGATGGCGTTTCAAAAACAACATCAGGCCATGGCTGCTCTGCTGGGCCACCCGAACAACCACCCCTATGACAGCGGGATTATCGTCGCAGATGCCGATGGCCGGGTAACAGGCTGGCTCACCAAGGAGGACAAGCGGGGCTGGTATCGGAACTGCGTCAATGCGGGGATACACGTGCTCTCGCCACAATTACTGGAAGAGATGGATGCGCCTAAGAAAATAGATTTAGACCGGGAGATATTGAGGCCCATGCTCCCATCGGGACGAGTCTATGTGTACCGCACGCCGGAGTATGTCAAGGACATGGGAACGCAGGAGAGGATTTCTCAGGTAGAGCACGACCTGCAAACAGGGCTGGTGGAGCGGAAAAATCTGGGAAAGAGGCAGAAGGCTGTCTTCCTGGACCGGGATGGGACAATCAATCGCTACGTGGGCTTTCTGCGAAGGCCAGAGGAATTCCAACTGCTGGACGGGGCGGCGGAGGCCATCCAGCGGATTAATAGGAGCGGGTATCTTGCCATTGTGGTGACCAACCAGCCGGTGATTGCCAGGGGAGAGGTCACATGGGAGGGGCTGGAGGAAATCCACAGGAAGATGGAGACGCTTTTGGGGCAGGAGGGAGCATATCTGGATGATATTCGGCCCGTGTACCTTGATAACAGAATGACCGGCCAAAGAGGATATATGTCTGCTTCACAAGCGCCGCAGACAGCACGCCGCTGGGATGCCAAGGGCAGGAACGGCTTTGGACAGAACGGCGATTTTTTGCGTTTATTGTTGAAATATGAGATAATAATGGTGTAGTAAGCGGCACCTTGAAAACAGAATATTTCTGGCCGCCATATATGCACCGTTCACTCGGAAAGCGAGGGTATATATGGCAGAGCAAAACATTCAAGCTATCAGCGATATGGGACAGAACGCCCAAAAACGCATCGTCTGTCTATATCGGGTGTCTACCATAGGACAGGTTGACAAAGACGATATTCCCATGCAGAAGCAGTCTTGCCGGGGATTTTGCAGGCAGCACCCCGGCTGGGAGATTGTCAAGGAATTTTCTGAAAAAGGCGTTTCCGGGTTTAAGGTCTCCGCCAGGGACAGGGACGCGATTCAAGAGATACAGAAGATGGCCCTGCAAGGCGAATTTGATATTTTGCTGGTGTTTATGTTCGACCGGCTGGGCCGCAAGGACGATGAAACGCCCTTTGTGGTGGAATGGTTTGTCAAGCAGAATATTGAAGTATGGAGCGCCATGGAGGGCCAGCAGAGGTTTGACAATCACGTGGATAAGCTGCTGAATTACATCCGCTATTGGCAGGCTTCTGGAGAGAGCATTAAAACTTCCTTGCGCGTCAAGACCCGGCTGGAACAGCTGACTCAGGAGGGGCTTTACTCCGGCGGGCGCACACCGTTTGGCTACCGGCTGGAGAAAACAGGCCGGATGAACAAGAAAAATCAAGATGTGCGGGATCTTGTTGTAGAGCCGGAGGATGCGGAAATCGTCAAGCTGATTTTTCAGAAATATGTGTATGAGGGCTGTGGGGCGCTCCGTATCTGCCGCTATCTGGCAGAGCAGAACATCCGCAGGAGAGACGGCAAAATGATTTCTGTCGGCATCATCAACCGGGCCATTCAAAACCCTATCTATATTGGCGTTTTGCAAAGAGGCGCCAGCAAATCAGAAGTCTTGCCCGCCTTGAAAATCATTGCTGAAAATGTATTTGCCAGGGCACAGGAGATCATCAGCGCAAGGACCGTCCAGCACAGGGAAGTTCCGCTTACCACCAGAGGGAAATCCCTTTTAGTGGGGAATGTCTATTGCGGCTGCTGTGGAGCGCGGCTGGTGCTGACGACCTCCGGGCGAAAATATCGCAGGAAAGACGGGACAGTGGTTACAGGCAGTTATCCTGGATCGGGTACTGCATCACTGCACTGTGATTAACATCAAGGGCGACTCTTACCGCCTGAAGGAGCGCAAGGAATTTATGCGCCAGAAACAGCAAATCGTGAACACTCTTTTCCAGCAAGGAAATAACTGATTCTGTTACCCTCCCGCCGAAAAATGACAAAATTTCTTCGGCGTTTTCTTACAATTTCATATCAGCGTTGACACCTCCGCTTCGTGGGATTTGTCCAAACTGATTCGGACGAAGTTGGTCTTAGCATCGTAAGTTGCTTTTCCTTGATTGCTGGTAACTGCAATTTTGACCACTTCTCTTAATTTCGTGAGAGCTCTAATGAACGATGGTAAGCTCCTTGCTGGAGAGGTTGAAGGTCTCCGTTCCGTGGTCCGCCATAACCAGCAGATCCTCGATACGGACACCATATTTGCCGGGCAGATAGATACCCGGTTCAATGGTGAAGACGGTGCCCGGCGCCAGCGGCACAGTGATACCTTGGTTGATCGTAGGAAGCTCGTGGAGGCTTAGCCCAGTGCCGTGCCCCAACGAATGCATATAGTTGCTTCCATAGCCGCCGTCCTCAATGACTTTCCGGGCAAGGCTGTCCAACTCGCCACAGGTCATATTGGGGTAAGCGCCTCTCACAGCAGCCATGTGGGCGGAAAGGCAGAGATCATAGATCTTCTGGAATCCCTCAGGCACGTAGTCGACTGCCACAGTCCTTGTAATGTCGGCGCAGTAACCCTGATAGACGCCGCCGATATCCACCATTACAATGTCCCCAGACTGGATGATCCGATCGGAATTGAAGTGGTGGGGCTCCGCGCTGCCCGGTCCAGATGCCACGATGCCAGGCTTCACAGAATTAAATCCCAGCTCCAGCCGACAGCGCATGATCTTTTCTGCGGCTTGATGCTCCGTAAGCCCCCGAATTCCTTCGTCAAAAACGCGGTACAGCGCTTTTTCCGCCGCCCGCTGGGCCTCCCGCAGAATGCGGATCTCCTCCGCATCTTTTATAACCCGCAGGCGGCTCATGATCTGGTCTCCATTTTGCCACCGGACATTGGGCAGAGCTTCCTGAAGCGTCAAAAGATGACTGGCCAGGAACTGGCTGCATACAGCCACCGTGCGACAGGGAGCCAGCAGCGCTCTGAGCTCGTCCACACCGGTCTCTCCCCGCCCCCAACCAATACACTCGGCCTGTCCGGCGGGCGTTTTGAGATACATGTCCAGCTCAAAGGCGCTGACAACAAAATAGATATCATGCGCCGTGACCACCAGGAAGGCAGTCCAGCCCATGTACCGCTGAGAGCAGCCTGTCATGTACTCCATGTCCTGAGAGGGAGAGATGACCAGTGCGTCGATTCCCAAGGTACGCATCTGCTCCCTGGCCCTTGCCCAGCGGGCGTTGTAGTCAAACATTTCAGTTATCTCCCTTGTGTTTATCCGAGCCAGTCCATCTCCACAGCGCCGATGTCCTTCCCCAGGGCATTGCGGGCGGCAGTCAGATCGTGCTCTTCCAGTGCATTTACAACCATATCATGCAGGACGCCGCTGTGGATCGCGGTCATCTGCTCCCTTTGGGAGACATAGGCCATGGCGTAGGCACGGCGATAGGTGGTCAGCGCCCGGTTCAGTGCCAGCGTGACCTGTGTGTTTCCCGCATAGCTGATGAGCTGCATGTGGAAATCCCGGTTGTTGTTCCAAGCGGTCCAGACAGTCTTTGACTCCTCATTCTGGTGGCGGCGCTCATTTTGTGCCCGCAGTTCCTCCAGCTGCGCGGGCGTGATATTCTCCAGCACCTTGTGCAGGCTGGACACCTCCAGATAGAGGCGCAGCTCCGTGAGATCCTGCACGTCCTTGGCAGTGACGGGGATGATTTGGTAGCCGTAGCGGGGCATGCTCTCCAAAACATTTTCCGCGCAGAGCTGGATCAGGGCCTCGCGCACAGGGGACTTGCTGACACCAAAGGTCTCAATCATCTGTTTCTCTGTAATAACGGACCTCGGCGGAAGTGCGCCGGTACAGATCTGCTCAATGATGCCACGGTACACAAGATCCTTCAGGGACACGGCTGCGTTCTTTTTGCTCATATGTATGCTCCTCATCATTATAAATTGAACCTGCTGAATTGCAATCCAATATATATTATCACTAATAATATCAAAAGTCAATCCAATTAAAATACATTAGCGCAATATGTCACAAAAATAAATAAATTTTTGTCAAGAATTCACGAATTCGAGCAAAACCGGCGGTATTTACAGTTTGTTAACAATTTGTTCATAGATGTAGGGCGCGGATATGGTATGATGATGTCGAGTTAATAATATTAGAAATAATATTGATAACATTACCAGCAGAGGAAACATCCGGAAAACTTCCTTCCCGTCCTCACTCGTGCAATCCTGCGAGTCCCAGGCCCGCAGTTTTGTAAAAAGCTGCACCACAGCTGAGGAATACCGGATCGGCCGAAGTTTTTCGGCCTGTCGGGGAAAGGGCGCGGACATTCTTCGGGACATGCTCCAAGCCCCATGCATACGGCAGGCTGGAAAAACAGACCGGCCGGTGTTCAGCCCCTGTGAATGCAGAGCCTAACTACTTAAAAGAAAAAGGAGAGCGTGAAAATGAAGAAGATCATGAGCCTGTTGCTTTCTGTCGCCATGGTACTATCCCTGGTGGCCTGCGGCGGAAGCGATAGCGGCAGCAACCCCGGCACCGGCGGTAGTAGCACCCCCTCCGGCGAGAACACTACTGGCAGCACGAAGGATACACTGGTTATCGCCATGAGCTCGGAGCCCAGCACCTTGAACACCTTGGTGGCCGACGACTTTGCTGCCTGGTCCATCACCAACAACATCTATGACAGCCTTATTGAATTCCATACGGACGGAAGCCTGACCCCCGGCCTGGCCGAGAGCTGGGACTATTCCGAGGATGGCACAGAGATCACCTTCCACCTGCGTCAGGGAGTGAAGTTCCACGACGGCTCTGCCATGACTGCCGACGATGTGGTCTTCACCTACGAGCAGGTCATCCCTTACGCTGCGGCGCAGAATGTCAACTCTGCCATGAAGTCCATGGAGAAGGTCGACGACTACACCGTGAAGCTGACCCTGCTGCATCCTTTCGGCCCTGTTGAGTACTGCGCGGGCTCCTCCCAGTTCAGCATCGTCTGCAAATCCGCCTATGAGAAGGATCCCGATGCCTTCACCAGAAATCCTGTCGGCACCGGCGCATACAAGCTGTCCTCCTGGGAAAGCGGCGACAAGATTACCCTTGAGCGGTTTGACGAGTATTGGAACGGTGCTCCCGCCCTCAAGACGGTGACCTATAAGATCATCCCCGACTCCACCACACAGGCCATCGCTCTGGAGAACGGTGAGATCGACCTGCTGGAGGGCGTCTCCATGGCGGACCGCCAGCACATCATCGACACCCCGTCCCTGGGCTATGTAGAGGGCGCCTCCGCATCCACCTACTTTATCTCTATGAACAACAAGGAGGGCCCCTTTGCCAACCGGGACCTGCGCTTGGCGGTGTCCTATGCGGTCAACCGGCAGGAGTTCATCGACGGCGCTATGAACGGCGTGGGCAGCCCCTGCGAGACCCCCATGTCCCCCATCACCCAAGGCTGGCCTTCCGATTTCAAGAACAACGAGCAGAATCTGGAGAAGGCCAAGGAGCATCTGGCTGCCGCCGGCTATCCCGACGGCGTCACAGTGACCCTGAAGTGCATGGAATCCGCCGCCTACTCCAAGCCCGCCGAGATTCTCCAGGAGCAGCTGCGCCAGATCGGCATCACGGTGAACATTGAGAAGATGGAGCGCGCCAAGTTCCTCCAGGAAATGCGTGACGACAAGCAGTATGAGATCTCCATCATGTCCGCCACCGCCTTCTATCCCGACGCCGACTACATCTACGCACTCTATCACACCGATGCCACCGGCGGCGCCGGCCGGAACTACCACTGCAACTCGAACCCGGAGCTGGACGAGATGCTGGAGACCGCCAGGACCTCCAACGACCAGGCGCAGCGCGAGCAGCTGTACCGTGATATCTGCCAGTTCATGAAGGAAGAGGCCATCACCATTCCTCTGTACGTTCCCATGAACGGCTCTGCTTACAACATCAAGCTCCAGGGTGTGATCGCCAATCCCTCGCGCCGTCTGTATCTGAAGGACCTAAGCTGGACGGAGTAATTCAACGCAGCAAAGCGGTATGAGCCCTGTGTTTCAGCGCAGGGACCATACGATCGGACCGGCTGCAGCGGGCCGGAATCCATAACGGATTTTGGCCCGCTGCGCATGACCTGCCACAACTGATTTATGGGGTAATAGGATGCACAAATATATTTTCAAAAGAGTTCTGATGATGATCCCTGTTCTGCTGGGCATCTCATTTGTCATCTATGCGCTGATGAGCATATCTCCCGGTGATCCTGCCCGAATGATCCTGGGTGAAAACGCGGACCTGGCGGCTGTCGAAGCGCTGCGGGATGAGATGGGATTAAACGATCCCTTCCTGATCCAATATGGCCGCCATATGCTGAATATGCTAAAGGGGGACCTGGGGACCTCCTGGATATTCAACATCCCTGTATTCGACCAGATCATCGCCAGAATGCCCAGTACGGTCGCTCTGGCAATCGGCTCCACCTTTGTCATGCTGCTCCTCGGTCTGCCCACAGGGATTATCTCCGCAGTCAAAAAATACACCTGGGTCGACAGTGTGACCCTAATGATCTCTCTTCTGCTCACCTCCATGCCGGTGTTCTGGCTTGGCCTGATGATGCAGCTGGTGTTCTCCCTGAACCTCCACCTGCTCCCGGCACAGGGGGTTGATACCCTCAAGCACTATATTCTGCCCTGCGTTACCTTGGGTGCTGGCATGATGGCCAACCTGATCCGCATGACCCGCTCCAGTGTGCTGGAGGTCACCAAGCAGGACTATATCCGCACTGCCAGGGCGAAGGGATGCAAGGAGGGCGTCGTTGTCCGCAGGCACATCCTCCGCAACGCCATGCTCCCTGTTATCACGATCGTGGGTCTGCAGTTTGGCTCCCTGCTGGGCGGCACCATGATCATCGAGAGCGTCTTCGCCATGCCTGGCCTGGGCTCCCTGGTCATTCAGGCGGTGCGTCAGAAGGACACGCCCCTTGTTGTCGCAGCCGTCATGTTCGTTGCCTTTATGGGCGGCATCATCAACTTGATCGTGGATATCCTGTATGCATACGTGGATCCCCGTATCAAGTCGCAGTATGTGAAAAAGGCGTGAGGGTAGAGATATGAAGAAAACTGTTGAAACCACCCAAAGCAAGACCCGCGTGAAAAAGCGCAGCCAGGCGGCCTCCATTCTCCGCCGCTTTTTCAGGAACAAGCCCGCTGTTCTTGGCGTGGCGCTCTTTGCTGCCATGCTCCTGCTGGCCATCTGCGCCCCGCTGGTTGCGGACTATGAGGCGGACGCCATCACCATGCACATGGACCAGCGCCTGATGCCCCCCTGCGCCGAGCATATTTTTGGTACGGACGCCAATGGCCGCGATATGTTCGCCCGTATCATCTACGGAGGACGGATCTCCCTGTTTGTAGGCGTCGCCTCGGTGTCCATCTCCCTGGTGGCGGGCTTGATCATCGGCTCCTGTGCAGGCTACTTTGGAGGCGCTGTGGACAATGTCCTGATGCGGATCATGGATGTGTTCCTGGCGATCCCCAGTCTGCTGATGTCCATCACTATCGTGGCCGTTCTGGGTCCCAACATGATCAATCTGCTGCTGGCCATGAGCCTCTCCAGCATCCCCCGGTTCTCGCGTATTGTACGCTCCTCCATCCTCTCCATCCGCGGACAGGATTACATTGAGGCGGCGCGGGCCTGCGGCACCAAACACGCCCGCATCATTATGCGCCACGTTCTCCCCAACGCCATTGGCCCCATCATTGTCCAGGCATCTCTGAATGTGGCCACTGCCGTCATCACGGTCTCCAGCTTGAGCTTTATCGGCCTGGGGATCTCTCCCCCCACGCCTGAGTGGGGCTCCATGCTGGCAGAGGGCCGCGAGCAGATGCGCTACTACCCCCACCTGGTCCTGCTCCCGGGCCTGGCGATCATCTGCACCGTTATGGCGCTGAACCTGATCGGCGACGGTCTGCGGGACGCCTTGGACCCGAAGATGAAGAATTGAGGAACAGTGAATGGAAAACTTACTGAAAATTCGAGATCTTCACGTGGAATACCACACGGAAGACGACGTGGTCCGAGCGGTCAACGGCTTGAATCTGGACCTGTACAAGGGTGAGACTCTGGGGCTGGTCGGCGAGACCGGCGCCGGAAAGACCACCACGGCACTGAGCGTCATGAATCTGCTGCCTGACCGCCTGGGATTCATCACCAAGGGCGAGATTCAGCTGGGGGATCTGGACGTGCTCCACGCCAGTCCCTCCCAGCTGCGGGAGATGCGGGGCGCCGAGGTGTCTATGATCTTTCAGGACCCTATGACCAGCCTGAACCCCACGCTCACCATCGGTGAGCAGATTGCCGAAGTGTTGGAAATCCACGCAAAGGAGGACAAAGGGGATTCGGCGTCCGGACGGAACCCGGGTAAGTCCGGAAAGAGCATGAGAGCGGACCAGATTGGACGGCGGGTAGACGAAATCCTGGAGCTGGTAGGACTGCCTCCGGCCCGAAAAAATGAGTATCCACACCAATTCTCCGGCGGTATGAAGCAGCGCGTGGTCATTGCCATGGCGCTAGCCTGCGAGCCCCGTCTCCTCCTGGCGGACGAGCCGACCACGGCCCTGGATGTCACGATCCAGGCTCAAGTGCTGGAGATGATGCGCAGGCTGAAGGAGGAGCTGGGCACCGCCATGCTGCTGATCACCCACGATCTGGGCGTGGTGGCGGAGACCTGCGACCGGGTGGCAATCATGTATGCCGGCGAAATCATCGAGATTGGCAGCGTGGAGGACATTTTCAAGGGGGAGGGCAACCACCCCTACACCGAGGGCCTGTTCGGCTCCATCCCGGACATGACCAAGAGTGAGCGGCGCCTCCATCCCATCGACGGTCTGATGCCCGATCCCACGCAGCTCCCCGAGGGGTGCCCCTTCGCGCCCAGGTGCGGCAAGGCTGCCGACCAGTGCAGATCCCGGAAGCCTGCGGAGGTGCTCCATGGAACGCATATGGTCAAGTGCCATCTGTGGAAATAAGGAAAGGCGGTACAAGCGACATGGAAACACCTTTGATTGAAACAGTTGGACTGAAGAAATATTTTAAGACCTCCCGCGGGGAACTGCACGCTGTGGACGACATCAACCTGAAGATTACCAAGGGGCACACGCTGGGCGTCGTTGGCGAGTCCGGCTGCGGAAAGTCCACGCTGGGCCGTGTGATCCTCCGGCTGATCGACGCGACCGCGGGGCAGGTCCTCTATAACGGCGAGGACATCCTCAAGTACAGCAGCGGCGAGATGAACAAGATGCGCCAGAAGATGCAGATCATCTTTCAGGACCCCTATTCCTCCCTGAATCCCCGGCTGACCGTCAGCGAGCTGATTGCAGAGCCGATCAAGGTCACCAGACTTCTCAAGAGCCAGGCGGAGATCAACGACCGGGTCTTTGAACTGATGGAGACCGTGGGTCTGGCGGAACGGTTTGTCAACACCTATCCCCACGAGCTGGACGGCGGCCGCCGGCAGCGCATCGGCGTAGCCCGGGCTCTGGCGCTCAATCCGGCATTTGTTGTCTGTGATGAGCCCGTCTCCGCCTTGGATGTGTCCATCCAGGCCCAGATCCTCAACCTGATGATGGACCTCCAGGAGCAGATGGGCTTGACATACATGTTCATTACCCACGACCTCAGCGTTGTCAAGCATATCAGCAACGAGATCGCGGTGCTCTACCTGGGTGAGTGCGTGGAACTGACGGACAAACAGGAGCTCTTCGACAATCCTCTCCACCCCTACACCCGGGCTCTTCTGGAGGCCATTCCGGTGCCCAACCTGAGCAGCAGGAGCAAAAAGCGGACGATCATCCAAGGCGAGGTCACAAGCCCCATTGACCCCAAGCCTGGCTGCCGGTTCGCCAGCCGCTGTCCCTATGCCACCGAGAGCTGTACCGGCGCCTCTATCCCCCTGCGGGAAGTAACGCCCGGCCACTTTGTCGCCTGCTGCCATGTGTGAGAAGAGATGGAGCGAGGCGGACATTGCCCCTGTTTTAGGCCGCTTTCTTCGGTACGTACAGATTGACACAGAATCCTCCCCCCGGGCGCCCAGGACCCAATGCCCCAGCACGGACTGCCAGAAAGATCTGGCGCAGCTGCTGGCAAAGGATCTGCGCGAGGTGGGTGCGGAGCAGGTGCGCCAGGATGAATACGGCTATGTTTATGGAATGATCCGGGCCAATGGGGACAAGGATGTGCCCAAAATCGGACTGATTGCCCACATGGATACCGCGCCGGATGTCTCCGGCCGGGGCGTCAGGCCCCGGGTCGTGGAGAACTATCCCGGCGGTGACATCCTGCTCAACGAGGCGGCCGGCATCACCATGCTCCGGAAGGAATTTCCCCAGCTGGATACCTTCCTGGGGCAGGACCTTGTGGTCACAGACGGCACAACCCTTCTGGGCGCTGATGACAAGGCCGGTGCGGCGGAGATCCTGCAAATGGCGCAGGTCCTCCGGGATCACCCCGAAATCCCACACGGCGAGATCTGGATCGCCTTCACCCCCGATGAGGAGATTGGCCGCGGCGTGGACCACTTCGACACGGCGGGATTCCCTGTGGACTTCGCCTACACCGTTGACGGCGGCGCACTGGGGACCTACTCCTATGAGACGTTCAACGCATATTCCGCCGCAGTCACGATCTCCGGCAGATCTGTTCACCCCGGATCCGCCAAGGGGCGGATGCGCAGCGCCCTGCACATCGGCATGGAATTTGACAGGATGCTCCCGGTGGAGCAGCGCCCGGCCTACACCGCCGAACGGGAGGGATTCTACCATCTGAGCAGCTTCCAGGGCGATGTGGAGAAGGCGGTCTTGTCCTATGCGGTACGAGACCATGATGCAGGCAGGATGGCGGAGAAGCTGGCGTTCCTGGAGCGAATCAGCCGGTATCTCAATGACCGCTATGGTGCGGGGACGGTAGAGCTCAAAGTGGAGGAGCAGTACCGGAATATGGCAGAGAAGATCGCTCCCATGTTCTCGATCGTGGAGTTGATCGAGAAGAGCATGGAGCGGCAGGGAATCTCCCCACAGCTCATTGTGACCCGGGGCGGCACCGACGGCTCCCGGCTGTCCTTCATGGGCATCCCCTGTCCTAATATCTGCACCGGCGTCTCCAACGGGCACAGCCGGTACGAATTTGTCTCTGTACAGTCTATGAAGAAGATCACGGCGCTTTTGATCGAAATTGTCAGCGGTTTCTATACAAATTATGAGGAGATGGACTTATGACTTATGATATTCAGGCAAAAAGCGAGACCGTCATCCGCCGCGCGGAGGATAAGTTCGGCTTTTTTGGCTTTCCCAACGTTACCCGCCTAGACGACGGCCGAGTGCTGGTGAGCACCTCCGGCCTGCGGCTGCACCATATGTGCCCCTTCGGCAAGGTCGTGCTGCTCTACGGCGACAAAAATGCGGAAAACTGGTCCCTGCCCCAGGTCCTCCGGGACTCCCGGCTGGACGACCGGGACCCCAGCCTTTTGAACCTGGGGAACGGCCGGCTCCTGTGCAGTTGGTACAATTGGCCCCTGCGGATGTATTTTGACCGCCCCTTTATGCAGATGATCTATGAGCAGATGAATAACGAGGACTTCCTCCTCTGCGCCACCCATCTCCGCTCTGTCACGCCGGAGCAGGAGGCGGCGGACTTCGGCTCCTGGACAAGCGTCAGCGAGGACAACGGCAACACCTGGGGCGAGGCCCACAGAGCGCCGATCTGCTCCTGCCACGGCCCCATCAAACTGGCGGACGGCAGCCTTCTGTACGTGGGCAAGGACATCAACAAAAAGGAGACCGGCGGGGCCAACTACGCCTGCAAGAGCACAGACGAGGGCAAGACTTGGGAGATACTCACCGAGATGCCCATTCCCGAGGGCGTGACCAACCGGAACTTTGTGGATCCCTGTGCCCTGCAACTCCCCTCCGGCCGCATTCTGGCTCACTTCCGCTATCAAAATGCCAATCCGGACCCCTACGGCAAATTCACTGTATTCCAGACAATCTCCGATGACCTGGGCAGAACTTGGAGCATCCCCAGCTGCCTGGGGGTCAGTGGTTCTCCGCCCCATCTGCTCCGACACTCCTCCGGTGCAATCGTCTGCGTGTACGGTCGCCGCGAGCAGCCATTGGGCGAGCGGGCCATGGTCAGTCTGGATGACGGTGAGACCTGGATCAAGGACATCGTTCTGACCGATGTGACGCCCCACCCGGATCTGGGCTTCCCCTGCTCCACGGAGCTGGAGGACGGCTCGATCTACACGGTATACTACCAGCGCCTGATACACAACGGCAAGCTGGATGAGAAGTGCTCCATCGTAGGCACAAAATGGCGTCTGGACGACATCTTGGAGAAGAACAAAAAATAGTCACAGCATCTGGAAAGGAGAACGGTTATGCGGATCCCGTTTGAAGAGGTGACGGAGACCTTAAAGGAAAAGCTGATCAAATACGGCTCTCCGGAGGACTACGCCGGACAGGTGGCCTATGTCATGGCGGAGAACTCCCTGGAGGGCGTTTATACCCACGGCATCAACCGCTATATGCGGCTTATCAACAATATCAGAGACGGTCTGACCATGCCGAAAGAGATTGCCGGAAAAATCGCCGGCCTGGGCGGCTATGAGATATGGGACGGCAAGCTGGGCTTTGGGATTGTCAATGCGCAGCTATGCACCAACCGCGCCATTGAGCTGGCCCAGACACACGGCATCGCCTGCGTGTCTCTGCGGAACACGAGCCACTGGCTGCGGGGTGGGACCTACGGCAAAATGACGGCCGAGGCCGGGATGCTGGGGATTCATTTCACCAACGCCCGCACCAATATGTGCGCCTGGGGCACCCAGCAGCACTGTCTGGGAAACAATCCTCTGGTGCTGGCGGTCCCCCGTGCCAACGGAGACCACGTCATTGCAGACACGTCCTTCTCACAGTACTCCTACGGCAAGCTGCAGCTCGCCCGGCTGGAGGGCAGGATGATGCCCCAGCCAGGCGGCTATGACGAGAACGGCCAGCTGTCCTGTGACCCCGCAGTCATCCTGAAAAGTCAGAAGATTCTGCCCATGGGCGAGCATAAAGGCGCTTCCATTGCCATGCTGCTGGATCTCATCACCGCTGTATCCTCCTTTGGCAACTGCGCCTCCATGGTGGCAAAGCTCCCCGGCAACGACGAGCACTCCTTCTCCCAGACCTTTATCGTGATCAACCCCCTGGCTCTGGGCGATCAGGAGACCTTCTCCGCTATTGTGGAGAACGCAGTCAACTGCGTCCTGAACGCAAAGCCGCTGCCCGGCGGGACAGTCCACTACCCCGGCCAGTCCATGAAACGGTACAGAACGGAAAATCTGGAACAGGGAATTCCAGTCAACGAGGGTGTATGGACGGATATTTGCGCGCTGTAACGGCGCAGTCCGGATCGATTTCCGATGGGGCCCTGCGGCAGCTCCTGGAGGACTGGATCGAAGCGAACAGGGAGACAATGGTACAGGATATCTTCACCGTCGTCTCCATACCCAGTGTGAGCGGAAAGGCCGAAGGAAGGATGCCTTACGGGGCGGGCTGCGGGGCGGTCCTGGAGGCCGTGGGCCGCCTGGTGGCCGGCGCGGGTTTCACATTCCAGAACCACGCCTACCACTGCGGCACTGCGCAGCTGGAGGGGTCCGGCGAGGAAACGATAGGTATTTTCAGCCACATCGACACCGTAGCCCCGGGTGACGGCTGGAACTTCGCCCCCTATCGGCCGTTTTTGAAGGACGGCTATCTCTACGGCCGGGGCGTCACAGATGACAAGGGCCCGGCAGTCGCCGCCCTCTATGTCCTCAAGTGCCTGAGGGATCTCCGGCTGCCTCTGCGGCACAACGTAATGGTGTATTTCGGATGTGATGAGGAGTCCTCCATGGGGGACATCCACTATTATCTGGCGCACAATAAGCCGCCGGCGTTTTCCCTGGTCCCGGATGCCCGGTTCTCCGTCTGCTGCGGGGAAAAGGGGATTATCAGCGCGAAGATTACCATGGATCTGAGGGAGACCGGGATACGGGACTTCCAGGCGGGATCCGGAGAGAATATTGTTCCCAATTTCGCGGAGGTGTCCCTGACCTGCTCAGCCCGGGAGGCGGCACAGATTATGGCTCGGGAGGAGCTTACCGTTGCCTTCGCCAACGGCGTGGCGGTGGTCCACGCAGAAGGGGTCGCCGGCCACGCGGCATTCCCGGAGAATACGGAGAACGCCATCGACAAGCTGACGAACAACCTGAAGGAGATCCCCTTCTCCAACACCGGAACGGTTCGCGTTCTGAAGGCTCTGGCCGAGCTCTCCAGGGGATACCGCGGCGAGGGCATAGGCATCCATGCGGAGGACGCCTTCTTTGGTCCGCTGACCTCTGTGGCCGGAACGGCCCGGGTGGAGAACGGCGCCTTGACTGTGACGCTGAATATCCGCTATCCGATCTCAACCGACAGGGATACGATTCGGGCACGCCTTTCAGCGTTCTGCACCGCATATGGAGCGGAGATCGCCTCCTTTGAAAACAGCGAGCCGGCCTATTTCGCGCCGGACGGAGAGATTCCCACGCTTCTCAACGACCTGTGCAGGGAGGTGCTCCGGGCTGACTTTGCGCCCTATTCCATGGGCGGCGGCACCTATGCCCGCCACCTGCCCAATGCCATGGCCTGCGGACCGCTGAACAGACATCTCGCCCGCCCCGGGGGTACACGGCGGGGGGGTGGCCATCAGCCGGACGAGTGCGTGTGCCTGGAATCCCTGGAAAACCTGATCAAAATTTATGTGAGAGCGATTGCCAAAATTGACCGCATGATCTAAGGCGGGAGGCACTGAAAAAATATGAACAAGAAAGAACGAGTTATGGCAGTGATCCGGGGGGAGAAGCCGGACCGGATCCCAACAGGCTTCTGGTTTCACTTTTCCCCCCGGGATCAGGAGCGAGTGGTATCTGCCCATCTCCGCTACTTCGCGGAAAGCGGTACGGATATCTGCAAGGTCATGAACGAGGCGCTGCTCCGGGGGGAGAGCGAGATCCGCACCCCCGGTGACTACGCCCGCGCCGCGCTGAGCGGAGCGGCCCGGCGGAACATGGAGCGGCATCTGGATGACGTCAAACGCATCTGTGACGAGACGGGGAATACTTCCCTGGTCCAGGCCACGCTCCACGGCGTTGTGGTGTCTACCCACCACCTGTCCCTGCGGAAGGGGCTCTATGTGGATAACAGGATGTTCTTCCGCACCTGTATGACGGAAAACCGGGAGGCGCTGATAAACGCCTTCGATATGGTCACCGATGTTCTCTGCGAGCTCTCGGAGCGGTTCTTCGACGCGGGTGTGGGCGGCATCTACTACGCCTGCCTGGGCGGCGAGCGGGACCTGTTCACCCCCGAGGAGTACAACACGTACATAAAGCCCTTTGAGATGCGGGTGCTCCAGGCGGCGGGAAAGACCTCCTGTGTCAATACACTGCACATCTGCAAGAGCGGTCTGGATATCTCCCGCTATCAGGACTTGCCCGCCCAGGTGGTAAACTGGGCCATCCATGAAAACAACCCCTCCCTGGAGGAGGGAGCGGAGATCTTCAAGGATAAGGTGATCCTGGGCGGTCTGGATGATCGGTCCGGGGTGCTGGTGGATGGAACGAACGGGGAAATCGAGAGTGAGGTCCACGCCATCCTCCGCAAAATGGCGGGGCGACGCTTTATCCTGGGCTCGGACTGCACCTTGCCCACGGACATCTCCTGCAGCAGGATTCAGACAGCGGTACACTCCTGCGAAACCTACTGCCGGGAAGACATCTAAAAACATTCTGGGAGGAGAACAATGAAGGTCATTTTATTTAACGGCAGCCCCAATGAAAAGGGCTGCACCTATACGGCCCTTGCCGAGGTGGAGAAATCCCTGTCCGCCGCCGGGGTTGAGACGGAGATTTTTTTCATTGGCAGACAGCCCGTGAAGGGCTGCATCGGCTGCGGCACCTGCGCGAAGCCCGGTGAAAAGCAGTGCGCCTTTGACAATGATGCGGTTTACCGCGCTGTTGAGAAGGCTAAGAAGGCCGACGGATTTGTATTCGGTTCCCCCGTGCACTATGCCGGTATGTCCGCAGTGATGAAATCATTTATGGACCACTTTTTTTATGTGGGGCGCGGATGCCTGGCAAATAAGCCCGCCGCAGCCGTCGTCAGCTGCCGCCGGGGCGGCGCTACAGCGGCCCTGGAGCAGTTGTCCCAATACTGCCAAAATAACAACATGCCCATTATCACCGCCCAGTACTGGAACATGGTCCACGGCACCAAACCGGAGGAAGTGGCGCAGGACGAGGAGGGAACCTTGACCATGCGGACGCTGGGCAGCAACTTGGCTTGGATTCTCCAGTGCATTGCCGCCGGGCAGGAAGCTGGCGCCTGCATTCCCCAGCGGGAGCCGCAGAAGAGGACCAATTTTATCCGCTGAAAAAATCATGCCAACCCGTCTGCTGTATGTCCCCGCCGGGCAGCGGCCAGCCGGGCTCGCAGTACAAACAGGAGAAGAGCATGCGGCCAGTAATTGACAATGATTTTTTGCTGCACAGCGACGCAGCAAAAGCGCTCTACCACCAATATGCGGAGAAGATGCCTATCATCGACTACCACTGCCACATCGATCCCCGGGACATTGCAGAGGATCGGATCTACGACAATATTACACAGGTTTGGCTGGGTGGAGATCACTATAAGTGGCGGCTGATGCGGGCAAACGGCGTATCGGAGGAATATGTGACCGGCGGAGCTCCGGACCGGGAGAAATTCCAAAAATTTGCAGCCGTTATGCCCAAGGCTGCCGGAAACCCGGTATACCACTGGGTCCACCTGGAGCTGAAGCAGTACTTCGGCTACGAGGGGGAACTGAACGAGGACACGGCAGAGCAGGTTTGGCAGTTCTGCAACGAACGGCTGAAGACCCTCTCCGTGCGGAAAATGATCGCCCGGTACCATGTCAAGGTCATCGCCACTACGGACGATCCCGCTGACGCGCTGACCGCGCACGAGCAGATCGCGGCGGACCCGGATTGCAAAGTGAAGGTGATCCCCGCCTGGAGGCCGGACAAGGTGCTCAATATCCATAAAGAAGGAGCTGCCGCCTATCTGGGGAAGCTCTCCCAGGCAGCTGGAGTGGAGATTACGGGACTGGACTCCCTGTTTGCGGCGCTGTCCCGGCGGATGGACTTCTTCGCATCTCACGGATGCTGCGCCTCAGACCACGGTCTGGAAAGGACTCCCTGCCCTGCCGCAAAAGCGGAGGCGGAGGCGGTTTTGACCCGAGTCCTCCGGGGCGAGGAGGTCAGCAGAGAGGACGCAGCCCAATTCCAGTATGTCGTGATGCGTTTTCTGGCCGGGGAGTACCACAGCCGAAACTGGGTCATGCAGCTCCACATGTGCGCTACGTATGGCGTGAACACTTTCCAGCAGAAGAAGCTGGGGCCTGATACGGGCTTTGACGGCATCGGCAGCAGCTGCAATGTGGAACACCTTGCCCACCTTCTCACCGGACTGAGCGCAGACGACGCCCTGGGAAAAACGATTCTGTACTCCCTGAATCCCAACGATCTGGACCTGCTGGCCGTGCTGACCGGAAGCTTCCAGCAGGCCGGTATGGCTGGGAAGATCCAGCTGGGGGCCGCGTGGTGGTTCAACGACACCTACTCCGGCATCCGCGCACAGCTGACAGCCGTGGCGAACAACTCCCTGCTGGGCAACTTCATTGGGATGCTGACAGATTCCCGGAGCTTCCTCTCCTATGCCCGGCACGAATACTTCCGGCGCATTCTCTGCGACATGGTTGGCGGCTGGATGGAGCAGGGGATGCTGTCAGATAATCTGAAGACCTGGGGGAGACTGGTGGAGGATGTATCCTACCACAATGTTCAGCGTTATTTTTTTCAACAATAAAATATGACTAGTAATAAGATTTAGAGGAGATACAGAGAATGAACGCTGAAATTTTCAACGTCCAGGGAAAAACAGCGGTGATCACCGGCGCGGGCGGTGTGATCTGCGGCACCATGGCGCGGGAAATGGCGAAGGCAGGAATGAACGTCGCTCTGCTCAACCGCACCCTGGAGAAGGCCCAAAGGATCGCACAGGAGATCACGGACGGCGGTGGTGAGGCCATTGCCGTCCAGGCGGATGTGCTGGACAAGGAGACACTGGAGACAGCCCGTGAACAGGTCACAGAGCGCTTCGGCAGAGTAGATGTGCTGGTCAACGGGGCGGGCGGCAACCGGAAGGACGCCTCCACCAGTTCGGAGATGTCCTTTTTCGACATCCCGTTCAGTGCGCTCCAGGATGTCTTTGACTTGAACGTGCTGGGTGCGATCCTTACCACCCAGATCTTTGGCCGGGACATTGTGGCCTCCAACGGTTCTGTTATCAACATCGCCTCCATGGCCTCCATCCTTCCTCTGAGCAATACGATTGCCTACTCCGGCGCGAAGGCCGCCGCCGCCAACTTCACCCAGTGGATGGCGGTTCATTTTAACCAGAATTACAGCAGGACCATCCGGGTCAACGCCATTGCGCCGGGCTTCCTGTTGACCAGCCAGAACCGTTATCTGCTCCAGCAGGAGAGCGGAGAGCCGACGGAGCGGGGCAGAAAGGTCCTGGACAAGACGCCCATGGGCCGCTATGGAACGCCGGAGGAGATGGCGGGCGCGGCGATCTGGCTCTGCTCTGACGCGGCGTCCTTTGTAAATGGCGCGATTATCCCCATTGATGGCGGCTTTTCCGCCTATTGGGGCGTATAATTTAAGGAGGGGCATATGTCTAACAAAATTTCAGTAAAAGACTTCAAGGCGTTCTGTGCCGCCTGCTGTGAGCACGAGGGGATGTGTGCGGAAGACGCACAGATCACTGCTGAGGTGCTGTGCGAGACAGACCTTTTTGGCACCAATTCTCATGGCGCCAAAAACCTCTACGGCTACGTAAAAAAACAGCGTGCAGGCGGCATGGACTTCCGGGCAAAGCCCGAGATCCTGACAGAGGGGCCCTCCTACGCTCTGATGGACGCCCACAGATGCATGGGCATGGTCGCGGGCTATCGGGCCATGGAGCTGGCCATCGGAAAAGCCGGGGAGACCGGGATCGCCTTGGTGACGGTGAAGAACAGTACACATTTCGGAGCTGCGGGCTACTACGCCAATCTGGCCGCCAAGTCCGGCATGGTAGGCATCAGCTTTTCCAATGTGGACCCCAACATGACAGTCCCGGGGGCCAGGGGCATGATCCTGGGCAACAACCCCTTTGCCTACGCCTCCCCGACGGCGGAAGGCGGGAGTGTGTTTCTGGATATCGCCATGAGCAACGTGGCATCCCTGAAGGTGGTGCAGGCCCGGAAGGATGGGGTGCAAATCCCTGACACTTGGATCGTGGACAGGGACGGCGTTCCCACCACGGACCCCAGCCACTACCCCGAGGAGGGCGCCATGCAGCCCATGGCGGCCCACAAGGGATACGGTCTGGCGCTGATGGTGGAACTGCTCACAGGCGCACTGTCCGGCGGCGGTATCAGCAGTGCGGGAGAGATCAAGAGCTGGTGCTTTGCGCCTGAGACTCCCAACAACGTGTGCCATACATTTATCGCCGTGGACGTGTCCAAGTTCTCCGGCATGGATACGTATCTCTCCCGCTCCGGTGATCTGGCAGAGGCCCTTCACGAGGCGCCCAAGGCCAAAGGGAAGGAGCGCATCTTTCTGCCCGGTGAGATCGAATGGGAGAAGCACAGAAGCTGGGAAACCGTTGTGGAGCTGCCCAATGCGGTGGCGGAGTCCCTGCGGGAGATGAGCGCGGATCTGGGGATCCCCCTGAATCTGGCATAAGGAGGGCGGAACATGAAACATTCTGAGCGGCTGGGCAGAAATGCCGTTGTCCCCGTCGTTGTGCTGGACGACGTAAAGAGCGCCGTCCCCACCGCCAAGGCATTGCTGGCAGGCGGAATCGACGTGATGGAGATCACCCTGCGCACCGCGGCTGGTCTGGATTCCATCCGCGCCGTGGCGGAGTCCTGCCCGGAAATGCTGGTGGGGGCGGGCACCGTCCTGACCCTGGAGCAGGCGAAGTCCGTTGTGGAGACGGGAGCGCAGTTCATCGTATCCCCCGGTTTTGATCCGGAGATGGTCCGGTGGTGCGTGGAAAACGAGATCACAGTGACGCCTGGATGCGTCACCCCCACAGAGATCATGTCCGCCCTGCGGCTGGGCGTGGACGTGGTGAAATTCTTCCCCGCCAATGTCTACGGCGGTCTGACGGCGATGAAGAGCTTGTCCGCGCCCTTTGGCAGCGTAAAATTCATCCCCACCGGCGGTGTAAATGGGGAGAATATCGGCGAGTATGCCGCTGCGCCCTATGTCCACACAGTGGGTGGAAGCTGGGTGTGTACCAAGGCGGATATCGCTGCGGGGAATTTTGAGAAAATCACCCGGTTGTGCAGGGAGGCTGTGGCCGCCTCCTTGGGCTTTGAACTGGCCCATGTAGGCATCAACACGGAAAGCGGAGAGGCGGCCATGGAGGTCGCCCTGGCGTTTGCGGACATATTCGCTTTCAGCGTAAAAGAGGGCAGCAGCTCCACCTTTGCCGGCACGGGGATCGAGGTCATGAAAAGCAAATATTTGGGAGAGAGCGGCCATCTGGCTGTTCGGACTAACCACATCGGCCGGGCCGTGGCGTATCTTCAGAAAAAGGGCTTTGCCGTGAATATGGAGACAGCCAAGTACAAAGGCAGGCGGATGACCGCGGTATACCTGGAGCAGGAGATCGGCGGCTTTGCTGTCCACCTCCTGCAAAAATAAGAGTATAGAGAGGAAAGTCGCCGTGAAATTCTTAACTTTTGGCGAGATCATGCTCCGCCTGAAATCCCCCGGCACAGAGCGCCTCTTTCAGACGCCCGCCTTTGAGGCGACCTTTGGCGGCGGAGAGGCCAATGTGGCGGTGTCGCTGGCCGGCTTCGGCCTGGATGCCGGATTTCTGACCGTCCTGCCGGACAACGCGGTCGGTGACGCGTGTGTGGCGGAGCTGCGGAAATTTGCCGTGGACACCACCCGGATCCAGCGCAACAAGGGCCGCATGGGTATCTACTATCTGGAGGCGGGCGCCAATCAGCGCCCCTCCAAGGTGATATATGACCGTGAATACGCCTCCATCGCCCTGGCGAAGCCCGGTGATATCGATTGGGAGAGGGCCTTTGTGGGCGTGGAATGGTTCCATATTACCGGCATCACGCCAGCAATCTCCGAGACGGCAATGGAGCTGAGCCTGGAGAGCGTACAGGAGGCCAAGAGGCGGGGCATCACCGTCTCCTGCGACCTCAATTACCGGAAGAACCTCTGGAAATACGGCAGATCGGCCAGCGAGGTCATGGGCGAGCTGGCGAAGTATGTGGATATCGCCATCGCCAATGAGGAGGACGTGCAGAAGTCCCTGGGAATCACTGTGGACGTGGATGTGACATCCGGGAAGCTGGACCGGGAGAAATACCGCAGGCTCAGCGGCAAGGTGCTGGAAGCCTATCCCGGCATGAGGATGATCGCCATCACTCTGCGGGAGAGCCACAGCGCGGACTGGAACGGCTGGGCGGCCTGCCTCAACGACCGGACCTCCTTCCACGTGTCAAAGGGGTATGAGATCCGGGATATCGTTGACCGCGTAGGCGGCGGCGACAGCTTTGCCGGCGGTCTGATCTACGGGCTCCAGGCCTATCAGGACCATCAGCAGGCGCTGGAGTTCGCCGTGGCGGCCTCCTGCCTCAAGCACTCCATCTCCGGCGACTTTAACCGGGTCACGGTGGACGAGGTGGAGAAGCTTGCCGGGGGCGACGGCACCGGCCGTGTACAGCGGTAGCCCGAAAGAGCGTCCCAGGGGGACCGGGCGCGAGAACGCCGGTCCCCCTGCTTTGAACAGATCGGATTAAAGAACGATCAGAAGGCAAACTCCATGGACCAGGTATTCCGGTAGAGCTTTCCTGCATTCAGAGAGACGAGGTTGTCCTGTTTGGAGAGGTCCTCAATGACCCCGTCCCGGGAGGGCAGGGAGGACCAGGGTTCAACACAGAGAAACGGGACCTGCGCCTTGGCAGTATGCCAGATCCCCACATAGGGCATCTGGGGGAAGGAGACCGTGACGGCCTTGGAGCCCTTTTCGGAGGAGATCCTTACACGATGGCCCGCGTCCCGGAGGACAATGGCGCCGTTGTCAAAGAGCCTGTGTGAGAGCGGGAGCTGTCCGTCCGGGAGAGGGTAATCGGTCTCTCCGGTGACACCGCCCCGCTCAGAGAAGGTAACACGGGCAGTCCTGCCGGGGGTATCGAATGTCAGGCGGTAATCCTCAAAGGCGAGGCAGGGTTCGATGGGCAGATGGAAGCCGGGGTGGCCGCCGATACCAAAATACATCGGTTGATCGCCCGTGTTCTCCACACTGTAGGTGACCAACAGGCGGCACTGCTCCAGCGTATAAGCCACCCGGTAGATGAAAGAAAAGGGATAGCATTTCATCGTCTCCTCGTTTGCAGAGAGGCGGAACGTGATTCTGCTGTCCTCGCGGGACTCAACCGCCAGCTCGGAGTAGGGTACGAAACCGTGGAGCCCCATCTCATAGGTTTTGCCCGCCAAGGTATACTTCCCCTCCGTAAGGTTCGCCAGATAAGGGAACAGGTTGGGGCCATGCTTGGGCCAAATAGCCTTGTCCCCGCTCCAGAAGAATTCCGTGCCGTCGGCGGCCCGGATGCTCTGGATCTCGGCACCCCGCTCCGCGACTGTCACGGCGAGGTGCTCGTTTGAAATCATGTGGTTCATACAGTTACCCTTCCTTTTATGCTTTGATTTTGATGCGGGCATGATGCCGTGTATCTCTCCACCGGCGTGCCCCCTGATATCGGACGTTTCTGTCTTCTTTCACCAATAATTATTTAATTATTACCAGTAATAATATTAACATAGAAATCAAAATTTGTCACTACTGGTTGAGAAAAATTTTTTTGGAGAACTAACAAGAAAAAGAGAGAAAAATAGCCCAAATGCGTTCTGCACTCGTAGAGTAGATGCAAATAATATGATGACTCACCATGCCAAGCAGCAGATTATTGAGGCTGTCAGCAGAATCACCAAGGAGGATCTTGCAATGATCTCAGAAGAGCAAAGGAAAATTATGTACAATGGATTGGCCACCAAGGGCCGCCTGGCGGCGGACCCTGAGGAATGTGCCAAGATCGACAAGCAGCTGGAAACAGATCCCAAGAACTACTACCTCTGGTGTGCCCGGGCCATTGTCTGTGGGGATATCGAGCAGGCGATCGAAAACTATTCGCAGGCGCTCTCCATCCGCCCCTTTTCTCCCCACACACTGTATAACCGGGGCAGAAAGCTCATGGGACAGGGGCGTTTCAGCCAGGCCCTGTCGGATTTTGCGCTGGCCACAGCGCTTGACCAGGAGGACGGTTGGAAATGGCACTTCCAGGGAGTAGCGCTCTACTTTCTGGACCGGTACGAGGACGCTGTTGAATCCTTCCAGAGGGCGATCCAAGCCCACAACCACATCAACGATCCTGTGGTTCCCTTTGAGGTAGAGTGGATGTGGAACTGTTACATGAAGCTGGGCAGGGGCGAAGAAGCCGCCGGATGCCTGGAGCAGGTCACAGCGGAGACCCCCTGCGTGGATTCCGAAAAGACTTATAAGACCCGCATTCTCATGTACAAAGGGGATATGACGGCAGAGGACTTTCTGAATACGATTGATCCCGAGGATGTGCTGGAGACTGCCAACCAGCTTTACGGTGTGGCAAATTTCTACTACTACCTGAAAGGGGATACCCGCACCTCAGTAGAATACCTGCATAAGGTCATTGCTCTCACCGAGGCGAAACTCTGCTGGGGTTATAAAATGGCCCTGCGGGATCTTCCGGGACGGGCGGAGGAGACCTGTGCCGAGTCGCACTCCTGAAGTGTCCCTGACTGCTGATACACCGGGCGGGGTGCCATCGAAATGCTGGTGCGTTTTGTTCCATCGGGCCAGGTCACCGTGTACCTTCCGTTCCAGCGCCCACTTTTGGTCTGACCCAAGTATCCGCTGCCCCAATATCGCTTCTTACCTCGTTTTGGCTTGAAGTCCGTTATGATGTGGCTGGTGGTTGCCTGGGAACTTTCTGTGGGAGTCTCCGCTCTACCAATGCCCCGGTCGATTTTTGTGGCGGCTTGCCTCTGCATATCATAGATGCCTTGGTCTTGGGTTCCTGGATCAGCAGTTCCTCTTTGGTTCGATAGA
>OFHO01000433.1_pt1 | contig 39223 bp, 28 predicted proteins | sample 1521531 | NCBI WGS metagenome assembly OFHO01 (sample SAMEA3504124, study PRJEB24116) | mouse gut metagenome | biome: mouse gut; feature: mouse-associated habitat; material: faeces | place: Denmark | collected 2011
CTTCTGCGGAAGGTCCCTGCGCCTCATGAGGGGATCTTCCCCCATGTGCCCCCCTGCCCTCCGGGGGAGCTTGGAGGGCAGGGCTCGTTTTTTCCCATGGGGCTGTTCTTGTACGGTTCAGTCACGTCCCTTGCTGCCTGTGTGGTTGACAATTTCCGGGAGAATGGTATAATAGCCGAAGGAGCGTTTCCGCAAAGGGAGCGTGTAAAAAAGAAGCGCCGGGGTGTAGCGCAGTTGGTAGCGCGCCTGCTTTGGGAGCAGGATGCTCGAACCAGACTGCAAAATTGAATCGGGGCGTAGCGCAGTTGGTAGCGCGCCTGCTTTGGGAGCAGGATGCCGGGTGTTCGAGTCACCTCGCTCCGACCATTAAAATTGCCGTAGAACCGCTTGACAGGCTGTTCTACGGCGATTTTTATATTGGAAGTCAGAAAGCTGTTTGGGACGGAATGTGTGCAGGTTGGGGTGAATGGTGGGACAAAAAACGGGGTGCTGTTTTGCCGGAAATCTGCCGTGAAGAGGGAAAATCCCTAACCAATCCCTAACCATCGCAGATGGCAATATCCACCTTTGGCAATTCCTTCCTATTCTCCAGAACCACGATCAAAGTGCCGCTTAGACACAAATCATTTTCCCTCGCTCAATACATACTTTAGCATTTCAAACGCAACGGACTTTTTTGCATCTTTCTTCGAGGATGATTTTGCAGTAAAATAGGTATCATATTCCGCAATATGGCACTTACATTTCCAAACAGGGTTGCCGTCTTTATCATAGCCCTGCTCAAAGTCATATGTCGGAATAGAAAAGTAACCGCGTCTTGCAAGGATCTCTAATTGATTGATTGCTTCGGCTTTGTTTGGATTTTCAATTTCATCCCGGATAGTGAACAACAGCTTATGTTTTTCCAGGTAGTCATACGCCAGTTTGCACACAGCCATTCTTGCTTCACTTTTTGATGTGCCAAACGCACGAAAAATCGGAAGGTCATTTAACAGCTTCAAGTAACAATGGAAATTCAATTTAGCATAGTCCGAAGTTGGAGGATGGTCTGATATACCATCAAAAGGAAAGTACCATGTTGAAGTATAGGTCGCCTCTTTATACTGATACCAAGGTATTACACCGTTTTTTTGTATCTCCCATTCTTGAATGAGTCGGACATAGTTTGTATCCTCGTCCGCTTGCAAAAACGAATCCGGTTCAAGCATAATTTCTGCAGCAGACTGAATTCGGCTAAAATCCCATCCAGAGTCAAGGGCCACGGCCCCAAGGATGGCCTCGAATAGATCTTCTTTGACTGACGGTTCATCCTGCACATTGTTTTGAATATCGCTGTTGCCCATTACCAGACCTTCCGCAAAGCCTAACTCGTCTATTCGTCTGGATAATGTTTTCTTTTCCACCATTCTGCTTTTGATTTTTGTAAGCTGTCCTTCACTATGCTCACAGATAAATTCGTTTACTTTTGGTGCTGTTCCGGTTTCCCGCTCTCCCTGCCTTTTGAACTCCCGTTCCCATACAGAAAGTTTCGTGCCGTCAATCGGATCTCCGTTAGCCAAACGCCCATATCTTTGTGCCAACATCCGAACTACTGCAAAATCGAGAGCCTTATCTCCAATAAACTCGAGCACCTCATTGTTTTGGCCGCCGTTTTCCTCTGTAAAGGAACACCTGACAAACGCCTGATGCAGCAGATCAATATTTTTGAATTGGTAACCGATTTGCCCCTGAACCATTTTGAAGAATAAATCTCTGTCCATAAGAAAAAACACCTTTCCAGCAAAATAATTACTAAAAGGCATAATAATAGCTTGACAAAAACACTTTCCCCGTGAGATGGAAGCGTTCTGTCAAGCAAAATCAATTAAATTTAATCCTTTGTTTGTATTTGTTTACTCAAGTCCACTTGCATAAACAGGAATAAACACCTATAAACAATGTTTCAAATTTAACTCATTATGCCTTACAGCAAATATATTGTACAAAAAAATACAGTTTTTGTCAACACACTGACAACTGTAAGGATTTTCTTTTCAAAAGATGGTCAGCCCAGAGATTTTTCTTCTGGGCTGACCGTCTTTGTGCCAAGCATTACGCACTCTTATTGTCCTTATCTACCCCTCCCGCAAACAGCGCTGCCCCGGTCATAAACCCGCCAATCTTCTCCGCCGCCCCCTGCTGCATCTGGTGGGTAATATGCGTATAGGTATCCAGCGTGAATCCCGCCGAGTAATGCCCCAGCATACTGGCCAGTGTCTTTACATCCACCCCGCTTTGCATTGCCAGGGTGGCGAAGGTGTGCCGCAGATCGTGGAACCGCACCGAGCTGTCAATTTCCGCCATGGCCAGTAGTTTCTTATGGACACGCCCGATGGCATCGGGACTCCAGTAGCTGCCGGTTCTGGGGGAGGCGAACATCAATGGACTGTCCGGGTGCTTTTCATGCTCGGCGATGAGCAGCTCCACCGTCCGCTTGGGGACTGCCACCTTGCGGATGGAGTTCTGTGTCTTAGGAGTGGTGAGTACCAGCTCGCCGTTTATCTTGGAAAGCTGCTTGTTGACAGTGATGAGCTGGTTTTCCGGGTCCAGGTCGCTCCATTGCAGCCCCAGCAGCTCTCCCCGCCGCAGGCCGGAAGTCAACTCCAGATAGAAGATGGGCAGCACTCCATATTCCTCCGCTGCCCTCAGATACGCCCCCACTTTCTCCGGCGGAATGATGGTCATTTCCTTCTTCTCCAGCTTGGGGACCCGGCAGCTTTCGCAGGGATTGTAAGGGATGATCCGCTCCTTCACTGCCTGCTGGAGACAACTGTTCAGCACCATGTGGATCCGCCGGACGGTGCTGTTGGCCAGGGAGAGGTCGGTGGTTTTCTCCCACCGCCTGACTCGTCCCTGTTCCTTGGCGTGGTTGTACATCTGCTGGATGTGCAGGGCGGTGAGCTGCCGCAGCTTGATGCCCCCGATGGCCGGGATGATGTGCTTTTCCAGGATGACCTTGTAACTATCGGCGGTGCTGAACCGCAGGTTAGGCTTGGAGTAGGTCTCGTACCAGAGCCTGCACCATTCCGCAACGGTATAGTCACCGGTGTGGTCGATAACAAGTCCCTGGCTGTCCCGGATCGCCTGCCGCAACCGCTCCCGGCACTCCGCCTGGGTCTTGGCGGAGACGCTCTTCTGCATCGCTTTCCCTGTAGCCGGGTCGATGCCGGCGGTGTACCGCCCCTCCCACCGTCCGTTGGAGCGGCGGCGGATGCTACCCTCCCCGTTTGCCCGTTTTTTTGCCATGGTGAACCTCCTTTACTGTTTTTGTAACACAAATAGATACCACACTTTTTGGGAAATAGCTATCCCTTTTCGCATGTTTTTTCTTCGATCCACCAGATAAATTTATCCCTGGGGACGATGATGCGGCTACCCAGGGTGATGGTTGGGAAATCCTGCCGCCGGACCACCTCATAGGTGTGGGCTAAACCGATACCCAGCACATCCGCCACATCGGCAACGGTGAGCATCAGCGGCAATTCATCGTAGGAATGGAATTTGCATTTTCTCATTTGGAGGGTCTCCTTTCTTTGTTGTCCTTTGTCTTGTTGGTTTATCTACCCGCTCATTGGCGGTGGCGGGGACGGTCACATCTGCATTGTGGGAGAGTATTTCCGGCCTATGGCCCGGGCCTTCTCCCGCAGCTTTTGGATGCGCTTGCGGTCCAGCTCCATCGCTCCCGACAAAGAGGGCGGCAAGCTGTTCTCCCGGAAAATGCGTCCCAGCTGGCGGAGCAGCCTTGTCCCCGCCAGCATGATGGAAGGGGGTTGCAAATTGTCCCATCGGTCCAGGAAATATTGTGCGTATCCGTTTCCCTGTTGGGCCGACTGGGTAAGCCAGTAGTGCGCTTGTTCTCTGTCTTCGGGGACGCCTTTGCCCATCAGGCAGAGCTTCCCCAGCATATATTGGGCGTATGGGTTGCTGCCATCCGCCGCCTGCCGGAAGAAATCTACCGCTTTCGGGATGTCCTTCTGCACAAATTTCCCTCGAAGATATTCCCTGCCCAAACGATAGGCGGCGCAGAGCAAACCGCCCTGCGCCGCCTGTTCCAGCCAGTGAATCCCCTGTGCCGGGTCGTAAACCTCTGCGTCCCGGGAGAAGCACAGCTTACCTAAAGCATACTGTGCCGCTGTGTGGCCCTGCTCCGCAGCTTTGACAAACCAGCTGCCAGAGACAATGCCATCGGGGATGACCAAGTTGCCATCCCGGTATAGCTGTCCCATCCGATACTGAGCGTTGGGGTCACCAATGTTGGCTAGCTTTTCCATCTCCCTTATGGCATCGTCCTTGGCCTCAAGGGTTTCTTCTCTGCCGGTGATGATGTGCCAGAGGTATCGGCAATCAGGTGATGTGTCCAAGGGTATTTGCAGCTCGTCCCATCCAATAAAATCGCCGTCCTCGAAAGTGAGTTCATCCAAGCGAATCGCCTCTGCCTGCTGTATCACGGCGTTTTTAATGGCTTTCAACTCCTTTTGCCTGGAGAGCGGCAGCCGCTGAGCTGGTTGGTCGTGATAGTAACTCTCCACCTGCTTTTGGAGCGACAACCAGCGATCATAGCAGTCCCGCACCTCTGAAATATCGCACAGGCTGTCCACCGCCTGGTCTACCAGACCTTTCAAATCTTTTGGGAGGTATCCGTACACCTTTTTGCCCTTCACTGTTTCCAGCCGCCGGGCCAGTTCTGCAAGCTGAATCTCCAGCGCAGGGTGATCTGCAATGGTACAGGTCAATTGTTCTGCCAGCCTTTGGAGAGCTTTCCGGCTTTCCCGCACCAGCTCGTCTCGGCTTTGAGATTTCTCCTGGTAGATGGAATACAGCTCCTGCCGGAATATCTGATTGGTCAAGGTGGACTTGATGGAGCGTATTCCGTCCCGATTGAGATACCCCTGGGACGGATCCGCCGACCACGCCATCATGTGGACATGGGGGTGTTCGCCCTCATCGTGGTAAGCGGCGTACCAGCGAAAATTGTCCAGCGGTATCTTCATCGCTGCGGCAATCTTGCCCTGTTGTGACAGCAGAAGGTTTCGCCAAGCGGTGGCGTTGTCATAGCCCAACCGCTTGGCATCGCTCCGTTTGAGGGAGAAGATATGCGTCCACACCCGGCCGGGATATTGCTCCAGCTGTGCCATCGCTCCGGCCAAATCAACCGGGCTTTCCACACCAAACAGGCCATGCGTACCGACCCGCTCTGCCCGGGGACGGGTCGCAATATAACGCAGGTGTTGTCCCATTGTTGAGGCGGTTTTCGGCAGAAGTTCCACCCGATCCCGGGTAGCGATGTACTTCATGTATCCATCCGGTCGAGATTTTTTGCCGCTGATATAGGGACTTTTGACAATCAATCTTGCCATTCCTCGTCCTCCTCCACAGGTGACGTGCCTTGGGCGATCTGCTCAAAGGTAAGCCGCCCGTTGGTGGCCCGAACGCTGGAAACGCTTTCGCCCCGAAGGCGGCGCAGGGTCTCCTTGCTGATGGAAAAGTAGGCGGCCAGAAGTCGAACCATCATCTCCAGTTCCACCGACTGCTTGAAGGACAGGGCCGAAAGCCGGTCCTCTAACATCCCCAGCCGCCCCTCCATAGCGGAGGAAATGACCTGGGGAAGATAGGCGGCGTCCCGCACTGCCTGCAGATAACCGATGTAAAAATTGATGGCCTTTTCAATGAACTCGGTGCGGGTGGTGCTACCATCGTCCTTGTAATGTTCCTCCAACCGTTTCATGTTCTCCGGCTGAAGGTAAACGGGAATCTTCTGTTTTTGTGCCATTTTGGGCTCCTTTCTCTGGTTTGACTCCTGGAAAAAGTGCTTGCTGCTGCGGTTTCCTGCGCTTTTGACTCCAAGAGTCCTTTTCTTCTCTGGATTTGGCCCCAGTCGTTCTCCCGAAAAACGCCCGCACTGCGGGCGTTTGTGACCATGCGGGCGGCAATTTGACGCCAGCATTTTATCCTGCTTTCGGTTTTTCCGCCCCAGAACCGCGAATTTCTCCCCGGATGATAGTATCCTCCTCCTTGGATTTTGGGAGCTCCGGAAGGTCCAGGATGTAGTAGGTGTTACTGGTCTGCTGCACGATTCCACCCCGCTTTCGGTAGCAGGGTTGGGTGTAAATGAATCCCCGCTGCTCCAACTCCCGGATGGCCTCACGGGCGGCACTCTCGCTGCAACAGCAGCAGGCGGCGATGGTTTTCATCCGGGGGAAGCAGGTGTCCTTTCTGCCAGCGCAGCACCTTAGGTAACTGTACACGGCCAGTTGGATGGGCTTCAGTCCGTAGCAGAATACGGCGTTACTCATCTGGAAAAATTGCTGGTTCAGGATACTCATAGTTGGTTACCTCCTTTGGTTTCAAAGACGCTCCCGCCAAAAGTGGGAGCAGTATTCATATTTCCAAATGGAGGATTTTGTGGTACAATTGTTCTTACAGGAGGTGAGCCGATGCCGCCGGTGAAATATCAGATTTACGAACTGTCCGCCCGGAGTGTTCTTGGTTACGCCAGGGAACAGGACGGAGAGTACAGCTTTACCCTCGATGCCGCCGAAACAAAAAAATGCGTGTCCCTTGCCTTGGAGCAGGATGACAAGGCGCTTTTCTATCAGATCATGTGTGTCCTGCATGGGGACGATCTTATCATACAGAAAAATCACCGGGTGATTTCTGACCTATCGGGAATCATCTTCTACATGGATTTTGGCGGCATCTTCGACCACCGGACAGGGAGAAAGAAATATCTCACCCGTCAGAAGAAGGCAGAAGCCATGTTCCGGCCCGATGGCATCACCTTGGATTTTGGCGGCGGTCCTCACGCTTATGTCGCCTTTGAACGCTCCGGAAGCATGAGCCGCCAGGCCAAACTATCCTTCATCCGTCAGGACTACTACGAGCCGGTTCGCCGCCGCATTATGATGGATCTGCACATCGACCGCTGCCAGCTTTCCAAACTCTACGCTTACAATGGTCTGATGCTTTCCGGCGGGGTGCGAATTGACGGCATCGAAATCGACCGACCCCACCGGGTCATCGTAGTTGATAATCCGGTCTATACCGAAAGCCAACTGCTGGTCATCACCGTGGAGGGTGGAGAAATCCAGAACGGCGTACGGCGCTATCATCGTGTGGAAAAATGTATGGATGTAGACACTCTGCAGTTTGACGGAGAGGGGCTTATCTCCAAGGAATATGCCAAGATCATTGACACTGCCTACTGCGGGCGGCATTCCCACCACTCGTTTCAGATCCGCCTGCCCTATGTCAAGGGGATGCTCCACGAGGTAGATTTCAAGGACTTTCTGAAAAGCGCCGGAGTCCACACCATCACCGACATCTGGGGCGAGGTTCACCGGGTGGCGGAGGTGGACATCATCCTGACCAAAAGCCAGTTCAAGGGATACGGTTGGCTATCCGAAAACGGGAAGGTTTGGGAAGATTACTGGGATGTCTTCCGGCGGTATCGCCACGGGCTTTACATCACCAATGTCAGCAAGGAAAAACCGGTGGACTTCACCGAACTGAACTACCAGTTTCTTGCAACGCTGTCCATCCGGGCGGAGGAATTTCGCCCCAGTGATTTGCCCGATAGCTGGACAGCCAGCCCGGCCGATGACCAGCGGCATTGGCTCACCAAGGAGACTGAGCTGGCCTATTACAACCTTTGCGCCAATGAGGAGTCCCGGCTGATGTATTTTCTGGACAAGGAGTTTGCTCGGGGAAGCCGGGAATATCACCTTGCCCGAGTGCTAAAAAAGAATCCGCTGTTTCTCAACGAGCCATACTTCACCAAACAGCTGGAGGACAGGGCGGAGCATATTCTCCGACAGTATGCAGTAGGGCGGTTAATCGTAGCCGGAGACAACCGCTTTTTCTCCGATGATCTGTTGGAATTTCTACTCTGCCTTATCCCGGATAATGTCCGGCGTTCCGGTCGGGAGAAAACCTTTTACCACAGCGCCTTGTCCGACTATTCCGACCCGCCGGTATTTTATGCACCCAAGGCCACCTATCCTCACAGCGATTCATGCATCCTGCTCCGCAATCCCCACATTGCCCGCAACGAGGAGGTGCAGATGCTGGCGCACACAGGCGGGGACAATATGCGGCGGTTTTACTTCGGCCACCTCTCCGATGTAGTGATGATTTCCTCCCAAACCATGACGGCGGAACGCCTGGGCGGGGCCGACTTTGACGGGGACATGATAAAGACCATTGCCGACCCTATCGTCAACCGGTGCGTCAAGCGAAATTACGAATCTCTGCCCCATGACCCTTTCAACAGCCGCTGGAATCTGCCGCTTTTGAAGATACCGGCGGAAACGGCCCAGCTCCGCAGCGCCGATGATTGGCACACTCGGTTTGAGACGGTGCAGGATACTTTCTCCTCCCGAATCGGGCAGATCTGCAACGCCGCCTTAGACCGCAGCACCATCGCCTATAACGAAAACACCGACACCGAAGAGCGTCAACGCTGCCGGGAGGAAACGGAGTTGCTGGCCATCCTCACCGGGCTGGAAATCGACTCGGCCAAAACCGGGGTGCGACCGGATTTGGAAGAATATCTGGGCCGGAGGACCGTCCGCCGGACCTCTTTCCTTCAATATAAGAACCTGCTGGAAAAGGCGGAGGAACGCCGTGCCTGGTACGAGCCGACCCATGCTCAGAAGCTGAAAGCATTTTTTGAAAAAACTGACTGGGAGCAGGTAGGCTCCTGTATGGAGCGCTTGCCCTATCTGGCGTACCTGCTGAAAAAGAACACGCCACGGCTCCGGCCCAAACCTGCGGCGGACGAGGAACTGTTCACCTTTGCACAAACGGCGGGGTGGAAGGAACGGCTGGCCCCGGAAGTTTTATCCTCTATCAAAAACCTACTGGATGATTATGAAAGCTGCCTTGCCCGCATCCGTGCCTGCCGTATTCCCTTGACCCGGATGCAGCGGGCCAAGGACATCGAGCGAATCCTCTATTCCAGAGGACAGGAAGACGAATGCGATGTGGACGAGCTTTACGCCTTATTCCAAGGGCTTCCGGCAGAGCGAATCACCGGTCTGCGGTGGGCACTTCGTGAGCAGACCTGGCACTTTATGGCCGAGGATGCCCGGGAGGAGTTTCTCCTCCGGTGGCTGCCGGAACCGGAATTTGTTCCTTGGTATGACCTCCTCTGCGATTTCCGCTTCAGCGGGTATCGGATGTTGGGCGATGTGGTCTGCGATGTGGAGGATGAGAATACTGCATCCGACCGCAGAGCGCTGCTTCGGGAGGGCGATACACCAGCTTTCGCCGCCATGATGGAGGCTTACACACAACATCCTTTTGCCCGGAACTACCGGGAGACGGTAGCGGAGAAATGCCGGGAGTTGTTGGAAGGTATCGTCAAACCCAGGTTTGCGGTGCAGTATGTTATGGCCCTGGGCAAGCGGAAATTGCTTTGGGAGCTGCTTCCGGACCAAATTGAAAGAAATGCTGTGAGGGTGCGCCATGATACGAGAATGGGATGAATTTCGGGCTTATACCGAACCAGTCACTTATACTGCGACTGGGAAACGGGACAGTACCTATTTAGGGCGGTTTACCTTTAACACCCTGTTGAACTTCGAGGGGCTTGCCCGTGTGTTGACTATCCTTGCCCGGGGGTATCTTTTTCATCTGCCATCGGGTCGGTTGACAGATGATCCCCGTAGCCGTCTGCCCCATGCCAGAGAGGTCCTTTGCGCTTGGTGCAGCCTGCCGGAAGGGAAAGCAAGGCGCTCTGCCGAGGATTGGCAATATCGGGTCAGCTTCCCGGAGCTGCATGAAAAATTCCCCGCTCTGGTCAGCGAGAGCGGGGAAGGGTGGTTTTACCGTCATGTGCATCAGGTGGTAGCCTTTGCCAAAGCTCACCCGGAGTTGGTCAGCAAAAGCGCCCACACCAACTGCGACAAACTACGGTGGGGATTTGACAAGGCTTGGGAGAACAAGTTGCGGCAGCTTCAGACGCCGATTTTTTCGCCCGGGACAAAGGGCCAGTGGCTGCTGCGGTTTGACGATGTTTTAGCCGATGCGCTGGAGCTTGGGCCGCTTCGCCAGCAGAGAGCAATCTTCTCTGCTGGATTGCGTGAGAAAATCGCCACAGCCGCCCCGGAATGCCCCACAGCGGTGCTGGAGGCCCTCATCGCCTACTACACCGCCAACCGCCCGGAGGATTCCGACTGGGTGGTCCTGCCGGTCGCCAGCTTCGATGCTTACTTCGGCAGCACTACCTTTGGCCGGAAGTATCTGCGGGCCATTCCGCCGGAGATCATCCAAAGGGATGATTCCGGGTTTGGGGTCAGCCGTTACCGGGTGGCGGAGGGGTTTCTGGAGTTGGAGATCGTATCGGAGCCACTCGGAGAATAGCGAAAAGGCACATACCTGCTGTCGGTGGTTCGCTGTTGGGTATGTGCCTTATTTTGCTTTACTTATGCTTGTTGGTATATCTGGGCGGTGTGTTATTGGGGAAGGGGTTGGCTTGGAAGTTTTTCCTAAAAAGTGTCATATTAGGTACAATGCCCCACCCGAATTTCAAAAGATTTTGAGATCCCACTGTAAAAATTTACATATTGGGTTTGTCCCGAAAATCACCCTTGATCTTCGAAATGCTTATTACGAAAAATGTCAATTAATAAAATCACATCACTTTCACTTCGCTGGGCTCTTCCATTACTTTTTCATACTGGATATATACTAAAAAAGTGGATAAGAGGAAAAAAGCCTACACATATCTAAGAACAATCCAAGCAAGTACACAGATGTGTTCAAAAAGATCTTTGTATCAATGTATCAAGGTATCAATCCGGAAAAACTATGCTCAGATCCAAGCTGTTATGAAGTGCTTTTTTCAAGTTTGAAAAAAGAAAAACTGAATCGAGATGGTTTCTTGATCGTCGAACAGCTCAAGCAAAGTCTGCTGACAACATTTCCGGTTTCTATAGCCCATACAGAACCTCACTCTCATATTACAACCTCCCCCAATCGAGTCGTATTTGACTTCTTTCACGATTTTGCTTGTCCACTTTCGTCAATTTTGCTGTTGATTTAAACTGTTCAGATGAAGTGCCTTGAACCAAGTGCTGTTATGGGTAAAGCATCCTAAGCTTTGACCTATTTTCTATGAACCATTTCCTTTGTTTCTTCGCTTTGATGTTACCTTTTTTTCGATACAATTCTTATTATTGCTTCTGCAATTTTTTGTGCTTCATCCACAGTGTTATCTTTTCCGAGTGAAATGCGAACTGTTCCCCTTGCATATAGCTCATCGGCATTGATAGCCTTAAGGACATGCGAAATTTGGGTGTTCTTACTGTCGCAAGCGGAGCCCGTTGAAACCATAATACCCACCAAATCAAGGCGATGAAGAATCGTCTCACCATCTATGCCAGGGAAGGAAAGACTGATATTGCCTGGAACATGGGGTTCTGTGCCGTTACGACGAAAGCTTATTTCCGCCGAATTGAGCTTATCAATAAGTGTTTGCTCCAATGTAAGAAGTTTGTTTTGAAAATCACTAAGGCGAGTCACATTTTTCTGAAGGGCTACAGACATTCCCACTATCGCAGCGATATTTTCCGTTCCTGCTCGTAATCCAAACTCTTGTGCTCCTCCGTCGGCGTATGCAGAAAGCATAGTCCCCTTTTTAATAAACAGGAAGCCAATTCCTTTAGGGCCATTGAACTTATGTGCAGAACACGACATCATATCAACATCAAGTGCTTTTACATCCACCGGAATGTGGCCAAGAGCCTGTACGGCATCGGTGTGGAATACCGCTCCGTGTTTATGAGCAACATCGCAGAGTTCTTTAATCGGTTGTATGGTTCCAATTTCATTGTTTACCATCATAATGGAAACAAGCTTTGTTTGGTCAGAAATCGTAGTCTCAAGATTACACGGTGTAATAAAACCGTCTTTATTCGGGGGCAAATATGCAACCGGATAGCCGAGTTTCGCTATTTTTGCGCAGGCGCGAAGAATAGCATGATGCTCGAACTCTGAAGTGATTACAGCGCGATGGCCCCCATACTCAATACTGCCCTTAATGGCCCAGTTGTCGCTTTCAGTGCCACCGGAGGTGAAATATATCTCCTCCGGATCTGCGTTGATACAAACTGCAACCTGGGCTCTGGACTCTTGGAGAGCTTTTTTCGCTTGTCTTGCAAATGAATATGGCTGTGATGCATTGGCATATTGCTCCAGCAAATAAGGGCGCATTGCTTCAAAAGCGTCCATATCGAGTTTTGTAGTTGCTGCATTATCTGCGTAGATCATATGGCGCATATCATCACCTCAGCGACTATAAATAACTTCCGGTATCATATTTTTGCCCGGAACATTAAACTCCTTGGGGTCAATAATACATAGTTGTTTCTTAATAACTCCCCGCATTTCAAGTGCAGGTTCAAGGCAATAGTGTTCAAAATCCTCTTTGCTTATATCATCCGGTGATTGAACATGAGGAAACAGCAACTTCAAAAATGCTGTGCAAAGACGCTTTATTGCGGTCAGGTCTCTCTGATCCGCATTTGATTTATAGGAAATCAAAGACTCAACAATAGTGGCATATGAGAGATCACTACGGAGTTCGTGAAGTACCTCTGCGAAGTATTCAGTGTTGATTGCCCAACCGTGAGCAACCATACCAGTAGTCATGCGCGGAATCTGCCAACCAGGAATAAATCCGTGGAATCTATCTAAAGTGGCCGATTCGCCAAAAACCTCGCTGATGTGTTCCACCATATTTTTGTTTATGTCGAAACGCTCAGCATTGATGTTTCCGAGAACAATTATACCGGCCTCAGCGGTAAGCGCAGCATCAAACCCTTTAATCTCGCCAAATTCCATATAATGCTTCAACGCTTGCTGTATTTGCCCGGGATGTTCAAAGGCAATGGATTGTACCTCGTCAAAGCCAACATAATCAAATCGAGTTAGCAGGCCGCCGGCCTTTTTTGCATTGTCATAAATGAGTGAGGCGCGAGATACAGTACCTCCGCTGATAAGCCATCCTCTCTTGCTAATCTTCTCAAAGACATAGCTTTTCCCAGTCCCTTTGGGAGCGAGCTCAATCAAGTTTACTCTTTTTTCTACAAACGGCAGTAAACGGCGTAAAAAGAACAGTTTTTTGGCCTCGCTCTCTCTGCCATTCTCATCTACATATCCGGCAGGATTATAGTCCACCGCCATAAGAACAATATCTATCCATTCATGAACATCAAACTCTCTCCGAGCCTCTCTAAAGAAATCAAGGTCAATAGAATACGGACAAAATGGTTTATATCCCACCATGGAAATCACACCTTTGGGCTTGGATGCTGTTCCCTCAAGCGTCCAAACCAAAGTAATGATGCCCCAGTTTTCGCTTTCATGTAGCAGCGTTGCTTGCCATTTTTCAACAACTTCATTTGCAACCGTTCCGCAAGCGCCGTTTTTTGTCCCTCCAAAGTCCGGCAACTCAAATTTGGTCTTACCACTTTTTATGTCCACATTAACGCGGACTCGCGCAAGAAACTGAATTGTATCACCGTTGATCATCCGAAACTTATACTGCTCAAAATCATCCTTTCCGGGAATGAATCTTTTGATATACCTATGAATACTATCGTAATCGACGATTCCGTCATTATCCGAAAACTTCATAACCAACCAATCGCGCATATAGGATGGCATACTGAGATTGGAGAAGTATTCGCTCCTCTGAGGGTCTTTTAACACAACCATATCAGCAAATATTTCTTTCACTTTATCTTCCAACATGATTCACCCCTCTCAAAGGAATAATGTACAGCCCTGTTCTCTAAACTCTCTGATCTTTATTTTCAGTTCGTCCTCATCACAGCCGAAATATTCAGCCATGCATGGCAGGCAATAGAAATCTTCTGTATCGACATCTATCAACTTTTTAGACAAAGCGATTTCGTCTTTTTTTAGTGTCTTTCCGCAATTGCAACAGACTTTTTTGGTCATGACAAATCACCATCCCCGTTGCCAAGCGCTGAAAGCAGTGTAATATCCGGTAAACTGACAATTCGACCGTCTGCATTTACTTCAACAGAGTATGTGCCTGCTTTGACACCGGGGAACACTATAGACCATGTTTTCCCTGCATCAATTTTTGAAACGGTTGCCTGAATGCCCGCCATCTTCACCACAAGGCTTTCTATTTGCTTGGTGAAAGAAATAAACAGTTTTGCTTTTTTCATTGCTATTTTAACAGTCTGCTTTTTCCAAGAAGCCGTAATCTGAACTGCTTTATTTCTCTCAATCACAACTACAGGAACCAGCATTTCTTCCGGTGTTGCGCCACCATGAATCTCACCATAGATTGCATTCTCATCATCCGCTCCGGCAGCAAATCCAGGCTGCTTAAAATGGTCATAATTGCTGAATACCGCATATCTATCCCCGTGGGCATCCTTAACGATTTCCACATTGGGAAGGGATATCGTTGTATTCTGCGGTAATTTGCAATATCTTCCATGACCATATACAGTGGCATCTTGTGGAGCAACAACACCATCTCTGCAATGGAAAAAGCGAGCCGCAAGACGACTGGTACCGTGATCTCCTGTAATCACAACACGATGATACTCTGCCAGTAACGAAGAAACCTGGTTGCTAATTCCTGCCACAAAATTCATCTGTTCTTCGATGCAAGCATAGTAATCCGGCTCATCAATTATGCCTTTATGTGCCAGCTTGTCAAGTTTATTCAGTTTCTTATACGGCATCGACATACTATTCCAATGCTCGTTAAAGCTCGTCTCTGTGGGTAGCGTCGCTTGTACTAATGCAACATTTGTAATAGTACCATCGCAATTATTGGCAATTCCCCAATATAAGAGCGGAAGCCATTCGATACCAAGGGCATCCACCCAAAGAATAATCGTAGCGTCATCTTCATATTTTGAAAGAACTGCATAACGATAGTCAAAGGACGGCGCATTTGCCCCGCTAAAGTACAGCGCTTCGTCGCTTGGCAGGGTGTTTTCAAGCTTGTGCGCTTTGTATCTTGACATATACGCACCAATATCGCTTTGAAATACATCCAAATCGTGCGACAAATACGCAGAAAGCGCAGGGAAGGTTTCTTTCAACTTTGTACTTCCATTGACCTGCTCTGCATCTTTACGCATCCACTGGCCGACCATTTTGAGAAGGTATATCCTTTCTTCGCGTATAGCGTTTGTGATATAATCTAATCGCTTCTCAAACTCAGGTATTGCGTCAACAGCCTCAAAGAAGTCGGGATCAGGCTTTATTGGCATAACCGAAGCAAGCGCCTTGAACTCATCAACCCAATCTGGCTTATCAATACGCTTCTCAAATATCTCATGCGAGATGACTGAAGGAATATCGGTAACAGAATCAGCAATAACAAAACAATAGCTTAGGTAGCTGTTGTCTGGGTGAATTTGAAACCAGAGCTTAACAAATTTCTTATAGTTAATAGACGATGCATTCCATTTACCCATAATGTCAACGCCGGAAAACGATGATACATTCAGTATTTTGAGAAGCGAGTCATCTAACGGTACGCCTTGCAACGCATACGCAAAGAGCTCCGATTGCATTTCATCAGAACAGTTCTCTTTTGTTAGGCACTGACCGCCAGGCATGTTTTTTTGAATAAACAACAAGATATCATCCACTACATGAACATTGATGTTTCCGCTGATTGAGGTAATACTACTAAACCGCTTGGTCAGTAGTACAAATCTCGTATTCGTAACAGAAGGATTTTCCCAATACTCGAACCACTCCTGAAGGCCAACACATAAGGTGCCAGTGCCTTGCTTAAACTCTGATATATATTGCTCAAACATACCAGACAAGACAAGCAGGTTCATTTCTTGATCCTGCTGTTGGTCATCGGTACAGTCAAAGAAAAAATCTTCCTGCCGTAAATCACCATTCAAGTTAATGGAAGAATCAAACCACTGTGCTTCACATCCCCACAGAGGAATGATGATCCGTCCGAGGCTACTTGCCGGGGCCTGCCTACTCCACAGAGCAGCAAATCTCCTGTCAGTGACTTCTTTTTTGGGAAAGAGGCGCAGATATTCACTCACACCGGTTAGGATAACCCATTCGTCACGATATGCGGCAGCAGAAAGGTTTGAGTATTTGGGCATAACATCGGCATTTGAAAAAATCTCGTTTGCCTTGATGACCCGAATATCACTGATTTTCTTTAACTCTGAAAGTAACTGGCAATACTGTTCGATGGTCTTGACCATAATGGCACGACAGGGAAAGCGCGAAGGCAGATTATTTTGTTTTTCCTTCTGAAGTATGGATACAACTTCTTTAATTGTCATGCTGCTCTGCTCCTCCCCTTATTCTGAAAATTCGTCGCAGAACTCTGGGTGCATATCAAGAAACGCTGTAACCCGATCCCTCAAAACAGATTCCTGCATAGTGCGGACATTGCTCTTTGCTCCGGCCAGTTTTTCTTTTTTAGCTTTTTCCTGCTGCATTCGCTTGAGAATTCCTTGCAGCGTAGTAAAATCAGCAGTTGTCCATGTACTCATATCATTGCCGATTTTAATTTTTGCTTCAGTAATAATGGCAGTGCGATTTCCATCCCACAAAATGGAATACTCCGAACCAATCAAGGCCATAAAAGTTTTTTCAATACAACTATCATCCGTTAAAATACTCGTATCCATCTTCTGTAAAGAATGGATCGCGCTTGTAACGGCGGCATCAACCGTATAGTTACCGTTTTGAACATCCAGCAATGTGCTAAATGCGTTGGTCAGTTCTTTTGGGATGATCCACATCAAAGGTACATCGTGTGTATTACACCATTTCTTTATAGAATCTTCTCCGGTTATAGAGTACCAAGTCTCCAAGAGCTTAGACTTATTCCGCGCAAAGCTGATTTTATTGATCTGCGCATCAAGTTCTTTATTAAACTGAGTCAGTGTTGCGTTGCAATTCAGGTCTTTCAGCCCCGCATATACAGCCGCAAGCTCATCCGGCGTACATTCGATGTTGCGACTGTTCAGTATGTCTTCAAGCACAGGCTTTCCATTCTGCAAGCAGTCTTTAGCAAGCACACCATGCTGTTCGAGAGCGAGGATAGCCGTTTCCCGCTCGTCCGTACTCAAGCGGGCTACATCGGTATAAGCCACATTGTATAGGACTTGTAGCGCAGAAAACCACGGCTTGTTAAGTCCGGCTATTGCATTCATCGGGATTCTTAGAAAGTCAAAGAGGTTTGCCAAGTCCTTCTTTGCGACCTCTATGCTATGGTAGGTCGTTCCCTGAACCTTACCAATTGCCTCCAGATATTTATATTGCTCTGCGACATCTGCAAGCTTTTCCTTAACCTGTTCCTCTGTCCATGTATAGATTGCACCCTGCATGACAGTATGTAGGCGGTCGTTTAATTCCTCCGGCTGTATTGCAAGCCTTGTTGCCACATCTTTCAGATCTGGAGACGCATCAAAAAGGAAAGACCGGAATGCCGCTGCCATCGCGTTCTTGTCCTGGAAGGCTTTTTCCAAAACGACCTTGATCTTACCACGGCCTGTAAACAGCTGTAATGTGTCGCTCATTGCACCTTCTACATCGCCTTCTTGGGTGATGAAAATCTGGATATGGTCAATGATCTTGTCAGCTGTCTTCCTGTGGTCTTCGCTGCTCCAGTCGCTCTCTGGCAGATACTTTAATACCCAAAACGGCGATCCGGATTTCACGATCGCTTCTCGTACATTATGGTAGCCAGAAGTCTGCTCTGCGAGCTGCGCCACGGAAAGATCGAAAATCTTAGAAAGATACTCACTAAAATTCTGCCATGTAAGAGAGCCGGCAGACAAATAATCAGTGGTCATTTTTCCGCCGCACATAGAAGACACCATTTTGCCTATGGTTGCTTCTGCAAGGACATGGGGAGACTGAACCGAGTCTGTCCATGTGTACTTGCTATTCTTATAGCAAGAAAAGACGAAACCAAGCAGAACCCCGCAGGCAATGGTATTGTAGTAGCCATAAGGTTCCTTCTGGAGTGTTGCCCACAAGTCACCGAGGCTGACCTTATGGCCGGATTCCATTTCATCTTTTATGAGTTCCGCCAGTGCTGCAACACATTCGGCCTGCTTATTACCGCTGTTCTTTGCGTCAACAATCTTCCCAATCGTAGTAAGGTCGAGGACGCCGGCAAGTTTCAAAGAATCCAAAACATTTCTGAGCTGGCTATTTTCGCTTTTGCGCTGGATACCGGCAGTGGGAGCTCCATCGTTGCAAGCTTTGTAGGCAGTATTGGTTACAACGATGTTCTCTGGGGCATACTTGAAAATCACATCCCGGACATTAAGTTGTATGATTTTTCGGAGATGTGCCATACCATATATGCTGCTAAAGATGCTATTCCCGTTGTAAGCAATGATTTTTCCGCCCTGAACAACGCTGCCAACCCAGGAGATGACGATGGTGGCTGCTTCCATACGATACTGCTGAACAGAACCGGTTTGGCCGGAATCTGAAGCCATTTCCTGCTTTGTTATGGCTGCCAACCATTTGTTGCGGGTTTCATCGGTGAGCGGTGTCTTCACGAGAGCAATTGTAAGGCGTGGTTCGTTAGCTTCGGCAGCTTTCGCTTGCAAAACAGATTGGATTGATATGGCTTGCGCATCGCTCCGTACTGTCACGATAAGTAAGCCAAGCTTATAGGGGCACTTTTCAAGCTCCTTTGTAATCTCACCCAAGCGGGTATTGATAGAATTGGATTCCGCACAGCAGACAGCGATTTTCATACGACGCAGAGTGGCATCGTTTTCGTCCCAAGCCTGCTTTTCAAACGCTTGCGCAAACGCTCCGTCTTTGGAGAACATCATATATCTGCTATATTTCTTATCATTTGCCGCAAGCCTTGCGGGAAAATCAGTATTACCGGCGCCGCTGAAAGGTAACTGGATACGAACGATGTTATTAGAGCCTTCGTCCAGAACGAGAATCTTGCCGTCGACCATTGTCTGAAGCATATCTCCAATCTGCGTCTTACTCATGACACCGGCCAGACAAGTTTCAAGGCAGTCTTTTGTGGCAGCAATGCCGTCCTTTGCCCTTCGACCGCTATAAATGCCCTTTGTAGAGGACATAAGGGCAAGCAAGAGCATAGCCGTCTTGAATACACGGTGAGCATTCTCGTCGTTTTCAACCAAGTGACGGCTTTCTTCGTAATGGCGGATGTATTCTGCGGCCTTTGTGTCCTTGTCGGAGAAATCACTTTCACGAGTGAAGAAGTAATCCCAGAGCCATTCAGGGGTCAACCAACAAGCCTGGGAATCCGGACCTTCCTTGTTGATGTAGCCTACGAAACCATGATCGGTATTGGACTGATCTTTCATAAATCGGAACATTGTGCGTTGAGAAGCTGCATAGTTCTCGGCAACACGGGAAAGAAGTTTAATCGTCATGGGGTGCATCGGACAAAGATGCTCAATCTGCTCACCGATTTTGTCATCCAAGCCGGACATATCGGGGAGAAAGGGCTTAATATTCTTAATAACACTCTTGCGTTCCTCTTTCCAGTGTTCACTCATGCCGTTACGAATGTTGATTGAGCCGGCGATAAGGTCAAAAGCAGCATCAGAGCTGATATGAAACTCAATCTGGTGGAAACGGTGTGTAATTAGCTGATACCGTTCCGGCGTAATACGCTCTATTATTTCTGTGGTGCGATGAATCACGAAAAGCATAAAGAACGGCTGCACCTTGCTGAACTCGGAAAGCTGCTGAAGTATCGTCCGCTCATCACTGTTTGCGACATACTCGGTAAATTCGTCCCAGATAAAGAATATGCCAGATTTTGAAAGTCCGTTGTTCTCGATAACAGCAGCAATCCACTTTTTGAAAGCATCAAGGCTATCAACCAGGCCCCAATTATACTGGCGAATAACGGCAGCCGTCTTCTGTAGTGCAAGAAGGTCACCGGCTTCAAGGCTTTCTCGCAGTTCCTCGACGCTACTGTAATCGTCCCCCAAAATGGAGTTTTCCAGTATGTATTCCCAATTATGTACGGGGCTATCGACCTGTTGCAGGACTGCATCTTGCAGCGAAGCCTCGCCATAATCTGCCTTATCGCCAAACTTGGCGGCAAGCGCTTCACGGACAGCTTTTTCAGCCTCCATAAGCATGGCATTACCGTCACGGATACCGGTACAACCGGTTTTCCAGATAACGAGGTAATCGCCCTTATCTTTCGCACGGCACTTCATAAAGCGATTGCGATAAGGCACAAGGCGGCTGTTTCCGGCAAGGAAAGAATCTACAACATCAGACGGGTCTTCCATCAGATGCTTGATTAGGATAGCGGCATAGCTCTTGCCGGTGCCGTATGTCCCTTCAATCCAGAATGAGCGGCGGCTGTCGGGTTCCTCTTTGTTGAGGGACTTGCACAGCACCTCCATCATTTTTTCCATGTCTTCACCGACAATATACTCACGCCACAGGTTTTTATTCCGGGTATCTGCGTCAATGTCAACGACAGATTCAAAGGTCGGGCTGATCTCAATGAAATCCGAGTATTTCTTGTTCGGCATGACCGCTACCTCCTCAGTTATTCATTTTCGGCAAGATCGAGAATGTCAATGCTTGCATAATCTTCAAGAATAATATTATCAAGGTTTGCAATAAAGGAAACGCGGATATACTGCGGATAGGTCATTGCAAGACCCTGCACCTTTTCTCGGAAGTCTTTGACATCAATGCCATATATATCATGTGGAGAAATCCCTTGTGCCTCCGGGTTTGCATGAGCGTTGGCAAGCTCTGTGAAAGTGAATGTCTTTCGGCCAGTATGTTCCGCATAAAGGTAGAGTGCATAGAGGAGTGCAACTGCATCGGGATAATCCCAGCCTTCACGGAAGTAAGAGAAAGTGTTTTTGGTGAGTTCAATGGGCAGACCTTGCTTTAGAGCAGAGCCAATGGGTGACTGCCTCAGCGTTTCGGTGAGTGCTGTTATCGCATTTTCACGATTTGACTTTGAGTAGTTTTCACCAATCATCACTACAAGGTCAGCTTTTTCATAGGTCGCCCCCGGCTCAGTGTTTAGGCAATACCACCGCGTAATTACCGAATTATAGGCCAAGTTTGCCCAAATGACAGCCCAAGTAAACGGATTGTAAGGCCCGAAAGATTTGAGTTTATCAAATAGCGCCGTCGTGGACAGCGTTTTATCTTTTTTTGCGACCAAGAGATTGCTTTCTTTTAGCCAGACTTTTAAACCATCGTACTGACGAGTGCCTAAAACTCCCTGTGTGAAGCAATTTACTCCCTCTGTCATATAGTGTTCGAGCCATGCTTGCCTCAGCCCAAAATGTTGATACGGGTTCATTCCCCTCATTTCCATAGTTGTTCCTCCTGTTACGCTTAGAGATTTTGCCAGTAGGCAGCTTTTCTCAACGAATGACAAACAATTTGAGCAATGACAGCAAAGTGTTTCTCTAATAAGTATCCTTCCATCGGGTTGTATGGTAAAGGCTCCGGTCGGGCATTGTACCATACACGCTTTGCAACCTTTGCAAAAAGCGGTTTTGCTTGCAACACCTCTCAAGTGGCTAATCGTGAAACGATCCATCTGGGAGAATGGAGAATAAGAAACATATATTTTATCATCGCTTTTTTGGACACTAAACTCAAAGTTGATGCCAGATATTTTTTGAATGCCTCGCTTGCCATCAAACTCAGTTATGGTTCCCAACACTGGAGCACAGCTTAACCACTCCTGCATTTGTCGGTTAATTGAGAAATGAATCGTATTGTCCTGTATTTGTTCCTCAACCCGATTTCCGCCATTTGGAAGGCCACGTCCACCCATTCGGGCTTTCCAACCGCCGCTTTCTATGTACTTTACGACTTCAGTCTCAACTTTTGTGCGTCTTGCGTATTGTTCCACCCTATCAAGTAAAGGCTTCATTTCATCAGCATAGTAATGGTTTGCTATGCCATCCCACCAGTCCGATGAAAGGGGACATACCATACACCCAACTCTAAATAATCCAAGTTTGTATGCGTTGTTGAGTAAGATTTTTTCGTTTAGAAGGTAGCAATAAAGTTCAGCTGTATTCCATTTATGGATTGGACTGACATTGACTTGACTAATATTTTTTGCTCCCTCACTCACTTCTCCGTATTTTGCCCTGCGAGCACTTTCCTCAGCTCGCACACCATCGAACACGACAGCTTTCGCATTGTAGTTTCCTGTGATTTCACGCATCTTCAAAATTGTTGGCACGGACTTATGCACGGCGCAACACCAGCGCATTCTTCTACCAGGCGGGCCGAATTCATCCCAACTCTCTGTGGAATCCATATGGCACTGTGCTTCTTCAAATTGGAGCGTTGGCCAATGCTTTTTCGCCCTCTCTACTGCCTGAAGAGTTGCCTGGAGTTCCATTCCTGTATTGCTAAAAACAACATAAAAGCTGTCCGGTGCCAACGCCTTTGATACCAAGTCCAGTAGCAGCAGCGAATCCTTACCTCCAGAAAATGCACATATAAACGAGAAGCCTTGTGGCAAATACTTTTTGTACTGCTCCTGTATAAATTCAATTGCCAATTGTTCCATGTTAACAAGGAGAGTCTTATTGACCGCATACAGCTTCTCTGTATTGATTGGCTTTAACTTGAGCCGCTTGTCAGTTCGGAGCTCGATGATTGGTTTTGTGTAGAAAGAGCCGCCCTGAGCAACCGCAACGCATTCCCCGTTCAGAACATACTGACGAATACCTTCTGCCCACAGAAGCGGAGCGTCTGTGTCCTTCGGGTAGTCCCAATACTTGTCCATTCCGAAAAAGTCAAGTTCTTCATGGAAAACAGGACGGATCTCCTTTTGTATTTTTGCATCTATCGTCAGACGAAATATGCCATACTCGTCTGTCCACTCATATCCGTACATTCATCTAATCTCCCGTCAACGGAGTACATCTTGACAGTTTTCTTTCGTCAGCCAGGGTCTGAAGCGATGCAACGCTGCATGGCAGGTTGGGCATACGGTCAGAAAACTATCGGCTCTATACTTTTTTGAGTAATCCATAAGTGTTGGAGCAACTACTAAATGGTTTTGGAGTAATTGCCCCGAATTGCAGTAGTAGAGTCCCGGCTGAATATTGCATACCTCGCAACGGTTCTTCATATCCGATTTTGTTCCATCTCGTTGCTCTATGAGACGATGAAGATGGCCGAGCAGAATTCCTTCTGAAAAACCAATGTCTTCAAGTGGTGCTCCAAATAAGGAAACAAATGTCGCCTCATTTCGACGAATCGCTTCTGCGATTACATGAAGATTATCATATCTATCTCTAAATTCTTCTGCAATATCAATAAAAAGCTGACCAACATCCTTGCTCTTTATCCCAGATTCGAGACTTTTCTTCATAAGATGTAATTGCCCTCGGATACCCGATGCAGAGCGGAAGCTGAGATCATCATCTTGGATTGAATGTATCGGTAGCCTCCTAAGCAACAAACTTAGCTCTTGCATTTTATCAGGCCCAATATAACCTGTGTCCTTTCCGAAGGAATAGAACACATCCAGAGCCAGTATTACTTCATCCCGTGTAAAACTTGCATTTGCCATCTCATCACACCCTTACTGTAACATTCTCGCCTTTCGCATCCCATGCAAAACGCTCATCTTTTTCTAAGGCTTTCGGCATATTCCAAATCAGTTCATTTCCTTGAATCATGCCGCTTTTAACAAGAAGCTGCCGCAATTCCTCAGCCGCAAAGGAACGCTGATCTGTCTCGCTTTCTACCAGATAAGCAATCACAGCATCGCCGAAGTTTTGTATCTGGCTGTCGGCTTTCACCAACATGGCATGGAGGGTATCCATGCTCTGCAATTTCATTGCCATGATGGTCTTTGCACCGAATTCTTTGCCATAAAAGCGCAGAATGTATTGGAGCAGCAGCGGCGTCCAGCATCTGTGCTCAGGCAGAACAGGAAGCGATTCATACCAAACCGGCTGAATCTGCCGAAGGACAATATGGTCCTCTGCATCGCTTAGAAGATTATTCAATGCCCGCCCAACACTTTCTTTCCACAAGTCATCAATTCCTATGCTTTTAGCGGAGATGATTGTACCTGGTTCGTAGAAGAAGAACACTGGCTCTTTTCCCAGGCGCATTTGATTTCTGAGGTTTCCTGCCTTTATGCCGATACTTGTCAGATACTCCGTTAGGGCATCCTCTCGAAACATACCGCCTCGGTCCTCTGCAAACTTACAGATAATATCGAAAGTGCTGCTTATTGCATCCTCGGACTTTGAAATATGAGCTTTGCCGACAAATGAATAGTGATGCCCTTCAAAGCTGTTCTTTTCAAACAGGTGCTGAGCAATCTCATAGATGGCACGTTCATCATTCACATCGTTGTCGTTGAGAAACATGTTCATCTCAGCTCGTGCGTAGTCGTACAACTGCACAGCTGAAATATAGCCATTGTTCTTTTGCATCAGCTTTTCCATGATGAGGCATATCTGCTTTGCACCGTCGTTCCAATCGACAAAGGCGTCCTCGTGGTAAAGCTTGCCCTTGATTTCCACAATGCGTTTGCATTGCTGGACAAGAGCTTTTGTCGCTGCTATGGTCAGGTGTAAAGCATTATGCAGACCATCATAGGTAACACCATTCATATCGGCATCGAGCACGATTTTTTCAGCCTTTGCAATCTGCCCAGAATCAACACTTTCACTCTCCCGTGCAGAAACGGTGTCACTTGTATAAAGCTCGCTCGGTTCCGGTGCGTCCAGGGGTAAAGTGGATGTGAGGTTCACCACTTCATTCTGCTCATCAAACGCAGCATCAGGCAATTCCTCTTGCGACATTTCTGCACGAGAGTCCGGCTCTTTGATTGAGACGGGCACCGTTGAACTCATGCATCGCTGAATGATCCATTCGACAGCGGCAATAACAGAATCCTTTGTTAAATCTGCGCTGACATAGCAAGTGGGATTTTCCATTCTGATGAAGTTTCCGTTTCCCGGGGAACGATATATCTTAACATCGGAAATATTGTTGATTGTCTTGTCCAAAAGCGTTCTGAAGAACAGAGGATATTTTTGGGCGGTATTTTCACAAAAATGCAGAAATGTTTTTGCAATTGTGTCCCCAGAGTAAACAGTCGATCCGCAATGAAGCTCGTAAAGAAGTTCTGGGTTTCTGGTCATTGCTGGCTCTAAAAGCCGACGCACTTTAGCAAGGACAGTCTGGCGCATTGAAATAGAATAGAGATTGTTCTGATTCATAAACGCCCAAAGCTTCATGGCTCTGAGGTCTTCTATCGTGCGGATGTTCTCTTTTTCCAAGGCAAGCTTGAGCGGTAAGAAAACTCCTTCGTTCAGTAACACCTCTATTTCAGATAGAGGCTGCGGAGGCATTTCGGCAGAGAAATCCATTTCCGGCTCTGGCTTGCCGGTTACTTCAACAATTGTAGGGCTTAGCTGCTCATCAAAAAACTCCAAATAAAGATTTAGCGCATTAGTAAGCTGATTTCCTTTGCGACAATCAGCATAGATGAAGTCTTTGTCGGCAAGCAGAAAAGAACGAACAGCGTCCATCGTTTCTGCAGAGACGACATGGTAGATGTCATCGTCAATGATCTTTTCTGCTTTCACTCGTTCTGTGCAGCGTTTCAGAGAAGACAGAGTAACAAATATAACACCGGATGAAATGCCACGCTTGTTGAGCCACTCAATAAACCTCGATCGATTGCTCTTTTCAGATGAGACTGCCAGAGACGGTTTGTCCACTGTGACATTGTCTGCGACTGGCAAAGCAACATCACTTTTCGCAGAGCTATTGAAGTCATCGGTTGTCCACCATGCAGAAGAATATCCCGTTGCTCTGGCACCGTCCGCTTTGAAATGAAATGTCACACCACGAGCGAAACACTTGGCGGCAAATATCTTTAATTCTTTGCCGCCAATCATCCAAAGGCAACCATTCTTTTGGCGATTGTCTATAAAAGAAATATTGTTTGCAACCAGAAAATCGTAAAGCGAATTGTTTTCGGTTATCTCTTGCTCCGTGCTTTCTGGCTTATCACTTGGCACCCGCTTGGGTTCAACTAAGCTGTTTTTATCTTTTGCTTCCTTAATGAAGCGACAATAATGTCGGATTGCCGCTATCATAATGCTTTTTTGTTTTCTATAACTAAACGCAAAAACTTTGCTACATTCAACGGTCTCCTGAACATTAGTGAGCGTCACTAAATCATCCGTCTCAAATAATGGCTTTTTAAGAATCTTTCGACTCAAACAAAAATCATTGATGTCTGTGAAAACCAAATAGATGGCAGAAAGTTGAGCGGGAGAGACTTTCTTTGCAAGCCACTCTGAGAAACTACTTTCATAGGAGGCACTGCTGTCAGCCATCACTGCACACCTCGATCCTTTGTATTGTGATAATAAGGCAATGCAGCAAAGGGAACGCATTCTACATTATCAACTGCGTAAAGCCCAAAATAAAAATCTTTTTCCATCGTTTATGAGTATTTACTATTATAGCAGAATCCTGTCGTAATTGACAACCCTTTACCATAGCAAGCCACCCAATATTTCCGCCGCATTTTGCAACTCCTTCAAAGAAGGCTCACAAATCGCCCCGTCTACCCCCGCATTGCCGCTCTCCCACAGATAGGCCCGGTAGCTCCTCACCAGAAAGTCCGGCCTTGTGTGGCCCAGGATTGTGGACAGCTCCTTAGCCGTCATCCCGCCTTGCAAAGCCTGGATAGCGAAGGTGTGTCGTAGGTCCTCCAGCCGGATGTGGTCTATTCCTGCCTTCTCCAAAATTTGGCTATGCACTCTGCGGAGCATAGTCGGAGAATAAGGCTTGCCTGTGCCCGGGTGTGGGAACATCCAGGGACTGCTGGGGTGCTTTCGATGTTCCTTCACCAACAGATCAACGGTTGGATAGGGCAGTGAAATCACCCTCGTTCGTTCCCCATACACCACCGGTTCTCCGTTTTTGACTGCCCGCTCTCCCTGTACAGTCAGCACTTTCTGCTCCACATCCAAGTCATCCCATTGGAGGGTGATAAGTTCTCCCTCCCTTAGCCCGCTGGTAAGGGCTAAGGTAAATATCACCAGATGGTCCAGCTCTTCAGCGGCGTCCAGATAGTCCTCTACTTCCAGCGTACTAAGCGGGTTGGCAACGACCGTTGCGGGCTTGGCATAGTGGAACGATGCTGCCGGGTTGGACTCTATAAGCCCGTCCTGCACCACCTGCCGCAGACATTGGCAGAGCAGCCGGTGGATATGCCGCATGGTATTTTCGCTCATTTGCGGATAGCACTTGCTTTCCGGGCGGTGGTTCCCGTGGAGCCGCACTTCCTCCAAAAATGCTGCCACCTTTTCTTCTGTCAGCTCCGCCAACGGCAATTTTCCCAGTCCCGGGATGATGTGATTCTCCATCAAGTAACGATGCGCCCTATGGGTAGACGGGCGGACGCTTGGCTGGTCATGATGTTCCAACCAGTATCTCGCCCAGCTTTCTACGGTGTGATTCACAGCCTCACCCCTCTGCAGTTCTTTGCCAACTCCCGGAAGGAGATGGGATGCAAACGGGCCGCTTTCAGCACCTTCTGATGCAAGTAGTAGAACTCATGGGGAAGATATGGCTGCCCCGTTTTTGGGTTGAGAAAGACCGCCTCTCGGTCTGGATGGCGAAAATATTCATCCCGCAGCAGTTTCATCGCCTTTGGGTCGATGGTCAGTAGCCGCTTGCCCTTATGGATTCGCCCCTGCCTGTCAAAGTCGCTCCATCTTAGGGAGAGCAGCTCTTTTTGCCGAAGTCCGCCGGTCAAGCTAAGATATGCCAACGGAAGGATTCCTTGGCTTTCTGCCGCAATTAGATACCGCTGGATCTGCCCCAGCCTTAACGGAATATCCGGTGCTGGTTCTGTTTGTGGCACCTGGCAGGACTTTGCCGGGTTCTGGGGCATCAGACCAGCCCGGCACGCTTCATCCAAACAGCGGCGGAGCAGCAGGTGGACACACTGAATGCTGTATCCGCTCAGACCACTTCTTGCCAATCTGTCATAGAACCGTTGGATTCTTTGCGATGTCAGCTGTTCCAGCTCTATTTCTCCGATTCCGGGCACGATATGACAGCGAAGAAGGTAGTGGTAACTGTTTTTTGTAATGTCGCACCAGCCGGGTTCCTTTTCCGCAAGATACTGCTCACACCATGCTCCTACTGTGACTGTTTGTCCCATAGCGCACCTCCTTGTGACATCGACAATATCATAGAAGGATGGAAATATCCAGCAGAATAGCACCCGAAAAGGCTGTTGACAAATCATTGAATTTTGTCAACAATAGATGGCTTCTAAATTTTATCAGTTGTAACTTATAAATTTGTCTTTTTCTTCTTGTTTGTCAGTTGTATCTGTATTATACTATGGTTAGCTCAGAAGGATTGAGGGGTGAAAGTCCGTGATTAAACGAGAACTGTACATGAGCCGCATCCGTCCGTTCATCGGTTCGGAGCTGATCAAAGTAATGACCGGTATCCGGCGGTGCGGAAAATCGGTCATGCTGGAGCTGATCAAACAGGAACTGACCGAGTCCGGCATCGATACGGCCCGGTTTATCTCCATCAACTTTGAGGATATGCGGTATGCCCATCTGCAAACCGCAAAGGCTCTGCATGAGGAGATCACCCAACGAGCCGCTGAAATCAATGGCAAGGTCTACCTCTTCTTCGATGAGATCCAGGAAGTGAGGGACTGGGAGAAGTGCGTCAACTCCCTGCGTGTCACCCTGGATTGCGACATCTACATTACCGGTTCCAATGCCAGACTGCTGTCCGGCGAGCTGGCAACCTACCTGGGCGGCCGCTATGTGGAGTTCATCATCTACCCCTTCTCCTTTGCGGAGTTTATGGAGCTGTATCGCATCATTGTCCCAAATGCGCCGATGCAGAAGGGCTTTCAAAAATATCTTCTGTCCGGCGGTATGCCGTACCTTGCCAATATCAGGTATGCGGATGAGCCATCCAAGCAATACCTCTACGACCTTTTTAACTCTGTACAACTCAAAGACATTGTGCAGCGAAACAAAATTCGCGATGTGGATCTGCTGGAGCGTATCATCGCCTATGTGATGGCGAATGTGGGCAATCCCTTCTCAGCCTCCTCCCTTGCCAGGTTTCTCAAAAACGAGCAGCGCACTGTTGCGCCGGAGACCATCTTGAACTATATCAAATATTGCTGCGACGCCTACCTGTTCTACCAGGTGAAGCGGGAGGACCTTCAGGGGAAACAGATCCTCGCATCCAACGAGAAATACTACATCGCCGACCACGGAATCCGGGAGGCCGTCTTTGGCGGCAACACGAGGGACATCAACCTCATCCTCGAGAACATCATCTATTTGGAGTTGCTGCGCCGGGGCTATAAGGTCACAGTTGGCAGGGTTGGGGAAAAGGAAATCGACTTTGTATGCGATAAGCGCGGAGAAAAGCTGTATGTTCAGGTCGCCTATCTTCTGGCTTCGGAAGAAACCATCGTCCGGGAGTTTGGCGCATATGATGCCATCCGGGACAACTTCCCCAAGTATGTTGTTTCCATGGATGAGTTTGACATGAGCCGTAATGGCATCAAGCACCGCAACATCCGTGATTTTCTCCTGATGGATAAATGGGACTGATCAGATGACCCGATGAAGTTTTGACGCTGTCGCCCCTGGAAACCAGCCCTTCTTCTTTTGGTCCCCTTTCTCTTGATTGTATATCTCCCCGCCGCCTGATGGTGGGGGCTGCCATACCACCTGCCACATGATCCACACAAAAAGAGGACCTTCGCTTCCGAAAGCCCCCCGAAAACCGAGCATCCTCTTTTAATAGTCAGAATCCTATCCCAAACCAATCCCATTTGCGGAAAGTGCTGCCCGAAACACCCAGCGTCAAAGACCGCAAACCAGTATTCTACACCCTATCGGTTAGGGACAGAAAGGCCCGGAAATGGCTATCTGAAGCCCCAGACCACCGTTTGGGAGCAGGATGCCGGGTGTTCGAGTCACCTCACTCCGACCAGTGGCGTGCCGCCACGGTCACGCCCTACCCGGCCCCCTCGAAAGAGGGGGCCTTTCCTTTCGCACAGAATCCTAGTAACTGCCTGGAGTCCAAACATTCAAAGTGTTTTACACCGATGTGGCGTGCCGCCACGGTCACGCCCTACCCGGCCTTCGGCCTTACCGGTCGAAGGCCGTTGGTCTGTACCTGGAGACAAAACGTCTAAAATGCCGAGAGATAATAGGGCGTGCCGCCACAGTCACGCCCTACCCGGCCCCCTCGAAAGAGGCGGTCATACTTTATGTACAGAGTTTTAGCGGTTGCCTGGAGACCTTAGATATCGAGAGTGTTTTACACCGCCAGGGCAGCACCCTGGCGGGTTTTATAGGGAGTGGCCAAACCACGCAGATTTTCCTATTAAATTTGCTGTGTTATTGAACCCTTTTGTCATTCTTCTTTTTGCTTCTTTTTCTTCTTTTGCAAGAAGAAAAAGAAGGCGGGGCTGGGCGGCAGCCCAGATTGGCATAAAAAACTTGGCCGCTCCCGATTTTATAAAAGTGATTGTATCTGCCTCTGTTTTGGATTATAATGGATAAATAACAGGCCTGCCAGGCCGAAAAAATGGGCGATTTGACGACATATAACAGAGGAGGCTTTCATCATGACCCTTCGGGAAGACGCTGACAAGATTATCCGGGATTCCGTCGCCGCCGCGATGCCGGATGCCGCGGTGCGCCGCGCCCTGGAGCGCTGCGCCTTCGGCTCCGGGCGGCTGCTGCTTACCGCCGCCGGCAAGGGCGGGTGGCAGATGGCAAAGGCCGCCTACGACCTGCTGGGGGAACGCATCCAGGACGGCGTGGTCATCACCAAGTACGAGCACGCCAAGGGCCCCATCGGAAGCCTGCGGATTTTTGAGGCGGGGCATCCGGTGCCGGACGAAAACTCCTTCGCCGCCACCCAGGCGGCCATCGACCTGGTAAAGGACCTTGCCCCGGAGGACACGGTGCTTTTTCTCCTCTCCGGCGGCGGCTCCGCCCTCTTTGAAAAGCCCCTCATCCCCCCGGAGGAGCTGACCAGCCTCACCAAGCAGCTGCTGGCCTGCGGGGCGGACATTGTGGAGATGAACACGGTGAGAAAGCGCCTTTCCGCCGTCAAGGGGGGGCGGTACGCCGAGCTTTGTGCCCCCGCCAGGGTCTTTTCCATCGTCCTTTCAGACATCATTGGGGACCCCTTGGACATGATCGCCTCCGGCCCGGCCTATCCGGACAGCTCCACCTGCCGGCAGGCCCTGGAGATTGTGGAAAAGTACGGCCTTGCCCTTTCGGAGCGGGCCATGGAGCTGCTGCGCCAGGAGACCCCCAAGGCCCTGCACAATGTGGAAACTCACATCACCGGCAGCGTCCGGGAGCTTTGCGCCGCCGCCGCTGCCAGCGCCAGGGAGCTGGGGTACGAGCCGGTGGTGTTAAGCGACTGCCTCACCTGCGAGGCGCGGGAGGCCGGCAGCTTCCTGGCCTCGGTGGCCCGGTATCACCGGGATGTGGACCACTCCCTGGCCTTCATCGCCGGGGGGGAGACAGTGGTGCACCTCACCGGGGACGGCAAGGGCGGGCGTAACCAGGAGCTGGCCCTGGCCGCCGCCCAGGGACTGGCGGGGCTGCGGGATACCGCCGTCTTCTCGGTGGGCTCCGACGGCACCGACGGTCCCACCGACGCCGCCGGGGGCTATGTGGACAGCACCACCCAGCAGCGCCTGCGGGAGCAGGGGGTGGAGATTTACGAGGTCCTCCAGCGCAACGACGCCTACCACGCCCTCCAAAAGGTGGGGGGACTGGTTATCACCGGCGGCACCGGCACCAACGTCAACGACGTCAGCGTGGCGCTGCTGAAGCGGTGAGGATTTATCCAACCTAAGAGCCTATCCAAAATCTCCTGGCGCACCGCCTGGATGGGTCTTTTTCCGCCCAAGCTGCGTCAAAAGTGCTCGAAATACACCAAGTATTTCTCCGCTTTTTTCCTTGTTGGACGAAAAAATTCCCGTCCATTCGGCACACCCGGAGATCTTGAATAGGCTCTAAAAAGGACCTGGGCGCCGGTTAGAGGCATCCAGGTCCCTTCCCCTGGGGGGAGTTTGGAGCTATGGCTTTGTGACCACCGCCGCCCGCCCGAAGGAGGCCCATCCAAGGCACTGGCCACAGCGGTCGCAGTAGGATTGGTATTCCCGCTCCATTGTCACATGGCACCGGGGACAGACCGCGTACATGCTCCCGTCCCGGAAGCGGTACACATGGGTGACCGCCATGGAGCAGCGGAACGATTCCGCCCCAGGCGGCTCGGTTTCTTCCAGGCAGACGATTCCCTCCTGGTTGCTAAAAATTGACATATGTAAATCCTCCTTTGCCCTAGCATAACAGGGCTTTCCTGAAAATCAAGAGCATATATCAGCGGAAAAGGAGTTTTTTCTGGCTTATAGGCTATGAGACGTTCATAAAAACTTGTGCGGCTTGCGCCCGATTCTGGGGGAATGCCCAAATTTTTTTCAGTTTTCCTGTCGTCTGAAATTATTTTTCCTTCCTCTTGACATAGGCATGAAAATACTGTACAATTTCAATAGTTTAGACCCATCTGTTTTTGCAAGATTTATTCAACAAGGAGGATGTATTCTATGAAGATTAAGCGCATTCTTGCCATGCTCGTGGCCGTCTTTATGGTGGCCAGCGTGGCAGCCTGCGGCCCGGCCGCCAACCCCTCTTCTCCTGCGTCCACCCCGGATAACTCCACCCCTTCCACCACTCCGGACCCCGCCCCCGCTGACGACGGCTCCATCACCCTGTGGACCTATCCCATCGGCAACTGGGGCCAGGAGACCGAGGTTAAGAAGCTCACCGACGCCTTCACCGCCGAGACCGGCATCGCAGTCAAGGTTGAGTACCTGGCCTACGCCGACGGCGACGACAAGGTGAACGCTGCCATCACCGGCGGCAACGCCCCCGACCTGGTTATGGAAGGCCCGGAGCGTCTGGTTGCCAACTGGGGCGCCAACGGCCACATGGTGGACCTCAAGGATATGCTGGACGACACCGACAAGAAGGAGATCCAGGAATCCGTTCTGGCCTCCTGCACCGCTCCTGACGGCGCTGTCTACGAGTATCCCCTGGTTATGACCGCCCACTGCATGGCGGTGAACCTGGACGCCTTTAAGGAAGCTGGCGCTGACCAGTACCTGAACCTGGAGACCCGTACCTGGACCACCGACGACTTCCTGAAGGCTGTGGATGCCCTGTATGCCAAGTACGGCTCCACCGTGGGCGCTGTCTTCTGCAAGGGCCAGGGCGGCGACCAAGGCACCCGTGTCCTCGTCAACAACCTGTACGGCGGCACCTTCACCGATGCTGCCCACACCAAGTACACCTGGGACGATCCTAAGAACATCGAGGCGCTCCAGAAGCTGAAGGATACCAATGGCATCGAGTTCGACGCTTCCCTGGAGGGCGGCGACGAGATTGCGAAGTTCTACCAGGGCATCCTGAAGATGGCTTTCTGCTGGAACATCGCCCAGCAGCTGAACCCCAACATCGCCAACACCGGCGAGGGCCTGACCCAGAGCGGCGAGGAGATCGCCTTCATGAGCTTCCCCTCCCAGGACGGCACCGCCAAGCTCAACGGCGGCATCTGGGGCTTCGGCGTCTTCGATAACGGCGACGCTACCCGCATCGAGAACGCCAAGAAGTTCATCAAGTACATGGCTGACTCCGCCCACACCGTGGAGGCTGTGAAGACCGCTAACTACTTCCCCGTCCGCTCCGCTGCCGAGGGGACTGACCTCTCCACCATCTGGGCTGACAACAAGACCATGAACGACTACCAGGTCCTGATGCCCTTCCTGGGCGACTACTATCAGGTCACCAAGGGCTGGGCCGGCGCCCGTACCGCCTGGTGGAACATGCTCCAGAAGGTTGGCGCTGGCGAGGATATCGCCACCGTCGTGGCCGCTGGCGCTGCGGAGGCCAACGCTGCTGCCGCTGGCTAAGCCAGGCTCCCCACATAAGAACTGAAACGAAGGGTTTCGCGCACCCTTTCCCCGCATGGCGCGGGGAAAGGGTGTGTTTTTATACCCGGTCCGGACGGGAGGGTGCGTGACCTGCCTGGCAGCTTGGCTGCCGGGCCTGCGACGCGGCTCCCTGTCTGGGAAAATTCTTCCGAAAGGGGCGATTGATTTGGCAAATGCAGGCACTCTTCGAAGCCGTGAGCTGATGATACGGGAGGCCCGTACCGCTTATTTCTTCCTCCTCCCCAGTCTGATCTTTTTTGTGGGCTTCGTTGTCTTCCCCATGTTCATCTGCATCTTCTACAGCCTCACCAACGCAAACATGAACGCCAAGGCCGCCACCGAGTTTATTGGGCTTTTAAACTTCCAGAAGCTCCTTAGCGATAAGACCTTCCTGGAGGCGCTGCGCAACACCTTTGTTATCGTAATCGTCAGCGTTCCCGCCGTCTGTGCCTTTTCCCTCTGGGTCTCCTCCGCTATTTATAAGCTCAGCGGCCCGGTGCTCTCCGCCTTCCGGTGCATCTTCTACCTGCCGGTGGTCACCGGCTCGGTGGCCGTCACCGTGGTGTGGAAGTGGATGTACGATAACTACACCGGTATCCTGAACTTTGTCCTGAAGGGCACCGGCATCATCGAAAAGAACATCAACTGGCTGGGGGATAGCAAGTACGCCCTGTGGTGTATCATCGTCATTTTGTTCACCACCTCGGTGGGACAGCCTATTGTGCTGTATGTCTCCGCCTTGGGCAACGTGGACGCCACCCAAATCGAGGCGGCCAAGGTGGACGGCGCCACCGATTTCCAGGTCTTCTGGAATGTCAAGTGGCCCCAGATGATGCCCACCACCCTGTACATACTGGTTATCACCACCATCAACTCTTTCCAGTGCTTTGCCCTGATTCAGCTGCTGACAAGCGGCGGCTCTGGTACCAACACGGTGATGTACCACATCTACTTCACCGCCTTCAAGCTCACCGAGCAGCTGGGTCACTTCGGCTACGCCAACGCCATGGGTGTTGTGCTGGCTATCTTCATCGGCATTCTGTCCGCCGTCCAGTTCAAGCTGGCGGCCGAAAAGTAAGGGGGTGGGGAGATGAATAAATCGGAGCTTCAGCGCAAGGGCGCGTACGGCATCTTTTCTGTGGTGGTTCTGGTGATTCTGGCTTTCCTCTTTATGTTCCCCCTCTACTGGATCGTCACCGGCGCCTTTAAAATCGCCAAAGAGTACAACTCGGTAACGCCGGTGTGGTTCCCCACCGTCTTTACCCTGGATAACTTTGCACGGCTGTTTGCCCGCCGCACCGCCCCCCTGTGGGAGCTGGCGGTGCCCTTCAGCGCTATGTTCACCCCCGATAAGACCACCATTATACTTTCGGGGCCCCAGTTCCCTGCCGCCATCCGATGGCTTCTTAACACGGTGTTTATGGCGGTGATGGCCATGGTCCTCACCTGCATCACCGCCTCCATGGCGGGGTACGCCCTGGCGAAAAAGCGGTTCCCCGGCCGGGCGCTCCTTTTCTCCCTCATCGTCTGCGCCATGGCCCTGCCCAAGCAGGTTATCCTCATCCCCCTCATCAAGGAGATCTCCGCCATAGGGCTGTGGGATAACATCTGGGCGGTTATCTTCCCCACCGTGGGCTGGCCCTTCGGTGTCTTCCTCATGAAGCAGTTTTCCGAGGGCATCCCCGGCGAGATCCTGGAGGCCGCCCGCATCGACGGCGCCAGCGAGTGGCGGACCTTCACCACCATCGTGGTGGACCTGGTGAAGCCGGGCATCGGGGCCCTGGCCATCTTCACCTTCATCAACTCCTGGAACGACTACTTCCTCCAGCTGATTATGCTGGGCAGCGGCAACAACTTCACCATCTCCCTGGGTATCGCCACCTTCCAGGCGGAAACCTCCATTGACGTGGGCATCCTCATGGCCGGCGCCACCCTGGCGGCTATCCCCATCATCGCCATCTTCCTGGCCTTCCAGAAGTATTTCACCCAGGGCATCACCATGGGCGCCGTCAAAGGCTAGCGGCGTGCCGCCGCTGTCGGGCCCTACTCGGCCTTACCTTTGCGGTGCATCTCAGTGGGCGCCTGGAGTCTGGGGCTTGTGTTTTTTGTGGTTTTGAAGCCTCCCGGCATACCGGCCTCGTTGTAATGAAGGGGTTGGTGTGCCGGGTGGTTTCGGGCCGCCCTTCCCCAGGAAGGACAGAGGGAGAGGTTTCTTATGAGGCGTGGCTTTTTCAGCAGCTTTGGGCTCAAGCGCATAGCGGTGGCCAGCATGGTCATCGACCACATTGGCAGTTTTTTGCTAAGGGCGTTAATGGCCCCTTACCGGGTGGAGGGGATGCTGGTGGTGAACCAGGATTCCCCCGCCGCCCTGCGTCAGCTGATGCTGGGGCGGGAGATTTGCGATATTTTAGGGGCCATCGCCTTTCCCATCTTCTGCTTCCTCATTGTGGAGGGGTTTCTTCACACCCGCGACAGACTGCGGTACGGGCGCCAGATGCTTTGGTTTGCCCTCCTCTCCGAGATACCCTACACCCTGGCCCACTACCAGAGCTTCTTTTCCCTGCGCCTCCAGAACGTGATGTTCACCCTGGCCTGCGCTATCCTGACCCTGCTGCTTATCAGCAGGGTGGAGGAGCGGTGGCCGGAACAGAAGGCCCTTCGCTGGGGGATGACGGCAGCCGCCATGGCCGCCGGTATGCTCCTGGCCTACCTGATACGGGGGGAGTATGTCTTTATGGGACCGCTGGCGGCGTCGCTGGTCTATCTCCTCCGGGATAAAGGGAAGGTGCAGGCGGCGGGGCTGGCTCCGCTGCTGGTGGTCTCCCCCTGGACCGTGCTGGCCCTGCCCTTTCTCCTCCTTTACAACGGGGAGCGGGGGAGGGGAAGCAAGTGGTTCTTCTACATCTTCTATCCTGTCCATTTCCTGGTGTTTGCTTTCCTGGCAAGGCTCATCAGCGGATGAATTTTCCATCACTAACAAAACATAGGGCCGGTCCCTTTGGGCCTGTGCTGTGTTTTCCGGAAAGAAGGCTTTAGGATGAAAAAGCATATCGTTTGTATTGGAGATTCCAACACCCATGGCTATTGCGCCGACCCCGCCGATTGCGCCGATGGGGGTATCCGCTTTAACGAAGAGGAGCGGTGGACCTGTCTGCTGCAAAAGGCGCTGGGGGAGGAGTACCTGGTGACGGAGGAGGGCCTCAGCGGCCGGACCACCGTCTTCCCGGATCCCCTCCACGAGAGCATGGACGCCCTGGGGGTCATCTACGCCCTTCTCAAGAGTCACGAGGTGGTGGACCTCTTGATCATCATGCTGGGCACCAACGACGTCAAGGAGCGGCTGGGGGCCAACGCCGCCTGCATCGCCATTGGCATGGAGCGGCTGGTGCGCAAAGCCCAAAGCGTGGACTGCTGGGGGGACAAGGCCCCCAACATCCTCATCGTCTGCCCCCCTGCCATCCTGCCCCTGATGCTGAAGAACCCCTGCAGCATCCCCATGGGCAAGGGCTGTGTTGAAAAATCCCAAGAGCTGCCGGCGCACCTGGAGGCCAAGGCGCAGCTGGTGGGAGCCCACTACATCAACGCGGCGGAATGTGAGTTCAACCAGGTTGACGGAATGCACCTGACCAAAAAGGGCCACGCCCAGCTGGCCCAGCTGCTGGCCAACGCGGTGCCAGGGCTACTGTAAAAATCCTGGCCGCCCGCTGCCACAAGGCGAAGCGCTTATTTCAAGAAAAAAACGCCTGCTGTTCCTTTTGGGAACAGCGGGCGCTCTCTTTGGGAGCCTTGCATGTGTTGGAACCGGCGCAATTAAAACTGAACCGCTTTTTCTGGCAAAGCGGCCCTTCTAGCGAACTTGGGAACCGGGCCTCTCAGTCGGTCAAGGCCCGGAAGCCGTCTCCCCGCAGGGTCCAACGGCTAATAAAGGACAGGCCGGTTGGCGATGGCCTCACGGGTGCACTGGAACACCGTGTCAATGGATACCCCGGCAACGGTCTCCCCCAGGGCGGCCCGCAGCTGGGTGCCTTCCATCATCGCCATTGTTTCGGCGATGGCGGACTGGGCGCTCCCCAAAGCAGCCATCTGCTGGCTCATGCCGGAGCCGCCGGAGGACACCCGATCGCGGGTGTTCTTATAGCTGCGGCTCAGGGCGGAAAACTGTCCGGCAATCCCCATTCGATGAAGAAGCTGGGCTTCCACCACCTGCTCCATATAGAGCCGGAAGCGCTTGGTCCGGGCGTCCCAGAAATCCTCCTCATCGTCCCCGCTCTTGGACTGGGAGAGGGAGCCGCCGCTGCTGCAAGCCTGCACGTTGGCGATTTGCCCGTCCTCCCCAATGGCAAGGCACTGGGACATGCCCATGGTGCACCCTGGAAGAATGGCCTCATTGCGCGCCACATCGAAGGTAAACCACGCCTCAATGCGCCGGTAAATCACCTCAGCGTAGGCGGGGTCCTCCTCCATGCGCTGCTGTACCTTGGGGTGGATGATGACCGCCTTGCTTCCCGGCGGGATGGAGGAAAGATTCCGCTGCACCTGGGGGTCCAGGGGGTCCGGATTTGGGCCGGAGGGCTGCCAGTTTTCGATTTCAGAGACATCGGCGTCCTGCTGATAGATTTTGTGGAAGGGGTAATCCTGGCGGCTGCGCCAGTGGCGGGAGCTGCCGTCAAAGACATGGTAGGCAAGGCCGGGATACCGCAGCTTCAGGCGGTCCTCCAGGCTTTTGGGCTGCACCGCGGAGCTTTCGTCAGGGCTGGAAAGCGCCTGGCTTCGGGTGGCCTCCAAGCCCCGGTTTACCTCCGCCAGGAAGCTGCCGCCGCCTTCGCCGCCGCGCAAGGCGGTGGGGGGCATTGCCGCCCCACTTTGGAGCATCGCCTGTGTCAATGCGCCAATATTCATTGTTGTATCTCCTTTCGGGCCTTATCGGCCCTGGAATCATCCGCGCCCCTCCCTTCATCATGTAAGGCTCACAAATAGTATAGCACAATTCACCTGGGAAAAACAAGTGCGGTGTTTTATGGGGAGAGCGTGCTCCGGCGTGCCGCCGGTGTCACGCCCTGCACCGAGAGCGGCACCCTGGACGAGGGGCGGCGGGGCTTTTGGTGACAAACG
>OFHO01000436.1_pt1 | contig 39072 bp, 40 predicted proteins | sample 1521531 | NCBI WGS metagenome assembly OFHO01 (sample SAMEA3504124, study PRJEB24116) | mouse gut metagenome | biome: mouse gut; feature: mouse-associated habitat; material: faeces | place: Denmark | collected 2011
GGAAGTCCCTGCCACATCCGACGAACTGCTGGAGGTCCTGCGCGCCTTCCGGGACGGCGATCCCAACGGAAATGGTGAGGCAGACGAAATCCCCTGCACCATCACCGGCACGTACAATCTGGATTTCTCCTGGCCCTATATGTTCAAGATTTCCCCTGGACGGGATTTTGACGCGGACCCGGATGGCAAAGTGGTTTATCCCCCCATTGAGGACTCTTACAAGGATTTCCTGAAGTACATGAATACTATGTACTCCGAGGGACTGCTGGACTCCATGTTCTCCACCAGAAGCAGCGAGGACTGGAATACTCTGATCAATACCGACAAAGTGGGTATGGTACAGGGCTGGGTAACCAATCTTCCCACCTTCAACGCAAATGAAGGCCAGGAATGGATCGCCATCAATGTGCCTGCAGGACCCGACGGAACTTCCTTCTCCGTGTCCGTCCCCACCATTACGGGCAAAAACTTTATCACCAAAGACTGCAAAAACCCGGAGGAAGCCTTCCGTTTTCTGGATTATGTATGGGCCTCCGATGAAGGCAGAATGCTGGCCGTCTACGGCATTGAAGGCCTTACCTATGAAATGGTGGACGGAAAACCCCAGTTTACGGATTATGTCCTGAACAACCCTGACGGACTCAGTACCACCGAAGTGCTCAACTCCGTCGGCGCCAATCATAAGCTTCCCAGAATCAGCGACGCTTCCCTGGCCCAGGCCACTGCCACGGAGGAAATGAATGCCTGGAACGAAGCCAACAAGGCCATGATGCGCAAATGTTTCCCTTCCTTTGAGATCATCATGACTCCTGAGGAGACCACAGCCAAGGCAGAATCCGGATTTTCCGATATATGGACCTACAAAGAGGAAATGAAAGCCCGCTTTATTATGGGCAAAGATGACATTGACGGCTACTGGGACACCTATGTACAGCAGATCAAAGAAATGGGCATCGACGAAGTCATTGCCATCGAGCAGGCAAAGTATGACCGGTTCCTGGAAGCCCAGGGCGCAGAATGAGAGGCATTATGAGAAAAAAATATGTGCTGGCAGGTGCCAGCGGAAGAGCTTTCAGCATGTTTGCCAAACCTATCACGGAACGTTTTTCCGATATTGCGGAACTATCCGCCATTTATGACATCAATGGCACACGGGCCGTCTATTTCCGGGACAACGCGGCCCCGGCTGCAAAACTGTATGCCGATTTTGACGAAATGATGCAGAAGGAAAAACCGGATGTGCTGATAGTGGCAACCATGGACAGCTGGCATCACGAATACATTATCAGGGGGCTTTCCTATGGCTGCGACATTATCACGGAAAAGCCCCTGACCATAGACGGCGATAAGTGCAACCAGATTCTGGCGGCAGAACGGACAAGCGGCCATAAAGTATATGTAACCTTTAACTGTCGCTTCATGCCCTATGTGAGACGTATCAAGGAACTTCTGAACCAGAACTTAATAGGCGAGATTCTGCACGCGGACTATGAGTATCTTCTTGACCGCCGCCACGGGGCAGACTATTTCCGGAGATGGCATCGGAAAAAAGAAAACTCCGGCGGTCTGCTGGTACATAAGGCCACCCATCACTTTGACATGGTAAACTGGTGGCTGGGCCAGGAACCCGACGTGATTTATGCCAACGGTTCCAGAAGATTCTACGGCCCCGTCCGTGAAAAAAGAGGGGAGCGGTGCCTGACCTGCCGGAACCGCTGTGAATATGCTTTCCCGAACACGGCGGACCCCCATGTCCAGGGTATGTACTTTATACCGGAAAAGGAAGACGGCTATTTCAGGGACAAATGTATTTTTTCGGAAGAGATTGATATCGAAGATACCATGTCCGTCACCGTCTCCTACAGGCAGGGTGCGCTCCTGACCTATTCCCTGACCACCTACAATCCCTATGAAGGCTGGAAAATTGCCTTTACCGGCACAAAGGGACGGCTGGAGGCTTCCACTTACTACTCGGGAGAAAATGCTTCCGATCCCAATGATTATATAAAATATTACAATGACAGGGGAGAAACCATCACCTATAAAATTCCCAAGGCGGAGGGCACTCACGGCGGCGGCGACATCCGTCTCCTGGAAATGCTCATCCGGGGCTCTGCCGAGGACCCGCTGGGACAGATTGCAGATGTCAGGGCAGGCATCCGCTCCGTAATGATCGGGGCCTGCGCAAACTTAAGCATCCAGGATGGAAAACCCCACAAAATTGATGACATCATCAAATGGCAATGAGAAAGGCGCAGGAATGATCACCATCAGGGATATGGAAACAGAGGCCGAAAACGGCTGCAGCGCATTCGATGCGGCGGACCAGCTCAGGGATTATGTCTACGGGCTCACCGGGCAGGCTTTTGCCCAGGCCAAAGAAAGGCCGCTTACGAATATTGCGGAAGTAACACAGTACCAGGATTTTGTGCGGGAACAATTCCGGAAGGCCATAGGCGCCGGAGAGGAGAAAAAGTCCCCTCTCTGCGCCTCCGTCACCGGCACCCTCCACTGCCAGGGATACCGCATCGAGAAAATCATCTTTCAGTCCGCCCCCCGGGTATGGGTTTCCGCAAACCTTTATCTTCCGGATACTGCGGTTCCGGGCGGACAGCATCCTGCGGTTCTCCTGGTGTGCGGCCATGATCCCCTGGGAAAAGGCGCCGCCGAATATCAGCGGGCATGCATCTGTCTGGCTGCTGCGGGAATCGCGGCGCTGTGCATGGACTCTTACGGCCAGGGAGAACGCCCGGATTACTATGAGGAAGAAAAAGGAAGGGAATGCGTGGGAAGATGCACCCGGGAACACGATTACGCAGGCTTCCAGTGTATGCTCCTGGGAGAAAGCTCCGCCAGATACCTTCTGCATGACGCCATGCGGGCCGTGGATTATCTCACAGAACGGCCGGACATCGACAGTTCCCGCATCGGAATAACCGGAAACTCCGGCGGCGGAACCCTGACAGTCATGATGATGATGCTTGACAACAGAATCGCCGCTGCCGCTCCCGGAACCTTTGTGACCAGCAGAAAAGCCATCCTTGCCACCGGCAAACCCCAGGACAACGAACAGATCTGGCCGGGCCTGACACTGGCCGGCATAGACCACAGGGACTGCCTGCTGTGCATGGCGCCCAGGCCCGTGCTGCTTCTGGCAGCGGCACATGACTTTTTCCCGGCGAAAGGCACACTGGATACCTATGCCTGGTGCCGGAAAATCTGGAAACTATATGGTCAGGAAGCACGGTTTCAGCTTTACCGGGATGAATGTATGCATACCTACAGCCTGGAAATGGCCATCCGCGCGGCGGATTTTTTCAGAACATGCTTCCAAATGGGAGAACAGCCAGCCGGGCCCGGAAGGGCATTTGCACCCGCCATGCTCCGGAATCCCAGGGATCTGTGGTGCAGTGCGGGCGGTTACCTTCGGAACGAAAAAGCGGGATGGGGCATTTTTGAACAAAACAGGGAAAGATACCTGGCCCGGTGGGCTGCTTCCGGAAAGGATGCACAGAAAATGCGTACATTTCTGCAGGAAAGACTTTGCAGGAACCGCCGTCCGGGTCCTCTTTTTCTCCGGAAAATCCGGGATACGGAAATGGTTCTGGATCTTTTCTGCGACAGTTACCTATGGGAGTCCCAGGAGGGCGTGATCAACCACGGCTTCCTGTTCCGTGAAACAAAAGACAGACTGCCGGTCACCATCGCCCTGTGGCGGGACGGCTGCAGGCGCCTCACGGAGCACTACACCGTCATCAGGGACATCTGCCGCAGAGGCCGGGCAGTGCTGGTTCTGGATATCACGGGGATGGGCATGCTGGAGCAGAGGCAGTTTTCCCCTGCCGTGGACAAAGAAGCCTTCTACAGCGCGAAGTTCAAGCTGAACACTGATCTTCTCTGGCTGGACGACTGCCTTATGGCGCTTGGATGCTTTGACCTGCTGCGCTGTCTGGATGCTGTGGAAGAAATGCCTGGTACTGACTGTTCCGGCACAGAACTGTATACCTGGGGAAGCCATTCCCTTTACGGTGAGATTGCCGCGTTTCTGGATCACAGAATCCGTGCCCTTACCTGCCAATGTCCCCGGGCCTCCTTCGGTGAAATTGTGACACAGAAATATTATGATCCCGCGGACATGGCATCCTTTGTCATCCCGGGAATATTAAAATACGGGGATATCGAAGATATCCGGAAATGGAGATTTGCAAATGAAAATAATTGTCAGTGAAAATGCCACTGTTTTGGGAAAAAAAGCTGCCGCCATGGCAGCACAGTACATAAACGAAGCCATCTGCCAAAAGGGCAGCGCACGTATCATCCTCTCCACGGGAGCTTCCCAGTTTACCACGCTGGAAGCCCTGGTCCTGGAAGACATCGACTGGAGCCGGGTGGAAATGTTCCATTTGGACGAATATGTAAACCTGCCGCAGACACATCCCGCCAGCTTTGTGAAATATCTCACGGAGCGTTTTGTGGAAAAGGTGGGCCCCTTAAAGGCCGTACACTTTGTGGATACCTCCCGGGGCACGGATTCCATAATAGAGCATCTGACTGCCCGGCTGGACAGCGCCCCCATTGACCTGGGCCTCATCGGCATCGGTGAAAACGCCCATATCGCATTCAATGACCCGCCTGCGGATTTTGACAACCAGAACGCTTACATTGTGGTGAACCTGGATGAAGCCTGCCGCAGGCAGCAGCTTGGGGAAGGCTGGTTTCCCACTCTGGAAGATGTCCCCGCCCAGGCAGTATCCATGACGGTGAGCCGCATCCTGAAATGTGAGCATATTATCTGCCCCGTTCCCTATCGCGTAAAAGCAGCGGCTATCCGCAAAACCCTGGAGCAGGATGTCAACAATATGGTTCCCGCCACTATCCTGAAAACCCACAGGGATGTGACAATATTTGCGGATCAGGAATCCCTGTCGGAAGTGCCCTCCCCGCTTCTGGAGCAGTATGTATGAATACACTCATCACAAATGTCCGGCTCGTATGGGAAGACCGGATCGCTGAAAACGGCTGGCTGCTGCTGTCCCGGGGGAAAATTGCCGCCGTGGGGGAAAACACCCGGGACAACGCCCTGCATCAGGCCCTGAAACTGGCGGATACCATATGGGATGGCCAAAACCAATACCTGGCTCCCGGCCTGATAGACATTCATCTTCACGGCGGAAACGGATATGACTTTATGGATGGCACTCCGGAAGCATTTCAGGAAATTGCCCGCTATCATGCCGCCCACGGAACCACCTCCCTGCTTGCCACCACCATGTCCGCCAGCGAGGAAGAAATCCTTCATGTGCTGAATGCCTTTGTACAGTATGCCCCCCGGATTCAGGACTGTCATCTTCTGGGGGTCCATCTGGAAGGACCCTATTTTAACAAAAGACAGTGCGGCGCCCAGGATCCCGGCTTTATCAGGGATCCTGACCTGGCACAATGCCGTCGTTTTCTGGAAACCGGCTGCGTCAGACGGGTAAGCCTGGCCCCGGAGCTGCCGGAAGCACTGGCACTGGCAGAATTCCTGGCGGAAAACAAAATCATTGTATCCGCAGGCCACACAGAAGCCGACTTTGACTGTATGGAACACGCTTTTGCCCATGGCTTCTGCCTTATGACGCATCTCTACTCCGGAATGACCGGCGTCCACAGAAAAAATGCCTTCCGGATGGGCGGGGCCGTGGAAGCCGGACTGCTGTGCGACACCGGGGCCGTGGAACTCATTGCGGATGGCTGTCATCTGCCGGGCTGTCTGCTGCGTCTGGTGCGCAAATGCAAAGATCCCCGAAACATCATTCTGGTCAGCGACGCCATGAGAGGCGCAGGACTTGCGGACGGATCGTCCACAAAACTGGGAAGCCTGGAGCAGGGCCAGGATGTAATCATCGAAGACGGTGTGGCCAAAATGCCGGACCGGACTTCCTTTGCCGGAAGCGTTGCCTCCGGTGACCGGCTGATCCGGACCATGCGGGACCTTGGAAACGTTCCCCTGTACGAGGCCGTGGCCATGATGACGGCAAATCCCGCCCGGCTGCTGGGTCTGGACAGCCAAAAAGGAGGGCTGCTGCCCGGTATGGACGGAGATGTGATATTGTTTGACGAAAATATCAATATCAGGGCCGTCTGGGTTGCCGGAAACCGGATTTGCGAAAGCGCTTCCCGGACACCGTCCTCCTGAAATGCATCGGTGCCGGGATCCGGAACCGGATCCGTCTTTTTTGCGGAACAGACGACAGGATACGACGCCCGCGGGCAATGAGGAAAATAGCCATGCCTGCATGGATATGGAAGCCAATTCATTGGTTTGATACCCCGTTGCCTGCAGCGGGGTCTTTAATTTTATGAAAGCGAGGAATGAAAATGAATCAGAAATGTGTCAAAGTGGCAATCGCGGGACTTGGCGGCAGGGGAAAAGATACCTATGCGGAATGTGCCCTGCGTTTTCCCCGGAAAATGCAGATTACGGCCATAGCGGATCCTGTGGAGGAAAAACGCCGGGATGTGGCCGGGAAATTTCATATTCCTGAAGAAATGTGCTTTTCCTCCGCAGAGGAGCTGCTGGCCGCCCCCAAAATGGCCGATGTGCTCTTTATCTGCACCCAGGACAGGATGCACTATGCCCACGCCATCCCCGCCCTGCAAAAGGGTTATCACCTTCTCATTGAAAAGCCCATTTCCCCCATTGCCTCGGAATGTGCCGAAATCGCCGCTGCCGCCCGAAAATACCACCGTCATGTACAAGTATGCCATGTGCTGCGCTATACCCCCTTTTTCCAGGAAATCAAACGCATTATCCGGGAAAAAACCATCGGGGAAATTGTGGCAGTCCAGGCAAAAGAAAATGTGCAGTACTGGCATCAGGCACACAGCTATGTGCGGGGCAACTGGGCAAAAGCAGAGGAATCCAGCCCCATGATACTGGCCAAGTCCTGCCATGACATGGATATTCTGCTTTGGCTGGCAGACAAAGCCCCCAAATATGTCTCCTCCTACGGCAGCCTGTTCTTATTCCGGCCCGAAAAAGCACCCGAAGGCGCTGCGCCCAGATGTCTGGAGGACTGTAAAGTCAGGGAAAGCTGTCCCTATAACGCGGAACGCTTTTACATTCACGAGAGACTCCTGCAGAACCGGACACAGTGGCCCCTGAATATCCTGAACATACATCCCACGGAAGAAAATATCCGCCAGGCGCTGAAGGAAGGCAATTACGGAAAATGCGTTTATTACGCAGGCAACAATGTGGTGGATCACCAGGTGGTAAACGCGGAGCTGGAAGACGGCGTGACCCTCAGTTTCACCATGAGCGCATTCACCAGCAGAGGCGGCCGGCACCTTCATATCATGGGAACCCTGGGAGACATCGAAGCCGACATGGACCGCAATCTGATCCGCACGAACCGCTTCGGACAAGAGCCGGAACTGACGGATGTCACCACACTGGCCCAGGATTTCAGCGGCCATGGCGGCGGGGATTTCCGCATGGTGGAAGAACTTCTGGACGATATTGCCCAGGACAGGGAACCCGGCTGCGGGCTCACCTCTGTCTCCAAGTCAGTGATGAGCCACTATCTGGCCCTGGCAGCGGAAGAATCCAGAATCCGGCACGGCAGGAGTATTGCTATGGAAGAGTGGATCAGGGAACATGAAACCCTGGCTGAAAAAAGTTATTTATGAAATATTACGAAAGTCCGTCCATCCAAAACCCGGGGAATACAAAATGTTTCCCCGGGTCTCCATGCATGACATTACAAATTACGGATTCAGACGTCCCGGCCCCCGGAAAATAAACATGGCCTCCTTTATGGTCAGCCCCAGAAGCAGCATGGTCAGCCTGTCCACCCCAAGTCCGAATCCCCCATGGGGAGGGCATCCGTATTTAAAAAATTCCAGATAAAACTTCACGTCTTCGGCCAGCCCTTTTTCCTCTGCCTGCCTTTTTAAAATCTCGTGGCGGTGTTCCCGCTGTGCTCCGGTGGTAATCTCCACGCCTCTCCAGATCAGGTCATACCCCTGGGGAACACCGTTTTCGTCTCTCATATGGTAAAAAGCCCTTTTGGAGGCGTCAAAATCTGTCACAAACAGGAACTCATGGTCGTAATGCTTTTTCACCCATTCAAAACTCAGTCTCTCGGCCTCTGTGGTGAGATCCCCTTTTTCCGACTCGTCAACGGTGTAACCGAAATCTTTCTCCAGTTCTTCGTATAATGTTTTCAGGGAAATCACCGGAAACGGCGTCCCGGGAACCCTCACCGGTATCCCGAACATTTCCTCTATCTGCTCCCCATATTTATCCTGGATGCACTCCAGACCTGCCTTCAGCAGATTTTCCTCCAGTTTCATCACATCATGAAAAGAATCAATATAAGAAAACTCCAGGTCAAAGCCCGTAAATTCCGTGGTATGCCTGCTTGTAAAGGACTTCTCCGCACGGAAAACCGGTCCCACTTCAAAAATCCGCTCCAGACCTGCCGCCATGGCCATCTGCTTATAAAACTGCGGACTCTGGGCCAGATAGGCATTCCGGTCGAAATATTTCACCTCAAAAACATCCGCGCCGCTTTCGCTTGCAGCCCCGATGAGTTTCGGCGTATGGATCTCCACAAAATTCTCATTTAGCAGATACTGTCTCATGGCATTCACAAAGGCAGTCTGCACCTGAAACATAAACTGGTTCTCATCGGTTCTCAAGTCGATCCAGCGATAGTCAATTCTCTGGTCAATGCCGGATCTTTCCACCGCTTTTTTCTTCTTTGTGGCAGGAATTTCCTTCCTGGCAATGGGCAGGGGATCCGCAATACTCTCCACCCTGATTTCCTCCGGCAGGATCTCAATCCCTCCCATTTTCACATACGAATTCTCAGCCACCACTCCCGAAACGGTAATCACGGAATCGCCGGTTACACCCTCCATTGCCGCCGCAGCCTCAGGTTTTTGCTCCTTTTCCAGCGTAATCTGCACCTTCCCGGTGATATCCTTTAAGACAATAAACAGCATTGCCCTGCTGTCCCTGATGGTATCCACAAAACCCTGAACCTTTACCCTTTTCCCGATATGATTTCTGATCTCCCCTAATGGTATTCTGTCGCTCACTTTGTCTTCTCCTCTTCCATTCATCTTTTCTTTCCGGAAATGAATTTTGATACCGGCTTCCGGATTATTTCCGCAGAATTTTATCCATGGCTTTCCCCCTGGCAAGTTCGTCCACTAATTTGTCCAGGTACCGGATATCCCGCATCAGGGGGTCCTCAATCTCTTCCACCCGGATGCCGCAGACCACCCCCTTAATCAGCTTTCTGTTCTCGTTCAGCTCCGGCGCATTCCGGAAAAAATCCCCGTAAGAAAGCTCTTTTTCCCACATGTCCTCCAGTTCTGCCTGGCTGTATCCGGTGAGCCACATTATTACCTGGTCCACTTCCTCTTTGGTCCTTCCCTTTTTTACGGCCTTGTTGACCAGCGCCCGGTAAATCTTTGCAAAATCCATCTGATATACTTTCTCATTACTCATACAATGCCCCCCTGTTCTGCCAGGTACGTTTTCCCGGCGTTTTTACCAGACCTTTCAGCGCTTGCCGGCCGAAAAGGCACCGGCTTCCTTTACCCAGTCCAGCAGCTCGTCGTCTATCTCCGCCTTGTCCGAGATCAGGACATGATGTGTCCAGCGATGAGGATACGGCTCCACTGCCGCGTCAATGCGCGGCGAATCCACCCGGTATCCCAGGCCAAAAGTTATCACAATAAAAACTTCCGGCCTCTCTTTTGCCTTCCGCACCGGCAGAAAAGATACAAACGCGAAATGATGTCTGTTGGAAAAGGCAATCTGCGTCTTCTGGACTTTCACACTCACGTCCGGCATCGCGGAAAGTACCTTTTGCTCAAATGCCTCGTACAATGGCAGCGCGTCCGGCTTTTTATCAAAAAAACAAAGAATATCCTGGTTCATCTCCTGCTCCTTACGCCAAAATATTATTCACAGTATAAATCATATCCCGTCAGAATTCAATATAGTTTGTATCCATGATATCATTCAATAATTTTTAATTAGATAAATATAAAAATAAATATTGACATACCAGCATTGTATGTATATAATCAGTATAGACCTTCAAATGACAAGAGATGAAAGATTGAAAATTAAAATTTTCAATCGCGAGATTTGTGTCTTCGCGCTGCAAAGCCATACATGGCTTGCCACAAACTCGTTATGCACAAAAGCAGCGCAGAAATGGTGAAAATTATGGACAATTGCAAACATGAAACTTTTATAGGATATCTGGACCGGCAGACAGCGGATATCCAGAAAACCATCGCCCTTCTGGTGGCAGATGAGCGAAAAGACGAATCCGACTTTGAAAAAATCAGGGCAAATATTTTTCAGATAGCCAAAAGCGTTTATCAGACTTCCCTGAAAACATTCCCGGAAGAGAATGCCCGGCTGGAGTTTCTCGACTCCCGTCTGGCAATGATCGCCCAGTCCTGGAAATCTGCCCTTGACAAGGCGAAAACGCACCATGACGAAGTACGGGTGCTGCAGGAACAATTGAAACTGGATACCATGGAGGAAATCCTGAAGAAACGGAAAGAAATATGGGAGGTGGCCGAATGACAGAGACAAATGCCATCAGGCTTTTCAAATGCCTGGCAGACAAATCCAGACTGCAGATACTCAAATCGCTGCTCCTGGAGGACATGTATGTGGAACGGCTGGCAGAACGCCTGAATCTGACACCTGCCACAATTTCCTTTCACCTGAAAAAGCTGTCAGAAATCGGCGCCGTCCGTTCTTACAAAACCCAGTACTACACCATGTATTCCCTCTGCCGCGACACCTTTGCCATGACAATCCTGGACATCCTGAAAGAGCAGTCGGACGAAGCCGAACTGCAGGACCGGAGAGAGCAGGCATACCGGCAGAAAGTCATTGATTCCTTTTTTGAGTATGGGAAGCTGAAGTCCATTCCGGCTCAGCGGAAAAAAGAACGGATCATTCTGGAAGAAATCGTCAAAGCATTTGAGATGGACAGAATTTATTCCGAGCGGGAAGTCAATATCATCATTGCCGACTACAATGACGATTTTTGTACCCTTCGCCGTGACATGATCTCCGAACGGCTGCTGGACCGGGATCATCGGGGATACTGGAGAATTTAACAGGCTGCCGGAACATTCCTGCTTTTCTCCCGCAGGCTGCTCCGGCTCAAGTATGCTGCCCGGCCATTATGCCGACGCTCATTGCCAGAACGTTTCAATGACTTTCCTGACTCCCTCCTGATCATTGGAAGATGTCACGAATTGGGCAGCTCTTTTTACCTCTTCCTGGGCATTGCCCATGGCCACCCCCATGCCCGCATACTGAATCATGCTTAAATCGTTCAGGCCATCGCCCACCGCCACCATCTCTTCCCGTCTGATTCCGTACATGTCGCCTATTTTTGCCAGGGCTGCCCCCTTGGAAACCCTGCTGCTGAAAAATTCCAGGAAAACGGGTTTGGATGTGCAATAAGCAGTCTCCGAAAACATGTCCGGAGATAACTGCGTCCGAAACCGTTCAATCTTCCCGGCTTCATCATACCACAGGATTTTTGTGATGCCCATATCCAGCAATTCTTCAAAATCCCCGGCAGGCTGCGGCTCCACACCCGACAGCTTCTGATAATCATAAATTCTGTCATTCATCTTATTTCCGTAAAGTCTGCCATCTGCCCAGATACACATAGTGGTGTCATACCGCCGGCCAAGTTCCAGAATCTTTCCCGCGTCATCGCGCGTAAGCTCCTGCGCAAAAAGTACTTCCTGCGTTCCGGTATCCACAATCACGGCTCCATTGTAAGTGATGACCGGGCCCTTCAGGCCAAGCAGGGAACAGTATTCTTCCACACCCTGGATGGGCCGGCCAGTGCAGATTGTAAAAACAACTCCCTTTTGAACGATATTCCGTATGATTTTCACCGTTTTTTCAGAAATACGACCCCTGTTGTCCAGCAGAGTATCGTCCATGTCAACTGCCATTAATTTGTATTTCATTTTGTGACACCATCCTATTCTTTCAATGCATGGCTCAGGCTGTTGGGAACTCCCCGGGGCCCGCGCACGGCATAAATCCCGAATTCTTTTTTCAGTCTGTCAAATGTAAACTGACCCGGATCATATCTATGCAGAAGCTTTATTTTCATCATGGTAGTGATTGTCAGATTCTCATCCTGATAATGACAAGGGATGTCCACCTCCACCGCCTTACATCGATAGAGAATCGCTGACACCGGTGCCGCCACATACATAAAAACCGTGTCTCCGGCCTTAATACTGCTGCTCTGCTTCCAGTCTGCCAGATCCGTATTGTCAAAAGCATGTTCAATATCGTAAAACCTGGGATTTGCCGGAATGATCCATTCTTTCGGAAGGCGCATTTTCTCTTTTTTCTTCCTGGACGCGGTGGCCGCATAGCTTGCGTCAGTCAGATCCCGGACTTTTTCCTCCTCTACCGTGCCGTCAAGGAGAACCGTAATCCAGTGTTCCTTATTCATGTGATAAGCCGGAAAAATTCCGGGCTGTTGTACCAGCATATCCCGGAACATCCTGTCTTCTATCTTCAGGTTCACCGCATCCACATATCCGCGTCCCTGAAGTCCCAGCTTATCCCTCCCAATATTCATCACCAGAGCAAACCATTTTTTATTGTCAGTGTGCCGGAATACAGCGCTGTCCGTGTCCCTGGCCCATGGATATTCCGGGGAAACCTGATACTTCTCTTTGATATAGGAACAGATTCTCTCACGCATCCTCTTATCCCCTCTGTGCCAGCAGCCATGCCATAATATGTACTGCCTGCTGGAAACCGCCTTTGGCAATCATCTCTTCTATCTCATCCGCGGAATACCTCCCCACATTCAGGAATTCCGTCTCGTCCAGATTTTGTTCCCCGGACTTGCGGCAGTTCCCTGCCACAAAAATATGGGCATAGTTGTCCGCCAGCGTGGCATTGGACGGCACTGACAGCAGATACCTCCATTCATCCGACACATATCCCGTCTCTTCCAGCAGCTCTCTTCGGGCTGCCTCCATGGCATCCTCCGCCGCAGGTGAATTCCGGTCCGTACCATATTCCTTTCCATCCGTCCGCTCGATGCCTCCTGCCGGAAATTCCGTGGTCACTTTCCCGATTCCCTGCCGGAACTGCCTGACACAGAGATATTTCCCTTCCTCGTCCGATGCCACTATCACCACATAATCCCTGCGGCTGTAACTGTAATACGGTTCAAATACACTTCCATCGGGAAAGCGGTAAGCTGACTTTTTAAAATCTATCCATTCGTCCTGGACAATATGCTCCGTCCGGATTTCCTCCCATGCCAGATTTTCTCCCTCATCTCCGTTTTTCGGTTCTGTCCCGTTCCCTCCGGCGCCGGCAGTCTTTTCCTCCGCTTTTCCATCCCTGTAGCCGAACCCATGGCTTTCACACCATTCCATGGCCAGTTCCCGATACTTTTCGGCCTGAAAATCATACCACTTCTGCTCCAGGCCAAATCTGTACACAGTGTCCTTGAACCGGCGGAAAGCGCCCCTTCCCTGAATGGCGCTTTCCAGGGTGTTCTGCTGCTTCCCCTCCGGAAGACTCCAGACAAACTCCTCCATAATGTGGTATTCATGAATGTCAAACTTTGACGGCAGCCCGAAAAACCTGGTCTGCCAGCCTTCTTCAATCATATCTTCCAGCTCCTGGCTTTCCTGGTCCTCCTCGTCTCCGAAAGGAAATTCCGGAACGCTCACCACTTTCATCTCCTCTATATCCAGGTACTGTCTCCAGGAATCACTGACTTCCTCTATGGCGCCATAAACAAGGTCTAACGGAACGATAACCTTCTTTTGTTTTTTCTGCAAATCAGAATCCATACTCTTTTCTCCTTCCCCGCTGCCTTTCATATCACTGTCCTGTGCCTGTCATCCGGCTGACAGTGAGTGTTTCTTCCAGTATAGCTGATTTTTGAAAAAATTACAATTTTCTTTCAACTAATATTCCGGCCCAAAACAAGGGAGTTATTTGTAAAACTTGAATATGCAGAAAAGTTGTGGTACGATAAATCAAAAGAAAAACGAGGTAATGACATTGCTAAAAATATCTCTTGATGAATTTTTAAGATTAAGAAAGCTGGTTCACCGTAACGCAAGACCCCTTGAATACACAAAATGGAAATTTCTTTTTGAAAATGGCAGCTGCGACGATTTCCTGTCGGTTTTGTGCTGCTATCAAAATGAAGACGGCGGTTTTGGACACAACATTGAGTGCAACAACTGGAACCCTAATTCGTCTCCCTATACAGTATGCATTGCCCTGGATTATCTGGATACGACGGACGATTATGAAAGCGACATAAAAAGTAAAATCATTGCGGATATTGTCAAATATCTGAGTTCCGGGACATATTTACTGGAGGACGGCTGGCCGGGGATGCAGGGAATCCCCAGCAATAATGATTTCCCGCATATGCCATGGTTTCATTACGATCCCGGGAAAGCAGCCAAAGCCGATATCGGAGTGACCAGGCGCCTTGCGGACTTCATCCTCAGACACGCGGACAGGGAAAGTGACATTTACCGCAAGGCTGAGGAGTTGAAAGACCGGTACAGGCAATGCGGGCAGGTCCTTCTCCATGGTTATCCCGATTACGATCCCACAGCATTGAATATCAGTGCATTTGATCCTGTAACATATCCCTCATGGCTGCCGTTGCCAGTGTATTTTGTCGGTTCGCCGGACAGCAGTTTTTATCCGGAGTGCAGACATACTGTGGAAATGAATTTGGACACCATCATCGCTTCGCTGCGCAGTACGCACGAGTATCAGTTTCCTTCTGCCCAGGAGCTTGATGCATTTGAACATAGTAATCCCCATCCGGAGGGCAGGCGGTGGTGCGTGGCAGAACAGACGATTGGAAACTATTATTGGGGAAGCAGTTTTATCATACGGGACCTGGACATATTGAGGAAATTTGGCAGGCTGGATTTTGATTTGCCTGTCCTGGTGCCTGTTTGATCATTGCTTTCCGGCAGCCGTGCGTCAAAGGTTACTTCTGCTGCAATCATGTATGGAGGACCGCTTTTCATTTCTTATCCAAAATGTCCGGTGTGCGCGAAAGGCCGTACCGTTTCCGATATTTGCAAAACATAAATATGGACAAAGCAAGCGCCATCAGCTCCGCGGCAGGAGTGGCCAGCCAGACACCGTTTACCCCCAACAGCGCGGGAAGGACCAGCATGGCAATCAGCATGAACACAAAGGAACGCGAAAAGGCCAGGACCGCGGAAATAATACCGTTGGACAATGCGGTAAACATTCCGCTGGCAAAAATATTAAAGCCGATAAAGAACAGCGCTGCCCCCGAAAATACTGTCCATAACGGAATATCCGAGTATACACATCACCAGACCCACCAGCACATTGACTAAAATCAAAAACGTGAAATCTTCCCGGGCCTCCTTCGGCTTCTGTTCCCCCATCTTTTTCATAATGACCGCAGTCACCAGCTGAATCACCGGGGCCGTCAGGTTGATGGCCGACAGTGCATTTGTACCAATCAGATTGGACACAAATAACCCGTCAACCATGGTGTAAAAAGACATAAAAACCGACATTCCTATGGTAGGAACCGCAAATTTGAGAATGTTTCCCAGTGATACCGGTTTGCTGTAAGCATTTTGATGATCCATTATTTTTCTCCTTTTCTACTTGTTTTTTTCTGGTATATGCCTTATCATAATCCGTACAGTAACTGTACGGTCAAGAGGTAAAATGAAAAATGGAGAAAAAAAGTAAACTGCTCACCATCGGTCAATTTGCGGCCCTCCACGGCATCAACAAGAAAACGCTGATGTGGTATGATGAAATTGGCCTGTTTCACCCGGCAGCTGTCCATCCCGGGAACGGATACAGGTATTACAGTTATTATCAGAGTTCCATCCTGGAAACCATTCTGCTGCTGCGGGAGCTGGATGTGCCCATTGACGAAATCAGGATATTTATGCAGAATCGTTCGGCCGCCAGCATGGAACAGCTTCTGCAGGAAAAAATAGCCGATCTGGACCGGAATTTGGCGCATCTGAAAGCAGTGCGGAAAACGCTGGACTATCATCGCCAGAATATGCTGACGCTGCTGAAAATGGATTTGTCGGAAATCAGCATTGTCGAGAAAAAAGAGCGCAGTCTGGTTACCGTTGACGTGAACCAGGACCTCTCTTTTGATAAGCTGGTGGATCTGATTACTGACCAGACGAAAAAATACCAGCTTCGCCGCCTGCACGACGCCTCCTATGGGACGATGATCTCTGTGGAAAGCCTGTATAATGGTAAATTTGAAGATTACTCCAAAATGTTTATTGAGATTCCGTTTCCTATTCAGAAGGCCGGACTGCACATACAGCCCGCCGGAAAATATGTGCGGGCCTTTTATAGAGAATCCGTGGAAAACGCCCGGTTGTGTTACCAGAGAATATTTGAGTATGCCGCGGAGCATGGTCTTTCCCTATCGGGATTTTCTTACGAAGTTATTATCAATGAAAATGTGATCGACAAAATGGAGGATGCACTTGTACAAATAGAAATCCCTGTAAATCCAGATCCCGAGCCACTCTCTGTTCGGTGACACCAAGGGTTATTTTCTTCCAGGTTTGTTTTGACATTTTTTCATTTTCTCATTATAATATGTATTACAGACGTAAGACTTAAGGAGAGAGGGGATGCCAATTGAAAACATTACCACAGATTTCAGAATCAGAATTTGAAGTGATGAAGGTCATATGGAAACATGCACCCATCAGCACCAATGAGATCACCGAGAAATTAACACAGACCACAAAATGGAGCCCCAAGACAATACAGACCCTGATAAAGCGGCTTGTAACCAAAGGAGTACTGTCTTATCAGAAGCAGGGCAGGGTTTTTGTCTACACGCCCCTGGTAGAAGAAAAAGAATATATCGGCCAGAAAAGCCACTCTTTTCTGAAGCGGTATTATGACGGGGATATTACGGCAATGCTTTCTGCATATCTCGAAGATGATAAACTCTCCGAATCAGAAATTGACACACTCCGTTCCCTTCTTTCAAAGGGTTGAAAAGACAGGTGAAATTAATATGGCAGATTTTGGAATACGTTTTTTCTTATGTAATATTTTTATTTGCATCATCATAGGTTTTCTTCTGATCGCAAAACGAACATTGAAAAATGTCCTCACCAGCCGGATGCAGTTTCATTTATGGTTTCTGCTGCTTGGAATTCTTGCGGTTCCCTTTCTGCCCTTTCCTGCAGACGGATTTGCAAAAATTTTTGCATGGTTTGACGCACGCAAAACCGCGGCAGCATCGGACAAATCCGCAATTGCGGAAAATGCCCTGGAACCAGGTATCAGCGGCACTGTCAGTCAAATGAATGACTTTGCACTGTCCGTCAGCAGAAAAACACCCTCCATGATTGGATATATTTTGTGCGGTATATGGCTGGCCGGCGTCCTTGTCATGGTTTTCTTTATGATAAAGTCTGCATCCCGCCTGAATGCCATAAAAAAGTCTGCGCTTCCCCTGCAGAACAGGACCGTCCGTCTTATATACCATGGCTGCCTAAAAGAGATGAAAATAAAAAGAAACATTCCGGTTTACAGTACTGCCTTTTTAAAATCCCCTGTTATTGCGGGCTTCTTCAATCCCTGCATTTATCTTCCCATCCACCTGATATCGGATTTTCATGCCACGGACATGCGGTATATACTGTTACATGAATTACAGCATTACAGGCATAAGGACGCACTGGCCGGCTTCTTCATGAACCTTTTCGGCATACTTTACTGGTGTAATCCATTTGTCTGGTACGCCTTGAAGGAAATGCGGAGCGAACGGGAAATTGCCTGTGACACATCTGTCCTGAAACTCCTCAAAGAAAGCGATTATAAAGAGTATGGAAATACTCTCATCAACTTTGCCGAAAAAGTATCACTTACACCTTCCCCTTTTGCTTTTGTTTCCGGAAGCAATGCTGTCGGAATCAGCGGAAGCATGAAACAGATGCGGCGGAGAATTACCAATATTTCCTCTTATCAAAAACCTTCTGTTTTCAGAAAATTAAAGGGACTGGCGGTTTTTGCCGCCATTGCCGTGATTCTTTTCACGCTTGCCCCGATACTTTCCACCTATGCTGCAGATCAAAGCCGGTATCAGTGGAAAATATCCTCCGACAAAATTTCCATGCTGGATCTGTCTGCCTATTTCAGCGGATACCGGGGCAGCTTTGTACTATACGATCTGAAAAATGATACATGGAAGATCCATGACCTGGATCAGGCCACTTTAAGGACTTCCCCGGATTCAACTTATAAAATCTATGATGCGTTGTTTGGACTGGAAGAAGGTGTGATTGCACCGGACGATTCTTTTATGGCCTGGGACGGGACGGAACACCCCTTTGAAGCCTGGAACGGAAATCAGGATTTATTTTCTGCCATGCGTGATTCCGTCAACTGGTATTTCCAGGAAATCGATACGCAGATGGGTTTATCTGTCCTTCAGGGTTATATCCGGAAAATCGGATACGGAAATGAGCATGTAAATGCAAACCTTTCCTCCTACTGGATGCAGGGGACACTGGAAATCTCCCCGGTAGAGCAGGTAGAGCTTTTAACGGCTCTCCACAACAATCGTTTCGGTTTTGCCCCGGAAAATGTAAATGCCGTAAAAAAATCAATCTGCCTGGTTTCTTCCGAAAATTTTTCCCAGGAAGATATAAGCTTTTACGGGAAAACCGGAACCGGCCGTGTAGACGGCCAGGATGTGAACGGCTGGTTTGTAGGCTGCTTGGAAACAAAGGGCAATACTTACTTCTTTGCCACAAACATTCAAAATGATTCGGGCGCCAACGGAACCAGGGCGGCAGAAATTACGAAGGCTGTCTTATCTGATTTAATCCTCCGGAACTGACACCCGTGCAGTTTTTTGTCCCCCGTTTTTGACACCCGTTTCACATCCTTGGCTTTTATTCAGTCATAACTGATGCATCCACCATATCCTGCTGCAATTTAAACTCTATCGTTTTTGTACTTCCCCCTGTTCTTCTTATCAGTTCATCTTGTCCTATTATTTTCACAAGATTTGCAATTTTTGCACCTAAATCAGCTCTTCCATTATCATCATATCCTTCTTCATTTGAATTTTTATGATAAAAAATCGTTGTATGCACATTATCATTCAAGATCCATTCCCTAAGGATATCTTTGTCTGTAACATCTAAAGAGTGTCCAAATATGTAGAGGTCGTATTTTTTCTTCATCCCTTTATAATTTACGCCTGATGCTTTACTCCATTTTAGAAGCTGCTCCATATCATCGTTTTTAAGAGCATTCATCATTAATTCCATACTGTTTTCATACCCTTCTTTACCTGATTCATAATTGCTTTTAATTTCATTAATCCACTCCTTATACTTACACCCTGTCCCCTTATATATTCTTTGATAAAACTTCTTAAAAGCAATAAATTCTATATTCTTATCCTTTCTGTCATCCGGTAAATATTCATCTATCCCAAGAACTATATTGCTATTTTCAACTGTATGCTTAATGTCTGCTTTTCCATGAATATAATCTATATAATCTACATCGCTTTTATCAATATTTTCTTTTGACTTTTCTAAACAGCTGAAATAAATACGTTCATATGTAGATGTATAATTAAAATTCAATACCTTGGTTATTTTTTTAATTGTGGTTTTATCCACATATTCAAAGTCATATGTCATAATACTCTTTATATCTGGCGATATCCTCTTGTAATCAATCCTTTCGGTAATTTCATATAAATAGATTTCAAGCGCCCTTATCAGTCTGTTTAAATTCCTGAGCAAAAGATCCCTCTGTTCCCGATAACTTATTTCATTACTTCCGTTCTCCTCCATGCATTTATCCATTTTATATCTTTTATTTAAACAGTGATCATTTAAATAGTTTATCAATAGATTATCAACTTGACCGTTAAAACTTTTTCCTTTCATATCACTATCTATCTTCTGAATTACATTTGAGATTTCACTCTCAAAATCAATCCAGTTATCTCTTCCCTTCATATTACACTGATCAAAATAATCAAACCAGCAATTATCCTTTATCAATTCATAAAATTCGTCCATATTGGGATTTCCTGTTTTAAATCTGCTTGTATTTCCTTCCGTTTCTTTGCATTCTTCACGCCCAATAAATAAATCTTGTAAATATCTCTTAATTTTTTCATCCATTTTCCAACCATTTAAATAATCTTTCTGATACGATTCAGGTGATAAGATATTTGTTTCGCTATAAATTGCGCTTAATTTTTTGCCAAACTCCAAAAAATCCTTATACTTTGTAGGCAATCCATGTGCCAAATCAAAACCGTTTCCAATCATAAGTATATTCATAAATCTTTTCTCCTTAATTACATTTTTAATGGCCACACTTCCACATTTTTTATTTTATTCTATTTTTTTTGCCCTTCTTAGTCAATATATTTTTTGAGAAATCTGAAAAATTTTACCCACTGTTTCCATCAACCGCTTTTATAATAAACTTTTATAATAAGCAAAAAATATGCTTTTTAACCTCGTCAGAAAAAACACAAAACCTGCAGAGGCTCTGTCTCATAGAGAGCCCTGCAGGTTCCTTCTGCTGAATTCACATTTCACAATAGTAATATTGCATCCCTCTCCGCTTTCTTAACCGGATGCCTTATAACAGTCTTTAACTTCTCCGGGGCCACACGTCTTGCATCCGACAAGTAAATCTCATGGTGCATCCTGCTCTCTGAAAAGTCATTTTCATAGCCCTGCTCTTTCATAAACTGTTCCATGGCGGTAATCGTGGCAGGTTCATCATCATATGCGCCTATGTGCATACACTGCACACATAAACCTTCACGAATGGTCAGAAATTCCACCCTGGAATAATCTTGTTTTTTCTTATTTTGCGCCGCATCTACCGCCCATTGGAAATCATCCCTGGTCACAAAATCCGGCAGCCTGATTACAGATATCCAGCAAAAGTCCTCTTTCCGGCTGTAATCCACCCCCATAACCCCTTCCTGCCACCAGAATCCTTCCAGGGGCGGTACTACATAATCAAAATATCCGTCCATTTTATGGCCGCTCTTTTTACTCATTTTAATTGTAAACGCAATTCCGTACAGCAAACCTATTGCCTCTTTGTACGCGCCACCCTCCTCATTGGGATTTCCCTTTCCCCTTACCGCAATAAATTTCATTTCCGGCACTTCCACCAGCTCCGGTTTCTTCTTCGGCATATAAAATTCTTTATATTCTTTCTTATAATCGAACGCCATAAGAACAGACTCCTTTCAGATTATTGATCCGCTCCTGGATACTGGCTTCAAATTGGGAATCCGTCATGGACGGATCTCTTGTCATCTTCCAGATATCGCAGGCCATATCATCACAATACCCACAGACAGCATATCTGTGTTTATTTGCGCAGCAGCCGTAAATTGGGCAGGGCTTTCCGTCAGGCGCATGAAAAACTTTTCCATCGGATTCATTACAGCCTTTACAGGCGCTGCCAAGCAGAGTGCATTTTGTACAGTCAGTACCGCATACAGAGAGACCTAAGAGCTCCCGCTGCTTCTTTTTGGGAAAACCTGCCAGTACAAGGAAATAGGATTTATCCAACAATTCTTTTAGCAGTTCATCGGGTACGCTGCCATCGGGTTTTATGGAATTCCAATGCTGTTTATTACAATAATATCCCGGAACAATATCCTCATACTGCTTCCGCAGAAAGTCTCCTTCCGCCGGCTCCAGCTTTAGCGTAATATAGTATGGTTCATCATTTTCTCCCAGACACACTGCGGCAAACATTTTTCCGCCAATATGATACCGGATCCAGTTCCAGTCTTTTTGCAGATCCTTTGTCGCGCCGGCTTTCCCCAGCAGATATTCATCCAGCCACAAATACCTCATATTTAACCCCATTTCTGCGCGGCCTTTTGCGCATGTCAAGTTTGTGGATGCCGCGCTGACACAAACTTGGGATTGAAAATTTTCAATTTTCAATCTTCCTCCGTTTTCATTCACAATTTTTAGTATCGTATAATTCTATCATATTTTTTGCAGTACAGACCAGGGCATCCCGTACCCAGGCAGGCTCCAGTACTTTTACCTTATCGCCAAAAGTCAGAAGCCAGCCCAGCAGATTCTCCTTTCCCGTATAATCTGCCGTAAATAATAAACTTCCATCTTCTCTTTCCGTAAAACAATGGATACCAAATTCTTCTACCAGCCTCCACTGTGAATCCCTGGTAAACAGCGCCTTAACCTTAATTCCACCGGGAAATATTTTTTCATCAGATAAATCAGGCATTGGCACTGCCTCCCTTGGCGGAAAAGTGGTATCTTCTTTTACCAATGCCTCCATGCGGTTCAGTTTAAATAATCGAAAATCCCTTTTCTCTGTACACCATCCCCACACATACCATGAAGACCATTTATAGACCAGATAATATGGTTCCAAACTTCTGGTACTTTTTCCTTTTGGTGCATAATATTGAAAGGTAAGCAGATTTCTCTCTTCTACGGCTTGCTGAATCAACTCTATCTTTGGAGCCAAAGTATCCTTATACCAGGATGACAAATCAATTAAAATAGAATCCCTGCCACTCACAAAGTCAGCCGAGCCGGCCTTTATCTTATCCATAAGCTGCCCATAATAATGGCTCCCGCTCACACTGTCCAAACTGCGGAGTCCTGCCAGAATCATCTGCATATCCTTTGATGTCAGCAGGGTTCTGTCCATCCTATAGCCGTCCATAATGCGGATGCCGCCGCCAGATCCCTGTGCAGTTGCAATCGGTATTCCCGCTTTGCACAAATTTTCTATATCTCTGTTAATCGTTCTCCGTGATACCTCAAATTTGTCTGCCAGTTCCGGCGCCGTTACTTTTTCTTCCTGCAGCAATACGGAAAGTATTCCGATAAGTCTGTCAATTTTCATAAGGAACCTCTCATTTTTATATCATACCAAAGCATACACGACAGCTATATGTCATGTTTATTTTATCATCTTCCTCCAAATAAAAAAAGACCTGCCGCTCCATAAACCTCTTTCCACTCTTCCTCCGTCAGCCGGTCGGAATGCCACCAAATGTCATAATCTCCTTCTGGTAAAATTAACTCGTTGGATACATACTGAAAACTGTCCTCACTCAATGGACGGATTACGGTTGTGTGTGAAAACTCCTTGGACATATTTCCATTGGGATATACTGCATTGATATGAAGCGTAACCGTTCCATCCTCGTTTTCCGTATAATCCACTACTTCCGGATACGCAATATTGGGATATTCCGCCTCGTAAAAACCTCGTGGTCTGTACTCATAGGAGGCAAGTTCCGAAATATACTTTGTTTTTGAACGAAGCGTTTCGCTGTCCATGTTGACATATGCCCCAATCACATTTTCAAACAGCCCTCCCGGTACCTGGCAAACGGCCCCGACTCCTAAATTTTCATCCCTCATATAAGGCACTGGCCGGCTGTGCAGCATTGGATAGAACTTGTCAAATAAATCGTAGAAATCCAAATCCCCAAAATCGTCCTCACTCCAATTGCAGAGAAACAGATTGTTCTGCCCATAGCCAACCGGCAGAATATACTTTCTGTTATATTCCCTGCACTTTTCGTCCAACGGCAAAACCCGGAGCATCGTATGTTCCGGCGTTTCACTTAATGTCAGTATATAACCCTCCTCTGAAAAGTAACTTCCTTCAAAGATTAAGTATCCTTCCTCTGTATACTGCCAGAAGTCCGCCGAATAGCTTACTGTGCTGCTGTTTTTCAGACTTCCATTCTGATCATATTGGTAATATCTCCTGACAATATCTACATTGCTGTCCTCTGTTTTGAAATCAAATTTACAAATTCCCATCTTCATAATCACTATCACTGTCAATTCAGCAGTCTCTTTTTCATCTACTGCTCTGCAAAACAAAAGCACCTGCTCTGCCTGCGTCATGTCAACCTGATTTTCACTGTCAACAGCCACATAACCGTTTTCACCAAGTCTGGCAACCATGCGCTGCACAATATCCAGACTTCCCAATGTATTTGCGCCTATGGCTTCATCAAAAATATCACTGAGAACCTCTTCTATGCGATGTGCATCAGCCGAATCATCTTCACCGGAAGCATACACTTCATTATCTGCATGTGTTATCCCAGTTTCCCATACCCTGCACCCCGTCAATATCAGCATGATCATGCTAATCGTCGCAGCCAGAAGATATTTTCTATTCTTTTCCCACAACATACCTCTTCTGCCTCTCCCTTTTGCATTTTCCACCGTTTCTTTTCTTCCTTATCTCCATTGTCCATAAATCTTACTATTGTAAGACTTATTCAAATATTACACTGGTAAGATTTAGAAGTCAAGTAGTTTTTCCTTTTAATAATCCTACCGCTCTTGTCAGGCAATGGTACGATGGAAAACCCAAAAAGAGGCTGCGCACTCATTACTCAATGCGACAGCCCCTCCAAATGAATCCCTTAAACTATGAAATTAATAATCTTACCAGGTACATAAATAATCTTTCTTATTTCTTTTCCCTCAAAGAGTTCCGGGTAAGCATCTTTAATCTTTTCAACTAATTCTTCTTGCCCGATTTCAGTACTTGCCTTAATTACCCTGACCTTTTTTCCTTTGACCTGAATTGGTAATTCGATTTCATCCTCCTGCAAAAACTTTTCATCATATTGCGGCCATGTCTCGTCCAAAATACTTCCCCCAAATACTTCCTCATATATCTCGCTTGTTATGAACGGAGCCATAGGATTTAATACTATAAGAAACTGTTTCAATTCCTCTTTTGTAATAAATCCATCTTCCCTAACCGATTTCACAAAGCCCATGCAGGCCGCAATGGTTGTATTTAACTGCAAGTTCTCATAATCTTCGGATGCTTTTTTTAATAATCTGTTCATCAAATAGATATGCTGTTTTGATATTTCATCTCCGTCAATAATCTCTGGCAGTTTCCATACTTTATTCAAGAATGATGTAATACCATTGATTCCATCATAAGTCCAGGGAGTGTTATCCTCATATCCTCCCAGGAAATGCACATGCAGTCTCGCCGCATCTGCGCCATACTTATCAATCACCTCAAGAGGAGAAACCCCATTGGCAGAGCTCTTACTCATCTTTCTCCCTGTATCATCCAGGATAAGTCCGCTGCCCATCTTCCGGACAAATGGATCTCTTGTCGGGACAGCGCCAATCTCGTATAAGAAATTCTGCCAGAAAAAGCTATATAATACATGTCTTGTAATATGCTCCGTACCGCCTGTATAGCAGTCAACGCTGCCCCAGTATTTTAACTTTTCATAATCAGCCAAAGCATTCTCATTATGTGGATCAACATATCTTAACCAATACCAGCTTGAACCTGCCCAGTTAGGCATTGTATCAGTTTCCCTGACTGCCTTTCCACCACATTTTGGACATGTACAATTAACCCAGTCTGTCACCTTTGAAAGTGGTGAATCGCCCTTGTCATTAGGCATATAATCATCAGCCTCAGGAAGAACTAAGGGCAAATCTGCCTCTTCAAGAGGTACCGTTCCACACTTCTCACAGAACATTACCGGGAATGGTTCTCCCCAATAACGCTGACGGTTAAATGACCAATCCTGCATCTTATAATTTACCTGGACTTGTCCAATTCCCATCTCAACTACCTTATCGGTAATTTTCTTCTTGGCCTCGCAAACGGGTAATCCTGTAAACTCTTCTGAATGAAGCATTTTGCTATTCTTTGCAAAATATTCGTATTTTTCAACAGCCTTTTCGGAAACATCTCCCTCAATAACCTGAATCATGGGAATGTTAAATACTTGTGCAAACTCATAATCCCTCTGGTCATGAGTAGGGACTGCCATAACAGCGCCAGTTCCATAGTTTGCAAGAACGAAATCGGCAAGATAAACCTCAACCTTATTGCCATTAACCGGATTGACTGCATAGATACCCTGTAACTTGCAGCCTGTTTTTTCCTTCTGATCAGCCATACGGTCGAGCTCGGTTCTGAGCGCAGTCTTTTTCTTATATTCTGTTACTTCATCATAATTCTCAATGTAATCCTTGAGCGACTCAACCAGCTCATGTTCAGGTGCAAGAACCATAAATGTAACACCGTAGATTGTCTCAATGCAAGTAGTAAATATCTTTACATTGTTAAGCTTTTCTCCACTGGCATTATACAAATCAAAGCCAACTTCCACACCTTCACTTTTACCTATCCAGTTTCTCTGAGCCTCCTTCAAATGCTCTCTCATGGTAATACGATCAACATTACCAAGAAGCTTCTCGGAATATTCCTTCATCTTCAGGAACCATACCCAACGCTCTTCCTGTACAACAGCGCCGCCACAGCGGTCACATAAACCCCCCTGGCTGTCTTCATTAGACAATACGGTCTTACAGTTTGGACAATAGTTGACATATCCCTTTTTCTTATATGCCTTATCATGTTTTAAAAGCTGCATGAAAATCCACTGTGTCCACTTATAATACTCTTTATCACTTGTACAGATGGTTCTGTCCCAGTCAAAAGACAAACCAAGCTGTTTTGACTGGCTCAGAACAGTATTCATACCATTTTGTACAAAATCATGTGGGTTGATTCCTGTCTTAATTGCAGCATTTTCCGCCGGAAGTCCAAATGCATCTCCTCCTATAGGGAACAATACATTATATCCACAAAATCTCTTATATCTTGCCAAAGCGTCAGCAGGAACCGTTCCCTTCAAATGACCCAAATGAAGATTTCCACTGATATTATAAAACTCATACAAAACGTAATACTTCGGTTTCGTTGGATGGAAATCTATAGCCTTAAATGACTTTTCCTGAGTCCACTTATCAGAAAACTTTTTTTCAATTTTCTTAAAATTATAACTTTCCACTTTTATCTATTCCTTTCATTTTAGTATTGCAACCCATAATTCTTTTCATTCACAAACATCATCTTTGTAATCCGTTTGCCACCTCATCACCTTGCAAATGCGTTTTTCTCAGATTTAGTTTGGGAGTGCTTATCGTTTTGATACCATAATTCTATGCGCCACGGCGCACTTGGAATCAGAAGGCGAAACAACGCCTTTCTGTTTCGATATTATACCTTAATTTAGTGCGCGTCAGCGCATATGGAATCAGAAGGCGAAACAACGCCTTTCTGTTTCGATATTATACCTTAGTTCTATGCGCCACGGCGCACTTGGAATCAGAAAGCGAAACAACGCCTTTCTGTTTCGATATTATACCTTAATTTAGTGCGCGTCAGCGCATATGGAATCAGAAGGCGAAACAACGCCTTTCTGTTTCGATATTATACCTTATACATTCATCATTAGCAAGAAGCATCTTTCAAATCTTTTCCTGCTACATTTCTTTCACCTTCCGCATGATTTCCCACTGTCATGTCCGGTAAATTTTCTATATCTAAATCTGACACATATTCTCCACTCATATTTGCAGACATATCCGCCAGCCCCTCCATTCGTCAGTCATAGCTGTCCTTACGCGGCAGCCCCATATTGGTTTGGCCAGACCTCCCACACAAATAAAAATCCATTTGCCATATCCCCTGCCCCTTAACCATAATCAGATTTTAAACTCCCTGCCGCAATGTAACGGTTTCCCAAAATATTTTTACCGCAATTACGACTTTTCTATGATTTCTTTCGCCCCGTGGAATGCTGCTAATTCTTCAATCGCACGGTCAATCGTTTTACAATCATTAAAATCGTGATGGAATATATTTCTTTCTTTAATCATAAATTGCTTGGTTTTCCAGTCCATTTTGCAATCCAGATAACCAACAAACTGATTTCCCACAAGAATTGAAAGAGGCCATTTCATACCCTTCTTTTTGAAATATTCAAAAGAAAACGAATAATCGAAAAAAGCTGTAAGCCAGGTCTTGTCTCTTACAATTGTGTCCATCGGGGATATCAGCCGAACTTCACCACATTCTTCAGCCGTATTTTCATTCAGCATCTGCATTTTTGAAGAATGAATATAATAATATTTGCGGCCAATCTTGTATGGAAGCTGTTCTATTTTCTTTTCGGATTGCAGTTCTTCAAAAACAGGTACCATATCGGCAGTCTTATATCCTGAGATATGCGAAACGTGAACCGGATCGGTGACACCCAATGAAGCTATCAGTTTTTCAACTATACATTTTATAGCTTCATTTTCATCTATGGTATCATGAGTCCAATCAGAAAAGCCTGCCTTTTCTTTTAAAATAAAGACCGGTTCCTTAAAAGTTCCCGGCTTTCTGCCGCACACCAAAAGATCTCCCTTGCGGATCAACCTATAATAGGCGCGAAATACCGGCAGATTATAGCTTTGGTCGTGTTCCCGTCTGTATTTATCCCACTCAAAAGATAAACCCAAATGCTCCCAAAGTTCTCTGGCAACAAATCCGTCGAAGTCTTTTAAGCTTTCCTTTAATTCCTTTTCCGCAACCTGAATTTCAGGGCTGTCTCCCGCTTTCAGCCAGCTTTCATCGGATGCTCCCCATCTCTCAATGCCTTTTGTGGCATTCTTATACAATGAATACTCCCTGCCCGGTATCAGAAACATATTTCGTTTAAATGTCCATGCTTCCAATATCTTAAAATCTTTGTATGCTGCCTGATCCAATTGCTCCGGCTTAAAATCTTTTTTTCTGTTCCAAAGCATGATATATTGGTTCAAATGTATCGCAGGATACGGATCATATTGTAATCCGCAGATGTCCGATACAATATTCTCTATACTGTCAGAACTTTTCTTCAGCAAATGCTGACTATCCAGAATAATGTTGCGCAGAAAATTTATATGATCAGTCGCATTCCCCATACCCGTCTTCCTTCCTCTTAACCAAATCATTCCGAAATGTCGGAGAGCCTCCCTGATACAATTGTTTCACAAAAACTTAAAAGCCCTTGTCAACTAAAACTTGATAATCAGAAAATGCCTGTCATCATTACTCTATTGGAAGATGGTGCTGTTTCAAAAATGAGAGCTTATCCCAATACCCTCGCTGGAATATAATTTTCCCATTCACTACCTGGAAAAACCCACACCCCCGTAACCCCAATGGATCACGCCATTCAAGGATTGCCCATTGTCCATCCTCGAAAATATTTTCTACGATAGCTGTCATATCCGCTGTGGAAAATTCCACTGTGAACATGGTACGGATTGCTTCAATGCCTACTACCGGCTCATTCGCTACCTGATGATTCGTCGCATTTTCATGGTAAAGCGCTGTAACTGCTTCCACATCATGCCGATTGAATGCGTCTACCCATAACTGGACAACTTCTTTCGGTCTTAACATTTCCATTTTCCTCCTATGCCTCGCATGCTTTCATTATATCAAATAACATGCCATAAGTCGAGAATCATCATATATTTTCCGGCTGATGTCCGGCATAGACGCTACTTCCACCCATAAGAGATCATGATGCCGTATGTATGGGTCAGGGATATATTTTCCCTGTTGTTTTTCAGATATTTCACAATGCCGTTCATCTGGCGGCAATAATCTTCAGCTTCTTTTCGGTCCATTCCGTGATTCATAAAATAGGAAATGTTTGTCTCTATCTCCCGGTCCGTTTTTTCGTCGTCCCAGTGATTCGCTTTTATAATGCTATCCAAAAAATCTTCGTAGTCTGAAGCCTCCGGTTCAAGGACGGTAACCCTGTCGTTCATCCTGCTGGATATATTTTTCAGTCCTGCAGCTTTCATATAATGCGGGATTTTCATGGCAATGGAATAATCCCGGTTCTGCTGTTCCAGTTCCTTCTGCCATAGCTTCCTCAGCCCCTGGTGCCGGCACAGGTCCATGTAATTCATGCCGCTGATGTACAGGCCATCCGCTTCAAACTCACGGTTGCACTCCATGCTTACCAGAAGGCCGCCTTCTTTTACGAAATCTGCCATTTTGCGCAGAAGATTTTCACCGTCATTGACATGTCTCAGAACTGCCTGGCAGATGACCAGATGATAAGTTTCCTTCGGCCTATAGCTTTGGATATCCGAAAAAATGAATTCTGCGTTGATATCCGAATACCGGTAATATTTTTTTGCCGCTTCAATCATATTTCTGGAAAAGTCGATGCCAACATATTTACTGCCTTTGGGAAGCAGGGGCATCATCAAAAGGCCCAGTGCTCCGTAACCGCATCCGCAGTCCAGGACAGTGATCGGTTCACGGATATTCCACACATCCCGGACCAGAAACTGCATATAATCCCGGTTCCACATGGTTTTTCGGGTATGAAGCAGATATTCCAGCCTGTATTCCCAGTATTCTGCCGTTCCGGAACCGGAAGGCCTGTATGTATCCTCCAGCGGGGCCAGTCCCAGCAGGGCATCCACGGTTACACCAAAGAAGGCGCTGATGTGGGGCAGCATGGACAGATCAGGGGAGGTGGTGCCGTTCTCCCATTTGCTGATAGTCTGGTAGGATACATTGAGGACTTCACCCAGTTCTTGTTGGGTGAGATTGTGTTTTTTTCTGAGTTCTGCAAGTTTGAAGTCAATCATATCGGAACACTCTCCTTATTTTGTCTGGTATTTGCCAGAACATTATATCATGAGCGGATGACACATGTCTTTCGGTGATTTGGCGAACGGATTCTCTTTGTTGAAGAATGAGAAAACGTAAGAACAACGTCCATCCGGGCAAAAAACGAACCCGTGAACAGTAACAAGGGAAGTTATACACATTACCCGCAATGCCAGCTTCGGAAGCAGCCCGCCCAGCCCTTACCTCTACAGCAAATTTCCGGTGGCAAGCCACCCCTTTTTCTGATAGAATGAGAGAAAAGAGAGACTGGTTTTGGCGGAATGGCTGATTGCCGGTTTGGCCGTATATAACTATAAAACCATAAGAAAGGGATGGTAAGATGGAGAGCCTGACAAAGAACAAACAGAACAGAGAAACAATATCAAAGATGGTGGAAAAATATTTCTCACCGCTTAAAATGAAGAATTATCGGGAATTGACTGAAGGTTATTTTAATATTGCCTATGAAATTCATTTGAGCAATGAGGAACAAGTGATATTGAAAATAGCGCCATTAAAAGACATGCGTGTTATGATTTACGAAAAAAATATCATGTTCAGCGAAGTGGAAGCCATGAAACTGGCTATCCGGCATGGCGAAATACCTGTGCCTAAAATAATGGGATATGATGACAGTTGTACCATTTGCAATTCACCGTATTTCTTCATGGAAAAGCTGGAGGGAAAAAGCCTTAATACCATAAAAGACAGCTTGTCATCAGAACAGATAAACCGTATATATGTTGAAACAGGAAAAATAAACAAAAGAATAAACGATATCCCCTGTCCTGTGTTTGGGTATCCCGGACAGCCTGAATTTCAGGGAAAGGAATGGTATCCTATTTTTCGTAAGATGATGGAGGCAGGGATAAATGACGCACAGCAGGGAAATGTGGATTTAAAAATACCAATCCACCAGATGTTGCTTTGTCTTGACCGAGATAAAACTATTTTTGAGGAAGTGTCAGAGCCAAAATTGGTACATTGGGATTGTTGGGACGGAAATATCTTTATTCATTCCGGAAAAGTCACAGGGATCATAGATTGGGAACGGAGCATTTGGGGTGATCCTCTCATGGAAGTGGGTTTTCGTACCTACGCTGATAATACCTATTTTCAAAAAGGCTATGGCATCAAAAGTCTAACTAAAAATCAGGAGCGCAGGGCCTTATGGTATGATATCTATTTAATGCTTTTGGTTGCATTGGAGTACGAATATAGAAAATATGAAACGCTGGACAGCTATTATTACGCAACACAAATGTTAATGAAACAATTTGAAAAAATACGGGGATAAAAATGGTATGGTCCCATCGGACGCTGCCTCCTGGCAGAAGCAGCGTTGGATGGGAAGCCAGAACCGAAGCTTTCATTGGTTCATTCCCAGCAAAAAATTTACACACTTTGCCTGACAAACCCCATCATCTAAAATCGTCAGACTGCTCTCCTGAAATGTTTTTAAACCGACGCCATTCTATCTCATTCATCGCAGCGGATAGTTTTCAGGCAATGTTTTCTGTTTGCATTTCGGGTGGAGAGAGCCGTTTTCAAAATCGTGTCTTCTGTGATTCTGTCATGAGTTTTGTCGCTGCAGACAAGGCAGCCTATCCATTCCGTCACAAGCAGTTACACCCTCTTTTTACTACAATACACAACAATGGCCTGTCTGACAAAATCAGCAGTTCCATCACCACCCGCCTTGTCAATATTGTTCCTGAAACGTTCATCACATACATACATTTCACCCAGTCCACTGAGAATTTCATTGGTACATACATAGTAGTTGTCGGTTATAAATTGCTGTAATCCAGCAATTTTATTTTGTACTTCATCAGCGTCGGGATTTAAATGTTTTAGTTTTCCTAATTCAGAAAACATTGTCAACAGCTGGTTTGCAGCCTTGCTGTAACTACCTCCATTTCGGGCAATATCCTTTTGCATGTACTCCTGATATGCTTTGGTATTGCCCCATTTTGCTTTTATTTCTGCCTCATACTTTTCGATTTCACTCTTGTCAAAAACATCAAAATTCATTGCCGTTACTCCTTTTTTCTGAATTTCACGGGTAAAGTTAATAAGTTCCCCTATGTGTTTATATTGCAGTTCCAGCAGCTTAATTTGCTGATCAATTACTTCCGATGGGTCAAAATCAGGGCTGTTCAGAATTACTTTGATCTCTTTTAGAGGAAACTCCAATTCTCGAAACAGCAAAATATTTTGCAAACGTCCCAGTGCTGCATCATCATACATTCGGTAGCCTGCTTCCGTTACTTCCGTAGGTTTCAAAAGCCCAATTTCATCATAATAGTGAAGTGTACGGGCAGTGGTACCAGTCAGTTTAGCAACTTCATGAACAGACATAAGTTTTTTAGTCATTCCAAAAATCCTCCGCAGCATCTAAAATGTCTTTCGCAGGTAAAAGTGTCGCTTCCATCACACTTTTACCGGTTTTCTTCAAATAATGCCTGACTAAATGATACCCGCAGGCATATCCGGCGCAATAGGGCAGGCCCGCTTGCGGAAAATTTTGTAATTTAGCCAGTTCATCACCATAAAGATAAGCATTGAGATTTTCAAGTCCCTGAATATTTAATCCATCCTGAATAACAGGTTTGATATATTCGTTCAAAGTTGCCATATCCGTTTTGGTCACCCAGGGGCCTGCCTTATCTTCTCCATATAAAGAAGTGGCAAAATTTTCTGCCAGTCCTTCGCTAACCATCATTTCTCCAAGTGTGATGTCATTCTTCCATTCGATAAACTGAAAACGGATATTGTGATTTGTCTCATGTGCCAAAGCTGCCGGAAGATGCTCCAGTGTGTATTCGTTTGGAATGAGCCAGGAAAAAATATATCCCGGTATACCACCGTCACCACAATATCCCTCATTCATTATGATGTAGGGGCTTTCCGCATCTGCAAGCAATATGGTAAACAGATACTCCTTAACAGGCAGATCAATTCCATGCCGGGTAAAACAGTTTAAGGAGTCCCTGATTGCCATCTCACATTTTTCCCAGAATGCATCATCTGAAATCAGCTCAATATTTTGTTTTTGTGTTTCGTCTACTTTAGTTGGTTCAATGTGTCCAAGCATCCTGCCTGCCATAATGACATCATAGCCACCGGGCGTTTTCGCCTTCATGGGAACATTGTAACAAGCCCATTTTTTCTCAAATGGCATCATCAGTTCATACCGGTAAATGTCATTCTTCTTGTCATGGGGTGCTGACATCATTTTTTCATAAATACCGTCTGAACGAATTGCACTTACATTCATATATATTATATCCTCCTCTTCCCTGATCTTCTATCATTATAAACTATTACGTTACGTCAGAGTCAAGTGTATTCCCCAAAAAAGTTACTTTCCTATTTATATTTTCTAAATACAGCGGTCAAATCTCTTGTTTGAAGCGTTTTCACATTGTTTAACCAGTGCTCCCAAAAAAGAATGGCGGCAGAGCATGTCTCATGCCCCCTATAAGCCTTTTAAAGCATTCCTGCGCTGCCTGTCAATGTGGACAAGGTAGGTATTCAGCCTGCTGCCTGGTTTTCCCAAACGATGCCGCCCAACTGTCGAAATGCCCCAATCCCAGACACAATCCAGTGACGGCACAGACAATATTGACACCGCCCCAAACTGTACCCAGTCCATGGGACAATACAATTTGTATTTACCTCATTTCCTTCTTCCCAAATCTTTTTACAGCCAGCAAAAGACCCAATACAAAAACCACTGTTGCACATGGCAGAAACGGAAATACTGAAAATGCAGTTCCTATGCCTTCTGCCGTAAAATCATGCAGCGAACAAGATACCAGATAACCACTGTAGCAGTAAGGATATGCAATCCAAAGCGGTGTATTGGCCATTAAAACGCCGGGAATAACAAGAAACAGATTAAGCCCCACAGAAAGCAATGCTTTTTCAAACAATACTGTAATTGCCCACATAGCCGCTATACACGGCAGCATGGTAAGGAATAATCCTACACACCACTTTACAAGATATAATACCGGTAAAGTATCTGTAATTCCTGCCATGTGCGTGGCCGCCATACCAGTAATCAAAAATATAATAAGAAAAACAACCATTTCCATAAACAGGTAAAACATCAGAACACAAAATTTTGCCATGGATAAAGCATAACGACTAACCGGCAGCGCCAGCATCTTCAGAATACCATTATGCTGCGTTTCACGCCCTGCAATCATCACACATACAACAATCATGGAAAATGGCAATAGATAATAAGCGTAGACTAATGCACTCTGGATAAACATTGCAGACCACGCATTTGTATATTCCGGGGAAAAATACCTGCTTAAATTGGCAACCTCCGATATTACCACTAATAGAGGAGCAATAAATATCAATGGAACAATTTTTGACCGCTTTACCTTTTTAAATTCCGTCTTTAATAAATCAAAAAAATTCACACAAATCCCTCCTATTTAAATCGCTGCGCGATAGCACTAAAGGGTAAAGTCGCTTCGCTTTTGACATTTCTTAGCCGGACGATTCATAACGCAAATGTTTCGCCATCCATAAACCTATTCCTGAAAACAAAAATGTCTCTGCCATAGATATAATGGCTATTTCATTATCCGGCTGTGCGCTCATGGCAACGGCAGGCTTTAGCATTACAACAAATGGGTGAACCAATAGCAAACTGACATTTGAACCTGCCAATGCCATTCCGCTTAGAAATCCGGCAACCCCAATCCCAAGAGGCATCCACATATTTTCAAAACGCGAAGAAACCAAAACCATAAAAGATAATGTCGGCATAGAGGTGACAAAGGAATATGCCGTAAATTTAAACAAAGTGTCCATCTCAAAAGTACCTTTCGGCAAGTCACTGATGCCGATTTTTAGCAAAGCTAAATTCTGTAATACAATCGCCGCCAGAAGCAATACTGTCAGAATAAATAACTTGCACAGATACATTTGGGAAACACGAATGGGCAGCATATATACCTTTTTGATGGCAGCTCCTTTAAATTCCATGTTATAAACCATACAGGCTGCCACAACGATACCAAACATGTTCAAAACCATAATCATTCCGTAAAGCTGTGTCAAAAGAACGTCCATGGGAGCTAACGGAAGGTTCAGTAATGTATCCTTACGCACAATAAAATTGACAAACGCATATGCGGCTCCCAAGATACCGACTAATAACAGCAGCGGAATAACACCAGTCCTTTTTTCTTTCCGAAGTTCAATGATAAGTGTTTTCATAATCTGGCCCTCTGCTTTCTGGCTGCATTATCCTTATCGACCATGGAAAGGAACATATCTTCCAAATTAGCGGAACTAATCTTATTATCCGTTGCAAAACCTGCCTGTACCGCATTCTGCCTGAGTTCATCAAGGCTTCCCTCGAACAACAGCCGGCCATGATTCAGAATTCCGATGTCGTCTGCCATCAATTCTATTTCCGACAGCATATGGGAGGATATCAGGACAGTACAGTCATAAAGGCCCGGCAATGATTTTATCAGATGACGGATTTCATGAATACCGGAAGGATCAAGACCATTTGTAGGTTCATCCAAAATCAGGATTGGCGGACGCCCAAGCAAAGCACCCGCAAGCCCAAGACGCTGTTTCATGCCCAGCGAATATTTTTTGGCAAGCCGGTTCCCAAACTCTGTCAAACCCACTAACTCCAACGCATCATCCACCGCATTTTCCGGCAGCCCCAAAATTCTGCGGATGATATCAAGGTTTTCCCGTCCTGTGAGATTTGCATAAAAAGACGGGGATTCGATAAAAGAACCTATTTTCTTTAAAATGCTGATCCGGTCATCCGGGAAATGACCTCCGTCAACCGTAAAGCTTCCGCCCGTAGGCGATGTCAGACCTAACAACATCTTCATTGTAGTAGATTTTCCTGCACCATTCGGGCCAAGAAAACCGTAGATACTGCCTTTCTGAATGTGCATGGAAACCTTATTGACCGAAATAAAATTTTTATATTTCTTTGTCAGCTGTTCCGTTGTGATAATATAGTCCATAAAATCTCTCCTTTTTTCTTCTTTTTCTTTAGTTTACATCCCCAACCTGACATTAACTTTCCCGTATCCTTACTTTTACCTTACTTTTGGGGACACAGGATTCCGAAAACCGCTCTGCCGTGCTATAATATTACTGTTGTTATTGATAGATTTTTGAAAGGTACAGACAAATGGAGCCCTCATTTTTGCATACAAAAAAAATTCTGTTGGTTGATGATGAGCCGGAACTGCGTAAATTGGTAATTGACATTCTGTCAGATGACGGATTCTCAAATATCATTGATGCAGGAACTGTCCAGAACGGACTTATCTTTGCCAGGCAGGAAAACCCCGACCTTGCAATCCTGGATGTCATGCTGCCGGACGGGGACGGCTTTTCTCTTATGAAGCAATTACGGGCATTTACAGGTATCCCGGTTATATTTCTAACAGCCAAAGATGAAGCCGCTGATAAACTTGCCGGCTTAGGGCTGGGAGCAGATGATTATGTGGTAAAGCCTTTTTTGCCGCAGGAACTGTTACTGCGTGTCCATGCAGTTTTACGCCGATGCTATAAAGCAGATTCCCCATTATTAGAGCTGGACGGCTGCACGGTAGATTTCAGCCGTGCCGAAGTCAGCAAAAACGGAATGATAGTTGCCCTGACTGCAAAAGAACATACATTATTAGAAACGCTATCCCGCAACGAGGGAAAAATTGTAAGCATTGATGCCTTATGCGAAGCATTATGGGGCGATAATCCTTTTGGATATGAAAACAGCCTGAACGCCCATATCCGGCGCGTACGGGAAAAAATCGAAACTGATCCTTCAAAGCCTGTATCACTTATAACCGTTAAAGGACTCGGTTATAAATTAAATGCAAGGAAATAAAGCCATGAAAGTATTTAGCAAATATATTTCAAAACACTTACTGTCTTTTATCGGGCTTATTTTAGCCCTCGTTATATTGAACATAGCTGTATTTGCTTTTACATTTTACAATGCAGTATCCATAAATTGGGGAAGCACCTCTCCGCAGAATATGCTAAAGCAGGTGGCAGCTGCTTCATCTTCCAATGGCATAACGAAGGAAGCCGAAAAAATGATAATAACCAACTCTTTATGGGCAATATATCTGAATGCAGAGGGCTCCTGCAATTGGACTGTTAATCTGCCGGAGGAAATCCCAACTGAATATTCCATTCAGGATATTGCAGTATTTTCCAGAGGATATTTGAAAGATTATCCCGTATTTGTATGGACTGATGAAAATGGCTTATTGGTGATTGGTTATCCCAAAAACAGCTATATGAAAATTACCAGCAATTATTATCCTATTGATATGGTTCGCAAACTCCCCCTCTTTTTTCTTGGCATCATTGTATTGGACTTAGCTGTTCTGTTCCTTGCCTATTTACGTTCCAAGGAGCAAATCAGCAAAAATACAGAACCCATTATTTCCTCCATTGCAGCCCTGTCAGAGGGGAAAAGCATAAATCTTTCTGTAAGCGGCGAACTGTCAGAGATAGCTGACAGTATAAAGAAAGTATCTAATATCATCAGCCGCCAGAACACTGCACGGGCAAATTGGATCAGCGGAGTATCCCACGACATTCGCACTCCATTATCCATGATTATGGGATATGCGGACAGAATTGTTCATGACAGAGACGCCTGTAACCGGATTAAGGAACAGGCTGCTGTTATTTCCAGACAAAGTATCAAAATAAAAGATTTAGTGCAGGATTTGAATCTCGTATCAAAGCTTGAATATGAAATGCAGCCTCTGCAGAAAGAAAATATCCGACTTTCAAAACTGTTACGCTCCTATGCTACAGACCTGATAAACAGCGGTCTGCCGGATTCCTATTCTTTAGAGGTAAATATTTCTCCTGACGCTGAAAACACCATAATAGAATGTGATACAAAATTGATTACACGAGCCGTCAATAATCTGGTTCAAAACAGCATTCACAGCAATCCCCAGGGCTGCACAATTATTTTGTCATTGCAGATAACAGAAAGTAAACTGCTTTTAACCATTCAGGATAATGGTATTGGTATTTCTGCCGAAAAGCTGGAAGAGCTGAAAAACAAGCCGCATTATATGGAGAGTACCGATGACCGCCTAGATCTCCGTCATGGTTTAGGACTTCTTTTAGTGCGGCAGATTATGGACGCGCACCAGGGAACAATAGAAATAGAAAGCAGACTACAGCAAGGGTACAAAACCAATATATATTTCTCCGGCAACCCAAACCGTGAGTAAACCGCAAATTAAGGGGAGAACTTTTCTTCTGTAATTTAACAGCTCATTTCTGTCCATTCCCCTGACACTCAAAAACCCGTATTCAAAACGTTCAGAATTTGCCACTAAACTCCCATGCACCAAGCTGCTCCACCATATATGAAAGTGGGGAGTTTAGAA
>OFHO01000443.1_pt1 | contig 38682 bp, 40 predicted proteins | sample 1521531 | NCBI WGS metagenome assembly OFHO01 (sample SAMEA3504124, study PRJEB24116) | mouse gut metagenome | biome: mouse gut; feature: mouse-associated habitat; material: faeces | place: Denmark | collected 2011
TTTTTACGAAAATTTTTTAAGCGTCAAAGCTGACGAAAACACGCGGCTGCCCCGTGCAGGCAAGGCAAACTGCCCCATTGCCTGCGCCAGGATACCGCGTGCATAACCGTTAATGGTTTTGCGGAAATGTAAGCGTCACCCGGAACAAATCCCCGTCCAGATACAGCTCAAAATTCCCTCCCTGCATCTGAGTCAGCGTCTTGGCTATCGACAGCCCAAGCCCGCTGCCCTCCGTCCCCCGGGAGATATCCCCCCGTATGAACCGTTCCGTCAATTCATCCGCCGAAATATTAAGCGGCTGATCGGAAATATTTTTCAAGCTGAACACGGCTGCATCCCCTATGGTGTAGAGGTCTGCATAGACCCGCGTTCCCTTCATTGCGTATTTGGCTGCATTATTATAGATATTCGCCAATACCCGCCAGAGCCGCCTTCCATCGGCACGGATGATAACCTCATGCTCCGGAAGTGACATCACCTCCGTAAGGTCATTCGCCGTAAATTTCTCCTCGAATTCCCCGCTGGTCTGCTGTATGATTTCCACCAGATTAATATTCATGAATTCCAGGGTGATATTCCCTGAGCTCACCTTCGACGCTTCCACCACATCCTCCGTAAGTGTCTTGAGGCGCTGGGATTTCTCGTCCAGAATATCCAGATACCGCATAATCTTCGGATCGTCAAAATTTTCCTGTTTCAAAAGATTCACATAATTAATAATAGAAGTCAATGGCGTCTTAATATCGTGGGAGACATTCGTAATCAGATCCGTTTTGAGCCGTTCACTTTTGATGCTCTCTTCTAATGCCGCATCTAATCCCTGCCCGATAGAATTAATCTTCTTTGCAATACTTCTCTGTTCTTCCCCCATACCGTCAAGGGGAATCTTGTAGTCTACTTCTCCGCCTGCAATCTTGTCAACTCCTATGTCAATCTTCTGCCGTCCGACAGCCTGCCTCACCATATAGATGAAGATTGCCAGCTCCCCGGCCAGCATCAGGGCAACGGCATACTCATTTCCATTGCTGAGTAAGGCCAGCCAATGGACCAGCACAAAAACCGTAAATACCGCCACCGCCTTCCAGACTGCATGGAGGCTTGCAAACGCACGCTTCGAGAAACGAATCAGGCTCCTAGACAGACTGTTCTTCCAAAGCGTCCTCGCCTTGATTCTCCTTACAAGGCTCAGATATCCTATCAGGAACATTGCACAGGTATATGCTGCAATCGTTCCCCCCACTGCCAACGTACCGGACGGTGAAATATACGCATACTCCGCCTCATAGTACATCCATTTAGACATAGCCCCGGCTGTGCTTAAAAGCTGCGTTCTGCTTCCGAATAAGACCACAGGCACGCCCCAGGCCAGGACAACTGCCCCTGCCGCCAGTTCCGTCTTCCACCGGTCAAACCAGTTAAGGCTTATCTCCTGGCTCTGTCCATCCCGTCCCGCAACTGCCGTAAGCCATATCAAAATCACGACGAGCAAAACGATAGAGGATGCTCCCAGTATCAGTACGCCCCGGACAAACGGGCTATATTTTTCATATTGCCGTGCTTCGGAATAGAGCGAGTCCTTAATGGGATATTCGGTGTCCACACTGACAGCGTAGATGAATCCCTTCTCCTTTCCGCCGGAGTATTTGATTTCATCCCTCCATTCCGCTGCGTCAATCCCTTCGATATTCGATTCAAAATCCTTCAGCTCCGGCTCTATGACCGCATATTTCCCCATCGTCCGGATCGTTTCCAGATTCTCCTTTAATTTCCCATAATCCCGAAATTCCTTCCGGTTGGTATACACGAGTCCTTTCTCCGTATCTGCATATAAATAGGTAAGGTTCGTATCACCTTCCTGATATCCCTCTTCCATCCATTCATAGGCGCTATAGGCGTCCTGCAGGCTAAAGATCGCATTGTTCAGCATGGCATAGGCATCGTTGAGACGTCCGTTCCACTCCGGATTATCATTTGCCACCTGCATAATATTTTCCGCGTCCACAGGCTTATATAATTCCTCCATCCAGCCGCCGTCATAGCTCCAGCAGTCGATATAGACAATCTTCCCTTCCATATCCTGAAGCCCTTTGAACGCGGCTTCCGAATTATTGATAAAATTGCCGTCCCGCAGTTCGGCGAGGATATCGCCCTCTGAAATTCCCGACTCATCCGTCGCGATTACAAACCTAAGCTCTCCGCTGTTGACCAGCTCCTTAAATTCACTGTAATAATAGTAATGAAAGGTCTTATCCGGACGCCTGCATACGATTATCTTGTCCTCCAAGCCTCCATTTGCGTCATAGAGCCCTTCCCCGTTATACCCCCAGTTATTGCCCCATGCAATCAAGTCGCCCAGCTTATAGGCAAGCCCATGGATATTCTCTCCCGGGAATCTCATCTCCACTCCGGATGACTGCTGATATTCCTGGATATCAATGATCTTCTGCGGGTCATACGCCCCGTCCGTCTCGACCAGCTCTTGCACCCTAAGCCCTCTCATAACCTCACAGTTCAGGTCTATCAGCCGATTCTTGAAAATATCCGTATCCTCGTACTCACTCGACCCGCTGCCCGAAAACACCTCGGCCACAAACGCCGGATATGTCATCGACCACAGGAAACTTACCGCGGCAGCCACGGCAAGCACATGCGCCAGTATAATCAACAGGCCTTTCATAGTCTTTGACCCATACCATTGTTGCCTCATACAAACTCCCTTCTAAAATTTCTCCACCTTATACCCGACTCCCCAGACCACTTTCAAATAGCGGGGTTCCTTGGGATTAATCTCGATCTTCTCCCGGATATGCCGGATATGCACCGCCACCGTATTATCCACGCCGATAGCGTCCTCATTCCAGATACTTTCGTAAATCTGGTCTATGGAGAAAACTTTCCCCTGATTCTTTACCAATAGCAGCAAAATATTATATTCAATAGGCGTAAGCTTCACCGGCTCCCCGTCCACGGTCACTTCTTTCAGGTCGTCGTTGATTGCCAGCCCGCCGGCTTCATACACTTCCTGCCCGGCGTGTTCCGCAGTACTGCCAAGCTGGGTATACCTGCGCAGCTGTGACTTTACCCTTGCCACCAATTCCAGTGGGTTAAATGGTTTCGTCACATAGTCGTCCGCCCCGACATTCAATCCAAGAATCTTATCCGCATCCTCAGACTTCGCAGATAAAATAATAATCGGCATGTTATTCTGTTCCCGGATTTTAAGCGTCGCCCGGATTCCGTCCAGTTTGGGCATCATCACATCCAGAATCAAAAGATCCGCTTTCTGGTTCTTTAATACCCGCAGCGCTTCCTCCCCGTCATACGCCTTTAATACCTCATACCCTTCCTGAGTCAGGTAGATATCGATTGCTTCTACAATCTCTTTTTCATCGTCACATACTAATATCTTAGCCATTTTCATCACCTCCCTTATACTATACAAGAATAACATTTATTTTTTAAGAGGTATCTGCATAAATTCTTAATATATTATGAAAACTAGGCTTTTCTGCTCATTAGCAGCATGCACTATAATGTCGAATAATATCTTAGTATGTCGAAAAATTACTGTCTTTGTCGCCAATGCTTAATGCCCTAATATTTTCGCTATAATGACCTTGTAGCATGCTTTCGTTTCTCAGTGTAAAGTTATTGAGGATATTGTTATGGAGCAGAAAATTGAGTATCTTATCCGTTCCCTTGGCATTGGCGCCACATACCGCGGATACCGCTATCTGAGCTATGGAATTAAACTATGTTTGGAAAATGAAGATTATCTCTTATCTGTCAGTAAAATGTTATATCCACAGATTGCAAAGCATTACTACACCACAAGTTATAGTGTCGAAAGGGATCTGCGAACCGTAATTAAGGTATGCTGGGACAGAGGAAACAAGAATCTTTTACAAGAGATAGCTTTGAGGCCATTAACCACCAAGCCGCCGTCCAGTGAATTTTTTGATATACTCACTGCACACATTAAGCACAAATCAATATCAACACCTTTGGTTTAGGTTATCTTTTTTAAGTTCTTAAGTCCTTCTTAAGAATTTTTCTTTTTCTTTAATGGAATCAACATACTTTGGACATAAATATCTCTTATACTATTAATAGATAGTTGATGAACATCACTATCTCCCCCCTCAATAAAGTAAGCATCATTTTACTATAACAGATGGTGCAAGACTTTACTCTCATTCCTTTTAGAACAACTATAACTACAACGAAATCCCGCAGGCTATACGGTTTGCGGGATTTTGCTGTGCCCCTCAATCGTAAAAAACAAATAAAAAGAGAGAATCCTCTACTTCAAGGTTCTCTCTTTTTATTCACTCTATCACGTTCTCTTAATTATTCTCGCCCGGCCTTGCGCTTCTTAACTTAAAGTGTGATACCAGAGACTTCAATAACTGTGACTGGCTGGACAGCTCCTGGCTTGCCGCCGCACTCTCCTCTGCCGTTGCAGAATTGGTCTGGACAACGCTGGAAATCTGATCCATACCCATCGTTACCTGTGTAACCGCCTCTGCCTGGCTGACTGCCGCAGTAGAAATCTTATCCACATATGTAACTGCGCTTTTCGTACTTTCAACCGTCTCAGAAATTGCCGCCGCAGTACGGTCTACAATATTCGTACCGTTCTCAACCGCAAGGATCGTACCTTCAATCAATGCCGTCGTATTGCTTGCCGCCTCCGCACTCTTGGAAGCAAGGTTACGTACTTCATCTGCAACTACTGCAAATCCCTTGCCGGCTTCTCCTGCACGCGCCGCCTCAACTGCCGCATTCAGTGCAAGAATATTGGTCTGGAATGCAATATCCTCAATGGTCTTAATAATCTTGCCGATATCTCCTGACTTCTGACTGATCTCGCCCATAGCCGCAATCATATCCTGCATCTGTTCGTTGGAAGTTGAAAGCTTCGTCTGAGCTTCCATAACCTTCTCGCTTGCTTCCCTTGCATTCTCGGCCGTATTGTTTACTTCTCTTGAAATATCATTAATGGTAGCCGCAAGCTCTTCCACAGAGCTTGCCTGCTCCGTAGCTCCCTGTGATAATGCCTGCGCGCCGGAAGATACCTGATCCGCGCCGCTTGCTACCTGATCAGAAGCGTCATTGATCTGCCTCATAGTTGAACTTAAACTGCGGTTCATCCTGCGGATTGCAGTCAACAGCGGCCCGAAGTCTCCCCTGTAATACTCGCCGTTTGCAAACAGGTCGAAGTTGCCGTTTGACATCTCATCCAATAGACGCGACAGATCGGAAACAACATTCTCCAATACCTGACACGTCTCCTTAACGCTGCCTACCAGCAAGCCAAATTCATCCGCAGATTCATATTCCAAAGTCTGGGACATCTCTCCCTGGGCAAGCCCCTGCATTGCTTCTTCTACCTGATGTACCGGATATACGATCAGCTTTGTAACGATTGCACAGATAATCATAGCAAGTATGATCGCAACCACGGTAATAACCAGCAGAATAATCATACTCATGTTCGTTGTCTTTACGCTATCCTCAACGGTGTTGGCACGTATATTAACCGTCTCTGTGTTCAACGCATTAATCTCGCTGATTACTTCATCGAGAAGAGGCGTACATTCGGTCCGCACTTTTTCGGCAGCCCCCATCGGATCGCCGGACTCCAACTGTGCAATAATCTCCTCTGCAACTCCCATCCATTCTGTCAGCAAGGACTCAAGCTCCGCAACCTGTTCCTTATCCAGAATCCCAAGTTCCTTGATCTTCTCAAGATTCGTCCGTATACTCTCCTCATTCTCCGCAATTCCCTGAAGGTTATCAGAATCAGCTTTCCCACCGATAATCATATCCCGCATATCTTTCGCCGCTATAAACGTTGCAATCCGGCATGCCTTTACTGCGTCGTCTGCCGCGACAGACCCATTCACAAAACCAGTCAGGTTATCACTTGCCTTCCTCAACTGTAATATGGAATAAACGGAAAGTAAGGCAGTTAATAACAGCACTATTCCAAATGCCACCAATAATTTCATTCTAATTTTTAAATTCTTAAACATCTCGTTCTCCTTCTGTCTGTTCTATATTTGCAGTCTCTTCCTCTGCATCTTCGTTCCGTAAGTCTTCCTCTTCTTCCTCTGCATCCCGAGAAGTCGTCTCTTCCTCCCTTGCATCCCGGGAACTTTTCTCTTCCTCCGTATCTCTGCCAGGTGTACCGCTTCTTTCTCCTTGCTCAATACTCTGAGGCACACGTTCTTCTTCTGCATCACAGTCTGGGAATCCTACTTCTTCTGCCTGTGGTATGACATCTCCGGATGTAGCTTCAGGCTCCTCTACTCCCTCTTCTTTTTTTCTTCTCCTAATCATTCCTTTCAATTTTTCTTGTATGTCTAACAATCTGACTCTAAGCCGAAAACCTGTTTTCTTACACTTATTCGCACAGATCCTTCTAAAAAAACGCCAATTACGGATTATCCAACAGAAGCCAAGTAAATACGGATGCTTTTCCAATATGGGGAAAAAGCGAATCATGTATTCTCTCGACGGGAACATCCAAGCCTGCTTTCTCAAGGCCCATTCCTTATCCCGGTTGCGCCAGTAGAAATCCAGCCGGATCTTCTCACATGGCAGCAAGGTTTCGTCCAGATGCCTGTTCTCACGGCCGCGGGAAATAATATACTCTTCCAGTTCCAGCGCAAGTCCATACTGCTGCTCAGCATCCTCTCCAAACCAGAGTGTCCCTAGAATATCAATCTGGCTTGCGAATTCCTCCCAGTCCGCCTTATCTAACAATTCTTTTACAGTTTTCCACCGGAATTGCTCTCCTAAAAGCTTCCGATACTGCCACAGGTCTAAAATGTCCCGTATCTTTAATCTGCCCGTAATATACAGCTCCACCATTCTTGCAACCCGGTACAGGTACTCTTCCTCATTGGACAGCATATGTATGTACTTGTAGGGCTCTGCACACCGAAATCTCTTAATGGGTCCCGTGAAAAAACGCTGAACCATTCTGTTCTCAATCGGCATAGCGTCATAGAACACAACCCTGATTCCCGGTACACGTACGTATAAAATGCCGCTGCATGTTGAATCCTCTCTGTGCTCATAGTCCATATCCAGCATGATCCTGTTAATCCAGGGAAGAGCCTTCTTGTTCACAAGGATCTCTACCTGCCTGATCTGCGCCATCTCCGGCTTAGGATACATCTCGCTCGCACTGGAATCAAGTAAAAATAATGCTTCAATATTATATCTCTCCAACTGCCACTTTATGACTTCTTCTACCTTCTCGTATGTCTCATACAGTAGGAGCGACTTCTTATATTCCTGATAGAACTGAGCATTGCATTCTTCCGAAATATTCTTCTCAATCCCTAACAGTCCGACGTAGACAATATTAACAATCTCCTGATATTCAGAAACGTCAAGAACCGACTCCCATCTTACATGCTTCCGCATGGATTGAATCGGTTTCTGATTAATAATTGCTGCCAGCAATATTAACACATATCTGATCTCAAAATTAATCGTTCGTTTCCTCCCTTCCAGGCCTCTCGAATTAAGTTTCGACTAATTACACCCTTTAAATTTATTATCGGACATTATCAGGCAAATATAACATTTTTTCACTATTTTTTTCTTCTTCTCCCAGAATTCTTCTCTCAGCAAAAACATCCATTGCTTTCTGATCATAAATCGACCGTTTAGCGTCCACAGCGAGCCTTCCGGCCACCAGTGTAATACACCGCTTCTTCATGATTGTAACCAGTTCTCTTGCATGGCTGGCTACCAGAATCGTCATTCCCCGGTAATTCAGTTCATCGAATAACTGCATCAGATCCCACGCCGAATCCGGATCAAGATTCGCTGTCGGTTCATCCGCAATCAAGATCTCCGGCTGGACAGCAAGGGCCCTCGAAAGAAGCGCTCTCGCCTGCTCTCCTCCGGAAAGCTCATCTGGGTATGCATGGTACTTTCCAGCAAGCCCAACTAATCCCAGAACTTTAATCACCTTCGACCGTATCCGTTCATCTGCATTACCGGTCGCAAGAATCGCCAACCTTATATTATCATATATCGAGCGATCTTTCAATAGCCCAACTTCTGGTGACATGATTCCTAACCTTCTTCTGTGCATCGGAACCCTCTTACGGTCCATAGTGTCAAGCCTCCTGCCCTCGACTATGATCTGCCCGGAAGTCACCTCTTCCTGCTTCATAATCAGATTCAGCAGCGTACTCTTGCCGGCTCCGCTTTTACCTACGATAAAAACGAATTCCCCCTTATCTACGGTAAAGGAAATATCCTTCAATGCGACTTCGTTCTTGTATTGTTTCGTCACATGGTCGAAAATAATCTGTGCCATATACTCCCACCTTAATTTTTTTCCCACTGTTACCGATATTTATTATATACTATTATTTGTGAAAACAGTCAATATAATTTCCGAAATATGGAGACAAAGATGAAAAAGAAACTACTTTACGGGGCTCTTATCGGACTTATTGCCATAGCCTCGCTTCTGTGTATGCCATTTTCCCGGATTGACCTTGCGTCCGGCACTGTCCGACCCGCGCCACCGGCGCTGCCGGATGCCGCCCCGGACCCTGTCGAAGCTCCGGTTGTCACAGACGGACAATATTCCCTGACTGTCGAGAGCAGTATCGGGATGCTTACTTATTATAATCAATCTGACGCCCGCTGGGCGGAGCATTTGTATGGAGGTCAGGATCCTCTCAGGAAATACGGATGCGGTCCTACGGTTCTCGCCATGATCGTATCCAGCTTCACGAACCAACCCCTTCTGCCGCCAGAGATGGCCGACTGGGCGGCTGCCAACCATTACTGGGCGCCCAGAGGCGGGACGGCGCATAATTTTATTCCTGAGTGTGCCGCTGCTTTTGGGTTTGAGGTAAGCTCCTTCCAGAATTTTACGGTAGAAGGAGTCTTATCCGAATTGTCAAGCGGCCATATCCTGGTAGCGTTGATGGGGCCCGGCCATTTTACCGGAAGCGGGCATTTTATTATCATTACGGATTACTGGACCGGAACTCAAGTCCGGGTAGCCGACCCTGCCAGCCTTGAGAACACGCAGACTCCGTGGGAAGTTCAGACGCTTCTGGATGAACTGAGCCGCTTTGCCAATTCCGGCGGACCAGTCTGGAGTATATCGCCCAAGTAGGCAGATCTCACATTAATGGCAAGATGCTATGTATGCAAATTTAAAAGAGCTGGCAGAAATGTAATGATTTCCGCCAGCTCCTATCTTTTCTTTTTATTGCGTTGATTGATAATAAGAGTCTTTACCAGCCACTTTTAAGTTGATTACTTTATCGATGGCAATGGTCCGCTCCAAAACCTGTGACAACTGACAGCTAAGCTCCTTAATCTTTCTGGCTTCAAAGTTCTCCGGCTGATACTGATCTTCTCCCCGAAGCCATGATCTGACCTTTTCCTTTTCTTCGCCTCCGGCTTCCGCCAATAACTGAATCTCCTGCTTTGTCTCTCCAAACCGTTCCAACTCATCCTGCCGCATCTTCATAAGAAGCTGGACTGCTTCCTGGTCATTTCTGGACATTGCGTCTGCAAGATCCTTCGTCACTCTCTCAATCTCTACCATATGCATATAGTTCCGCTGCACCCGTTTTAGGACTTCTGTCAAAAGTTCTTCCTGATTCTCCATACATCCTCCTGTTTATACGGCAGCCGTCTTACTTGCTTCTTTGAACGCATCCCTGAGTTCTGCGACAAGGGGCTTCAATTCCTGGATTACAGCGCTGTTCCTGCCAGCTTGCAGCCTGCTGAGCTCAAAGAGGAAGAATTCATACATCCTCCTCAAATCATAGCTGATCCGATACTCCATGTTCAGAGTTTTGTTGAGATACTCTACAATCTCCCTCGACCTTTTTACTGATTTATCAAACAAATCATAGTTCTTATCATCCAATGCGATCTGAGCCCTGTTAAGACGCTTAATCAGCTCATCGTACAAGAGCAGAAGCATCTCGCTGCGTGTCATCGTATTCACAGACTGCATCTTATACTGTTGATATCCATTCTGATACATATTCTTCCCCTTTTATCTATTCTTAATAGCCTCCAAGCTGGCTCAGCCAGCTGCTCTGGCTATTCATCTGGGAGATTAATGTCTCCAGGCTTGTGAACTGCTTGATGTAACGGTCACGCTCTGATTCCAGCCTTGTCTGGAGCTTAGAGATCTGCTTATTGATCTCAGCTATCTGTTTGTAGAAACCATTCTCGGTAAGACTCATAGGTGAGCTTGTAGATCCCGCCTTCTTAATCAAGATACCCTTGCTGTCCATGGAACCAAGCGTCTTTACGTACTTATCCATTACATTCTTGAGGTTCGTAGCAATTCCGGTAATATCATTGCCCTTTTCATTTTTCGTTCCCTGCGGCGCTGTAAAGAGCTTTTCTACGGACTCTGGATCGGTCTCCAGGGCTGCGCGCAGTTTAGACTCATCCAAGGTCAGCTTACCATTGTCTGAATACAGCGTAGACGTCGTGATTCCGACTGCCTTCAATGCTTCCGCATTACCGCCTCCGATAATGAAACGAAGGTCGCTGCTTAACATTCTCAGGTCGCTGTCGCCGTACAACATACCAGATTTTGCCTTCTCTTCCCATGTCTCAATCTCGCTCTCGCTCAGCTCCTTCTTCTGCTCGCTGGTAAGCGGTGAATAGTCACGGTCCGGCTTGGTGGTAAGTTCCTTGTTCACAAGCTCGATAATCTTGTTGTACTCTTCTACCATAGCCTTGATACCGTCCACGATATTGTCGGTATTTACTCTGGCATCGATCTCAACTGCATCTGCGTCTTTATCCAACACCATAACCGGATCTTTGCCTGGTGCTAATGGATTGCCATCCGCATCCAGGAGATGTCCCGCGTCGTCTTTATTCACTTTATATCCAAACGTTCCCTTTACGCCAATGGAAAGACCGTCGACTGTGAAGGAATTGCTGTCACGAATCAGTTCCACAACATCGTCGGAACCTTTATATTTTACAGCGACAACGGCGTCCTGCCCCTGAACCTCTACTTTTCCGTCCGTCGTCTTGACGCCGAATACTTTATTCAGGAAATCGCTGTCACCAGATATATTGATGGTCCCGCTGGCTCCTTTTTCATTGGATGTAAATGTGAACTTATCTCCAACTGCCTGATAACTTAGGGTTACGCCAGCTCCGCTCTTATTAATCCGGTCTATTAGAGCATTGACAGACTCATCCTTATTAAGTGTAAAGTCTACACCGTTAATCTGGATTTTATTCTTTGTACCGTCAAAGTCCCCAACGGTTAACCCTAAACCAGCATTAACCAGCGATTCTTTCAGGTTCACACGATTGGTAACTCCAGATTTAATTCCAAGTACGCCGTTCGCCCCGACAAGGTCGCTGCTGCCGGAAACAAGCGTGAGTGTAGAGGTCGTGTCCTTTCCTCCTGACGGGTTCGTTGTTGTGAAGCTAAGTTTTCCTTCTGCATCTAAGTTTACCTGAATTCTGCCCTTTCCAAAAGCAGACGCCAACTGATCCTCAAGAGACTTACGGATTACCTCATTATCATTCGTTCCATCCAATTTGTCTTTTGACGGCATATAGATTGTCTTTGATGTTCCATTATAGGAAAAAGTCAGCTCTTTTCCCGCAACTTTCTCTGCGAAACTAATATTATGTGACAACTTAGAAGTATCAAGTTTATTCCCTACCGCAGTTGCAGTGGCAAGATCCCATTCTTTGTCCTTCTCTCCGTCCGCTTCTTTGCTTGGGAACCCTAATAAATCTAACGCCGTATTATTGCCGCCGACTACTTTTAGAGCATTGCCTCCCGCTCCCGCCTTTTTTGCAATCTCTATATTGTCATTGCTTCCAACCTTAATTTCAACAAGGTCTGACAGCTTCGTATTGTCATTCACTTCTACTTTTGACAGCTGTTCGTTGATTGCCTTCTTAATTCCTTCCGCCGTCTTATAATCATAGAGCTTACCCTCGGAATCCGTCAGCCCTAAAGTAACGGAGTAACTGCTTCCTCCATATTCAAAATCCAGTCTTTTACCTACCAGATCCTGAACGACATATTCGTCGCCGTCCATTCCATTCTTATCTATTGTCGTCCCGATCTTCCCGGTCTGTAGTTTCATATCTGAAACAGACTCAGAAGAAGACCACTTCGCATCCTGCGCCATCTGCTTTACACCCATGATAGTGATAGCATTCGCCGCGCTTGCCGTTCCTGTCACAGAAACAAACTTGCTGTTCGCCCCTGTCGTCGTAATATTATTCCTTCCCCAGAACATAGAACTGAATAAGTTGTTAGAAGAAGTCAAAGATGCTGTATATTTATTCGCAAATGCGATCATCATATCACTGATAGCCCGGACTGCGTTCTGCTTCCACTCAAGCTGCTGCTTCTTCTGCTGCTGCTGTGTAATCTTACTGGTAGTGCCATATGTCATACCTTCAATCAGGGTATCACGATCCATTCCACTTGCCAGGCCGCCGTATCCGCGGATGCTGTTAGCTGTTGAGTTCGTTAATCCACCTACTGTTGCCATACTAATCTCTCCTTTTCTCTTTCATTCATAAATGCCTATTGTCTGTGCGGTACGATAGCTGCCTTGTACATAAATGTCTAGCTTAACTGCCGCACCTTTTTCATAAATTCAAATTTATTCTGTACTTATTTATCGGCATATAGTATACTTTAAATAATAGTTAGATAAGTTTTAATTACGAATGGAGGAATTTATTTTGGCTACTATTATCGCACTTACGAACCAGAAAGGCGGCGTAGGCAAGACAACATCATCCAGCGCCCTGGCTGCCGGGCTGTTTTCATTTTACAATAAAAAGGTGCTGGCAATCGATCTTGACCCTCAGGGCAGCATGGGGTTTAGCCTTGGATTGGATATCGAGAACTGCAGCACCATATACGACGTACTGAAAGGTCAGGTTAATATCAAAGATGCAATTCAGGATACAGATTATTGCGACATTATTACTTCAAATATTTTGCTGAGCAGCGCAGAGTTGGAATTTACTTCTTCCGATCGGGATATACTGCTTAAAAGAGCCTTGCTCCCTGTGATTGCAGAGTATGACTATATCATTATTGACACTCCTCCGGCCCTGAACGTACTCACAGTGAATGCATATGCGGCGTCCGACCATCTAATCATCCCGATGGCTCCGGAGATTTTAAGCCTTCTTGGCGTCTCCCAGCTAAAGGAAACTATCGATTCTGTCCGTCAGAGCGTGAATCCCAACCTGAATGTACTTGGTATCCTTCTGACGAAATATAATCCGCGGACGCTGCTTGCCCGAGAGGTTAAGGAGATGGCTGAGAATATTGCGTCACAGATCGGGGCGTGTGTATTTAACGCACAGATTCGTACCAGCGTAGCGGTAGCCGAGGCTCCGGCGCATGGTCTTAGCATATTTGACCATGCTCCCCATGCGAAGCCGTCTCTGGATTATCAGGAATTTATCCGTGAAGTAGTGGACATGACTTCTTCCGAGACAATATAAGGAGGTATAGATAATGGCAAGAAAAAGCAATAAGACCGCCCATGTGTTGAATCTGCTTGCCGGGCATGACAGCAGCCAGCCTGCGGCAGACGAGGCTTCAGATACAACCCCCTCCGTGAAGACTTCGGCAGACGCAGCATCGTCGGAGGTTTCTGTGGAAGCGGCATCACCGGAGGCTTCTGCTTCCGCGAAACCTGCCGAAGCCGAAACTGTTGCCAGCGCAGCTTCGGTTCAGAATATTTCCGTGATTGACACAACCGGGGAAGATCCCGTTGCCGATCTGATACAGCAGAAATTATCCGCACAATTTGAAGAACCGGTTTCAAATACATCAGAGGTTTTGAACGACGATTCTATGGACGAAGATAGTTCTGCAAAGGTCATTGAGTCTGCGAACGACGTATCCGACTCTGATAATAGCGCCAATGGCGTCGGTTCTTCCAGTTTGTCCGGATTTGCTGACACTCCAGCCGTACCCGATACGGCTGATTCTTATTCTATAGAAACTGTTTCCGACAACGTTACCGTACCGACTCCGGAGCCGGCTCCTGCTCCTGCGCCGGTTTCTGTTCCCACACCGGAACCGGTTCCTTCCATACCGATACCAGATCCCGAATCCGTTCCGGGACCTGGTCCTACAACGGTTCCCAAGCAAGAACCTGTACCTGAATCCGAGCCAGAACCAGATTTTGTTTATGTGAACATCATGGAGTCAATTGTGAAAGATAAGATTATCTATTTTATGCGCCAGTTTGATGTCTGTACATGTGACCGTTGTGTCGCCGACACCATAGCGCTGACAATGAACGGACTGATTCCAAGATATATCGTCACTTCGCCTGCTGCTGTTGATCCTCTCATCAGTTTTTATACGAATAAGCTGATATCCGACGTTACGGTTGAGGCAACCAAAGCCTGCATAATTGTGAAGGATAATCCAAGACATTAATAATAGAAGGAGCGCCGCCAGCGCTCCTTCTATCACTTCATTATTATTTCTTCAATCTGAACTTCTCCGTCTGCTGTTTCAGCATCGTAACCTGTGCAAACAATTCCTCGCTGACAGCCGCAGATTCCTCACTGCTGGCAGAATTGGTCTGGACAACCTCTGAAATCTGCCCGATTCCATCTGTAACCTGCTTAATCGATTCTGCCTCTCCCTGTATCACTTCTGCAATCGAACCAATCGCACTGTTAGACTCAACTACAAGATTCAGTGTCTTCTGCAGTGTCTGGGACACTTCATCTACAATCTGGCTTCCCTTCTCCGTCACTTGGACAGAATTACCAATCAGATCTTTGGTTGCCTTTGCCGCCTGGTCAGACTGTGCCGCCAGACTTCGCACCTCATCAGCAACTACTGCAAATCCTTTCCCTGCATCGCCGGCCCTTGCCGCCTCTACCGCAGCATTCAGCGCGAGAATATTCGTCTGGAACGCAATATTCTCAATGGTTGCAATAATCTCACCGATTCTGTGGGATGCCTGCGTAATATCATTCATTGCAGAAACCATCTCTTCCATCTGCTGGCTGCTGATCGTTACCTGCTCACCGGTCAGGCGTGCATTCTCCTGTGCATTCTGCGCCGTCTCAACATTCTTCGCCGCATTCTTTGACAATTCCTCAAGCATCGCATATAACTGCTCGACTGCGCTTGCCTGTTGGGTCGCCCCCTGCGCCAACGACTGTGCGCCGCTTGACAACTGTTCGGCGCTTCCGGATATCTGATGCTCTACCTTGCCAATATTGCCGATAGACGCAGACAATGTATCTGTAAAACTTTCTATCGATGTCTCTATTGATTTAAAATCTCCTATAAACGGCGTTGAGGTGTGTACATTAAACTCACCCTGCGCTAACTGGTTCACAATCCGGTTGATATCTCCTACGTAGCCCTGAATGACTTCCAGAGAATTATCCAGAACCGCTGACAGTTCCCCAATCTCATCCTGTGATTCATAGTTCAAATTCAATTCCAGCGTCCCTTCCTGAAGCGGACGAACACATTCGCTGATATACATGATCGGCCGGATCACACGTTTCATTACATAAGTGATAAGGCTGATAAGGCAAATAAGCGCAACAAAAAAGCAGCCCCCGGCCAATACCTGCACAACGTGGATTGTACGGAACATACTTTCGGAACTCTCCTCAGTCAGTTTTGCCCCTTCCGCTACAATCTCATCTAAATCCGCCACCAGCACAGCAAGATTCTTCCGAATGGTATCCTGATAATATTCACGGGCGCCTTCTGGGTCCGTCTTCATAAGCTCCAGCGCATAGCCGGCCGACTCATGAAGCGCCTTATGCAAAGGCTCAATCTCGTCTCGCTTCTCAATAACAAGGGCGTCCTCCGTATCCAAGTCACTATAAAGCCATTTTCCCAGTACACAAGTCGTCGGATCCATACTTCCCTCAAACTCAATCCCTGCGTACAAAGCACTGCTTAGGCTGCTGGACCATTTATAATGCGCCGTCTCTGCCTTTTCGATTGTATCCAACATCTCACTTGCATCACTGCTGGAAGTCGCCGCATCCTTTATAAGAAAAACATTGAATGTTACCACCAGGCTGTAGACGAGTACGGCGGCAAATGCAAACGCTACCCGAATTCCAACCATTGTCTTAATACTTTTACGCATGGATATATATCCCCTCTTTCTTTTTTGCACATTCCCTGCTATCTTTGGGAACTTTTCTGCCAATTATTTCTAAGTATAAAATCTCTCAATAACATATTATTACTGTACCCCAAAAATGTGTCAGCAGATCTTATCATCTGCTATAACAGTCCCTATGCAGCATCGAATCCCCCGTTACCCTCTTGCTGCTCTGGCTGTTTTGCCTCTGGGTTTGCCGCAGTCGTAGTCCTTGTGGTTCCCCCGGAAACATAGACGGTGCCGCACTCCGGACAGATTGCTGTATGGATTGTCACAGACTGGCTTACCACCTGCCGATCCTCCCGCACTGCCGCCGCCCGTTCACGTACTACATGCTCCATCTCATGGCCCCGCACTGCGGTTGCCGCCTGCTCAGGCGCTATCCGTGTCGGCGTCTTGTATGAAACTCCGGCATCATCGGAACCATCCTGATATTTTCTCTCCTTACAAGTCTGGCATTCGCCCTCTTCTGCGGTTTTCCTGACTGCGTCAACTCCCAGTCCTGCGGATTCTGCACCCGCCTCACTCCCATCCCCGCCGGATGCGGGCGTCTTTCCTGAGGCTGTCGGGCCTACATATTGAATACGCATCCGCACTGCCAGCTCTGCCGGATCCATCCCTTCCCGCAGGAAAGGAATCATATACCCGATTCCCCGCGGAGCATTGGCTTCCACTGCCGGCACAGGGCTGACCGGCTCCACAGGTGTTCCCGGACTTGCAGCGCGTCCTGCCGCCAAAGCCGCTCCGACTTTCGCATTGGCCTGAACGCCATATACTGCCCCCGCATTCTGTACGCCCTGCGCTCCGCCAATAGCTGATATGCTCTGTCTGCCTTGTGTCCCAGATACCGCATCGGCGCTCCGTACGCCGGATACTGCGCCAACCTTCCGCCCGGAGTCCGCTCCAATCTCCTGCGGCGTTTGATTCATACGCCCATAACCCATATACCGATATGATGTATGTACATATGGACTCATCGCTGAGATACCGCCTACCATAACTTCCACCCCCGTTACTCCTCAATCAACCTTATGGCATATCCTACGACGTTACTCCTACTGCATTACTCTTCACTCATGCCTACCACATTATCCCAGATATTATTCACTTCTTCTACACATTCCATATAAATCTGCGCCATCTCGTTCGTCTTGAGCCCTAATTCCTCTGAAATCTCCTTGATTACGCTCCAGTCTGCCTTCTCATAACTAAGTACCAGCTCATACAGGCGTCCTGCCTTGCCTTCCTTCCGTATGAGGGCGTCCTTCACTTCTTCCAGAATAGGAATCTCATAGAGAATCTCCGCAAGGGGGGCGTCAATCATGTACTCCAGCATTGAGAACATACCAAGCAAATAGGCATCCGAGCTGTTAATCGGGAAATCCTTCAGCCTCTTCACCAATGCTGATGTAAAATTCGCACGCATGAAAGATGCTTTCAGCAATTCCTCGGACTCCGACTTATTCTGCTTATCCTCGAAACTTAACAGGTAAACCCACTGCTTCAACTGGCTGATGCCGACGCGAACCAACGCCTGCCTGACAGACGTCGTCTCATGATGCACGGCAAAATACGCTGAATTTGCCATCTTGAGCAGAGCATAGGTAAGGGACGCATCCCTGATAATCGTCTCCTCCAGAACCTCCACATCCGGCTCATCCTTCGTAATCTCCACAATAAGCTGGTAGAGATTTCCCTGCATGAAGTCCATCTTGCTCGTCTTGGACGTCGTGGCTCCGGCAATATAATTCCCCTCCACGTAATCAACGCCCAATTCTACGGCACAGTCATATACTTCTTTGCTGTTTACGCCCGTTGCGATAAACTGCTTCTGGAACCCATGGGCCATATCAATTACATTCGCAATCGAACGCCGCTGCATCCCTTCCGTCTTGTTAGAAAGATCCATCTTGATATAATCAACATACTCCAGCATACTGAAATACTTGGGAGTAAACTGAAAATCATTAATAGCAAAATGGTATCCGTCTTCCCTGTACTTACTAATCAGGATTGCCGCCAGAGAGTGGACGACAATGTTGTCCTCAATCTGGATCACAACCTTATCTTTATCGAAGATCTTCGGTGTGTTCCGAAACAGGAGGGTGGGCGTAAATGTCATAAACGTCTTCCTGTCCTTGAATATCCTCTCAGAATTCTCAGACAGGAAGGCAACCATCGTATTCGCCGCCACATTGTCTGAGCTGGAATTATACAGGCTGCTCTCATCTTCCTGGACAAGCAGCTCATAACCGATAACTGTGTCCTTCAGATCCTTTATAGCCTGTCTTACTACACAATTCTTCATTTAACTATCCCTCCGGTCCAGTAATGCATCCATGACCTCGACCAAACGTCCGATCTCTGGTTTTGACAGCTGCTCGTCTGCCCCGAGTTGCTTGCCCTTTATTCTCATCTCTTCATTAATCAGGGACGAGAAGATTACAACCGGCATCTTTTTCATATACTCGTCTTCTTTTACAAGTTTCGTCAGGCGATGTCCATCCATCTCCGGCATCTCGATATCAGTAATCAACAATGCGGCTCTTCTATAGAAATCTGGTTCGCTTCGGATGCTTTCAAGGAACTCCCATGCTTCCCTCCCGTTATTAAAGGTCGTAAGATTGGAATACCCCGCCCGTAACAGGGAATCCGAGATCATCTTGGTAAGCAGGATGGAGTCCTCTGCAAGGATAATACTCTGGTCTCTCTCGACCCTGTCGCCAAGTTTGTCGATATCTGACACCTGAATACTCGTCTCCGGCGCAATCTCTGCGACAATCTTCTCAAAATCAAGGATTGTGACAAGGTTATCCCCGCATTGCGCAATACCTGTGGCAACGCCGTCTTCCCCGTTCGTCAGCGCCTTATCCGGCTTCTGGATGGCTTCCCAGGAAATCCTGCTGATGCCGACTACGGAATGTACGCGGAATGCAATGTGCATCTTATTAAAATTCGTAATGATGAACAGATCTCTGTCCTTCGTATCTCCACACTCACCCGTCAGATATTTCGGAAGGTTAATCACCGTCAGAAGAGTCTCCCTTGGCTTGAAAATACCTTCAACGGCATCATGAGAATGGGGGATAGGCTTCACTTTATCCGCCATCATAATCTCCAGCACTTTTGCCACATTAATTCCATACAGCTCGCCGAATATGGTAAACTGCATAACTTCAATTTCATTTGTTCCAGATTCCAGTAAAATCTCTGTATTAGCCATACACACTCACTCCTTTACATTCTATGTATATTTATCGACGCAATATTCATCCGGCATAAGAGCTAAAGCATCTTCTCCGGTTTCCCTGCCGACCGGACGTACACATTCCCCGTCGCCACGTCCAACAGCATGGTCCTTGCATAATTTGCCCCGACATCTTCACTGGTAACTCGTAACCCCTCCGCCATCAGAATCCTCTTAACATTCTGTGCATTCCTCTCACCGATATTCCCAAGACCTCCGCTGCCCTTCATCTCGAACATCTTGGCCCCGCCTGCAATCTTGCATACCATCCGCGATTTTGACCCCCCAAACGCAGTAAGCTTGCGAAGCGTCTCACGGATACCCGTATCCGCGAACTTAAACACATTTCCATCCTTCGCACTACTCTTTTCAGGAAGCATAATATGAAGAAGCGCTCCTAGCTTAATCATCGGATCATAAAAAGAAACACCGATACAAGACCCCAGCGCATATGTAATCAACACGCCTTCCTGTCTCGTCATCTTCATATCAGCAATTCCTACTGATATCTTCTTCTCCATTTATCATTCCACTCCTAGTTTTTTCATAAGAACATTTAACGACTCTACATCTGGCAGAAGCAGCATATTGCTGTTTAACGCTTTTCCATCAATCTTGAATTCTCCCGTTATCATCATAATCCTGTCTGAATGCTGGCCCATCATCGCAATCGGCACGCTCATAATCCCGCCAAGCATATTCACGGCAAGCTGCGGAACCGACAGTTCCACGCTCATATTCACAAGCGACGCCATCGCCGTAATATAGGAGGAGATTACAATATTGCCAATCTCCATGAGGACGGAAGAATCAATCTCATCCAATTCAAAGAAATCCGCCTCCGTCTTGCCAAGCATCCGGAACAGTATCTCATCTGAAAATTCCTTTGTCAGGATGAACAGCATGATACCGCTCAATTCTCCCGACATCTCTACCAGTATGGCCGCAACCACTTCCTCAGGGTCTCCTACGTTGACCAGCGCCTCGTTGAAATCCAGAATCTCTACCTTTGGAAGGGACATATTCACCTTCGCGCTTAGCATACTTGACAGCGCCGTGGCTGCGTTGCCGCCGCCGATGCTGCCAATCTCCTTCAAAATATCAAGCTCCAGATCATTCATCTCTTCATATGTCTTTATCCCCATAATTCACCTCTCTATGACCTTAATGTATTCACTGTATTCACAATCTCATCGGAGGTCTGTACCATCTTCAATGCATAGGAATACGCTCTCTGTGCCTCAATAATGCGGGTAAAATCATCTGCCACACTTGCGCCGGACATCTCAAGCGCATGGTCAGCCACCTGGGCGCCTGCCATCAGGAACGGCTGTCCGTTCTTTACGGCCGGTGCATACTCGTTATTGCCGACACTCAACATTCCGTCCATAATGTTGAACCCGAAGACTCCGATCTTACCGCTTAGCTCGCCATCCGTAACACGGATGGGATTACGGTTTTCATCCAGAACGAAATTCCCGTTATCATTCACAAGGTAGAATTCATCTCCGCGCTTGGACATACTGAAATGTCCGTTCCTCGTATATGTAATCTCATTGGTAACCGGGCTTCTCATCATAAAAAATCCGGAATCAATAATCGCATAGTCAAAATCTCCCTGGGTCGTCACCAGCCCCTTGGGACTGAAATCGGTCTTCGTCTGCTCTACCAGGATTCCCGTCCCCGCTTTCAGCGGGGTATCCGCCCCGTCATAGTTATTCAGGTTATAATACATCAGATCCGAAAAAACCGGCGTCTTCGCTTTATAACCGTAGTTATTCACATTCGCAAGGTTATTGGCAACCACATCCAGCTTCCGCTGTTCTTCCATCGCCCCTCTTGCCGCAGTGTAAAATGATGTATACATATGCCTCTCCTCTCTGTCCTGCACGGCGGATGTTATACACATCTCCCGGCAGCCATCTATTTATCAGCCGCCTACGTAGCCGAACCCATCGTAACCATCTTCGCCTCCAATTGATCGTAAATCTTGAGGAGCTGGGCGGAACTCTGTAAAATCCTCTGGCTGCTGATCATCCTCGTCATCTCCTCCGCCATAGATACGTTGGAGTCCTCCAGATACCGCTGTGTAACCGTAGTCCCACGATCCGCCGCCTGAGGCTGTGCGTTCGCCCGGAACACACTTCCGCTAATCTTGGTCAGTTGGCCGTAATCTGCAAAATCCACAATCTGCAGCGTCCCGAAAATCTGGTTCCCGTCCTCGGCGATGATATTCCCCTGCTTGTCGATGATGATATTGTCTGTCGTCAGACGAATCGCCCCGTTTGTCCCCTGCACCCTGCCGATTCCAGGCAGCGTCAGATACCCCTCATTATCCAGGTTAAACGAACCGTCCCTGGTATATACCGGGCCTTCGCCGGTATCGATAACGAAGAAACCGTTGCCGGTCAGTCCAACGTCCAACGCATCGCCAGTCTCCCGGATGCCTCCTTCCGTATAGTCCGTTACCCTCTCGGCCGCGGTATTCACCCAGGATACTCTGCCTACCGGAGTCTTGCCGTCTCTGTCATACCGATAAATCATCTCTTCCCGGAAGGTACTCTGCATGATTCGGTCCATCTTATAACCCGGAGTGGATACGTTCGTCATGTTATTGCTGACGACATTCAGATTACGGTTCTGTGTGATCATATTAGAAGTTAGATCATAATACCCTTGAAACATTCCTGCTCTCCTTTTCTTCGTTGAATCTTTCCATGTGTTTCCTTAGTTTCTTTATTGCATTCGTATGAATCTGAGAGACGCGCGGCTCGCTGACGCTCAGTACGTCCGCAATCTGCCTCATATTCAATTCATCTATATAATACAGCGAAATCACAAGCTTCTCATTCTCCTTGAGCGTACCAATCCCATCCGCCAGAACCTGCGTAAGTTCTTTCTGCAGGAACTTACTCTCAGGCTGCTCGCTCTTATCCCCCTGGGGCAGCGTCACGCCGACTTCATTCCCCTGGGCTTCCGCCAGCACCATATCCAGCGAAAGGATATTAAACAGGGACGCCTTGCGCATGGTTTCCTGATACTTTTCCGGAGTAATGTTCAGATAGTCCGTCACCTCCTGCACAGAAGGATAGTACCCAAGTTTATTATATAACGTTGTGACCGCTTCTTCAATATCTCTTGTGCTCTTTCTTGTACTTCTTGGCACCCAGTCCTGCTTTCTTGCCAAGTCAATAATCATTCCCTTGATTCTTTTGGAAATAAATGTCTCAAATTTCACATTCTTATCCATATCAAACTTATCGATGGAAGACATAATCGCAATAACGCCTTCACTGATAATGTCGTCTACCTGAGAAAAACTCATATAGATGTCCCGCATCTGAAGCGCAATACTCTTCACAAGATAGATATAGCGCATAACGATCTCCTGCTTGACTTCCAGGCTGCCCGTCTCCTTATACAGTTTTAAAAGCTCTTCGTTTGTCTTATCCTTATAACGTTCCTGTGTGTTCATACTGCACTCCGTTAGATTTCGTTACATCTAAGTTATTTACTGATATCTGCCGTCCCCTATCTCCATTTGCCAGAGATTTTGCTACATCGTGATATTGCCGACCGCCTGTATCTGGATATTGTTGCTGATCTCGTTAAAAGACAGCACATAAACATCCGGGAAGAACTGTTCGATCAGCCGGTAAACATGAATCCTGACCACCTGACTTGTCAGGATGACCGGCGACTGCCCCAATTCCTGGAACTTCTTCACTTCCTCGGACATCTGGGTAATTACATTCTGCATGACTTCCGGGCTTAATGCCAGATATACGCCATGATCCCCGTTTGTCAGGCTGGTAATAATATTCTTTTCCAGCTCTGCGTCTAACGTCACGACTCTCATACTGTTCCCTTCGCAGAATCTTCTGGTAATCGTCCGTTTCAGCGCAACACGGATGTTCTCCGTGATAGAATCCAGATCCCTTACCGTCATGGAAGAATCTACGATTGTCTCCATGATCGTCTCCATATCTTTGATCGGGATACCTTCCTTCAACAGATTTGTCAGAATCTTCTGGAAGTTTCCATAAGAGATCAGGTTCGGAATCAATTCATCTACAAGCTCAGGCGACTGCTTCTTCATATTGTCGATCAGGCGGACAACCTCCTGACGATTCAGCAGTTCGTAGGCATGCTTCTTCACCGTTTCTGACAGATGAGTCAGCATTACAGACAGCGGGTCGATAACCGTATATCCATAGATTTCAGCCATCTCTTTCTTATCCACGGTAATCCATTTACTAGGAATACCATATGCAGGCTCAATGGTATCTATACCATCGATCTCCTTCTCAAGATTCGGCGGCTCTAAGGCAAGATAGTAGTCTACCAGAATCTCACCCTTGGCGACTTCTTCTCCCTTAATCTTAATGACATACTGGTTCGTATTCAGGCTGGAACTGTCTCGCAGCCTGATGGATGGGATGACAAGCCCCATCTCCTGTGCATACTGACGCCGGAAGATTACGATACGGTCGATCATCCTTCCGCCGCTTGCCTCGTCTACGAGAGGAATCAGGCTGTAACCGAACTCCATCTCAATAGGCTCTACCGTTATCAGCGAATATACACTGTTGATATCTTTGAAACTTTCCTCGTCCTCCATCATCTGCATGGGGTCTGCTTCCGGTACGCCAGGTCCTCCCATCGTCATCGGTCCCTGCTCAGGAATCGCCGCAAATGACTGCATCCGCCGAAGAAGATAAAAACCTCCAAGCATCATCACGAGGGCAATGATGGAGAGCTGGAGTTTCGGCATTCCAGGAACGGCAATCAGAATCGCAAGGACGCCGCCTGCAATCATAATTGACCTTGGCTGCGCGGAGAACTGTCTGGTCACATCGATGTTCAGGCTGTCTTCCGCAACCGCACGGGTAACAATCATACCCGTCGCCGTCGAAATCAGAAGCGCCGGTATCTGAGATACCAGGCCGTCGCCGATGGTCGCAATGGAATACACTTGAAGTACTTCCGTAAATCCCATTCCGCCCTGTACCATACCGATGATACAGCCGCCCAGGAAATTGACTGCCGTGATAATCAGGGACATGGTGGCGTCTCCCTTAACAATCTTTGTGGCACCGTCCATGGAACCATAGAAATCTGCTTCCTTCTGAATCTTGTAACGCCTCTGTTTCGCTTCCTCCTCCGTAATCAGGCCGCTTCCCAGGTCAGCGTCAATCGCCATCTGCTTACCAGGCATAGCGTCCAACGTAAATCTCGCCGCTACCTCAGCGACACGTTCCGCACCCTTGGTAATAACAAGAAACTGTACCAATACGATAATCAGGAAGATAACAACTCCGACAACTACATTTCCCTGAAGAACGAAGTCGCCCATAGACTTGATTACCTGTCCCGCCGTACCCGAATTACTAAGGATACTCCTTGTTGAGGAGATATTGATTCCGATACGGTATAAGGTTGTGATCAGAAGCAGTGACGGGAAGATAGAGAATTCCAGCGCCTCTTTGATATTCATACTGATTAGAAGAATAATCAGCGATACCGCAATATTCAAAATAATCATTACGTCCAGAAAAAACGGACTCAACGGTATGATTAACAGCAGTACAATCATAACTACAATCAATGACACCGCATTATTTAATATATTTTTCATCTTCTACACCAACTTTTTATTCATTCGGAATACCTCAACCAGTATCTCCGCTACCACCCCGTAATACTCTGCGGGAATCTGCCCGCCAAGGGGCGTCGAAGCATAGATTCCTCTCGCCAGAGGCTTATTCTCAATTACCGTGACCTTATGGTTCTCTGCAATCTCGACAATCTTGAGAGCCACATAATCCTGCCCTTTTGCAATCACGACAGGCGCGTTGTCATGGTCTATATCATACCTAAGCGCAACCGCAAAATGTGTAGGGTTACGGATAATTACGTCTGCGTCGGGAACCGCCTGCATCATCCTGCTTCTCGCCCTGCTCTGCTGCAGACTTCGGATCTTTCCCTTAATCTGAGGATCTCCTTCCATCTGCTTGAACTCTTCCTTGACTTCTTCTTTGGACATTTTAAGATCCTTCTCATATTTCCATCGCTGGAAGAAGAAATCAAACCCGGCAATAGCGGCAAAGATCATTCCAATCTTCAATACCATGCTTATAATCTCGTTCAGCACATAGGTGGCGGCCGCAACCGGATTCACATCCGTCATCTGTGCGATTACCACAAGCTCATCCTTCAAAATCCCGTACAGTACAACCGCCAAAATAATAATCTTGAGGACTGCCTTTACCAGCTCCATAAGCTGTCTCGTAGAAAACAGATTTTTAATCCCTTTCAATGGATTAAGCTTGCCCAGGTTAAACTTCAACGGTTCTCTTGTGAAAAGGAATCGGGTCTGTATTCCTGTGGCAAGCACGCCGATCGCCAGACTAATCACGCCAACCGGAAAAATACACCACGCCGCAGTCTCTATTGCCTTCATACCTACGAGCTGCAAATTGCCGAGGGAAAGCTCGTCGATATCCGCAACCGAGGCCAACTGGAAAACCATGCTCTCCCTGAGCCTGCGGTAAATGGTCGGGAAAAATAACTTTATAGAATAGAAACACCCTACAAGCGAAGCGACCGCGATAACGTCCTTACTGGTAGCAACATTACCTTTCTTACGTTGGTCCCTTCGCTTCTTAGGTGTGGCTTTTTCGGTTTTTTCATCTGACGCCAAAGGTGTTCACTTCCTTTATAAAAATGTCAGTATTCCCTGGACCGTCTTTATCATCGTCGTCATAATCTTCTCGATAAATTCACCCGCAGGCGCATACAGAAGCGCCAGAAGGCCCAGACCGACAATTAATTTCATCTGAATATTAATCACAAATATACTAATCTGCGGCACTACTTTATTGAGGATACCCACTCCCATCTCCACAAGAAACTCTGCTGCAATCATGGGTATCGCAAGCCTTACTCCCATGCCCACACATTCCAGGAAGATATCGATGATTTTCAATGCAAGTCCCTGGGTGAGCACAATCCCCCCATATGGGACAATCTCTGCTGAGGTCAGCAAGATCTTCATCAGTGCAAGATGTCCGTCCACAGCGAAAAACAGCATAATCAGCCATGCCTGGTACACACTGCCTGTTACGGGCATCTGCGCGTTACTCTGCGGGTCATACACGGTTGCCATGGACAGCCCAATCTGATAGTCAATCACATAACCCGCAAAACTAACAATAAAAAAAAATAAGTGCATGACATATCCGATTACATATCCTGCCGCAAATTCTTTAAATAGAAGAAATCCAAACTCAACCGTACTCGCAATCTCTATCGCTTCTTCCATCGAAGCGGAATACACCGTCATCGTCAGGATGAAGATAAATCCCCCCTTCACCCGCACCGGTATATTATTTCTTCCCAATATCGGATTCATTAAGATAAATCCTGACATCCGCATCAGAATCAGCGAAAACAAGGTAAGCTGTGCGGTATTATCTATCGACATGTCATCACTCCTCGCATCAGCCTTGTATCATCAGAAAGATCTTCGTGGTAAATTCCTGCAGCGTCTCCAACATAGAGCTGCCGGAAAAAACAAGTATGACGCCAATTACCAATAATTTTGGCACAAACGTAATCGTCTGTTCATGAATCTGCGTCGCCGCCTGTATGATGGAGATCAGGATACCAACCAGCATACTGAGCACCAGAAGCGGACCTGCAAGCTGGATAATCAGTATGAACACTTCATACATCAGATCCGCCACTTCACCATTCGTCATCTATATACCCCTTCCCGTCATCGGAAACTATTGACAATCGTGGAAAACAGAAGTTCCCATCCATTTACAGTTACGAATAACAGCAATTTGAACGGCATTGAGATCATCGCCGGAGGCAGCATCATCATACCCATAGACATAAGGGTAGACGATACTACAATATCGATCAACAGAAATGGAATATATAACAGGAATCCCGCGGTAAACCCTCGCTTCAGCTCACTCGTCATAAAAGAGGGGATCACGACCGTCATGGGAAGATCCACTTCATTCTCAACCTCTTCCGCCCCGGACATATCCACAAACAGCTTGAGGGAACTCTTCTCCGTATTCGACAGCATGAATTCCTTCAACGGGACCTGAGCCCGGGCAATGGCTTCTTCCTGCGTAATCTCCTGATTCTTATATGGCGTATATGCCTCCGTATTGATCTGCTTAATGACAGGATCCATGATAAACAGAGTCAGAAAAATTGCAATCCCAACCAATACCATGTTGGGCGGCGTCTGTTGGACACCCATTGCATTTCTCAAAAAAGAGAGAATGATCACTGTTCTTACGAAAGACGTCACCATGATCAAAAGAGAGGGCAGAAGTGATATGACCGTCAGCATCAACAGAATATCCAGTGTAGGAACCTGATTGCCATTCACATTGATTAATGAATCGTACACTAATTTCTACCTCCTCTTTTCGTTATGTCACCCAATTTATCTATCATTGTTTTGAAGTCCGGTATCTTCCCCTCGCCCTCTGCATTATCGGGCTCCAAAGGAAACAAATCTTCATCCGAAACCTCAGACAGGAGACTGATCTGGCCTGACGTGACACCAACGAGCAGATACTTCCCGCCAACCTGCATAATTGCAACGTGCCGATCCTGGCCAAGGGTAATCTGATCGATCAGACGCATATAGCGGGAACTACCGCTTCTGCCCAGCCCCTTGCCTATGTACTTGCTGGCCAGATAACTCAGATATATAATCACTATTACCGCAACAAAGGTGGCAATCACTCTCCACATATCTTTCCTTCCTTACTCTTTAATGCTGCTCTAATGCAATCAGATTCACTTTCATGATCTCTGTAATTCTTATTCCAAAATTGTCTTCAACAACTACGACATCACCCTTCGCAATGCATTGCCCATTGACATATAAGTCTACCTGCTCGCCTGCCAGTTTGTCCAGAACAACCAGAGAACCCTTCGTAAAGTCAAGGATATCCTTGACAAGCTTCTTCGTCCTTCCAATCTCAACAGAAACTTCCAATGGAACACTCATAATCAATTCCATATTCTCTTCCTGCTCCCCTTCAAGCACAATTCCGGTATCCGCCTTCAAATTGGGCTGCATCGGCGGTTGTACATGGATCATCTTTGGTTCCGGCGGCGCTGCCACTGGTTTCGGCGCGCTGTTCTGTTCCTGCATCTGCTGCTGCATCTGCTGCATCTGCTGCATCATCTGCTGCATCATCTGCATCTGCATCATTGAAACATCCGGGTTCACCATCGGAGCCGCCCCCTGCATCATTGGCATCATCGCCGGCTGTGCCGCCATGTCTGCCGTCGGATCTGCTGTAGGAGCCGGGGCCGGTGTTGGCGCAGGAGCCGGCGCTGGCGATGGTGTTGGAACCGGGGCCGGTGTCGGTGCAGGAGCCGGTGTCGGTTCTGGCGCCGGGGCTTCTGCCTGCGCCGGCTCTGGTTCGCCGCCCATCATGCCCGCAAGCATTCTCTCGATCTCCTCCTGGGACATCTTTCCACCTGAGGCCTCTGCCGCTGGTTCACTGGCTGCCGGCGCCGGCTCTGGTTCTGGCGCCGGGGCTTCTGCCTGCGGTGCGCTTCCCGCTCCGCCCGGGACATATGGAACAATATCTTCCGGCGGAAGGAAACCTTCCACTAATCCCTTCGCCAATGCAATCGGCATTACGTTAAAGAATTCACTCTCCAATTTGTCCGCAATCTTGAGCGTAAATCCGATCAAAACCTTAGGTTCTTCATCTACAAAATATTTATCTATAAACTGCTGCTCATTCTCCACCTCGAAAGAAACCGGTGTGGAGATATCAACCACTCTTCCTAAGAATTCAGACAACGCTGTCGCAGACGCCCCCATCATCTGATTCATGACCTCGCAGACCGCGCTGATATTAATCTCATCTAATTCAAAATCTTCATCAGCAATCTCCATCCCCATGGCCATCTCGACGATTACCTTGATATCATGCCTCTTGAGAAGCATAACGTTCTGTCCTTCCAGACCCGCAACATATGTAATCTCGACACAGACTGCAGGATCAACCCTGTCCAATTCGAATTCTTCTTTATTCACGACGTTGACGATAGGTGTCGTTATATCTACCCTTGCACTCAGCATCGTGGAAACCGCTGTCGCTGACGCGCCAAGGCTGATATTAAGTATCTCGCCTATCGCATCTATTTCCAGTTTACTAAAGCAATCTGAATTCATATTAACCCTTCACTCCTTCCGGGAAAATCACCCCTTTTTCTATTTGCCGATATCTAACGCTTTCTGCGCCATCAGCTTCATGGCATTAAAGGCCGTAATGTTCGCCTCATAGGCTCTCGTTGCAGACATACCGTCTATTGTCTCTTTTACAAGATCTACGTTCGGCATCATAACATAGCCTTCCTCATTCGCATCCGGGTGATCCGGATTATAAACAGGATTCAGGTCTCTCTGGTCTTCCACGATCTCCGTCACCTTCACTCCGCCCTTGGACGCAGTCCGGTTCAGGAGGCTGTTGAATCTGGTGCGGAAAGAGGTGGCCGGAACCTCCTGCAAGACAACCATCTTCCGGCGGTAAGTTCCTCCGCTGGCGGTCCTGGTGGTCTCGGCATTGGAGATATTCTCTGCCGCTATGTCAAGCCGCTGCCTCTCTGCCGTCATCCCTGATGCACTTATATCAAATGAACTCAAAAAAGACATATTAACCTCCTTAAACTAGCCAAGGATCTTCTTCACCGTTGATAATACACGCTCCGGCTTAAATGGCTTTACAATAAAATCTTTTGCTCCAGACTTGATGGAATCCATAACCATTGTCTCCTGTCCCATTGCGGAACACATAACGACCGTCGCGCCCGGATCCATCGCCTTAATCTCCTTTAACGTCTCTAATCCATCCTTGTTCGGCATGGTAATATCCATGAACACAAGATCCGGCTTCTCCGCAGTGTAAGCCTCTACCGCTTTCACTCCATCCTCCGCCTCAATCAGATCCGTATACCCTGCCTGCGACAGCGTGTTCTTCAACATCATTCTCATAAACGCCGCGTCATCCACTAATAAAATCTTTGCCATTTCTTCTACCTCACTTTTGTTAATGTTAATGTTTTCATTATAATTTATTTACTCAGATAATTCCTTGGATTTATCTGGTAGTTATACTGCCACGTCTTCTCCTGCCTCTTCAAGCAACTTATTCGGCTCAAGCAGACGGTCCTCAATCTTAACTGCAACATTCTTATTATGTACGCCAAGCTGGCCGTTGAACCACGGCTGCCCTTCGATATAGAGTGAAATCAAAGAATCCTGCGGTTTGTTCAAGTCGATGACGTCTCCCACATGAAGATTGTATACATCGTCCAGATTCATCCTTGCAATACCAAGCTGCGCCATAATATCCATCTTGGACTCCCGAATATTCTCCAGGATATCTTCCTTGGTATTCCTAAGGTGCGCCGCATCGCTCTTCTTCGCCAGATGCTTCGTCTTATCAATAATCTCGAACATATTGCTCAGCAGCGTTCCCGGCATACAGATATTCATACTTCCGTCGATTCCGCCGAGGGAAATGTGCAGCATGATAATCACAACCGTCTCATCCACACTGATTCCCTGGAACATACTCGGGTTCTCTTCTACCCGCTCGAACTCCACATCCAAATTAATATAACCCGCCCATACATCCTTAGTAATCATGACCAGATACTTGATAATCTTCGCATATAAAGCCAATTCGATATCCGTATAGGTATAGGACATATCCACAGACATATCCGTACCCGTACCGCCAAGCATACGGTCGATCATCGACGCCATCAGCATCGGGCTGATATGCATCAGCATTGGCGGATTGCTGGACCGGTCGGGCAGATCTATATTGGCAATCGTGAGTACGTCCGACTCGTTCAGGGCGTTCCCGAATTCATAATATCTCTGTTCCTCGACCCCCATAACCTCAACTTCGCTGGCAGCCCGGAACAGACCGTTGATCTGTGAAGCAGCAATTCTGGAGTAGTTATCGTAGATACTGCTGAGCATCTTCAGCTTATCCTTTGTATACTTCTTCGGGCTGAAGAAATCATACTTCTTATACTCCTTCTCCTTCACGACCTCCTTCTTTTCTTCTACCACCTCATCCGCACCGGAATTCTGCATGGAATTCAGCAATGCGTCTATCTGACTTTGCGATAATACATCTGCCATCCTAAACTCCCACTTTCCTTACTTTACTCGCTTGTTCTGTCCATCATCTGATAATATTCTTCCAGAGTATGCTCTACCGCATCAGATTTCGTGATCAGCAACTCGACTCTCCGGTTCTTTGCCCGGTTCTCCGCCGTATCAAACGGCGCGACCGGCCGGAACTGGCCGTACCCAATTGGTACTATCTTATCCGGCGTCACTTCCGTACGTTGTTGGATGAATGCCGCAACCCTTGCCGCTCTTTCCGAGGAAAGAACCCTGTCGTTCTCCGGATTATTCGGAATAACCGGGTCTGCCTGCGTCGTATGTCCCAACACTTGAATCTCTTTCACAGAATCCTTGACTCCTGAAAGGATCGACGCAAACTGCGCCAACACATCCATTCCATCCTGTTTGATCACGGAACTGTCTCCGTCAAAAAATACATTATCCTGAAATGTGATAAAAGTATAACCGTCCCCTTTAAACAGCTCTACTTCACTATTCATATTCGCTTCATCTACCGCTGCTTTCAAAGCCTCATATAATTCGTCGAACGCTTCCGCCTCTACGGCTCCCGACATATCATTGGGCGCTCCCGGCTCCGTCTCATCCGCAATCTGGGATAATTCCTCCGCTTCCGGGTTGAAGCTCTTGACAATCATAATCCACTTCGACTGATCCAGGGTAGAGATGGAGTATAACAATACGAAGAAACATAACAGCAGAGTTACCAGGTCTCCATAGGTGTCCATCCAATTGGCGCCGCCACCGCCGCCGCCTTTGTTCCTCTTCTTCATATCTCCCTCCTGTTATTCTTCTGCCTTCTTGCTCTTCGCCGCAACCGCATCCGGATCCAGAAGCTTCTGGCGCTGCTTCTGAGATACAAACGTTACAAGCTTCTCACGCAGGAACTTAGGATTATCTCCCGCCTGGATCGCGAGGATTCCCTCAATCATGATCTGCTTATACAGTAATTCTTCATCATTCCTTACTCTCAGTTTCTTGGCAATCGGTGAGAATATCATGTGGGCAAGTATACATCCGTAGAAAGTTGTGATCAACGCCGTTCCCATGGCAGGACCGATATCTCCCGCGCCGCCTTCATCCAGATTCATACCTTTCAGCATGTTAACCAGTCCGACCAGCGTTCCGATCATACCGAATGCAGGAGCTTTCGCATCAAGAGTCTCATAAATCCCGATACAATCCTCATGCCTTGACAGCATGGCTTCCACATCACTCTCCAGAAGCGTACGAACTTCCTCCGGTTCTGTCGCGTCTACAATCAGCATGATGCCCTGCTTGAAGAACATATCGTCAAGCTCGTTCGCCTTCTCCTCCAGCGCCAGAAGGCCGTTCTGCCTGGCAAGCTGGGCCATCTCGACCAGGATGTCAATCAATTCGCCGATGTTATATTTCTTTCCCTGAAACAACATCTTCGTATGCTTTGGAAGTGTCAGAAGCATATTAAACGGGTAACTTGCAATTCCTGCAGCAATCGTACCTCCAACAACGATTGCTATACTGGCAGGATCCCAGAAGTTCCCAAGTTTTGCCGGACCGATACCTACGAATACGATCAGCACCGCTCCGATAACAACACCTAAAATACTAGTTATATCCACTTATCTTCACCGCCTTATTCCTTAATTACTATACTATCTATCTCCACGGTAGCAATGTATCTTACCATTGTACTCAATTGTTTTCTCGATTATCTCTTCCGCACCCTCTTTTACAATGTAAAACTTGCCGTTTGTCATAAGGATCTTTGATTCTGGTATTATCTCCACAGATTCTATATGCGCGCAATTCAATACGATCTTCGTGTCATTTAATTTCGTCAGCATTATCATATCATAGTTCCTCATAAATTTCAAACATATCCCAGGATATGGCGAAGAAGTATTTCGCCATATCCTGGAATATGCTGTTAAAACCAAATCTATTACTTCCCGGCAGCTACTAACGCTTCATATTAACAAGCTCCTGTAACATTTCATCCGTTACGGTGATAATCTTTGAATTCGCCTGGAAACCTCTCTGTGTTGTAATCATGTTGGAGAACTCGTTCGCTATGTCTACGTTTGCCATCTCAAGAAAGCCCCCCTTGATGATTCCTACCGGCCCGCCGTTTGGCTTGATTGCCTCTACGGCTCCGGCGTTCGGTCCTACGGAGTAGTAGTAGCCGTTCTTCTTCTCAAGGCCGTTCGGGTTCTCTACGGAAACAAGGGCAAGCTGTCCGATTGGAATCGTGCGCTCGTTTCTGTCGGTTCCCATGATCATTCCGTATTCGTCAATCTTCCATCCCTGAATGTCGTAACGCTGCCCGGTTTCCGGATCAATCGGGATACGGATTGCAGATAATTGATCTACATATTCTGCCGCAACTCCCGGCACAAGGTTGTTACCCTGATTCCGTCCGGATTCGACTGACTCTAATACTTTTGCAGGGTCGTTAGGGTCTACCACCTGGCCTGTGCCAATTAGGGCTTTTCTAATATCTTCAAGGGTCTCGCCGAAAGTATCGCCCGCCTCTTTTGCCGTAATCGTCAGTGTCGCACTGGTAAGATAACGCCCAATACGGTCCAGACTGATGTTTACTTTACTCATATCCAAAAATACCGGAGGATTTGTTGTTGTTGGCTGGTTAGTAGTTTCATCTATATAGTTATAAGTTGCCATCAGCTTCTTGTTCTGCTTGTAGTAGGTAACCGCTGCATCCGGGGTCGTTCCGGTAAATTCTTTATATTGTCCATCTTCAAAAGTATATAAAGTAACACCATTCTTCAAATCTTCAGCCGGAGCTTCAGATTTCGGATACGCCTCCAGCTTTGTAACGCCTGTTATCCAGTCGTTTACCGCATCTTCAAAATCGTTCACAGACGTAACATTCGTATCCATCTTTATACCGGCGATTGTAATCGTCCATTTTGCATCCGCAGTGGCAGGCGGCTCCAGAATAGCAGAAGCATCCTTAATCGTCACCGAACTGGACGTCGCCGGCGTCTCTGGCGTTCCCGTTCCTTCAATCGGCTGATACCCATATACATAACTTCCCTGGTTATCTACCAGATAACCGTTGTTATCCACACGGAAGATTCCGACTCTTGACAGGTTCAGCCCGGAAGATTCGATATCGTCAAACGCGCCGTTCACCATATTTCCTACCAGGAAGAATCCCGTACCGTCAATCATACAGTCCAGATTATTGGAAGAAGGAGACGGAGCTCCTGTATTAAACTCGTTGGAGATGGAGGACAGCTGTGAACCATAACCTACCTGAGAAGCATTATGTCCGCCGGCAGCCCCCGCCATCTGGCTTCCGCCTGTACTGCTGATTGAATTGGTATACATTGCATCCTGGAAGTTGTAGCTATAAGACTTAAAACTCCATGTATTAACGTTCGCTATATTATTACCGATAACGTCCAGCTTGGACTGATGCGCCTTGAGCCCTGCGACTCCGGCAATCATTGATCTAACCATTTGTTATACATCCTTTCTTTACATATACTCTGCGCCGTCTCAGGGGAACCGCCGTGCCGCCCGCTGTATCTCACAACCGCTTCCTGCCCAGGCGGTTCCTTATGTATCTGCAAGTCATACAGATACGAAACCTCCATCAAATGGTCCGGCTTACATTAAGACTGCGCTGTCAATATTCGTAAATATATTTTCCCTCATCTCTGTTCCCGACATCGTTGTCACTACGACGTTATGTGGAACATTTACAATAAAAGCCCCGCTCTCGCCGATGATAACCACGTCTCTTGCGCCTTTTTCCCTGGCTTTTGAAACCGCCTGGTTCAAGTCCTTCAGGAGACCGTCTGTCATCTCGATTCCCCGTTCCCGGACTCTCTGTACCGCATGTTTGGAGAATTGAACGGACTGAGCTTTGTCGGCTTCTTTCTGCAAAACGTCTGCGAACTGCACCTTCGTACCAGTATTCGCACCTGCGCCGATAATCCCCTGTGTCTGCAGCTGTGCCGATGCATGCTGCAATTTGAGCGTCCCGGCATTGGTAATCTGGTTCATCTTACTCATCACTTGCACCGCCTTAATCTCTGTTCCCCGCATGCTCCCCTCAAACTACTCTTTATCCTTATCGCCTGTCGTATTGTCCGTATCCGTCTTATCGGTTTCGGTCTTATCCGTATCCGTCTTATCGGTTTCGTCCTCATCTTTATCCGGAATCTTTACCGGCACGTCCCCGATACCCATAACCTGTGACAATTCGTACTTCTTTCCGTCGATATATACTGCCGTCGCCCCGGTCAGGTCAACGCCTGTTACCGTGCCTTTCTTGGTTCCGGTAACCTCTCCCTTCTCGTCGGTAATCGCAACGGTAACTTCTTTCCCCAGCAATCCGGTAGAATAAGTCGTCAGCGTTACCTGGGACAGATTGTTAGACACCGTGGCAAATTTTGCTACCGCATCCGTTACCTGGGTCATCGCATTCATGGTAGCCATCTGCGTCATCTGGTTCATCATATCGCTGTTGCTCATGGGATTCATTGGATCCTGATATTGAAGCTGTGCAGCCATCAATTTCCAGAAATCGTCAATCGACAAATCTCCGCCGTTCGCCACCGCGTCTGTCTGCGTCGCTTTCGCGGCGTCATACTGATATTTGGCGGCATCGCTTTGTAATACGTCGCTCACTCCTGCCATATCTTCTTCTCCTTTCTGTCATTCACTCTTCAAAAGACCGGCGCTTCTTCTACCCTGTCAACCCTAACCGCAGCCTTTGTAAGAATTGCTCTGCATCTTCCCCGTTCTGGTTCTGATTCTTCTCTTCTTTCTGCTTCTGGTTCTGGTTGGCATGCTCATTCTCATCCCGAGTCTGGTTTAAGTAGTCCGTCTCCTGCTTATCCACGATGATCGTCGTCTCCCCGCCTAAATTCCGATCGATGATATTCCCAATCTCACGGGCATTCTGGCTCAGCGCATCCATGGCGCGCTTCTCGGAACATACAATCGAAATCGTAGCCTGGCTTCCTTCGTAAAGAACCTTCACCGCAATCTTTCCAAGATTCACAGGTTCAATATGGATTTCAAACTCCTTCACGCCTTCTGTCAGCTTCGCAAGCAAGGTGTCTGTCACCTTCTCCGGCAATTCCCCAGGCCGCTCTACATGAACCCTTGCCGCCGTCTCCGGTCTTTCCACCTCTGTCTTTACAGGCTGCTCCGTTTCCGGACGAACCGCTGACGCTGCCGCCGCCTGTTCCGCCGCAAACTGTTCCGGCTGCGCCTCGGTCTTTTCCTTCGGCTGCACGGCTGTCTCTGCCGTCTCTTTCAGATTCGATGTAAAATCTTGTGTCTGTGGCTTTGTCTCGGCAGAATCCTGAGTCTGTATTACCGGCATTGCCTCTGACGTCTTCACATCCGCTGTCTTTTGCATCTGTTCCGGCTGCTCTGCAGTTTGCCGCTGCTTCACTGTCTGTACCCGTCCAGTTTCCGGCATCTGCGCCTGCTGTGCCTGTTCTTCATTCTGTACCAGAACGGCTCCCTGTTCCGCCGTTTCCGGCATCTGTACTCCTTCTTCTGCCCCGATCTCCGGCAGCCCATCGGTTACTTCCGCCACTGCATCGGTAGGAATCTGCTCTTCTGTCTCCTGAACTGCTCCGGTAAATCCATAAGAATAGCGCTCACGTATCTGCAACGCAATCATAACCTCTGCCTGTCTCGTATCCGTCTCGCTGCTGTCGGTCTGTTCTGTCTTCCCCTGTTCCTCGGATACCTCTTGCTTCTGATTGCCTGTCGCTTCGGTCTTATCTGTCGCCGTATCCTTATTCTGATCCTTGGATACTTCCTTGCTGTCTTGTTTGCCCTGAGCATCCTCATTCTTGCTTTGAAGCATCTTGCGGAAATCATAGTCGCCGGACACGTCCGCCGTCTGTTGCGACGCCTTTACATTACCTGCCGTCTGAAATCCGATATCCATCGTCTTCATACTCAACTTCTCCATGGGTTTCTTCCTCCTTTCCTATTATATAATTCTTTGTAACTCTTGACACACAAATCGGCTATCCTGCGCCATGGTTACATCTATAGTAATCTGCCGGGATGAAAGCTCTCATCCACATATGCAGGATTACCCTACAATCCTCGCCATCGCCCGCTTCGTGGCAACAAACTCTTCGATAAACTGCTCTTCTTCCTTCTGAACTTCTTTCTCGTATTCTTTGAACTTCTTCTCTTTTAGTTTGTCAATGGAAGAGGTCTCTTTCTTCGCCTCCACTACCTCATTGCGCTTGGCTTCTTCTTTCTCCTGGAGCTTTGCCAGCTCCTCATACTTCTTCCTAATCTTAATCCCCAGCGCTTCCAGATAATTCTCATAGGTATGGATATCACAAATCTTCATCCCGTTCATCCGGTTATTCCGGAACTCCGCCGTACAACGCCGATGTTCCTCCTCCATCTTCTCGATGGTTCGTTCACACTCCCTGACTTTCGCAAGAATCCTGGCATGCTCTGCTTTCAGCCCATCAAGCGCCTGTTCCTTATAATTAAGTACCGTATCCAATGAAAAAAAGAACTTCTTCACCGCAATATCTCCTTCATCATCTCTAAGGACGTCTCCCCTGGGAAGCTTTCATTAATTTTCTGCATCAAGAAGGCATTGACCTTGTCAATCTTAGAAACAGCGCCGTCAAGCCTGGGGTTTGTTCCCGACTTGTAAGCCCCGATTGAAATCAAGTCTTCATTCTTCGCATATATGCTTAGAATATCCCGCATCTTTGCCGCCGCCTCACGGTGTTCTTCCGGCACAATATTTGTCATCAAACGGGATATGCTGGCATTCACGTCAATCGCCGGGAAATGGTTCTCATTCGCCAGCTTCCTTGTAAGTACAATATGGCCGTCCAAGATACCTCGGACGGTATCTGCAATCGGCTCATTGGTGTCGTCGCCTTCCACCAGTACCGTATAGATACCGGTAATGGAACCCTTCTCAAACTTCCCGCTGCGCTCCAGGAGCTTAGGAAACTCTGCATAAATAGAAGGGGTATATCCTCTTGCAACCGGCGGCTCTCCGGTTGCAA
>OFHO01000446.1_pt1 | contig 38448 bp, 38 predicted proteins | sample 1521531 | NCBI WGS metagenome assembly OFHO01 (sample SAMEA3504124, study PRJEB24116) | mouse gut metagenome | biome: mouse gut; feature: mouse-associated habitat; material: faeces | place: Denmark | collected 2011
TATCTTCAATATTTTCTGTTTCAAAAGTGCGATCCCCCTGTTGCGTTTTGATATGGATAAAATACTTTTCCCCAATCTTATCTGTCAGTTCTGTCGCTGTGCCACAAAAGGCAATATTCCCATTATTTAAAATTACAAGTCGGTCATATAAGTTTTCCACTTCCGCCATATCGTAACTTTTTCAAAAATTTCCATCTAAACTTAAATTTTATGCGCAATTTCTTGGATTTTATGTCCAATCTTTCACTTTTCTTGTCTGCCTTTTTCTTTATTGGTATACTAAACAAATATCATATTTCTACTTCCCCAAGAAGCATATGAAAGGAGGAATTGCCTTGAAATTTGGTTTTATGAATTACGACAGCAAATTCTCACGAACTGTGAACCGGCTGACTGAACTTGTCTTATTAAATTTTGTATTTATCCTTACCTGTATCCCTATCTTTACGATCGGGGCTGCTGTTACCGCGCTTTACTCCACCACACTGAAGATGGCTCGGAATCAAGAAGGTTATATCATCCGAGGATATTTCAAAGATTTTGCGGGAAATTTCAGGCAAGCGACTATATTCTGGGTGATTGAGCTGCTATTGTACTTACAGCTCAGAGTGTTGTATATCGCCGCTGTCGTAAACGGGGACGGAATGATGAAAGCATATACGATCATTACGTGGACGCTTGGTATCCTATACAGCATATATTTCCTGTTTGTCTTCCCATTAATCGCCACGTTCCAGAATACATTTATCAGAATTGCCCGCAATGCATTCGTCATGATAATTTCCCATCTTCCATGGGTGTTGGCTTCTTATCTGATTGTGGCGGTTCCTCTTGCAGCAAGCTTTGGAATCCATACGAAAATTCTCCAGTTTACTATGCTGTTCTGGTTTCTGGTTGGATTTTCTCTGGTTTTATACCTTAGTTCGTTCTGTCTGAACCGGATATTTTCCCGCTATATGGACAGATGACATTCAGATTGATGTAGATTTGTCTTCATTTCTGAATTTTCTCTCATAAAATAGCAAAAAAATGGTCATAATAAGCCTTGATATCCATGAAAACTTAGGAGGTAAAATTATGCCAGAATTAAGATGCACGGTACAGACATGTACACACAACAAGAATTTCTACTGTGACTTAGACGGAATCGTAGTAGGCGGTAACTCTGCAAAACGCGCTGAGGAAACATGCTGCGATAGCTTCGAGGAACGCAAAGGCGATTCTTACAGCAACGTAACCGGTGAGGCGTCTGCCACAAGCACCATCGACTGCAAAGCCACGGACTGCACGTACAACGACAACTGTAAATGCCATGCCGGCAAAATCAGCGTAGAGGGAAGCAACGCCTGCCGCTGCGGCCAGACAGAATGTGCAACCTTCACATGCGGCTGCAACAGTTAGACACACTAAAATATATGAATATCCGGAAAACAGGAGCGAAAATGAACGCTCCTGTTTTTCTTATGTTTTTCATTGACGCAAATATACCCCGATAGTATAATGATATTATCTGCAAAGAGAAGAGGGTTAGTATATGAGCAGTAAAAGAGCAAAAACAGAAAATCCGGGAACAGATAAAAATAAGGATATGGAAAAAGGAACAAATACAGACACAGAAACTGAACGGCAGGCACATTATTTCAGCCGCCCCAGCCTCGGAAAAGGCGGTCCGTCAAAACTCCGCCAGCAGTTTAGCCGCGGCATGACTTTTTTTCTGGTAATCGCCGCCAGTATCATTTTCTATTTTGCCCTGCTTAGGCTTACGAATATTTCTAAAGTATTCCAAGAGATATTCGGAGTTTTGAAACCAGTGGTCTATGGCTGTGCGCTGGCTTATCTTCTGAACCCCATCGTAAAACAGGTAGACAAGCATCTCGTACCTGTCCTGAAAATAAAACTGAGGAAACAGGGACAAGCGGAGAGAGTTTCCCGCGCCGTAGGCATCCTTGCGGCTGTCGTGCTGCTGATTGTATTAATAGTTACACTGTGCAACCTATTAATTCCTGAGCTATATTCCAGCATCCGCAACCTGGTAATTACACTGCCGCGGCAGTTAGACGACTTGGTTTCTGAATTGAGCGAGGTGAAGCTGGATGATTCGACGACCAGCACCCTTCTCAAGACCGCTGTCAAAGAAGGAACAGACATGCTTATGGACTGGCTGCGTACAGATCTCATGGCGAAAGCAAATGAACTGATGTCTAACCTGACGGTAGGTGTTCTGAACATTGTAAGCGAAATATTTAACGCAGTAATCGGATTAATTGTTTCTATATATATTTTGTTCAGCAAAGAAACATTTGTACGCCAGTCGAAAAAATGTGTTTACGCCGTCCTGTCTGCTCGTCATGCCAATATGGTTCTCCATCTGACTACGAAGAGCAATGACATTTTCGGCGGATTCATAATCGGCAAATTAATCGATTCCGCAATTATCGGGGTTTTGTGCTTTATCGGACTGACCATATTGAAGATGCCTTACGTAATGCTTGTAAGCGTAATTGTAGGCGTTACAAACGTAATCCCGTTCTTTGGACCATATATCGGAGCAGTTCCAAGCACAATCCTCATCATGCTTGCCAATCCGATACAGGGTGTATATTTTGTTATTTTTGTCCTGCTTTTACAGCAGTTTGATGGCAACATCCTGGGACCTAAGATTCTCGGCAACTCCACGGGATTATCTGCTTTCTGGGTTATCGTCGCAATCTTGTTAGGCGGAGGCCTGTTCGGATTCGTGGGGATGGTCATGGGTGTGCCTACATTTGCCGTCCTCTACTACATTGTGCAAATGCTGATGAACAGCCATCTTGAGAGAAAGAACCTTCCAACCGGCTCAGAATACTACGACACGATGAGTTATGTGGACGATGAGGGAACCTACTATCATTCCGAAGGAAAGACGCAGGCTGCCGAATAGATACCAGTAACAGAAAGGGGACTTAAAATACTATGCCAATCAGAGTTCAAAACAACCTCCCGGTAAAGGAAATCCTAGAGAGTGAAAATATATTCGTCATGGACGAACACAGGGCGACCCATCAAGACATCCGCCCAATTAAGATTGGGCTGCTGAACCTGATGCCGCTCAAGGAAGATACGGAGCTTCAAATTCTCCGTTCACTTTCAAACACACCGCTGCAAGTAGACGTATCCTTCGTCACAGTATCTACCCATGAGTCGAAGAATACGCCAACCAGCCACTTAAACCAGTTTTATCAAAGATTTAATGAAGTCAAAGAAGAAAAATTCGACGGCTTTATCATCACCGGCGCCCCTGTGGAGCAGATGCCTTTTGAAGAGGTGGACTACTGGGATGAATTAACCGAAATCATGGAATGGAGCAAGACTCATGTAACCTCCACCCTACACTTATGCTGGGGCGCACAGGCGGGAATCTATTATCACTACGGAATCGACAAAGTTCCGGTAGACCGGAAAGTTTTTGGAATCTTCCGGCACAAGGTAATGAACCGCAAGATTCCTCTTGTCCGGGGATTTGACGATATATTCCTCGCCCCCCATTCCCGCCATACGGAAGTACCGATGGACAAGCTCCAGGCTGAAAAGCGATTGACCATCCTTGCCGAATCAGAAGAAGCCGGGCTGTTCCTCGCTATGGCCAAAGGCGGCCGGCAGATCTTCGTCATGGGACATCCGGAATACGATAGGGTGACGCTTGACAGCGAATACAAACGAGACCTTCAAAAGGGCCTGCCGATTGAACTGCCTAAAAACTACTACACGGATGATGATCCAGAGAAGAAACCGCTGCTTACCTGGCGCGCCGCTGCTAACAATCTTTATACAAACTGGTTGAATTATTATGTGTACCAGGTGACGCCGTATGATTTGTATGGAACGCCGTTTTAATGAGGTATTAAGGATGGCATGTTATATTTGCTAATTGAAGAAAAGGCTTTATACCATATTTATGGATTGATATAATGTAAGTATCAAAGTAAGCGGCGTTTATAGAAAGTGGGTGAAGATATGCCAAGCGAAAAAGAATATAATGGTTATCTTTTAGATCAACTATCAGCAGTCGAAAGAATAGAGCGTCAGGTAAAAAAAGGCGATCTAAAAGCTGCGGAGGAAGAAATAGAGATTATAAAAAATGAAATAAACCGTAAACTTTACCAGAAACCACCGTTAACAAACAGCTAAACGGGAGTGTAAAGTATTTTTTCCAAAGGGATAAGCTGGCGTTAATGCCAGCTTATCATCTGTCGTCTTTGGAGGCCAAAAGAGCCTTAATCTTCCTTCACAATCTCCCTCTGAATCTTACCGGCAATCTCTTCCTTCACAGCCGCAATAAACTCATCGATACCCTTCTGCCCTTCATCTCCGGCAAACCGGCTTCTCACTGCCACCAGCTCCTGCTCTTCTTCCTTCGCGCCCACGACCAGCATATATGGAATCTTATTCATCTGAGCCTCACGGATCTTATATCCAATCTTCTCCGCCCGCTCGTCAATCTCCGCACGGATGCCGGCAGCCTCTAGTTCCTGAAATACCTTCTTGCCATAATCCAGATGCTTCTCCGAAATTGGCAGTACCTTCACCTGCACCGGCGCAAGCCATGTAGGGAACGCACCTGCAAAATGCTCAATCAGGATACCGATAAACCTTTCAATCGAGCCAAATGCAACTCTGTGGATCATAATCGGCCTGTGCTTCTCTCCGTCCGCGCCCGTGTACTCCAAATCAAATCTCTGGGGCATCTGCATATCCAACTGAATCGTCCCGCACTGCCATGTCCTGCCAATCGAATCCTCCAAATGGAAATCAATCTTAGGACCATAGAAAGCGCCGTCTCCCTCGTTGACCACATAGTCAAGTCCCAGATCGTCAAGCGCGCCGCGAAGTCCTTCCGTCGCCATCTCCCAATCCTCGTCGCTACCCATGCTGTCCTCCGGACGTGTGGACAGTTCCACATGATACTTGAACCCAAACAGGCTGTAAACCTCGTCAATCAGCCTTGCCACACCCTTAATCTCATCACGGATCTGCTCCGGCATCATGAAGATGTGGGCATCATCCTGATTAAAACAGCGAACCCGGAACAAGCCATGAAGGGCGCCTGACTTCTCATGCCTGTGTACCAGCCCGATTTCACCCGCACGGAGCGGCAAGTCCTTATAGGAACGTGGCTCAGCCTTATACACCAGCATCCCTCCCGGACAGTTCATCGGCTTAACGGCAAAATCTTCCTCGTCAATCACCGTGGTATACATGTTGTCCTTATAGTGATCCCAATGCCCGGAATTCTCCCACAGATGGCGGCTTAAAATAATCGGCGTAGAGATCTCCACATAGCCGTTCCTCTTATGAAGCTCCCGCCAGTATTCCATCAGCGTATTCTTCAGCACCATGCCCTTAGGAAGGAAGAACGGGAATCCCGGTCCCTCGTCGCACATCATGAACAAGCCCAGTTCACGCCCCAGTTTCCTATGGTCGCGCTTCTTCGCCTCCTCAAGCCTGTGCAGATACTCCTCAAGCTCCGCTTTCTTAGGGTAAGAAATGCCATAAATCCTGGTCAGCATCTTATTCTTCTCGCTGCCCCTCCAGTATGCGCCTGCAAGGCTTGTCAGCTTCACAGCCTTCACATTCTTTGTAGACATCAGATGCGGTCCCGCACAGAGATCCACGAACTCACCCTGACGGTAAAAACTAATCTCCTCACCTTCCGGCAGATCCTCCACCAGTTCTACCTTATAAGGCTCTCCATTCTCCTGAAAATATGCGATAGCCTCTTCTCTGGACTTGGTAAATCTCTCGATTGCCAGATTTTCTTTCACAATCTTCTTCATCTCCGCCTCAATCTTCTCAAGATCCTCCGTCACAAACGGAGTCTCTCTGTCAAGGTCGTAGTAGAAACCGTTGTCGATAGACGGTCCAATGGCCAGCTTCGTCTCCGGATACAGACGCTTCACAGCCTGCGCCATAATATGAGATGTAGTGTGCCAGAACGCTCCCTTCCCATCCTCGGAATCAAATGTCAGAAGCTCAAGCTCGCAGTCCTCTGAAATCTCTTTCCTCAAATCCACGATATCACCGTTCACCTTCGCACTGGTCGCCGCCCTTGCAAGCCCTTCACTGATATCTTTCGCGATGTCAAGCACCGACCTGCTGCCTTCATACTCCTTGACGGAACCGTCTTTCAATGTAATCTTCATAATGCACCTCTCTATCTTTGTTTTATATACTCACTATCGTTACGCAGCCTCTCAGCCCTTTGTTACTCCTTGCGGTCTTCCATATCCCTATGGTTCTCTGTATCCTGATGGTCTTCCAATCCCTGTACAAACATCTGGTGACACTCCAGGCATGCCTGTTTCAAAGACAGGAACTTCCCCTCTCGATCAAGGAAACAATGCTTCGTCGTTCCCCGGCAGCAAGTCCTCTGATGCTTCTGGTCAATCACCTCATACCCCACAGTCAGCCGGATACCGTTGTATTCCTTGATAAAAGTCTCCACCGTCACCGTCTCACCAAACCGCACCATCTGGAGATAATCCGCCTCCACAGACAGCACCGGGCTTAAAATCCCCCGGGCCTCCATCTGGTCATATCCCATTCCCATCTTCTCCATATAATCCGTCCTGGCTTCTTCAAACCAACGGATATAGTTGGAATGATGCACGATTCCCATCTGGTCAGTCTCATAATACTGAACCTTATGCTGATAAGGTTCCCAATCATCCTTCATATCCTCTTTCATCCTCCTTCCGGCTGTCTTACAGCCCGGGCAAAACGCCCAATCCTATTTCCTCTGCACGGGTCTGCGCATTAAAAAATCCCTTACAGCACATCTCACTGTAAGGGACGATATTCTCGCGGTTCCACCCTAAAATTGCTCCGGCAAACATGCCAGAACCACTTCATTCGTGATGATAACGGAATCACCGGACTGTTTTGCAGCCGCTCAGAGGTAGTTTTCAGAAGGTTCCGGAATAAGAAGCTTACAGCCTGCGGCTCCTCTCTCTGTCATTCCTTTCCCAGCCTACTCGTCTCGTCAACGTGTTCAACAATTTTCATACCAAATATTATAACACGGGATTTTTCTTTGTCAATCCTATTTTCCACAGCATTTCTTATATTTCTTCCCGGAACCGCAGGGACACGGGTCGTTCCGCCCAATCTTCTTCTCCTTGCGGATTGTTCCCGATAACTTCTGCTCCTTATAGAGCTTTTTGCGTTCCTCTTCTGAATAAATGGAATCCCACTGGGGAAGGTTATAGAGCCAGTCCGCCTTGGCCGCGACCATGTTCTTATACAGCTTCTCCTTGTCAAACCCAAGGCTTACCTCCGTATCCTCTTCCATCGTCTCAATGGGGTTCTCCACCTTCAGGCTCTCGTTAATGCCGTCCAGGAACCCGACCATAGTCATGACATCCTGTCCATACTTTTCTGCCAGCTCCTTCACGGTCCCCTTCACTTCCTCATCCGGGTTCGTAAGAAGCTGCTCATAGATTCCCTTCTCAATCTCAAAATATTTGTCCCAGAATTTTTGAAGATTCTGTGCGCCTGCTTTCTGGTCGTAAGCGACGTCTCTCCACTGTTCTAATAATGTACCGCTCATAATATATACTGCTCCTTTGTATTGCTTTTTTTTCCTGCCACTTATATAATATACTAAAGTCTTATTAAGATGTAAAGGATGATTCTCATGAAAAATAAAAAATCTGGTAAAATCAAACGAATCTTAGCGGCGTTAGGCGCATTCCTGCTCTTCGCCATGTATGCGCTCACCTTAGTCTTCGCACTCATTGACCACTCCGCCACGAAAGGGCTTTTGAAGGCTTCCATCGCCTGTACCATCATACTTCCGGTACTGCTCTATGCATTCACGCTGGTCTACCGTCTCACCGGGAACAGCGAAGAACACCCGGATTGCCATGACGAAGACTAGTCTCCGTTATGATTCCCTGCGTTACACAAAAGGGGCTGCCTGAAAACCTCATTTCCCGACGCCCCCTTTTGCCCCATATATGATTCTATACTTTGTTGGACGAAGTCCACCCGCCCCGTAAGGGGCATGTATTACGGTGTGCCCTTGGGTATACCTTAATGGACGAAGTCCACCCGCCCGCAGGGCATGTATTACGGTGTGCCCTATGGGTATAAAATGCAATTAATAAGTGAAATATCTGTGAAAAATATACTGATTTCATAGACATTATGCGCACTATCCATTAAAATGATATACGGGTAATCGTGTTAGATGATTGTGTAAGACAGGAGGTTTTCAACCTATATGAGTACACATAAGAAAAAAAAGAGCTGGCTAATCGCAATGTTGGTTCTGCTTCTTTTTGCCCTGTGCATATTTGTTTCCCTTTGGCTCAGACAGCAAAAGGAAATTATGGAATCCAAGGCAATGGCCGCAAAGCTGGAACCATGGGAGTTAAAGGCAGCATTTTCCGGCAAGGATACCAGCGAGGCTTCTCTGTCCCATATCCAGTGCCAAAAAGATGGCTATGTGGACGACGGTTATGTAGATATCGTAAACCAGCAATTATCCGTCATCCCCGCACATCTTCAAGATGCATTTGTGCAGGATGGATGGTCTGTCTATGTAACGAATATCAACATCGGGCAGACATACTATCCCGGACAGTTCGATATGGTCATGGCAACGACCAACTATGAGGAACACCGGATACTAATCGAAGACCGGATGGATGCCGTATACGAGTCCCCAATCCATGAAATGGGCCACTGGTTTGATCTCTATCTCGGATTCGTGTCAAATACCGAATTCTTCCAGGAAATATACAATGCGGAAAGCGCCTCTTTCATTCGGGCATACGGTACAGACTGTGTAAGGGACGAGATGGAGTTTTTTGCGGAAGGATTCTGGTATTATATCGTCAATCCCTCCACACTCAAATCCGTAAGTCCTCAATTATACTATTTTCTCCATTCCATGTATCTCTATTTCCGTATACAGAGAACTTGGTATGAGTATAACAGTATATTTGCATAAGTTACAGTCCCACAAAAAACAGTTTATATATTTGCATTCATTATAGTGTCTTCAAAAAGAGTTCCATAATAATCGGATTCACATAGCACTCCAGCAGGATTCCTACTGCGACAAAAAGAACCATGCTGACCGTCTTTGACAGGTTCCACTTCGCCTCCGGGTAGGTGAGCAGATACCACAACAGCACGATATAACCTGCCGCATAGAATACAAAATGGGGCGTCAGCGCAATCAGGCACAGAATTACGCCCTTGACCCCCATTTTCAGCACTGCAGACGTCATGACCATCCCTGCGCAAAAGCCTGTCCATGCCAGGAATCCCCCCGCAATGCCCTTTCGGATTCTGGTACATCCCAATGCGGCAACCAGCGCAAGAGGCACCGCCCTCACCCGGATGACATACCACATGTATTCCATCACGTCAATCTCTGCCTGGCTGTACTGGGTCAGAAAAAATTCACTGAAAATGCCCATACTTGCAATGTAATCCTTGGACATCATATTTGCATAAATAATTCCAATCAAAAAACCCAGCATACAAAACACGATTAGAAACTTCTTGTTTTCCTGTATCCTCACAAATGTCCCTCCCTCTGTCAAGATACTTCATTATATGCCGGGTATCCGATTATATTCTTTTATCTTTTATCTTTTCCTCTACCGCAGATACTTTGACTCATAGGCCAGAAGCGCCGCGATTGTCTTAGAATCTTCAATCTTTCCTGTGAAGATCATCTCTTTTAATTCTTCCACCGTATATGCTTTCACGTCCACATATTCGCCCTCATCCAGATGTTGATGGGAGGGAATCAGGTCTTTTGCCACATAGATTTCAATCTTTTCATTGCAGAAGGCAACCGTTGTCCGAAGCGTCAGAAGCCATTCCAGATTCTCGGAACGGTAGCCCGTCTCTTCTTCCAGCTCCCTTTTGGAACATTCAAGCCCCGGTTCACCGGGCGCATCCAGCTTCCCTGCCGGGATTTCCAAAGTCTCCCGGTCAAGTGCGTTCCGAAACTGCCGAACCATGAGAATCCGTCCGTCCTCCATCACAGGCACGACTGCCGCCGCGCCGTCATGCCCTATAAAATCCCAATCTGCCGTACTGCCGTCCGAAAACTTCATATGATCCTTGTATACACTTAGGATTGCCCCTTTATAAATCAATTCTCTTCCTATCCGCTTAATTTCATCACTCATGTCTTAATATCCTCTTTACAAAACCATTTTCTTCTCAAATAAAAATAAGGAAAGCCCTAAACTCTTTCAATTCAAGACTTCCCTTAGTTTTCATATCAACCTTTTCTGCAAAACTCTACTTCGCATAGCTTGTGACTCTTGATTCACGAATCACATTGACCTTGATCTGACCAGGATATTCTAACTCATATTCAATCTGTTTCGCAATATCCCGCGCCATCAATACCATGTCTGCATCAGATACCTGCTCTGGAACTACCATAACTCGAATCTCTCTACCTGCTTGAATCGCAAAAGACTTATCAACCCCCTTGAACTGGTTGGTGATATCCTCTAATTGTTTTAACCTGTTTGTGTATGTCTCCAATGTCTCTCTTCTTGCGCCCGGTCTTGCGGCTGAAATCGTATCGGCCGCCTGCACGACACAGGCAATCAGACTTTCCGGTTCTACGTCGCCATGATGTGCTTCCACGGCGTTGATAACCGTCGCGGATTCTTTGTACTTCCTACAAAGATCCACTCCAATCTGAATATGTGACCCTTCCACATCATGATCGATAGATTTGCCGACATCGTGTAAAAGTCCGGCACGCTTGGCAATCCGGGAATCCAACCCAATCTCGCCAGCCAAAAGTCCAGCCAGCTGCGAAACCTCGATTGAATGCTTCAACGCATTCTGTCCGTAACTGGTGCGGAACTTCATACGGCCAAGCAACCGAATTAGTTCCGGATGGATTCCGTGAACCCCTACTTCCAAGGCCGCCGCCTCTCCTTCTTCTCGAATCATGGCATCTACTTCTTTCTGCGCTTTTTCAACCATCTCCTCAATTCTTGCCGGATGAATCCGTCCGTCAACAATCAGCTTCTCCAGCGCAATCCTTGCGACTTCCCTCCGGATCGGATCAAAACCGGACAATACCACCGCTTCCGGCGTATCGTCTATGATCAGCTCAACGCCCGTCATCGTCTCCAATGTACGGATATTGCGCCCCTCACGTCCAATGATCCTTCCCTTCATCTCGTCACTTGGAAGCTGTACGACCGAAATCGTAGTCTCCGCAACATGATCTGCTGCGCATCTCTGGATAGCAGTCACCACATATTCTTTTGCCTTCTTGTCTGCCTCTTCCTTCGCCTGCGCCTCTAACTCCTTAATCATCTTAGCGGTGTCATGCTTTACATCGTCTTCAACAGTTTTTAACAAATACTCTTTTGCCTGTTCGGAGGTAAGTCCTGAGATTCTTTCTAGTTCCTGTACTCTCTGGCTTCCCAGCTCTTCCACTTTCGCTTCGCGCTGTCTTAGCTGTTCTTCTTTTGCCGCAAATCCTGCCTCACGCTTTTCAATGGCATCCGCTTTCTTATCTAAAGCCTCTTCCTTGGAAAGAACGCGCTTCTCATAGCGTTGTAACTCATTCCTGCGTTCCTTAGTCTCTTTTTCAAGTTCATTCTTGTTTCTGATAGACTCTTCTTTAATCTCCAAGAGAGACTCCTTCTTTTTTGCCTCAGCCGTCTTAACCGCATCATCAATAATCTCCCTGGCTTTCGTCTCCGCATTCCCAATCTTAGAATCTGCATTCTTCTTCAGATTGGAAACTGTCAGGAAATGACTGATGGCTGCCGCTGCCACGATCAGCACAACTCCTACAGCAATTAATATTCCATTCGGCACAGGAGCACCTCCTTATTCAGTTTTCATTGTACAACTACAACACTTAAATTTTATACTGTTTTAACGAATATGTCAAGCATTCCACCGTAACATTTGAACTTCTTCACATGTTCACATGAACATATATTCAACTATATATGCACACTGCCGATAACGCAGTCTCAATAGGGTTCCGCCACCTCCATCACCCTGCGGATCTCGTCATACCGGAACCCCTTGCGCATCAGATAACCTGCCATCTTCTGCTTTTGAGCATAATCCGCGGTATCAGGTTCAAACTTCTTTTTCCTAAGAAGGGCCTCGATTGCCGCCCTAGAGTCTTCCCCGTCATAGTATTCCTCCAACGCCTGCGTAGCTGTTTCCCGGTCAATCCCCTTCCGGCACAAGGCGGCATAGAGTTCTGTACGGCTCTTCCGGTTCTTTCGCCCCTCGATAAAACTACGGGCATACTCCCCGTCATTCAGATAGCCGAAAGATTTCACATAGGCAACCGCTTCTTCGGTAATTCTGTCAGGATATCCTCCCTGCAAAAGTTTTTCGCGAAGCTGCGCTTCTGTCCTTCCCATATCATTCAGAAGATGTAACGCCCTTGCTTTCGCCCTTTTCAGTATTACCTTCTGAAGAATCTCCTCATAGACCTCTTTGTCCAATTCCCCTTCCGGCTCAATCTCGTATCGGGATAATTCTCCCTTATACAATACGAATGCCGGATACCCGTCTACGTATACCTGAAACCTCGTCTTCGTTAAAGGATCTATCTTCGTAACTGTCATAATTTCCCTATACTTCCTCAGCCAAATTATCGGCATCCTCCTCGGATTCGTCCGGAAGCCCGCTTAGAACCGCATCCGGCTCCACTGACGCTTCTTCCTCCGACGCTTCTTCTGCTTTCTCCGGCTCCTTCGTCTTCGCCGATGCCTTCCTGCCGCCCTTCTTGCCTCCATCCTTAGGCATCGGCTTCACATTCTTGTCCTCCAACTGGGCATCCTCCCCAATATTATAATGGCTGCGGATTTTCTTCTCCAACTCTTCCATCACATCCGGATGCTCCTTTAGATAAGTCTTAGCATTCTCGCGTCCCTGCCCAATCTTGTCCCCATTATAAGCAAACCATGCGCCGCTCTTGCTGACCAGCTTCAACTCCACGGCAAGATCCAGAATATCTCCCTCCCGGGAAATCCCCTTCCCGAACATGATGTCAAATTCTGCCTCCTTGAACGGCGGAGCAATCTTATTCTTCACCACCTTCACCCGAGTCCGGTTTCCTACCATATCCCCGCTCTGCTTGAGCGTCTCGATCCTTCTGACATCCATACGGATTGACGCATAGAACTTGAGGGCGCGTCCTCCCGTGGTAGTCTCCGGATTGCCGAACATCACGCCTACCTTCTCACGGAGCTGGTTGATAAAGATGACCACACAGTTCGACTTACTGATTACAGGAGTCAGCTTACGAAGCGCCTGAGACATCAGCCTTGCCTGCAATCCTACATGGCTATCCCCCATATCTCCTTCAATCTCCTGCTTGGGCACCAGAGCCGCAACGGAATCCACGACGATGATGTCCATCGCGCCGGAGCGTACCATTGTCTCCGTAATCTCAAGGGCCTGATCCCCGCTGTCCGGCTGTGAAATATACAATTCGTCAATGTCAACGCCGATGTTCTTGGCATAGACCGGGTCCAGCGCATGCTCTGCATCAATGAACCCGGCAATCCCTCCCCGTTTCTGCACCTCTGCAATCATATGTAATGCGACCGTAGTCTTACCGCTGGATTCCGGTCCGTATACTTCCACGATCCTTCCTCGCGGAACGCCGCCAAGCCCTAACGCCAGGTCAAGGCTCAGCGATCCTGTAGGAATCGTCTCCACAGCCACCTGCGCCTTGGGGTCTCCAAGCTTCATGACCGTACCTTTTCCAAAATCTTTCTCAAGCTTTGCTATCGCAGCGTCTAACGCCTTCTTCTTATCTTCATTCGCCATCTTACAATCTCCTTTTCGCATAACGAACGAATGTTCGTTTTTCTGATTAATATAGTAGTATACTTGTTACAAAATGTCAACACCAAATTCGGGAAAAAACACGAAAAAATTTGGACTTATCCGGACGTACCTCTTAGAAACGGTTCAGAAAAAAGAACTTAACTGATTGTACTTAAAATACCATACTTCCACTCTCTTTGTCAACCACAGGCTTTCAAATCTCTGCACTTATAACTTCACATTAAAGCTAACCTGACAATCCAGCACAGCGCCCAGTTCAGGTCTCTTTCCCGGATATCCTCTCCTGCCACTACCTGATAAGAAGCAATTTCCTCCCCCTCAAGAATATACCGGATGCTTCCCACTACATCCCCCTTGCCCACAGGCGCCGTCAGGGAATCCTTGACTTCCGTCTTTATCTCGACCCCTTCATCTGCCCGCAGCAGTAAGGGAATCTCCTCCTTTCCCTCCACACAGACCGGCATATGTAGTTCCGTCTCATAAGGCGACTCCTCCTCCACGCCGTTTTTTACCTCCACGTCCGGCAAAACCACATCCTCCCAGACATCCCGGTACTGATAATTGGCAATCCCGTATTCCATCAGTTTGCGGGTATCCGTCCATTTATAACTCTTATTGTTGGGCCATCCGCAAGCCAAGAGCGCCACGATGAACGTCCTTCCATCCCGCTCTAACGCCCCTACATAACAGTATCCCGCATCCGACGTAAACCCGGTCTTTCCGGTCAGCGCCCCGTCCATCATATCCAGAAATGCATTGTGGTTGACACAGGAAAAACTTCGTCCCCCATCCACGTCGCTGAACTGGTAATTCTTCGTCCGTGTAATCTCCAGGAATTCCTCCCGGCAGGGCGACTGCTTGATGCAATACCTCATAATTGTCGCCAGATCCCTTGCCGTCGTGGCGTGAATGCCTCCCTCGTCGCTGTCGTCCAGCCCGTTTGGCGTCACGAAATGGGTATCCTGACATCCAAGCTCCCCAGCCTTCTGGTTCATCAGCTTTGCAAATTCCTCCACCGTTCCCGAAATTCCCTCCGCAATCACCACTGCGCTGTCATTGTGGGACTCCAGCATCAGGGAATAAAGAAGATCCCTCAGATAGAACTGCTCCTGTTCTTTTACGCCCAGCTTCACTTTTGGCCTGCCCGCCGCATAAGCCGACGCCGTGACCACCTGTCCTTCCTCCTGATTTTCCAGAGCCAGGATACAGGTCATGATCTTCGTCGTACTCGCCATCGGACGTTTCTCCTGCTCCTCTTTCCCAAATAAAACACGCCCGCTGTCAGCATCCATCAACACAGCCGACCGGGCGTATAACTGCTCCGGCGCCTCCTCGTTTTCCTCTGCCAAGGCCGTTATGTTTACGAACCTGGAGAGCATCAAACAAAACACGAGACTCCACACGATCATTTTCTTTTTCATCCGCCACACCACATATCGCTACATTACTGCAATATATGTGAATTTCTTCCCGCCTATTCCATATAAATCCTCTCAGCCGCGTTAAATATCCAGTTTCAGCTGCACCTCTTCCTCCGCTTCCTCCTTGAAGCTCTCCATCTGCTCTGCATTCAGGCTAGGCAGGTCGTCCACGGACTGGACGCTGAAACGCCTCAGGAATTCCTCCGTAGTCCCGAACAAAATCGGTTTCCCCGGCGCGTCCAGCCTCCCGCACTCGCACACCAGATTATACTCTACCAGCTTATTGACCGCATGATCCGATTTTACCCCGCGGATCTTCTCCACCTCAAGCTTCGTCACCGGCTGCTTGTATGCGATAATCGACAAGGTTTCAAGGAGGACGTCCGTCAGCACATACTTCTTAGGCTGCTTCGCCACACGGATCAGATACTCGTATGTCTCCTTCTTCGTACACATCTGGAATGCGTCCTCAAGCTCAATCACCCGGATTCCCCGGTCTTCCGCCTCATACTTGTCCATCATCCTATGTATAATCTTGCGGGTGGTATCCTTGTCATGCCCGATTGCCGCCGCAATCTTCTCCAACTCTACGGATTCTCCCATCGTAAACAGGACCGCCTCTATAACTCCCTCTAATCTGCTAATTTCCACTTCGTCCATAATCCCTTTCCACCTCTTAACGGGCTACCCGTCATAGCCCTAAGCAAACGCTTTCGACTGAATCATGATCTCGTCAAACGGATGCTCCTGTTCGATTGCGATGACCCCCTCTTTCATCAGCTGCAGGATTGCAAGAAAAGTCACGACAATCTGTATCTTAGACCCCTGTTTTTCCAAAAGTTCCCGGAAACCAAACCTTCTATGCCCCTTGGCATACTCCGTCACATAGCTGAGCTTATCCGGAAGCGTCACCTCTTCTTTCTCAATCTTTCCGAACTTGCTTCTTACGGGGTCGATCTTATCCGCCCGCCTTTTCATCACGTCCCGGAATATCTTATGAAGCTTAGATAACGTAAGTTCCCCCAGCAGTTCATCCAGGTTCACAGGCTCCTCATACTCCCGTACCTCGTCCGGAATCGTCGGCCTTTTGTACATAACCTGTTCCCCTTCCACCTGCCTGTCCCTCAGCTCATAAGACATATACTTATACATCTTGTATTCCAACAACTGTGCAACCAATTCCTGACGAGGGTCTTCCTCTTCCCCTTCTTCGTTCACCTCTTTGGGCAGCAGCATCCGGCACTTGATGTCTAAAAGCGTCGCCGCCATCACCAGGAACTCGCTCATGATGTTCAGATCTTCCTTTTCCATGGCCTTGATGTAGTCCATATACTGGTTCGTGATTTCCACAATCGGAATATCGTAGATATCTATCTTATTCTTATCGATTAAATGCAGCAATAAATCCAAAGGTCCCTCAAAGACCTGCAGTTTTACCGGAATCCCCATAGAACTCTCCTATCTTTTCAGTCACAACCGTATTATTATACAGGATATTTCCTGATTCCACAAGTTCCGGATGAAAATTTCTACGCTCCCTCCAACTCTATCACAACTATCTCCGCCGGATTCAACAGGCGGACAGCCACAGAATGTACGCCAAGCCCCTTGCTCACCACCGCTACGGCGTCCCCCACCTGATAACATCCCCCGGAAAATTCCGGAAACAACGTAAAACCGGGCGCCACTCCCCCGCCGATTCCTGGGATGCGCGCTACCCCGCCGTGGTAGTGCCCGGACAGGATCAGATCCGCCCCCCAGTCACGGTAAGCCCGAATATGCGCCGGATGGTGCGCCATCAGAATCTCATAATCATCTTTCGATGTGCCGATCTTCGCCTCGATATCAGCCTTATGAAGCCGATTCCTTGCCCGCCTTTCATATCCGCGAAGCGGTATCTCAAGCCCCGTAATCCGGACCTTGCCCTCCCCCCACTTAACGGTGACGGATTCATTTTCAAGGAAACGGACCCCGGCCTTTTCAAGACGTCTCTTATAATCCCCAAACGACCGCTTATACTTCTTAGGACGCTCCTTCATCTTCTGCTCATGGTTGCCGTTGGCATGATACACAGGGCAGACGGACGGAAGACGGGACAAAAGCTTCACCGTATGCCCGTAGGAGGATTCATCCTTCCTAAGCAGCATATCGCCGCCAATCAAAATCAGATCCGGCTTTTCCTTCGCAATCGCACGAAAAAGCGGTTCATTCTCTCTCCCATAACAATAATTATGGAGGTCGCTTAAAAAGATAATCTTCTTCCTCTTTATCCCGGCCAGTTTCCGAGACGCAACAGTGTAGCGCGCCACATGGAAAAAACGCAGTTCCCGCGCCACTTCCCCAGCAATTAGCAGCATAAACGCCAATAATATTTTTGTCAATTTTTTAACCATTCTTCTCTCCTCTTCATCTTGGATAAATTATATAATTATTCCTGTCAATTTGCAAATAAATATGTTAAAATGATGATACAAATCATTATTTACAAGGGAGGTTTTTTTATGACTGTACCAGAAAGGATCTCGGCCCTTCGTTCTCTCATGGAGGAAAAAGGGTACGACGCATATCTGATTCCTACGGATGACAATCACCAGAGCGAGTATGTAGGAGAGCATTTTAAGGCAAGGGCATTTATTACAGGATTTACCGGCTCTGCCGGAACTGCTGTCATCACGAAGAAAGAAGCTGGCCTGTGGACAGACGGCAGGTATTTTATCCAGGCGGCCAATCAGCTTGAGGGAAGCGGCGTCACACTGTTTAAGATGGGACAGCCCGACGTTCCGAAACTGGAAGACTATATCGCAGACGTGATTCCTGAGGGAGGGACGCTTGGATTTGACGGACGGGTAGTCGCCATGGGAGAAGGACAGGCGTTAAAGACGGCGCTAAAGCCTAAGAATGCCAAGATTGACTATTCGGAAGACTTAGTGGACAAGATTTGGGAAGACCGTCCGCCGTTGTCCGAGAAACCTGCATTTGCACTGGGAATCGAATATACCGGCGAAAGCACGGCCGATAAACTCACGCGCATCCGGGAAGCCATGAAGAAGGAAGGGGCGAACGTCCACATCCTTGCCGCACTGGACGATATCTGCTGGACCACCAATTTAAGAGGCGACGATATCGAGTATTTCCCGCTTCTTCTGTCCTACGCCATCATTACCATGGAAGATATGAAGCTGTATGTGGATGAAAAGAAGCTGACCGCCGAGATGAAGGAGAACCTTGCTAAGGACGATATTTCTATTCACCCCTACAATGCCGTTTATGAGGATGTCAAGAACCTAAAAGACGGGGACAGCGTGCTGGTAGACCCTTCCAGGCTGAATTATGCCCTCTATAACAACATCCCGGAAGGGGCGAAGGTTATTGAGAAGATGAACCCGGAAATCCTGATGAAGGCAATGAAGAATGAAACGGAGCTTAAAAACATCATCAATGCCCACATCAAGGACGGCGTTGCGGTTACAAAGTTCATGTACTGGCTGAAGAAGAACATCGGGAAGACAGAGATTACCGAAATCAGCGCCGCCGAGAAGCTTAACTCCTTCCGTAAGGAACAGGAGGGGTATCTGTGGGAGAGCTTTGAACCCATCTGCGGTTCCGGCGAACACGGCGCTATCGTCCACTACGCTGCGACTCCCGAGACGAATGTTCCGGTCACGACGAATGGATTATTCCTGACAGACACGGGCGGCGGATACATGGAAGGTTCCACGGACATCACAAGGACATTTGCATTTGGGGAAGTAACAGACCAGATGAAGGAGGATTTCACTACAGTACTGCTCTGTAACCTGCATCTTGCCCGCGCCGTATTCCCTCACGGGATTTCAGGCTTTAACCTGGACGCTATGGCAAGGACTCCTGCATGGGAACGGGGATTGGACTATAACCACGGCACAGGCCACGGCGTCGGCTATCTGATGAATATCCACGAGGCTCCCGCCGGTTTCCGCTGGGCAGTCCGGGATAAGGAGAAAGCTCCCCTTGAACCGGGCATGGTCATCACCAATGAACCGGGACTCTACATCGAAGGCTCTCACGGAATCCGTACTGAGAACGAGCTGGTCGTAAGGGAAGGGCAGAAGACCGAATACGGACAGTTCCTTTATTTTGAACCGATTACTTACGTTCCGATTGATTTGGATGCTGTTAATCCTGATATGATGAGACAGGAGGACAAGGAGCAGCTGAATGCTTATCACGCAAAAGTATACGAACTCATTTCCCCGCATCTGAACGAGGATGAGAAGGCCTGGCTTAAAGAGTATACGAGAGCTATCTAATTGAGTTTGAAATCGAAGATGAATAAAGTATCTTGTATATTTCATCATGCACCCTCAAAAAGGGTGCATGATTTTTTTTGCAATCCTATTGACATTCTGAAATATCTGTGCTTTAATACTTACATGGTTAATTACTCAACTAATTAACCATGTAAGTAACCAACTAAGAACAAGGAGGATTTCTATGAAACTTAACCTTGATCAAGAAAAGCCTATATTCATCCAGATTGCTGAAGGTATCGAGGACGGGATCTTAACGGGCGCATTTCCGGAGGAAAGCCAGATACCTTCCATCACAGAATTTTCCGTTAATTATAAGATTAATCCCGCCACTGCGCTGAAAGGAATCAATCTGCTGGTGGATGAAGCAATCATATTCAAGAAGAGGGGGGTCGGCATGTTCGTAGCACAAGGAGCCGTAAGCAAACTGAAAAAGAAGAGACAGGACCAGTTCTATGACAATTACATCAACAAGCTGGTAGACGAGGCAAAGAGGCTGGGAATTACCAGCGATGAGATTATCGCAATGATAGAAAGGGGATTTGTACAATGAGCAGAATCGAAGTAACAGACGTATCCAAATCATTCAAAGACACACAGGCGCTCTCACACGTGAATCTTCATTTTGAGGAGAATACCATCTATGGGCTTCTTGGGAGGAACGGCGCCGGCAAATCCACGCTGCTTAACATCATCAACAACCGGCTGTTTGCCACCGGCGGCACAGTCAACCTTGACGGCGAGCGGCTCACCGAGAATACCGCCGCGCTCTCCCGCTGTTTTCTTGCCAATGAGAGCAACCTCTATCCAGAGGGAATGAAGGTCATGCAGGCGCTCAAGTGGAGCCGGGAATTCTACCCCGATTTTGATATGGATTATGCCCAAGGGCTTTGTAAGCAGTTTGGGCTTCCCGTAAAGAAGAAAATTAAAGATTTGTCAACCGGATACCAGTCTATTTTCCGGAATACTGTCGCCTTGTCCGTGAACGTCCCCTTTGTGTTCCTTGACGAACCTGTCCTGGGGCTTGACGCCTGCCACAGGGAGCTTTTCTACCGTATCCTCATCGAGAAATACGCCGAGCATCCCTTTACCGCCGTAATCGCGACCCATTTGATTGAAGAGACGGCGAATCTCATCGAGCACGTGGTCATAATCAAGAATGGTGAAATCATCCGGAATGAACCGCTGGAAGACCTTCTTGACAGCGGGTACTGCATCAGCGGGCCTAAGAGCCAGATCGACGCCTATATCGAGGGAAAGAAAGTCATCGGGACGGATACCCTTGGCGGGTTAAAGACCGCTTATGTGATAGGAAGCCCGGAACATAAGCTCCCGGCAGGGACGGAAACTTCCAGAATGGAACTCCAGAAACTATTCATCCGACTGACGGAAACTTCCTAGGTGAATTTGAAAGAAAGAGGTATAGAATATGAAAAAAATGATAAAATATCAATTAAAGGATCTGCTCCTTAGTTACTCTGTCTATGCGGCGGCCATGGTTCTGCTTCTGGCCGTTCTCGTGTCTGTTTCTGCTATGTATGACGATATCAATATGAGCATAAACGGAAATGGCTTCTCAAGCGTGATTTTCTGCTTTGTTTCCGGAATCGCCATATACAAAGAACACTGCCAGCTTGCAATACAGAACAGTATTTCCAGAAAGGATTTTTTCAGGAGCAGCATATACTCTCTTACAGCCCTAAGCTTCCTGTGCGCGCTGCTGGACCTGCTCCTTCGGGGAGCCGGCCGGGTCACGGAATCTGTCTCTACCGTGACCACCAATTTTGACCTGGGCAATTTTATACTCCTGTTCTATCCTAAGTTCCTCGAAAAAAGCAGTGACGCCACAGTGATGGCCGCCGGTTTTTTCCTGTCATTTTTCGTCTGCATGGTCTTTGCCATGCTGGGACTTTTGATTGCGGGGATCTATTGCAGGATCCCCAAAAAGTACCGGACTCTCTACTGCGTTTTGGTTCCGGTAATATTCTTCGGAGTGACTCCTGCATTCACGGTCATGGTTGTCTTTTCTCCGGAGGCGACGCTTCATATCGTGGAATTTCTGCTTAACATCTTTGCTTCTCTGGATATTATGGGTACTGCAAGCGGCAATCCGTTCCGCGCAATGTTTACGTTTGGGGCTGTCTCACTAATCCTGGGATATATTTGCTACCGGATTCTTAGGAAAACCGAGATGGTTTAGCCCTGTCCCCGTACCTTCGTCCCCTGGCCGTCTCTCTTCCCCATCTTGAGCCGGCTAAGGGACACTTCCCTCTCTCCGACGAGAACCCTGGCCTCCGCCCCTTCCTCAAGAAGATAAGCCTCCTCCACCTCGTCATTCTTGCGAAGCTTGATTCCCCTTACGCCAATGGCGGTCTTCTTCTTCTCCGCAACTTCCACTGCCGCAAATTTCAGGAAATACCCCTCCTTTGTCCTAAGCACCACACTTAACTCCTCGCTGATGACGCCCACGGCAATTACCATATCCTCATTCTGGAGCTTCGTCGCCGCGATTGTCCGCTTTGCTACCTGAAACTCATTCCCATCTACCTTTTTGACCATCCCCTGCTTCGTGGCAAAAAATAGCCTTGCGTAACGCATCTGCTCTGAATCACAGAGATACACGATCTCTTCCTGCGTACTGTCATAATTGCTCACATTATCAATGGGAATTCCTTTATCCCGGAATTTTCCGTAAGGCAGGTCCATGACCTTGACCTGATGCATCTTCCCTGTATTCGTGAACACGCAGATCTTCCCTGTATTCATACAGGAAATAATATACTTATTCTCTGCGTCCGCCGCCTCCTTATTCCTTCCATAAGTATTCCCGTCTACCGTCTTGGCATAACCGAACCTGTCCATCAGGAAGACCACTTCCTGCTCTTCCACCTTCTTCTCTTCAAAGACCGCTTCCTCGGCATTTTCCACCACGGTACGGCGTTTACGGGCAAATTCTGACCTAAGCCTGTCCAGATCTTCCATAATGACCTCCGCCATGGAATCATAATTGTTCAGAATCTCTTCGTATCGGGCAATTTTTGCGAGCGTCTCGTCATGCTCCTTCATCAACGCCTCAATCTCAAGCCCAATCAGCTTATAAAGCCGCATTTCCAGAATCGCCGTCGCCTGCCGCTCCGTGAACCGAAGCATCGACGCCATTTTCTTGGAAATCTTCGTCTTGAACTTGATGTTATCCGTCACGCCGTTTACCAGACAAGCCTTTGCATCCTTCACGGACTGGCTGCCCCGCAGAATCTCGATGATCAGGTCGATAACATCGCAGGCCTTTATCAGTCCTTCCTGAATCTCCTTCTTATCCCGCTCCTTGTTCAGCAAATTCTGGTACTTTCTGGTGGCCATCTCGAACTGAAAATCCACATGATGCTCGATAATCTTCTTTAACCCCATGGTCTCCGGCCTGCCGCCTGCCACTGCAAGCATATTGACCCCGAAAGTGTCCTCAAGGCGGGTCTTCTTATAAAGCATATTCGTAAGATTCGTGACATCCGCCCCTTTTCTCAGCTCAATGACAATGCGGATGCCTTCTTTGGAAGATTGGTTCGAGATGTCCAGAATATCGCTGGTCTTCTTCGATTCCACCAGAGCGCAGACATCGTTCAAGAACTTCCCGATTCCCGCCCCAATCATCGTGTAAGGAATCTCCGTGATAACCAGGCGGCTCTTGCCGCCCTTCATCTCTTCAACCTCCACCTTGCCACGGATCTTAATCTTTCCGGTCCCATTTTCGTAAATGTCTAACAGGTCGTCCTTATTTACCACAATCCCGCCTGTTGGAAAATCCGGTCCCTTGATATACCGCATCAACTGCTTCGTGCTGATATCGTCATTCTTCATATAAGCCTTCACCGCGTCAATGACTTCCCCCAGGTTATGGGTCGGGATACTGGTCGCCATGCCCACCGCGATCCCTTCCGCGCCGTTGACCAGCAGGTTCGGAAGGCGTACCGGAAGGACCTCCGGCTCCTTCTCCGTCTCGTCGAAGTTCGGCACAAAGTCCACGATATCCTTGTCCAAATCCGCCAGATAAGCGTCCTGTGTCACCTTGGCAAGGCGAGCTTCCGTGTAACGCATGGCAGCCGCGCCGTCTCCCTCAATAGAGCCGAAATTCCCGTGGCCGTCAACCAGAATCATTCCCTTTTTGAATTCCTGGGCCATGACAACGAGAGCCTCGTAGATGGAGCTGTCGCCGTGGGGATGATATTTACCCATGGTATCTCCCACGATACGAGCGCACTTCCGGTAAGGGCGGTCATAGCGTATCCCTAACTCGTACATGTCATAGAGCGTGCGCCGCTGCACAGGCTTTAACCCGTCCCGCACATCCGGCAGGGCGCGGGCAACAATAACGCTCATGGCGTAATCTATATATGATTTCTTCATCACATCCGAATATTCGGTTCTGATAATCTGTGAATCCTGCATTTTATACTCCTTCTTGTTCTGGATGTATTATATATCCAGCTCAGCATCCGTCGCATTCTCATAGATAAACGTCCGCCTCGGCGGCACTTCCGTCCCCATCAGCATCTCTGTCACCCCGGACGCCATCCTGGCGTCCTCAATCTCCACCAGCTTTAAAATCCGTGTCTCAGGGTTCAGCGTCGTCTCCCACAGCTGCTCGGCATCCATCTCCCCCAAACCCTTGTACCGCTGCAAAGTAAAGGGTCCGTCATGGGTCTTGCGATATCTCTCCAGCGCCTTATCGTCATAGAGATATTCTTCCTCCCCCTTCTTAGGCATCGCCTTATAGAGGGGCGGCATGGCGATATAGACATGGCCCTCGAAAATCAGCTCCGGCATGAACCGATAGAACAGCGTCAAAAGAAGTGTGGAGATATGGGCTCCGTCCACGTCCGCATCCGCCATGATGATAATCTTGTCATACCTAAGCTTACTGATGTCGAAGTCGTTCCCGTATCCTTCCGAAAATCCGCATCCAAAGGCATTGATCATGGTCTTGATCTCCGCATTGGCAAGCACCTTGTCGATACTGGCCTTCTCCACATTCAGAATCTTCCCCCGGATCGGAAGGATTGCCTGATACATCCTGTCCCGCGCCGTTTTCGCCGAGCCCCCGGCAGAATCTCCCTCCACGATAAAAATCTCACATTTCTTGGCGTCCCGGCTCTCACAGTTGGCAAGTTTGCCGTTGCTGTCAAAGGAATACTTCTGCTTCGTCAAGAGGTTCGTCTTCGCCCGCTCCTCCGTCTTGCGGATCTTCGCCGCCTTCTCCGCACAGCCGATAACCTTCTTGAGGTTCTCAAGATTCCGGTCAAAATAGCGGATGATCTCATCATTCGTCACCTTGCTGCACGCCTTGGACGCATCCGGGTTATCAAGCTTCGTCTTAGTCTGCCCCTCAAACCTTGGATCCGGATGCTTGATTGAGACAATCGCCGTCATCCCGTTACGGACATCGGCTCCTGTAAAGTTCGTATCCTTCTCTTTCAGGATAGAAAGCTCCCTTGCATACTGGTTGATGACCGTGGTAAACGTGGTCTTGAACCCGGTCAGATGGGTCCCGCCCTCTGCATTGTAGATATTGTTGCAGAAACCAAGTACATTCTCATGGAATTCATTCACATACTGGAATGCCGCCTCCACCTCAATGCCTTCCGCTTCTCCCTTGAAATACACAGGGTCGTGGACGGTTTCCTTCTTGGAATTCAAGTCCTTGATGAACCCTAAGATCCCGTCCGGTTCATGGTAAACGATATGTTCCGCCTCGCTCCCTCGTTTGTCGTCAAAGATAATCGTAAGCGTGGGGTTCAAATATGCCGTCTCATGCATCCGGCTCTTGACCTCATCTGCCCGGAACTTCGTTTTCTCAAATATGGTATCATCCGGGAGGAAATTCACCTTCGTCCCGGTCTTTCTCGTCTTCCCAATCTTAGGCAGCAGCCCGTCCTCAAGCTCGATGACCGGCTTCCCCCTCTCATAGCGGTCATGGTGGACATAACCCTCGCGGCTGATTTCTACATCCATATAGACGGACAAGGCATTTACCACAGAAGAGCCCACGCCATGAAGCCCGCCGCTGGTCTTATAGGCTGTGTCGTCGAATTTACCCCCCGCGTGAAGCGTGGTATAGACTACCCGCGCTGCCGATACGCCTGTGGCATGCATACCCACAGGCACGCCTCTTCCGTTGTCCACAACCGTAGCTGAACCGTCTTTTTCTAATGTCACGCGTATCTCCGTACAGAAACCCGCCAGATGTTCATCCACCGCATTATCCACAATCTCATAAATCAGATGATTCAACCCCTTCGTTGAAACGCTTCCGATGTACATTCCCGGTCTTTTCCGTACCGCTTCCAGCCCTTCCAGTATGGCAATACTATCTGCATCATATGTATTCTTGTTCGCCATATTATTCAGATCCTTTCTTTGTAAATATTTCCACACCTCCCACATCTTAGCACAAAATATGGCATTGTTCAAATACATTTTATTTTATGAGCACCGTATCTAGTACGTCGGCAAGATACGTCACCGCATTGCGCATCTCATCCACCGTATTCGTCTGTGCCCCAGCCTCAATCAGGAGGGATTTCGGTTTGAAATGCATGTTATAGCGGTAGCCTTTCAGGTAAATGTGTCTGGTGAAGCCCGGATATTTTGCCATTGCGGCAAGCTGCATCTGCAGGGAAAAGGCAAGGTTATCCTGGATATACGGGTTGGCAAGGTATCCGATATTGCCGTTTGCCTTCGTCCGGCTCATCCCGTTAAAAAACATAATCTGGGCGGTCTGTTTCCCGTCAATCTCCGTTACCAGATGGGTCTGCTCCCCCACTCCGTCACGGTGAAGATCGATGACTACCTCGATGCTGGGGTTCTCGTCAAGAATCTTCTGGATTTCCGGCTCCGCCAAGTCATACGCCATGCTCCGGTCCAGTTTCCCGTCCACCATGTCGTAAACGCCTTTATGATGAATCGTCTCAATTCCATACTTATCGTTGAGAAGATCCGTCAGCAGGTTCCCCATCCCCACAATGGTGGTGCTCTCATCCCCCGGCACAGAGTCCGCGAAGGCCTCCTGAGAGTGGGTATGGTAGACCAGTACTTTCGGGCCTTTCTTTGACTGGTCAATCTTCATATTCTTTTCCAGAAGCACCTGTGCGTTCAAAAGCTCCGGGTCTGCCATAGTGCTGGAATCCACAGTGTAAAAATTCCCCAGAAGATACTCGTAGTTCATCAGTTTTTCCATAGAAGTGTCAATCTGCGGCGCGGATGCCTGAACTACCGGCGGGTCAGCCCCGTCCTTTTGTACCAGTTTCCCATTCTCGTCCACCATATTCTCGTCATTTGCCTGATTCGCAAGAATCATCTGGTAAGTCTCCCGATCCTCGATATCTGTATAGGCAGAAGATTTCCCTTCTATGTAAACGCCAAGAGGAATCAGCTCCATCGCCGTTTCCGCAATCCAGTCTATAAGTGAACCGTCGTTTCCGTTTTCCACATAAACGAATCCCGTCAGGAATGTCCGCTTGGCGTGTTCCATCAACACCCTGTTCAGTTTCGTCTGGTCTGCCTGAGCTCCCTTTTCAGACCTTTGGGGCGGTGAAATATTCATGCAGGTATAGACTGCAAGGATTCCCAATATGACAACGATTAGTATTTGGCTGACCCTCTTTCTTTGTTCCACATCATCACTCCATCTGCATCTTGCTTTCACCTGTACATAGGCCATCCGGGGGAAAACCTCCCTCTAAGCAAACGTCTGCCTTTTGCCTCCTAAAACTCTTTGGGAAGGAATTCCCTCTTTACCGCCTGCACAGGATATCAATTCCTTAACACTATATGACACCCATTTCCTGATTATGTGCATGTCCTCTTGAAAAAAGCATGTTCAGCGCCTCTGAGATGGTGTAGCTGATGCGCTTTACCGTCTCGTCAATGTCTTTCGGCGTCACGAACAGTCCGTTTAGGTGAGGGGAAATCAGCTCCTTCACCAGTTCATATTTTTCCGCCGCATTGTATCCCTGCATCACGACACCGACTCCCCGCAGCGTCTCCGAGCTCTCCAACGCCAGGATCAGGTTCTCCATGGTGTCGTTGACTATGGTAGCCGCATCTACCACCGTTGGGACGCCGATTGCCACCACCGGGATACCCACCGTATCTTTGGTGATGGCATTCCTGTGGTTTCCCACGCCGGAACCGGGATTAATGCCTGTATCCGTAATCTGGATGGTCCGGTTCAGCCGTTTCGAGCTTCTTGCAGCCAGTGCGTCCACGGCAATCATCATATCCGGCTTCGTCTCCCGGACAATCCCTTTGATAATCTCTACCGTCTCCATGCCGGTCTGCGCCATGACCCCGGGGACGATGGCGCTTACCAGATGTACGTTCTCCTCTCCCATGGCGTATTTGCCGTATTCCTTCACAATATGACGGGTAATGTTCAGGTTATCCACCACATAAGGGCCCAGCGCATCCGGAGTCACCTTGCGGTTTCCAAGTCCCACCACAAGAACCGAAAAATCCTCCTTGTCCTTCTTAATAAAGCGGGCAAGGAACTTGGCAAGCTCCCCCGAAATCTCGTCGTGGTAATCTTCGTCGGGAACCGCCATATTTGGCGCTTCCATGGTGATATAGGTTCCCACCGGCTTGCGCATGACCTTTGCGCCGTTCTCCGTCTCAATCTTAACCGTCGTCACCTTGATCTCACGCTCTTCATCGTAGTCCTCCTTCAGGGAGACGCCCTGAACCTCCACATTGTCCGATTCAAACCGCTCCTTGTCCTCAAGGGCAAGGTCCGTCCTGATACTATACTTTTCAATCATCCCTTACATCCTCACTTTATTCATAGTCTGTTACTGATTTATTGCTAGTTTTTACAATATTTTGAGAAATATGTATTGACAGAAACCATTCCTTGCCCTAAAATAAACTCGTATGTTTCGTTAGAACGTCCGTGTCCGGCTCTAACGAAGTCAGTCATCGATACGAATGAATCGAAATATAAGATATTGGAGGTGGACAAATTGGCTAATATCAAATCTGCAAAGAAGAGAATCTTAGTGAACGAAACAAAAGCTGCTAGAAATAAGGCAATCAAGTCTAAGGTAAAAACTTGCGTGAAGAAGGTCGAGGCTGCTGTTGCGAACAAAGACGCACAGGCTGCCGCAGAGGCTCTCAAAGTTGCGACTGTTGAGATTAACAAGGCAGGAAGCAAGGGCGTTTACCACAAGAATACCTGTTCAAGAAAGATTTCCCGTCTGGCAAAAGCCGTGAACGGAATCGCTTAAAGGCAGTTGCTTGAGAACGATAGATGTGAAGAAGAAAAACAGCCATACCGTCAGTGGCTGTTTTTTTGATGCATCGCCGATACTGCGAATCATTCATTATCCGCTCTAAATCGCCAAAACAGACACTAATTCTTGATAACGGTCTGTCTGATTGCGGATATCCTCTTCTGTGACCCCGTAATATAGATATACGTCCCGGCAAATTGCTTTCAGTCTCTTCATCTCTTCCTTGCTGCCGCTGTAAGAACAGGAAATCAATCCCCATCTTCTCTCCACTGCAAATTCAATCATCCCTCTTTTGGTACAGATTCTATAAAGATGAAAATCTATTGGGAACTGCCCGTCCGAAACCGCCTGGGCCGCCTCGCTGCGAAGCCTGGCCTGACGGAGCGCTTCCTCGATGGAAGCTCGGTCCCTGCCTTTGAGAGCCGGAATCTTTGCCAAACCTCCCAGCAATTCCGGCTGGTAATGTAAAATCAGGGATTCTTTCACACATTTATATTGTTCCTGATAAGAAACACTCTGTTTTGACAGCTCAGACGCATGGTATTTATTTTGCAGATAAAGTACCAGCTCGTCAAAGCTATGGGGTTCTGCTTTGATAGCTGACGCTGCCTTTGCCCTTTTCCTAAGGGCATGTCTTTGCCGTATTTTTTCTTTCAGGCTTTTCTTCTTCGCCTTTCCTGCAATAAAAACACTGGTGGGCCCGTCTGCCCCGCCGATGATGGATACGGCGGCGGCCTTCTTTTTTCTGGTTTTTCTAATCATATACGCTGCCTCCCGGAAAATAAGCCATTCCAAAGTTACACATCACTCTGGAATGGCTTACCCTTATCCCTTTAAAATTTCTCCTTATGAACCTTATCCATCGGCAGCTCGTCCAGAGAATATGCGGCCGGATGATCCTTAGGCATTCCCAATGACAGGATCGCCTCCACGCCATACTTGTCCGGAATACCAAGCAAATCCCGAATGAACACTTCCGTCGTCCTTCCGTCCGAAGCCTCCCGAAGCCTTCCCTGTACCCAGCAGCTTCCCACGCCAAGGCAGTCAGCCATCAGATGCATATTCGCCATGGCAGCCGAACAGTCCTCAGTCCAAACGTCGGTCTTCTCCGTGTCGCCTACGACAACAATCGCGCAGTCCGCATGCTCAAGCATTGCCGCGCCGGCCGCCCTGCTCTTCGTAAGCTTCGCCAGCACATCCTTATCATGGACCACGATGAACTCCCACGGCTTTAAATTCTTTCCGGATGCAGACAAAAGCCCTGCCTTTAAGATCTGATCCACCTTCTCTTCCGGAACAGCTTCCCCGGTGTAAGTCCTTACGCTCCTGCGGCTTCTCATTACTTCCAATAAATCCATCTTTTCAACACCTCTTCATAATTATTCTATATTTTTCCTTTAGTATACACCAATCCTGTCGGCAAATTCAACTCTTTCTTGCCATCAAACTTTATAGGTCTTAATGCATTTTTAAGCAGAATTTTAATTTCCACATCCTTAATCGGGCTTCTTTCCATAGCAAGCAGATAATCTTCTTTATCAACCTTATTCCAATCTATCACTAGCTTTAATTCTTTTCTTAATATCAAGTCAAGCCATATACGTGTACTTCTCCCATTACCTTCTCTAAATGGATGGGCAATATTCATCTCTACATATTTTTCTACAATCTCATCGAAAGTTGATTGAGGCATATTGTCAATATTCCTCAAAGCAGCTTCCAAATACATAACAGGCGCAAATCTGAAATTGCCTTTTGCAAGATTTACAGTCCTCACTTTTCCGGCAAAATCATATAACTCATTAAATAAAAATTAATGAACTCTTGCAAGTTCCGCTGAATCATTAATCCCCAGTTTATTTTTCAGAGCCATATTATTCCTCCATAAATCTATGATAGGCATTTATCTTTAATACCCTCTCTCCTTCAGCCCGTTGACGATCCCCACATAAAACTCTCTCACATCGAAGTCCCGGATATTCTCCCGGTTCAGATCGATCATATCCCCATGGGAAATCCCCCGTCTCCCGCTGGTCGTTAGAAATGTATAATCTTCCCCCCAGGGAAAGGAACTCTCCGCAACCAGCCCATCGTTCGGGCCGTCAAAAAATTTCACCAGCTGATGGGAAAAATTGAGCGGAAACCTTCCTCCTGACGCCACATTCAGTTTGGAACCCACACTCTGATAATAAACCCCCGGCATATCCGGTACATTCTGGTTGAACCTCTGACATGCCGAAGCCGTAAGATCCGTGACTGCAGCAAGGAAATCCGGGTTCTCATCCCCTAATTTCCTAAGGGCGGCATTATAAGTATCCGCCACCTTATCCTTCGCTGCCTGAGGAATCTTCCCCAGAAGATAATCCGCAAAAATACATCCCCGGTGAGGCGTGTTAATCGTGGTCAGGGACGCGACATATTCTGCCATCCCAAGAACACTGACCGCATACCTCGAATCCAGCCCGCCCTTGGAATGTGCGATGATATTCACCTTCTGACAGCCCGTCTCGGCAATTACCTCCCTGATACGCCTGGCAAGCTCCCCGCCGCTGTCCGCAACCGAAGCCGCCGACTGATGGTTCCCATAGTAGACCGAAGCGCTATGCGCCTCTAGTTCTTTGGGAATCCTCCCCCAATAATTAAAATATTTAAAATCACGGAAGAACACCCCATGCACCATGAGGATCGGATATCTGGTCTCACACAGTCTCTCATCCTTACGCTCCTGCGCCTGCATGATCTTCCCGCTCTCAAATTCCCATTCTGCCGCCGCCATACGGATAATCTTCAGCAGCACTGCAAGATTTACAATCGGTATCCATGCGCACAGAATCCCTATTGTCCTCCATTTTACCCCAATCTGTGAGGAAGTCAGATACACACGGATGATGCCGCTAAAGAACACTGCCGCCTCCACGGCTATCACACAGGCAAGATCCGCGAACCATAACAGCTTGTCCTGCGGAAAACATACCGGCAGCATTATGGCTAAACCCACCGCCGACACACTCACAGATAACAGAAAACAGACCAGAAGCTCACAGCCATCCGCACAGATCCTAAGCCTTCTTCCCGAAATCTTCCGATGGGAAAATGCCGGGATAATATTGAGCAAAATAAACCCAAATACCAAAAGGAGCATGAAAAAAATGTTATCATGATATAAAAACGGGATATTTGCCGTAAGACATATCCACAACGCACAACAAATCCGTCGTATGTACTTCATCATTCCACCATCCTAATCCGCGGATAATATTGGAATACCGCCTTAGCCAGAATCTTCTCTTTCTCTACATATTGATGTTCCCAAAATCTGGAATCATGGGAATGATTCCGGTTGTCCCCCATCACAAAATAGGAATCCTTTGGAACCTCATAAGGCCCAAAACTGCCTTGCGGCGCCTCTTTCAGGTAAATCTCATCAAGGGGCGTATCTGAACCGTCTATGTAGACCCGTCCATCCACAATACGAACCGTCTCTCCGGGAAGTCCGATGACCCTTTTTATGAAGACCTGGGATTCATCATCCGGGAAACGGAAGATAATAATATCCTCCCGGTCAGGCTCCTGCAAAAGATATGCCAGACGGAAGCCAATTATCCGATCCCCCGGAAGGATGGTATCTTCCATGGAACCAGACGGAATCGTGGCATTGACGATCAAGACCTTGCTGCAAAACAAAGCAAGCAGGACCGGTATCACGATCATGTCAAAACATTCTCTGGCTATTTTCTTCCATTTATTTTTCTTAGTATCCAAACACTCCGTCGATTGATTCATCATTCTCCACCCAGTCGCTCACGAGAATCATCCGGTATGTCTCCTTCGTATCACGGATAAACACCTTCTTGATTCCTGCGTTAATGATCAGCCGTTTGCACATAGAACAGCTATTGGCATTCTTGATATACTCTCCCGTATCCACCTCGATTCCGATCAGATACATGGAGCTTCCAATCATCTTATCCCTCGATGCGCTGATGATTGCATTCGCCTCGGCGTGGACACTCCGGCAGAGTTCGTAACGCTCTCCCCGCGGCACCCCCATCTTCTTGCGAACACACTCGCCAAGATCCGTACAGTTCTTCCGCCCTCTGGGAGCGCCGACATATCCTGTGGAAATTACTTCGTCGTTTTTTACGATCACTGCTCCATAGTGCCTCCTTAGACAGGTACATCTCTGGGACACCATCTCTGCAAGATCCAGATAATAGTTCGTCTTATCTCTGCGTTCCATTTGTTCCTCCCGCTTCTTATGGTTTCTTACTCTATATTATCGCCCATCTTGAGAAAAATATCAACCCGGAAACTTCATTCTATCTCCACAATTCTGGAATATCCGCGCAGCGGATACTCTCCGTCATGCGCCCCCATCTAATCCTCTGCCTTTAAGAAATATCCCATATTGATACGGACTTCTTTCCGTTCTCTGTCACGATTGGAATAACAACATGTGTCAAACCCGATCAACTCAAATCCTTCCTTCTCGTAGAATCGGATCGCCGCCGTATTGCAGGACTGGGTCTCCAGGATCATCGCCCTTCTGCGCTCCCGAACCGCTTGTTCTTTTGCCACAGCCATAAGCCGATGCCCGATCCCCTGCCTTCTGAGATTCTCATGTACCCATAATTCCGTCACCATCAGCCGGTTGCTCCACTCCTCCGGACAAGTCTCGATACAGGCAAGCATCTGTTTTTTCCCATCCTGCTCTTTAACGATCCCCCACGCACATGCCTTCTCCCAATGAGGCTGATACAGTTTATCCGGGAAATCGTACTCCTCCGGATAATGAGATACCGGTACGTCAAAACGCTGTTTTGGCATACTGACATGGAAGCCGCTCCCATCCCTCTCTATCCGAATATCATAATATTCCTCTGCTGTGTATTTCATGGGTATCACGGTCCCTGCCCATTCTTCTTTTGGCAACGCTATAATATCCAAATCTCCTTCCATCTGCCTTCCTCCTTATCATCCGCATCATTTTGTTTCTAAGAAAAGTTCCTTCCCGATTATGATTCCTTTTGAATCCACACCATCAGATCTTCCAACGTGATCCCATCAAAATATGCGTTCGTAAGCCTGTAAAATTCCATCCACATCGGCAGTGTCTTGCATTCTTTTGCCCTCTCGCAAGCATTCGTCTCACACCTAAGGCAAGCCACCGGTGCAAGATTCCCTTCCGTAAGGCGCAGGATATCCCCGACACGGATACTGCCAGGCTCTGCCGCCAGACGGTATCCGCCGCCCTTCCCCTGAAGCCCTTCAATCAACTTGTTCTTCGTCAGGACAGGGAGTATCCGCTCCAGATATTTTAGGGAGATATCCTGTCTTTTTGCCACCTCTTTCATAGGAATATAACCTTTTCCATAATTCTCTGCCAAATCGACCATCACCCTAAGTGCATATCTGCCTTTTGTTGAAATCATCATAAATTCCTCCTACTCTGCAAACAGCGGCGTAGACAGATATCGGTCTCCCGTATCAGGCAGGAGTACAACGATTGTTTTACCTTCATTTTTCGGTTGCTTCGCTAACTTGACCGCAGCAAAAACTGCGGCGCCAGATGAGATTCCTACGAGAATGCCTTCCTTCCTGCCTACGAGCCTTCCCGCCGCAAATGCATCTTCATCAGAAACTGGCAGGATTTCATCGTAAATCGCCGTATTCAGGACTTCTGGAACAAATCCCGCGCCAATCCCCTGAATCTTATGGGGGCCTGCCGCACCTGCAGAGAGCACGGCAGAAGCCGCAGGCTCAACGGCAACGATCCGGACGGCAGGATTCTTTGATTTCAGGTACTCGCCTACACCGGTTATCGTCCCGCCGGTTCCTACTCCCGCCACAAAGATATCCACCTTCCCATCCGTGTCCTCGTATATTTCAGGACCGGTCCACTCCCTGTGCGCCTTCGGATTGGCAGGATTGACGAACTGCCCTGGAAGGAAGCTTCCCGGTATCTCGCCAGCCATTTCCTCCGCTTTGGCAATTGCACCCTTCATACCTTCGGCTCCTTTGGTCAGTACCAGCTCGGCGCCATAGGCTTTCATAAGCTGGCGTCGTTCCACGGACATTGTCTCGGGCATTACGATAATGACCCGGTATCCTCTTGCTGCGGCTACAGCGGCAAGGCCGATACCTGTATTGCCGGAAGTCGGCTCGATAATGACGGAGCCAGGCCTAAGCCTTCCCGTTCTCTCGGCTTCCTCAATCATCATTTTTGCGACACGATCCTTTACAGAGCCCGCCGGATTCAAGTATTCGAGCTTCGCAAGAATTCTTGCTTTCAGACCGTAAGCCTCCTCGATATGTATCAGTTCCAGAAGTGGTGTCCTGCCAATCAACTGATCGACAGACGTATAAATATTAGACATGACGATTCCTCCTATTTTATCGCATCAAAGCCATTCTGCAAATCGGCTATGATATCATCAATATGCTCTGTACCAATGGAAAGCCGGATGGTATTGGGCTTAATTCCCTGATCTTCAAGTTCTTCTTTTGTAAGCTGGCTGTGGGTCGTGGTCGCCGGATGGATAACCAGGCTTTTCACATCGGCAACATTGGCAAGCAAAGAAAAGATTTTCAAATTGTCAATAAACTTATGTGCCTCTTCTACGCCTCCCTTAATCTCAAACGTGAAGATGGAGCCGCCTCCATCCGGGAAGTATCTCTGATACAGCTCATGGTTCGGATGATTCGGTAAGGACGGATGGTTGACCTTCTCGACTTGGGGATGATCCGCAAGAAATTCCACCACCTTCTTTGTATTCGCCCCATGGCGTTCCAGACGCAGCGACAATGTCTCGATTCCCTGCAAGAGCAGAAATGCCGCAAAAGGAGAAATCGCCGCTCCTGTGTCACGAAGCAGGATTGCACGGATATACGTTACAAATGCTGCCGGCCCCGCCGCTTTCACAAAGGATATGCCGTGATAGCTGGGATTTGGTTCTGCAATCGCCGGATATCTTCCGGAAACCGTCCAGTCGAATCTTCCGGAATCTACAATGATTCCGCCAAGAGTCGTACCGTGGCCTCCGAGAAACTTCGTAGCTGAATGAACGACGATGTCTGCCCCGTGCTCAATGGGACGGATCAGATATGGCGTACCAAAGGTATTATCTACCACCAACGGAAGGCCATGCTTATGAGCGAGTTCCGCCAATGCGTCAATGTCTGGAATATCACTGTTCGGATTGCCGAGGGTCTCGATATAAATCGCCCTAGTGTTATCCTGAATGGCTGCTTCTACCTCCGAAAGGTCATGAATGTCTACAAAGCTGGCAGTAATACCGAATGCTGGGAGCGTATGCGCCAGCAGGTTGTAGCTGCCCCCATATATGGTCTTCTGTGCGACAAAATGACCACCGTTCTGTCCCAAGGCTTCCAGCGTATATGTAATTGCCGCCGCTCCGGAGGCAAGGGCCAAGGCAGCCGCGCCGCTCTCCAACGCTGCCACCCGCTGCTCCAATACGTCCTGCGTGGAGTTCGTCAGTCTGCCGTAGATATTGCCGGCATCGGCAAGGCCAAAACGAGCCGCTGCATGGGCAGAGTCCCTGAATACATAAGAAGTAGTCGCATAGATGGGAACTGCACGGGCGTCAGTTGCCGGGTCAGGATTCTCCTGGCCTACATGTAGTTGTAATGTTTCAAATCTGTAATCAGCCATAATCGGTTCTCCTTTCATCTTTCCAATACCTACCTTTTTAGTTGGTATTATTATATTCCATATTGTACCATATGTCAATAGATGATTAATGCAGCGTTCTTTGCAGACACCGCCTCGCCGCTCATACCCAAGGGCACACCGTAATGCATGCCCCTTGGCGGGGCGGGTGGACTTCGTCCATTAAGGTATGATTTCATGCATAAAAAACGTCCTTGACAGAATCATATAATCTGTCAAGGACAAATAAAACACTATCCACGATGCCTCCTGATTCCACAGTATGACCTATGGACTTCGCAGAGTACCTACATACGAAAGCTTACGCAGCAGTCAGCTTTTTCCGCATATTCGCAGCATACACCTCACGAACGGCATCTGCAATGATATCAAACGCCTTTTTACAGTCATTCTCAGTAACAATCAGCGGTGGTATCATACGGATCACACTGGAGCCGATGGCTGTAATCAGCAGCTTTCTGTCAAAACAGGCATGCTTGATCTCTGCACTGCTAATTCCATCCTCAAATTCCACGCCCACCAGCAATCCCTGGCCCCGCACCTCCTTGACATGGGGAAGAGTTCCAAGCATCTTCATGAAATACGCTCCCATCTTCTTCGCATTACCTGCCAGATCTTGATCCAACAGCTCTGTAACTGCTGCAAGCGACGCCGCACAGCAGACCGGATGTCCACCAAATGTCGAACCATGGGAGCCCGCTGTAAATGCCTTGGCCACTTCTGCCGTTGCACAGATCGCTCCGATGGGCATACCGCCTCCCATAGCCTTCGCCATAGAGACAATATCCGGCTTTACCCCGTAATTCATATAACTCATGACAGCGCCCGTCCTGCACCAGCCGGTCTGGACCTCGTCAAGCAGCAGCAGGATATGGTTCTCATCACAGAACTTACGGAGCCCCTTCATAAATTCCGGCGTTGCAGGATTAACTCCGCCCTCTCCCTGAACCGGTTCAATCATAATCGCAACCGTATTCTCCGTACAGGCAGCTTTGAATGCATCAAGATTGTTATATTCCGCATAGGTAAAGCCAGGCGTCATATCTCCAAACCCTGTCTGGCAGGCATTGTCTGGCTGCCCGGTCGCACTCATCGCCCCAAAAGTCCTTCCATGAAATGAGTTTGCCGCTGTAACGATATTATACTTACCGGAACCGTATTTTTCAACGCCGTACTTTCTCGCCATCTTGATCATTGCTTCATTTGCTTCTGTTCCGCTGTTCTGGAAAAAAATCTTGTCCATGCCTGTTGCAGTACAGATCTTCTCTGCAAGAAGCGCCTGCGGAACTGTATAGGGATAATTGAAGGTCTGCATGATCTGTCCTACCTGCTCGCGAACTGCCTCCACGACTGACGGATTACAGTTGCCTACTGAATTCACTGCGATTCCTGCGTAAAAATCGAGATATGCCTCGCCCTTTTCATCTCGGACGTACATATCCTTTGCGGTTTCGGCCACAAAATCGAATCTTTCATAGGTTTCAATCATGTATTTGTCAACCTTTTCTTTGATGTCCTGTGCGGTTAATCCTGTCTCTTTTAGTAACATAATATCCTCTCTCCCGTCTTGCTCTTTTTCAATTTTTAACTTACTTCAGTACAATTTAATATGAAAAAACGCCTACTCACCATCCAGGTAAATAAGCGTCTTTGCTAAAAAATATTTCAGTTGTTTAGAGCTCTCTTAAACTACTTTACTAGAATCCTATCACTTCTCTCAGCAAATATCAACCGCATATATTCATAAAAAAACGTTTTTAATTTTATAATATTTCTCTTTTTTGCACAACGACTTCAAAAATCTCGAGATGCCCGAATGGGTATAGATAACAATCCGGCACAGAACGAGAACTTTTCATATTTCATCTGCGGAAAAAATTTCGTCAATTCGTCTACTACAAAAT
>OFHO01000455.1_pt1 | contig 37852 bp, 31 predicted proteins | sample 1521531 | NCBI WGS metagenome assembly OFHO01 (sample SAMEA3504124, study PRJEB24116) | mouse gut metagenome | biome: mouse gut; feature: mouse-associated habitat; material: faeces | place: Denmark | collected 2011
TTATCGGCGGTAACTTTACGGAACTTGACCATGACCAGTTCAAGGCGATTCTGGTGGGCATCCTTTCGGGAGCGTTGACCAGTACGCCGGCATTCTCCGCATCCAAGGCGGCAGTGGGCGCAGATTTGGAGGCGCTGGTGTCCGTCGGGTACGGGATTGCATATCTGTTTGGGGTCATTGGAGTCGTATTGTTCGTACAGATTGTCCCCAAGGTCATGAAGGCGGATATGAACGAGGAAGTTGCGAAGATTGCCGCCCAAGAAGGCGGGAGCGCAAAGAGGAAGAGCCTGATTCTGACAGAGGTAGACGAGTTCGGGTTCATGGCGTTTTCATTGGCAGCGGTGGTGGGGATTCTGGTGGGAAGTATTAGTTACCGGAACTTTTCCCTGACTACTACGGGCGGATGCCTGCTGACAGCGTTGGTGTTCGGGCATTATGGGCATATCGGAAAGATTTCCATTGTGCCTAAGAGTTCTACTCTGAAAATGCTGCGGGAACTGGGACTGATGCTGTTCCTGATTGGAGCGGGAGTATCCGGCGGCGCCAAATTCGTACAGTATTTCGAGCCGATTTATTTCCTGTATGGGGCGATTATGACGATTCTGCCGATGATTATTGGATTTATCATTGCAAAGAATATATTGAAATTGCCGCTCCTTAATAATCTTGGTTCGCTGACCGGAGGTATGACCAGTACGCCGGCTCTTGGGACGCTGATTAATATGGCGGGGACGGAGGATATTGCGGCCGCATATGCGGCGACTTATCCCATTGCGTTGATTGCAGTGGTGCTGGCTTCCCAGTTGATTATCTTGTTCTGCTAGAAGTGAGGTCTGAAAACGTCTGAAAAACCGCCTTGTATTATCATGATATGATACTTGCAAGGCGGTTTTTGGTTGAAACATTGATTTACATGTCTTTTTATCTGAACAGACCGAACAGACCTTTTTTCTTGGATTTTGTAGATTTCTTGAATGTATAATCATCATCGTCATGTCTGCTTCGGTGCTTATCTATTGCGATATATAACTGGCAGACGGCTTCTTTGGTGCTGCACCAGCTGAAAGGAACGTCAATATCCTGAAACCTGAGGCGGAGCCGTTTATACTCCTGGTCGCTGATTGCTTCCGGTTTGCTGATGTCGCGGTTTCCGAACATTTCTTCAAATGTATCCCTGATCTTGATGAACTTCGCCGGATTGTCGGTGATTAATTTCATGACTTGTTCTGTAAATTCTTTTTTTTCCATCATTCAATACCTCTCTTGAATATACCATTTGTGTATGTCTGCTGTGGGACGCCTGAATGGGTATACTGTAATGTATGCCCCGGCAGGGCGGCAGGTTTCGCCGGATAAGGGTGAAACTTGATACGGCTTGTATTTTGTAGTGTAATATAGAATGTAGGTTATTGCAATAGGGAAAATATAATAATTTTACGATTTAAAAAATATTTTTGTGTTTGCCGGTGGCAGAAGGGCGTAAATAATAAAGTCTTCTTCTTGTTGACTATATAGAAATATGGTAAAATGAGAAAAAGTGGATGATAAAATGTATATGGAATATAGAGGAGATGGGTGATATGCAGAAGTTTTGCTTGAATAATATCAAATCCTTCAAACAATCAAAAGAAATTGAAATGAAGCCGATTACAGTATTTGTTGGAAAGAATAGTTGTGGAAAGAGCAATCTTTTGCGTTTCCCAGTCATGCTTGCCCAAACATTTCGGGAAGACACACTTACACCGTTGTTGCTTTTTGGCAATTTGATTGATTATGGCAATTATGATGATGTTTCATATAGACATGGAACGATGCCGTTGGGATTTAAAATTTCATTCGGGCCAGAACTTGCAAGAAGAATTAGAAATAGATATTATTTAAGAAGGCATGAATATGTTGAAGAATTATTTAATAATCGGGAGTTTGTTAAAAATATAGAATTGGAAGTTTCGATTGATAAACCAGAAAAAAAGCTGCAGGTAAGGGATATAGAATTATATGCTGACGGAAAAAAGTTATGTACGATTGAAAGGGACGGAACCGGTTATATATTTTCAGTCCATCAAATATTATATGAAAGAAGATGGGAAGACCGTGAAGAGAATTTAGGTAAAGTAAAAATGAATTTCTATAAGTTCATCCCGCTAATAGATGAAGTTGAATTGATGGAACAATATCTGGATGTGGATCAATCTTTAAATTCCAAATATATATTTGATATGATGGAATATGTTGAGAACAATGTTTCGACAGACAAAAAAAATATAGCAAGATCACTTTTGCAAACAGTCTCCATTATAGCGCTATATTTCAGGGGCATACAGGATTATTTGAGAAATGAAGCAGAGAAGACAGCATATATCGGGCCTTTCAGAGAAAATCCCAAACGGACGTACAGGGATTCGGAAAGTAATTTTAATGATGTCGGAGTTAACGGTGAAAATACAAGTATGATTTTGCGTCAAGCTGCGCAAGAGGATAGAAAATTATTAAATAATGTATCTGATTGGTTATATAAAACTATGGGATATTCTCTGAGTATTAATGATGTAGGGAATGGGTTATATAGTTTGGTCGTATGTGGGAATAAGGAAACGGACAATATTATAGATGTAGGGTATGGTATCTCTCAAGTATTGCCTATAGTAACACAGTTATATAATGAAAATGATTATAGACGGAGTCCATATACGGCGAATACAACAAAGCGTAGAACTGTAATATTTGAACAACCGGAGATTCATTTGCATCCGGCCGCACAGGCACAACTGGCAGACTTGTTTGTTGAATGCATCAATGATAAGAAAGGGGCGGTCAATCGTATATTGATTGAGACTCATAGCGAGCATTTAATAAGAAAATTGCAAGTGTTGGTCGCTGATCCTGACGTAAAGATTAGCGACGACCAAGTGGCAATCTATTATGTAGATAAGGATGAAAAAGGAGATTCTTATGTAGAGAAGATGAAGCTGTGTGAGAACGGGCAATTTGAAAAAACGTGGCCGACCGGATTTTTTGATAAAAGTTACGAATTGACCAAAATGTTGATGAAAGCGAATAGCAAAGTATCCGTTTAGGAGAAATATTATGATAGATCTTGTAGTATGTTACAGTATTTTAGAAAAATGTAAATCTGTCGATGCATTCTCTGGTGATGCAGAGAGTGTCGAGATGATAAGGCGAATCCGCCAGCATCGTATGGTTATATCTGAAAAGCTAATAGAGCATTATGAAGAGTATTTCCAAAAAAAGGGAGTAGAATGGCTGGAATGGTTCAGGATTCTTTGTACGGATATATTCTATACAAAGGAGAGAACCGTCATAATAAATACATCATCTGACAAAACCAATATAAATGAGAATGAATATCTTAATGAATTAGTGACATTATGTAAAAAGACAGAAGATAAGATGATTCTTATGGAGTCGAAACGTAGAATCGGGGTGAAGTATATCAATAAATTTGGAATCTCGGTGTTTGATAGCGCAGATATCAATGATGCCGGTGGGAATAATCTGTTCTCAATGTATACATTACCAGTAAATGGGAAATCTATATCAGAAGGAGAAGATAGTAAATTTGTAGCAGAATGGCTGGGAAGATTTTTGGGGAAAGAGGAATATATACAGATTTTTGACAGTTATCTGCTTACAAAAGAGGGGATAGATTATTTGAAAAAATATATCCTAAAATATGTAAAGGCCAATGCGGATATTGAAATATATTCATTAAAAAAAGAAGATTTTTCAGAACAACAGATAAAAGATATGTTTGCGGGGGAGAAAAATTGGAAATTTTCCATATACATAGTAGAGAATAAAAAGGATTTGCATGCAAGGAGTATTCAAGGGTCAAAATATATTATTCAGATAGACCGTGGATTATCGGTTTTTGGCAGAGCAGGGAAGACATTTCAGACTACAGTAAGTATTTTTGAGAACATGGGTGTTCCGAGAATGGCGCTGAAAGAAACGCAATTAAAACAGATAGTATAATATTTAAGCGAGGTATAGGACATGGAAATTAAATTGCCATATAAGGTGGCATGTTTAAATTGTGGGGCAGTAGTTTTGACGGATATGGAATTGGAATGCGTAGGTTCTTATGAAAGAAAAATGGGATTAGAATTAGAGCATTTGGCGACTTTTGACGGCGTATGTCCGAAATGTGGAGGAGATATTTACGTACAAGTAGAAGTATGGGAGTATCCGGAAGGGAATATTGAGGATTACGGCGTAGTAACGAAGGGAGCAAAAGAACTGGAGGAGCCGAAATTTTTTGATAGCGGCTGTCTTTCGGAAGAATTATTATAAGGACAGGGAATTTGTGAGGAAGCATGGGTGCATGTCCTAAACCTTCAGAAGTAGGGGAAAACGGGCTGAGCTATTAAGGCGGATGATAATATATCAGCCATTCTAGCATTTGCTTGCTTCAAGCGCAAGGTTTCGTAGAGAGAACTGCGAAATGACGGAAAACTAGAAGAAGCCGCCTCCCCCGGCAGCTTCCCTGAAACATCTATCAATCAGACATACCAATACAGTATTGACAGATCCTTAGTGTTTTGCAAAGACGACCTCTCTTTTTACCCCCGGCTCGGCAGAGGCCTGACCGTCGTTTGGCACGTCTTCGATCTTACGGTTACTCAACGCCCCGGCTTCCATGGCGTCGGCAAAATTAATCGGATGATTGCGCATATGCACCTTCAGCACTTCAAACAGCCTGAGGGTTGGACGCTTGGATTCCAATACCCCTGCGACGTCAACATACTTGCACCCAGTCTGTGAAGCCAAGGCTTTCAGCCGTTGATTAATCTGTAAAGCCGCCGGGCTGTTGGATACGATTGGCACGATATAGATAGAAGCCTGTGTCTTTGTGTGAATCATGTACAGGAGCCATTCGTATTTGGAAATAAAATTGTCTGCGTCTACATTTTCATCAAGAATATCAATATCCCCCATATTTACGAATATCTTGCGTGGGTTCAAGTCATACAGGCATACCTTTAGGTAGCTTTCAATCTGGTCGATGCGCACGTCTTTGATACTCCGGTTGTAGATGGGTTCCGTTATGCGGAACGCCTGTGCCAGTTCTCCCACGGGGAGGGCGGCAAATGTGTTGGAGCCGAAAAGCACGACGCCGCCGGCTTCCGTAATACTGTTCATTTCACGATATGTTTCCATTTCATCTTCTCCTTGACTGTGAATCGATGGTTTTAAAGGTGTGGACTCTTGAGCCGCCAAAGCCGCTGTTTCCACGGATGTATTGACTGCATTGCCGGAAATTTGTCTGCTTAGTTTGGCGTTCGCCTCTTTTGCCTGTCTGTCGTAGCGGCGGTTGATGAAGAATACGACCACATTTGCAGATACGACGATTAAGTTCAGAAGATAAACGACAAGTACATAATTGAATCTGTGGTTATAGATTTTTGCAGAGATTCCAGCGATATACCCGATGATAATTAGGAGTATAAACTGGAGGCTCATGTTTCTTGCTGATTTTGCTTTGATATTCTTGGCAAGGTTCATAGGCCAGGACAGGCCAAAACAAATCAGCATGGTGGACTCTAAAAGTTCAGCCATTTTCATTCCCTCACTTTCTGGTTGGTTCATTTTTGTTCCTCACATAGTTTAGCATTGACCTATGATTATGTCTAATATATAATATTTATCATAATCATAATGTTTACATTATGATTATTGGATTGTGATAATGTTTCAGGAAAATAGTTTAGATTCGATATTTTCCGGAGACAGGGAAGAGGAAGCACAGGAGGATATCTATGGAAATCATGCAGATTCGATATTTTCTGGAGGCGGCGAAGACGAAACATATGACGAACAGCGCAAAGAACCTGCATATTACGCAGCCGGCGCTGACACAGGCAATCCGCAGGCTTGAGAAGGATTTGGGGGTTCCTTTGTTTGCGGCAAAAGGCAGGAATATCGTGCTGACAGAATACGGAAAATATTTACAGAGGAAATTAGAGCCTCTGATGGAACAGATGGACGCCATACCTGAACAACTGAAAATGATGGTAGCGCTGGAGGGGGAGACCATCCATATGAACGTGCTGGCAGCGTCGGGGCTTGTGATGGAGGCAATCATCGAATATAAGAAAGAACATGAAGAGATCAATTTCCAGATCCAGCAAAATTCGGAGAGCGAGCTGTATGATATTGCTGTGACCACGAAGCTGTTCTATCAGGGGCAGGAGGAACAGAACCGCTTTGCATGCGGTGAGGAAATCTATCTTGCGGTGCCGGAAAATGGGAAATACAAGGGAAGGGAATCTGTGCGGCTTGAAGAAGCGGCAGACGATGGATTTATCTGTCTCCTTGGTTCCAGAGAGTTCCGTTATATCTGCGACCGGTTCTGCCAGCATGCGGGCTTCACGCCTAAGGTCATTTTCGAGAGCGATAACCCGTCTGCCGTGAAAAACATGATTGCAGCGAATATCGGAATCGGGTTTTGGCCGGAATTTACATGGGGCAGTATTGACAACGAGCATGTAAGGCTGTTAAAGATTGATGAGCCAATCTGCCAGCGGGACATTATCATTCACTATAACCGGAATAAGACGGACAGCCGCAATGTAATAGAGTTTTACGGGTTTTTGACCGATTTTTTTGAACGGCGGAAAAGGATGGACATGTTTTGATATGGTGTTTTTTGCTGTAGTGTGCTAAAATATTGCGATAAGAATGTAATTTCAAAGGAGAAACAGATATGGCAGTACAATTACTGATGGGAAACGAGGCCATCGGATTAGGTGCGATTCATGCCGGAGTCAGTTTGGTTTCGGGATATCCGGGAACGCCCTCCACAGAGATTTTAGAGACTGTGGCGAGGAATAATACGGAAGGCAGAATCCACGTGGAATGGTCGGTAAATGAAAAAGCGGCCCTTGAGGTGGCGGCAGGAGCCGCATACACAGGAGCGAGAACCATGGTGACAATGAAGCAGGTGGGGCTTAACGTGGCGTCCGACCCGCTGATGAGCCTTGCGTATGTGGGGGTGAAGGGCGGCATGGTCATTGTATCGGCGGACGACCCGGGGCCTATATCCTCACAGACGGAGCAGGACACCCGGCATTTTGGATGGTTCTCGAAGCTTCCGGTGTTTGACCCGACGTCCCCGGAAGAAGCCTATGAGATGGTAGGGGATGCATTTGCATATTCGGAAAAGTATGGAACGCCTGTGATTCTGCGCCCTACCACCCGTATCTGTCATGGGTGCGCGTCGGTGACGGTCAGGGAGACGCCGGCTGATGCATCTTCTTACGCGGCGGATGAGACGTGCGGGGAAGAATTTGGCAAGCCGGAAGGTTTTGTCAAAGATTCGGAACGGTGGGTGATATTTCCGAAACTGTCTTATCAGAACCATAAGAAGATTGAAGCGCGTAACGAGGAGCTTTCTCAAGTATTTTCTTCCTACCGTTTTAATACTGTAGAGGGGGGCGCAGGAGTCCGAAAAGGCGTTGCGGCGGGAGGAATCAGTTATGCTTATGTGAAGGAGAGCATTTCTTCGGACGTCCCTCTTCTGCGGGTAGGGACGCCGCACCCATTTCCAGAGGAGCTGGCGCGCAAGTTCCTTGCAGAGCTTGACGAAGTGCTGGTATTTGAGGAGCTTGACCCTGTAATTGAGAGGGCGCTTCTTCTGATTGCCGGGAAGTACCATCTGAGTGTGACGATTCGGGGTAAACTTACCCATGATACTGCTAATGCGGGGGAGAACAGTGTCGAGAGCGTGAGGGAAGACCTGGGAAGGTTTGCAGAAGAGACGCTGAGGGAAGACCTAAGAAGATTTGAGGCGGAAAGTCTGCAAATACCGCCGCTGCCTGTTCGTCCTCCGGTTCTCTGCGCGGGATGTCCTCATCGTGCCTCCTTCTATGCAGTGAAACAGGCGGCAAAGGGAAGGAAAGCTGTGTTTAGCGGGGATATCGGCTGCTATACCCTTGGCAATGCAAAGCCTCTCGACATGGTTGACACCTGTCTGTGCATGGGCGCAGATGTGACAATCGCACAGGGGCTTCACATTATAGAAAGAGACGCGGTAAATTTTGCTTTCATCGGAGATTCTACCTTCTTCGCTTCTGGAATTACAGGCGTAATCAATGCGGTTTACAACCAGACGGACATCGTTCTGGTTGTTCTGGATAATTCCACGACGGCGATGACCGGACACCAGCCTCATCCAGGGACAGGAAGGACGATGATGGGGGAGGTTGTGGAGAAGGTAAGCATTGAGAAGGTGTTGGAAGGTATCGGCGTGAGTAAGATTGTAAAAGCAGATCCCTTAAACCTCGAGGAGGCGATTGACGCAGTGGGCCAGGTTTTGGATGAAACGGGAGTAAGGGCTGTGATTTTCAAGTCCCCATGTATCGCTGTTACGAAGGCAGAGACTTGTTACCGGGTGGATGAGACGGCATGCGTATCTTGCAGGCAGTGTATCCGGGAATTGGGGTGTCCGGCAATGGCGGTATGCGATGGGAAGGTTTCCATAGAGCCGAGCCTGTGTTATGGATGCGGCGTCTGTGCAAAAATATGTAAGTTTGGCGCGATACAGGAGGTGGACCATGAATAAGAATTGTTTACTGTGCGGAGTCGGGGGGCAGGGGGTAGTCCTTGCCTCCAAACTGATTGCTTATGCCGCAATGGAGAAAGGAATGTTTGTCCGTACGTCGGAGACAATCGGAATGGCGCAGAGAGGCGGTTCTGTGGTCAGCCATGTGCGGGTGGGAGAAGAGATTCATTCTCCGATGATTCCAAAGGGAAGCGCGGATGTACTTCTGGCGTTTGAGCCGGCGGAGGCTGTGCGCAATCTCTCTTATTTGAAAAGGGGGAAAGAGGGAGGAATCGTGATTGTGAACCAAAAAGCCCTGCAGCCTGTGACCGCAAGTTTAGACGGGAAGGGGTATGACAGCGGGGAGATGCTTCATTTCCTAAAGAAGCAGGTGGAACGATTGTATGTGATTGACGGGGAGAATATTTGCAGAAAGGCAGGTTCGGCAAAGACGCTGAATATTGCCCTTCTTGGTGCGGCGGTGGCGGGCAATGCCTTAGAAATTGGTATGGAAGAGATGGAACGTGAAATCAGGAGACGGGTGAAACCGCAATATCAGGAGATGAACTTAAAGGCGTTAGAGCTTGGCGCAGAGGCTGTATGTACGGAATGAGAACAACGCTTAAAGGAATAGGAAAGGAACATACACATGAAAATGACAGAATTACAATTCAGACTAATCAAGACGAACTTAAAATTGCTGACGTCAAAGCCTTGTTTCTATAAAGAGAAATTCAAGGATATTGATATTGACGCAATCAACAGCCAGGAAGATTTTGAGAAACTTCCGTTTACATGGAAGGGAGACCTCAGGGAGGCATATCCGCTGGGGCTTCAGGCAGTGCCGGACGAAGAAATCGTCCGGATTCATTCATCCTCCGGCACAACGGGAACTCCGGTCATCATCCCTTATACCCAAAAGGACGTGGACGACTGGGCAAAGATGTTCGCCAGATGCTATGAGATGGCTGGAATTACTGCTTTGGACCGCATCCACATTACGCCAGGATACGGGCTGTGGACAGCGGGCATCGGTTTCCAGTTAGGAGCGGAACATCTGGGGGCAATGACCATCCCTATGGGGCCCGGCAACACCGACAAGCAGCTTCGCATGATGCAGGATTTGAAATCCACCGTCCTATGCGCCACCTCGTCCTACGCGCTTCTCCTTGCGGAAGAAATTGCAAAGAGGAACCTGACAGACAAAATCAGCCTGAAAAAAGGCGTAATCGGCTCTGAACGGTGGGGCGAGAAGATGCGAAAGAGGATTGCGTCAGAACTTGGAGTCAAGCTTTATGACATTTACGGGCTGACGGAGGTATATGGCCCGGGAATTGCCATGAGCTGCGACTATGAGTGCGGAATGCATTACTGGGACGACTATGTGTATTTCGAGATTGTAGATCCTAAGACAGGCGAAGTCCTGCCGGACGGTGAAATCGGAGAGCTGGTTATCACTACGCTTCGCAAGCAGGGCGCGCCGCTGATTCGCTACCGCACCCACGACCTGACTCGCTTTATTCCCGGAGACTGCCCCTGCGGTTCCCGTTTCCCAAGAATCGACACTCTGATTGGAAGGACGGACGACATGGTGAAGGTCAAGGGGGTCAACATTTTCCCCAGCCAGATTGAGGAGATGCTAAAAGGCGTGGCAGAGGCGTCAAGCGAGTACCAGTTCATGCTGGACCATATGAACGGGAAGGACGTCTGCACCCTGTTTGTAGAAATCAACCATGGAGCAGAGCCGAAAGCGGCTTCCAAAGCAATCCAGCAGGAATTTAAGAACAAGATTGGCGTTACGGTAAACGTAAAGCCGGTTTCAATCGGGGATCTTCCAAGAAGCGAGAAGAAGTCTACCCGGATTTTCGATAACCGGTATTAAAAAGGAGAACATATGAGATTCAGACCTTGCATCGATATCCACAACGGGACGGTGAAACAGATTGTGGGCGGGAGTTTAAGAGACGAAGAAAACCAGGCGGTGGAGAATTATTCAGCCGCCCAGGATGCAGAATACTTCGCACATTTATATAGAAAGGACGGGTTAAAGGGAGGCCATGTGATTCTTCTGAACCCGCCTTTCTCTGAATACTACGGGAAGACCCGCCGGCAGGCTATGGACGCGTTAGAGGCGTACCCCGGCGGCCTGCAAATCGGCGGCGGAATTACGAAAGAGAACGCCGGGGAGGACCTTAAAGCCGGGGCAAGCCATGTAATCGTCACATCCTACGTCTTCAAAGACGGCGAAATCCGCTGGGACCGCATGGAAGAACTGTGCAATGCGGTAGGAAAAGAACACGTCGTAATCGACCTGAGCTGCAGGAAAAAAGAGGACGGTTACTATATCGTAACAAACCGCTGGCAGACTTTCACCAATGTAAAGCTGACCTGTGAAATCCTGGACAAAATTGCTGGTTACTGCGGCGAATTTCTGGTACATGGCGTGGACGTGGAGGGGAAAGCCTCCGGCGTCGAGGACGGGCTTGTGAAGCTGTTAAGCACTCGGCAACAGATACCAACCACTTACGCCGGAGGAATCGGAAGTCTTGAAGATTTGGAGCATTTCCGCAAGATTTCCGGGGGGCGGCTGGATTTTACCATCGGAAGCGCCCTAGACCTTTTCGGCGGAAAGATTCCTTATGAACATGTAAAAAAATATTGCTGATATACCCTTAAAATGGATACAAACGGAAAATTAACAGTTTGTAAACACTTTATAAATTAGTTGAATTGACTTATAGATAGTGTTATTATGTAGGATAAAGTGGTTTACCATGGCTAAATTAGTGATAAGGAGCTATCCGATATGGGGTTAATGCAGAAATTATTTGGAACACATAGTGAGAATGAGTTAAAGAGAATCTATCCGATTGTAGACGCAGTGGAGGCTCTTGAGCCGGAGATGCAGAAGCTTTCGGACAGTGAATTAAAGGATAAGACCAGAGAATTTAAGGAGAGGCTTACAAGCGGCGAAGCCACTCTTGACGATATCCTGCCCGAGGCGTATGCCGTCGTAAGGGAGGCGTCTGTGCGTGTGCTGGGGATGCGGCATTTCCGCGTCCAGATTATCGGCGGTATTATCCTGCATCAGGGGCGTATTTCCGAGATGCGTACCGGTGAAGGAAAGACGCTGGTATCCACCCTTCCGGCTTACTTAAATGCCCTGACGGGAGAGGGCGTACATGTGGTAACGGTCAACGACTATCTGGCAAAGCGTGACGCCGAATGGATGGGACAGGTACATGAATTTTTGGGGCTGACCGTAGGCGTCGTACTTAACGGCATGGACAATGACGAGCGCCGCGCCGCGTACAATTGTGACATAACTTACGTGACCAACAATGAACTTGGGTTCGACTACCTGAGGGACAACATGGTCATTTACAAGGAACAGCTTGTGCAGAGAGGCTTGAAATATGCCATCATCGACGAGGTGGATTCCGTACTGATTGACGAAGCCCGTACGCCTCTGATTATTTCTGGGCAGAGCGGCAAGTCCACGAAGCTTTATGAGGCCTGCGACATCTTAGCACGCCAGTTAGAGCGGGGGGAAGCCAGCGGCGAATTCAGCAAGATGAACGCCATTATGGGCGAGGAGATTGAGGAGACTGGAGACTTTATCGTCAATGAGAAGGAGAAGAATATCAACCTGACAGAAGACGGTGTACAGAAGGTGGAAAAGTTCTTCCATATCGAGAACCTTGCGGATTCGGAGAACTTAGAGATTCAGCATAATATCATCCTGGCGCTGCGCGCCCACAATCTGATGTTCAAGGACAAGGATTATGTGGTGAAAGAGGACGAAGTCCTGATTGTAGACGAGTTCACCGGGCGTATCATGCCGGGACGCCGTTATTCGGATGGTCTGCATCAGGCAATCGAGGCGAAGGAGCATGTGAAGGTGAAGCGGGAGAGCAAGACCCTTGCCACCATCACCTTCCAGAACTTGTTCAACAAGTTTGCAAAGAAGGCGGGTATGACCGGTACGGCGCTGACGGAGGAGAAGGAGTTCCGTGAGATTTACGGGATGGACGTCATTGAGATTCCGACCAACGTGCCGGTACAGAGGAAAGATTTGGAAGACGCCGTGTATAAGACCCAGAAGGAGAAGTTTAAAGCAGTCTGCGACGCCATCGAAGAGGCCCACAGCAGGCATCAGCCGGTACTGGTTGGTACGATTACCATTGAAAATTCTGAGCTTTTGAGCGGTATGCTGAAACGGCGGGGAATCAAACATAACGTGCTGAATGCCAAGTTCCATGAGATGGAGGCGGAGATTGTGGCGCAGGCAGGTATTCATGACGCCGTGACTATCGCTACGAATATGGCGGGACGTGGTACGGATATCAAGCTGGACGACGAGGCGAAGGCGGCCGGAGGTCTTAAAATCATCGGAACGGAGCGGCATGAGTCCAGACGTATCGACAATCAGTTAAGAGGACGTTCCGGACGTCAGGGAGACCCGGGAGAATCCAGATTCTATATTTCCCTGGAGGATGATTTGATGCGTCTGTTCGGCTCAGAAAGGCTGATGAGTATATTTACGGCTCTTGGCGTGGAAGACGGGGAGCAGATTGAGCATAAGATGCTCTCAAGCGCCATTGAGAAGGCGCAGCAGAAGATTGAGGCGAATAACTTTGGAATCCGTAAGAACCTGCTGGATTATGACCAGGTCATGAATGAGCAGAGAGAGATTATTTACGAAGAGAGACGCCGGGTACTGGACGGAGAGAATATGCGGGATTCCATTTTCCATATGATGAATGAATATGTGGAAAATGTGGTAGATATGGTGACTGGAAAGGACCAGGATTATGACGAGTGGAACCTGGCAGAGCTGAACCTGACGATTCACAATACCATACCGATTGCGGCGGTCACGGAAGAAGACGTAAGAGGAATGGGGCAGAAGGAATTGAAGCATCTGCTGAAAGAACGTGCGGCAAAGGCGTATGAGGCGAAGGAATCCGAATTCCCGGAGCCGGAGCATGTCCGTGAAGTGGAGCGTGTCTTCCTGTTGAAGGTGATTGACGCAAAGTGGATGGCGCACATCGACGACATGGATCAGCTCCGTCAGGGAATTGGACTGCAGGCTTACGGTCAGCGTGACCCTAAGGTAGAGTACAAGATGCTGGGATACGACATGTTCGACGAGATGACGAAGGGGATTGCGGCGGATACCATCCGGGCGTTGTTCCATATCCGTATCGAGCAGAAGGTAGAGCGTGAGCAGGTGGCGAAGGTGACAGGAACCAACCGGGATGAAAGCGCTGCGCGGGCGCCTAAGAAACGGGCGGATAAGAAGGTATACCCCAACGATCCATGTCCGTGCGGAAGCGGGAAGAAGTATAAGCAGTGCTGCGGGCGTAAATAGCTAAGTAGCTATAGATAGAAAGAATATAAGAAAGAGGTGATAAGATGGTTGAATTAGATCAGTTCAAGACACTGATGAATGCATATGAAGAACCTCTTGCCGAGATGAGGGATTCACTTTGACCTGGCAGGGAAGGAAAGACGGATTGAGGAACTGCAGCACAAGATAGAGGAGCCGGGCTTCTGGGACGATCCGGAAGAGTCCCAGCGGTTCATGAAGGAACTGAAAACTCTGGAAGAGCAGGTGGATACCATCAAGAAGCTGTATACGGCTTACGACGATATCAACCTGTTGATTGAGATGGGATACGAGGAAAACGACGCTTCCATGGCGGAAGAAATCAGGACGGAGATTCAGGAGTTCGAGGCAGTGTTCGAGGGGCTTCGTATTCAGACGCTTTTGTCGGGAGAATATGATTCCTGTAATGCCATTGTGACCATCCATGCAGGTGCGGGCGGGACGGAATCCTGTGACTGGGCCAGCATGCTCTACCGGATGTACAGCCGATGGTCGGAGAGGAAGGGATTCTCAATCCAGGTGCTTGACTATCTGGACGGGGATATCACGGGCATCAAAGCCATAACCTTTGAGGTAAATGGAGAGAATGCTTACGGCTATCTAAAATCAGAAAAGGGCGTCCACCGTTTAGTGCGGATTTCTCCATTCAATGCGGCGGGAAAGCGGCAGACTTCCTTTGCGTCATGCGACGTAGTGCCGGATATTGAGGATGAGATTGATATTGAGATTGCAGAGGATGATTTGAAGATTGACACGTACCGGGCAAGCGGCGCGGGAGGGCAGCATGTCAATAAAACGTCATCGGCAATCCGCATTACCCATCTGCCTACGGGGATTGTAGTGCAGTGCCAGAACGAGCGTTCCCAGCACCACAACAAAGAGAAGGCAATGCAGATGTTGAAGGTAAAATTACAGCTTTTGAAGGAACAGGAACAGGCGGACAAGGTTTCGGATATCCGTGGTGAAGTGAAGGAAATCGGATTTGGAAACCAGATTCGTTCTTATGTGATGCAGCCTTATACCATGGTGAAGGACCACAGGACCAATGTGGAGAACAGCAATGTGACGGCGGTCTTAGACGGCGGTATTGATCTGTTCATGAACGCATATCTGAAACAGTCAGTGAATATCTGAAACAGCCAGTGAATAGTTAGAGGAGGGACAGCAAGATGGTAAATATAGCAGTTATGGGGTATGGGACGGTAGGCTCCGGCGTTGTGGAGGTGGTGAACACCAACGGCGCGCGTATCAACCAGAGAATCGGGGATGAGCTGAATATCAAGTATGTGCTGGACTTGCGGGATTTTCCGGGAGATCCTGTACAGGAGAAGATTATCCATGATTTCGAGACGATTATTGGGGACGACGAGATTCAGATTGTGGTGGAGGTGATGGGGGGCATTGAGCCTGCTTATACCTTCGTAAAGCGATGTCTCCAGGCGGGAAAGAGCGTGGCCACGTCCAACAAGGCGTTGGTGGCAAAGCATGGGGCAGAGCTTCTGTCCATTGCCGAGGAGCAGAACATTAATTTCCTGTTTGAGGCCAGCGTTGGCGGCGGAATACCCATTATCCGCCCTCTCAATTCTTCCCTGACGGCAGATGAGATTGAGGAAATCACGGGCATCCTGAATGGAACCACCAACTATATGCTGACGAAGATGTTCTATGAGGGAGCGGACTACGACACAGTCTTAAAAGAAGCGCAGGCCAACGGTTATGCGGAGAGAAATCCTGAGGCGGACGTAGAAGGGTATGATGCCTGCAGGAAGATTGCGATTCTGTCTTCGCTGATTTCCGGGCAGCAGGTGGATTTCGAGGATATTTACTGTGAAGGAATTACCGAAATTACAGTGGAGGATATGAAGTATGCCCGGGCAATGGGAACTACCATCAAGCTTCTGGCATCCAGCAAACGCCATGGGGGAAACAGGCTTCATGCCATCGTGGCTCCCTGTATGCTGTATCCGCAGCACCCCCTCTATAATGTGAACGGGGTATTTAATTCCATTTTCGTACATGGAAATGTTCTTGGAGACGCCATGTTCTACGGCAGCGGCGCGGGAAAGCTTCCGACGGCCAGCGCTGTAGTGGCGGACGTGGTGGATGCGGCAAAGCATCTGAACCGGAATATTATGACCATGTGGAAACAGGAGAAGCTCAAACTTGAGGATAAAGCAGATGCGAAACGCCGCTTCTTTGTACGTATCAAGGGAGAAAAAGAGGAGATGCTGCCAAAGCTTAGGGATTCCTTTGGGGAGATCGAAGTGGTGGAAGTAAAAGAACTTGAGAGAGAATTTGGGTTTGTCACTCCGGTCATGATGGAGGGAGACTATGCGACCAGGGCAAATATCTACAGAGATGAGATTCTGCACATGATACGTGTGGAAGGATAGCCCTTGCGTTACGTGTCCGATAAGAGAAAATGGGAGTGAGATAACAATGAAATATGTAATTATTCTGAGCGACGGGATGGCGGGAAGACCTCTTGAGAAGCTGGGGGGAAGGACGACCCTTGAGGCGGCGCATACTCCGTTCATGGACAGTCTTGCGCCGGTGTCAGAGCTTGGCATGGCGTCTATGGTTCCGGAGGGGATGGCGCCGGGGAGCGATACGGCGAACCTGTCGGTTATGGGTTATGACCCCAGGGTCTACTATACGGGCAGATCTCCGTTAGAGGCGCTGAGCATCGGCGTGGATATGGAGGATACGGACGTGTCTTTCCGGTGTAATTTGGTGTCATTGTCGGAGGAGGACGCAGCTTATGAAGAACAGACCATCTTAGACCACAGCTCTGACGAGATCGACACGGCGGATGCGGCTGTATTGATAGAAGCGTTGAAAGAAGGGATTGGGGCAGAGGGATATGGGTTCTATGTGGGTACCAGTTACCGCCACCTTTTGATTCAGAAGAATGGCAAGACGGCAGAACTGACCCCGCCCCACGATATCCTGACACAGCGGATCGGAGCGTATCTTCCGGAAGACAGAATCTTGCGGGATATGATGGAGAGAAGCTATGAGATATTAAAATCCCATCCGCTCAATGAAGCACGGAGAAAAAAGGGATTGAAACCTGCGAATTCGGCATGGTTCTGGGGCGCGGGGAAGAAACCTGCGCTTACGTCTTTTGAGGAACGGACCGGGAAGAAAGGCGTGATGATTTCCGCAGTGGATTTGCTGAAAGGGATTGCAGTCGGGGCAGGTATGGACCGAATCCTTGTGGAAGGCGCCAACGGAGGGCTTCACACCAACTATGAAGGAAAAGCGAAAGCTGCGGTGGATGCCCTTACAAAAGACGGCTATGATTTTGCGTATATCCATGTGGAGGCGCCGGATGAGATGGGGCATCAGGGAAAGACAGAAGACAAGGTAACTGCCATAGAAAATGTAGATGAGAAGGTATTGGGAACCGTAGTCAGGGGGCTTGAGGAGTCAGGGGAAGATTTCCGGCTTCTGCTCCTTCCGGACCACCCGACTCCCATTGAAGTCCGTACCCATACAGGGGAGCCGGTTCCTTATCTATTGTATGACAGTACGAAATCCATAAAAGGAGCGGAAGAATATTCCGAGAAGACCGCCGCCCTGACAGGAAGGTACTATCAGGACGGATACCGGTTAATGGAACATCTTTTGCAGGAGGGACTATGCTGATAGTGAAGAAATTCGGAGGCAGCTCCGTAGCGAACAAAGAGAGGATTTTTAACGTTGCCAGAAGGTGCATCGAAGATTATAAGGAAGGACATGACGTGGTGGTCGTGTTGTCCGCCATGGGAGATACGACGGACGATTTGCTTTCTCTTGCCCAGACCATCAACCCGAAGGCAAAGAAGCGGGAGCTTGATATGCTGCTGACCACAGGAGAGCAGGTATCGGTGTCGCTGATGGCGATGGCGATGCAGTCTTTAGACGTCCCGGCTGTATCCCTGAATGCCTTTCAAGTACGGATGCATTCTACCTCCCGGTACGGCAATGCAAGATTTAAGCGTGTGGAGACGGAGCGTATCCTCCATGAACTGGATTCCCGGAAGATTGTAATCGTGACCGGGTTTCAGGGGGTGAACAAGTACGACGACGTGACCACCCTTGGACGGGGAGGTTCGGATACGACGGCTGTAGCCCTTGCGGCTGTGCTGCATGCGGATAAATGTGAGATTTATACGGACGTGGACGGTGTGTATACGGCGGACCCAAGGGTCGTGAAAAGCGCCAGAAAAATCGATACCATTACCTATGACGAGATGCTGGAGCTGGCGAGCCTTGGGGCGCGGGTACTCCATAACCGTTCGGTGGAGATGGCGAAAAAATACAACGTGGAACTGGTCGTGCGGTCCAGCCTGAACCGTTCGGAAGGAACCGTAGTCAAGGAGGCAAAAGGAGTGGAAAAACTATTAGTTACGGGCGTGGCTGCCGATAAGAATACGGCAAGGATTTCCGTGATCGGCGTGGAAGACAGGCCGGGAATCGCATTCCGTATCTTCGATACGCTGGCGAAGAACAATATTAATGTGGATATTATCCTACAGTCTGTGGGACGGGAAGGGACAAAAGATATTTCATTTACGGTAGCGTCAGATGACTTAGAGGCGGCAATCCAGACGTTGGAGGAGAATAAGGAGCGGCTGACCATCAAGGACATTACGTGGAATGAAGATGTGGCGAAACTGTCTGTGGTCGGGGCGGGGATGATGAGCAATCCCGGCGTTGCCGCGAAGATGTTCGAGTCTCTTTATAATTCCAGAGTCAATATCAATATGATTTCTACCTCAGAAATCCGTATTACGGTCCTGGTGCCGAAAAAAGATATCGACAAGGCAATGAATGCGGTGCATGACGGCTTCGCAATGTCAGACTGATGTCCGGGGATTTTTAGGCAGACGGCAGCCTATGGGAAGCCGTGAATCCGGATGGCGGTATGCGCAGCCTGTATGGACTATTGTTTGCTTAGGCTGCTGTTATGGTACTTGCCGGAGAATGTGACGTCTTCCCCGAACCAAGACGGAGGGACGAAGGAATTGGCCTCTTCCTCAGAAGAAAATTCCACCTCCACGAGAATGAGCGGTGCGAGAGTTCCTTCAAAGACGTCCAGTTCCGCAGTCAGCCCATGCTCCAGCGGAATCATGTAACGTCTTTTTTCAATCAGCCGTCCGTCGATTTTTGTGAGAAGATGTTCATAGGCTTCCCGGGTGAGCGGAAGGTTGTATTCCTGCCTTGCCATAAAGCCTTTTGATTTGTAGGTAAGCTCATACTTGTCGTTATCCCGGCGGATACGCACGACGGGGTTAATATTTAAGTATCCCTGGGAGATGATGCGGCAAGGATAATCCTCTATGTGTCCGGGGAGTTTGTCTACGAGATATTTGCGTTCGATTTCCATTATATGCCTCCTGTCTGAAATTTGCGGACGGCAATAGGAAGCCGAACCGCTGATATTATCATAATATAAGAGATTCTAAATGTAAATGAGAAAATAAAAGGGGGAAGACCAATATGAAGAAAGTGAGTGTAATCCTTGCGGACGGATTTGAAGAGGTGGAGGCCCTGACCGTCGTGGACCTTTTGAGACGCGCGACTATCTATGTGGACACCGTCTCTATCATGGAAGATTATACGGTACACGGCGCGCACGGAATCAATGTGCAGACGGAAGATTTGTTCGAGGAAGTGAACTTTGTCGAGTCAGACATGATTGTGCTGCCAGGAGGAATGCCGGGGACGAAGAACTTAGACGCCCATGCCGGGGTGCGCCGGGTTGTGAAGGGATTCTATGACGAGGGCAAGAAGATTGCCGCAATCTGTGCGGCTCCGACGGTGCTTGGCAACATGGGGCTTTTGAAGGGAAAACGTGTTTCCTGCTACCCTTCCATGGAGAAGGAGATTCAGGGAGCAGTGATTTCCGGCGGAGCTGTCACCGTGGACGGGAACATCATCACCAGCCGCGGCGTGGGTACGGCGATTGATTTTGCATTAAAGCTGATTGAAGTGTTGTCGGGACCTGCAAAGGCGAAGGAGATTGCGGAATCCATCGTATATGAGACGAAATAATACTGGATATTTAGAGAGGTTTGTGTTATACTTCTTTGGTGAATGTTAACTGTCGGCGGACAGTATAGAAACAGGAGGAAATGGTAGATGAGCTTACAGGTAGAGAAGTTAGAGAAAAACATGGCGAAACTTACAATCGAAGTTTCTGCCGATGATTTTGAAAAAGCGCTTCAGAGTGCATATAAGAAGCAGAAGAACAGAATTGCAATTCCGGGGTTCCGTAAGGGAAAGGTTCCGCGCCAGATGGTTGAGAAGATGTACGGCGCAGAGATTTTCTTTGATGATGCGGCTAATGAGCTGATTCCTAAGGCATATGGGGAAGCCTACGATGAGTGTGAGGAGGATATCGTATCCAGGCCTCAGATTGACGTCGTACAGATTGAGAAAGGGAAGCCGTTCATCTTTACGGCTACGGTTGCGCTGAAGCCGGAAGTGACCCTTGGGCAGTATAAGGGGCTGGAAGTGGAAAAGTATTCTACGGACGTAACGGACGAAGAGATTGATGCAAGGCTTACGGAAGAGGCGGAGAAGAATGCGAGAAAGGTTACGGTAGAAGACCGTCCGGTTCAGGATGGAGATGAAGTAATCCTTGACTATGAAGGGTTCGTAGACGGCGTTGCTTTCGAGGGCGGCAAGGGAGAGAACCATCCGCTGGTAATTGGATCCGGTTCTTTTATCCCGGGATTTGAAGAGCAGCTGATTGGCGTCAATGCAGGCGTGGACGTGGAAGTTAAGGTGACATTCCCGGAAGAGTACCATGCAAAAGACCTGCAGGGCAAGGAAGCTGTGTTCCAGTGCAAGGTACATGAGATTAAGGCGAAGGAGATTCCGGAGATTGACGACGAGTTCGCATCCGAGGTATCTGAGTTCGATACGTTAGAAGAGTATAAGGAAGACCTGAAAAAGAGCATTGCCCAGAAGAAGGAGTCCGAGGGTAAGGAGAAGCAGGAGGACGAAGCGGTAGAGCAGGCTGTGGAGAATGCACAGTATGAGCTTCCTGAGGCGATGATTGAGACACAGGTGTCACAGATGGCAGAAGATTTCTCACGGAGAATTAAGGGCCAGGGACTTACGATGGAGCAGTATTTCCAGTTTACCGGGTTATCTGCCGAGAAGCTGTTAGAAGATATGAGGCCGCAGGCTGAAAAGAGCATTGAGACCCGTCTGGTGCTGGAGGCAATCGTGAAGGCTGAGAATATCGAAGTCAGCGAGGAAAGATTAGACGAAGAGATTCAGAAGATGGCAGAGATGTACCGGATGGACGCAGATAAGATGAAAGAGACGATGGGCGACAAAGAGAAAGCGCGCATGAAGGAAGATATCGCAGTTCAGGAAGCGATTACATTCCTTGTTGAGAACGCCGTGGAAAAATAATCGCTGTCGCAGATAGGGAGGCAGATACATGAGTTTAGTACCTTATGTCATTGAACAGACAAGCCGTGGGGAACGATCCTACGACATTTATTCAAGATTATTGAAAGACCGGATTATTTTTCTCGGGGAGGAAGTGTCCGACGTATCGGCAAGTGTTGTCGTTGCACAGCTTTTATTCTTAGAGGCGGAAGATCCGGAGAAGGATATCCACTTGTATATCAACAGCCCGGGAGGGTCTGTGACGGCAGGCCTTGCGATTTATGACACGATGCAGTATATCAAGTGTGATATTGAGACGATCTGTATCGGTATGGCGGCAAGTATGGGTTCCTTCCTGCTGGCAGGCGGGACGAAGGGAAAGAGGCTGGCTCTGCCCAATGCTGAAATCATGATCCATCAACCGTCAGGAGGAGCGCGGGGACAGGCAACGGAGATTGAGATTGCCGCGAAGCATATCTTACGCACCCGCGAGAGATTGAACCGAATATTATCAGAGAATACGGGACAGCCGATTGAAATCATCAGTGAAGATACGGACAGGGATAATTTCATGTCGGCAGAGGAAGCGAAGGAGTACGGGCTGATTGACGAAGTCATCAAGAGCCGTTAAGCTGTCTTCTAAAGGATGTCCCTTAGACGAGGTGAGAGAATGGTAGGAAGGAACGACGATCAGGTCAGGTGTTCGTTCTGCAATAAGACACAGAATCAGGTGCGCAAGCTGATTGCAGGCCCGAACGGGGCGTATATTTGCGACGAGTGTATCGACGTGTGTACCGAGATTCTGGAGGAAGAGTTTGAGTTCGGCGACGAGCGGCAGTGGAATCCATTTTCGGACATCAATCTGCTGAAGCCGGAAGAAATCAAGGAGTTCTTGGATGAGTATGTCATCGGCCAGGATGAGGCAAAGAAGGTCCTGTCGGTGGCGGTGTACAACCACTATAAGCGGATTATGGCGGGAAGGGACTTAGGCGTGGAGCTTGGCAAGAGTAATATCCTGATGCTCGGCCCTACGGGATGCGGGAAGACCCTGCTTGCCCAGACCCTTGCCAGAATTTTAGGCGTTCCCTTTGCGATTGCCGATGCGACGGCGCTTACGGAAGCCGGATATGTGGGGGAGGATGTGGAGAACATCCTGCTCAAGATTATTCAGGCTGCCGACGGGGATATTGACCGGGCGGAGTATGGCATTATCTATATTGACGAGATAGACAAGATTACCAGGAAGTCGGAGAATCCTTCGATTACGAGGGATGTTTCCGGTGAAGGCGTACAGCAGGCGCTCCTGAAGATTGTGGAGGGTACGATTGCCAACGTACCGCCTCAGGGGGGAAGGAAGCATCCCCATCAGGAGCTGATACAGATTGATACGACGAACATCTTGTTTATCTGCGGCGGCGCATTTGAAGGGATAGATAAGATTATCGAGAAGCGGATTGACCGGAAGTCCATCGGATTCAATGTGGAGATCGGCGACAAGCATGAGAACGACGTTGACCGGCTGCTTAGTCAGGCGCTTCCTCAGGATCTTGTGAAGTTCGGGCTGATTCCGGAGCTGGTAGGGCGCGTCCCGGTCACGGTGGCGTTGGAGACGCTGGACGAGGAGGCGTTAATCCGGATTCTGACAGAGCCTAAGAACGCCATTGTAAAGCAGTACCAGAAGATGTTAGAGCTTGACGGAGTGGAGCTGACCTTTGACGAAGAGGCGCTGAAAGCGATTGCTCGGACTTCCTTAAAGAGAAAGACGGGAGCCAGAGGATTGCGGGCGATTATGGAGAATATCATGATGGATATCATGTACAAGGCTCCTTCGGACGCTTCGTTAAAGGCGTGCCGGATTACGGCGGATGCCGTAAAGGGAATCGGAGAGCCTGAGTACGAGCGGATTGCAGTCCGGTCGGAGAGCGCTTAGTACGAAGAAACGTAGAGGCAGGAAAGAATAAGAGGCGGGGGCATATGTCTGTACCCGCCGTAAGCGGAGAATCTCGCAAGCGGGATTCTTTTCTTCATACATGGATATTTATTAGCTTAATTCTTAGAGGAGAATTGTTTATGAACAGAGAGACGATGAGTCTGCCAATGGTGACTTTAAGAGGGATTACGATTTTACCGGAGATGGTCCGCCATTTTGACGTCAGCCGTTCCAAATCCCTCAAGGCAATCGAGGAAGCCGTTGAGGGAAATCAGAAGATTTTCCTGACAGCCCAGAAGGACGGCGATGTGGAGGAACCGGGGCTTGAAGATGTGTACCGTACGGGATGCGTAGCGACGGTGCGGCAGATTATCAAGCTGCCCAGGAAAGTGAGCCGTGTCCTGATTACAGGAGAACAGCGGGCGTATATCAATACCATTGAATTCGAGGAGCCTTATCTTAGGGCAAATATCACTGAGGTTCCGGATACGGACGTCTCCGGGGTTCTGGCGTACCAGCCGGGCATAGATGGAGAGCTGGAGAGGGGGATGGAACCGCCGCTGAATACGGAGGCGATGCTCAGGGGACTGAAGGATATTTTCAAGGAATATCTGTCCAAGAACCCTAAGCTCTCGAAAGAGCTGGGAACACAGGCAGAGAATATCGGCAAGCTGAAGAAACTGGTTGACGTGGTGGCGGCGAATGTGCCGTTTGCCAATACGGACGCCCAGCAGATTCTCGAAGAGGCTGATCTGGTGAAGCGTTACGAGCTGCTTTCCTTCAAGTTGATGAATGAAATCCAGATTATGAACGTCAAGGATGAGATTCAGGCGAAGGTGAAGAAGCGGGTGGATAAAAATCAGCGGGAATATATCCTCCGGGAAGAGGCGAAGCTGATTCGGGAGGAGTTAGGGGACGACAGCACCCTTTCCGATGCAGAGGAGTTCCAGCAGAAGGCGGACGCCCTTGAGGCGCCGGAAGAGGTGAAGAAAAAACTGAAAAAGGAAATCCGCAGGTTCCAGAATACCTTGGGCAGTCAGGCGGAAAACGGTGTAATCCGTACTTATATCGAGACGATGCTTGAGATGCCTTGGGACAAGACCTGCGAGGAATCCGAGGATATCGAGTCTGCAAAGCAGATATTGGAGGAAGACCACTACGGGCTTGAGAAGGTCAAGGAGCGGGTATTGGAGTTCCTTGCTGTCCGGACTTTGACGAAGAAGGGGAATACTCCCATCCTCTGTCTGGCAGGCCCTCCGGGAACCGGTAAGACGTCTATCGCGAAGTCTCTGGCAAGGGCGCTTAACAAGCCTTATGTGCGCATTTCCTTAGGGGGAGTACGGGACGAGGCGGAAATCCGGGGACACCGGAAGACCTATGTAGGCGCGATGCCTGGCAGGATTGCCAACGGTTTGAGGCAGGCGGAGGTGAAGAACCCGCTGATGCTTCTGGACGAGATTGACAAGGTCAGCAACGATTACAAGGGGGATACCTTCTCGGCGCTTCTGGAAGTGCTGGACAGTGAGCAGAACCGGAAGTTCCGCGACCACTATCTGGAGGTCCCGGTGGATTTGTCGGAGGTACTGTTCGTTACCACGGCGAATACCTTGCAGCCAATCCCAAGGCCCCTTCTGGACCGTATGGAAGTGATTGAGGTCAGCAGCTATACTGAGAACGAGAAGATGCATATCGCGACAGAGCACTTGATTCCCAAGCAGCTTGAGAAGCATGGGCTGGATTCCGAACAGCTTAGTATCAGCAAGAAGGCGCTGTGGAAGATGGCACGCAACTATACGAAAGAGGCAGGTGTGCGCCAGTTGGAGCGGAAAATCGGGGACATTTGCCGGAAAGCAGCAAGGGAAATCCTGGAGATGAAGAAGGAATCTGTCCGTGTGACGGAGCGCAACTTATCCCATTATCTTGGGAAGGAATTATATATTTACCAGATGGCGAATGAATCGGATGAAGTCGGGATTGTCCGGGGATTGGCATGGACCAGCGTGGGCGGAGATACCCTTCAGATTGAGGTGAATATCATGCCGGGAGAGGGAGAAGTATTGCTTACTGGGCAGATGGGAGACGTGATGAAGGAATCCGCAAGGACCGGGATCAGTTATATCCGTTCCGTCAGCAAGGAGCACAAGATTGACGAGAATTTCTTTAAAGAGCATGACATACACATCCATATACCGGAAGGGGCGGTCCCCAAAGACGGGCCGTCGGCCGGAATTACCATGGCGACTGCGATGATGTCGGCGATTACAGGAAGGAAGGCGCGTGCGGACATAGCCATGACCGGTGAGATTACGCTGCGCGGCCGGGTGCTTCCAATTGGAGGCTTGAAGGAGAAACTATTGGCGGCGAAGAATGCGGGCATTAAGATGGTCATTATCCCTAAGGAAAATGTATCCGATGTGGAAGAGCTGTCCCATGAGATTACCAGAGGCCTGAAAATCGTACCGGTTTCCCGTATGGACGAGGTTCTGAAACTTGCGCTGGGCGGACGGAGCAAGGCGTCGAAGCCCAGGAAGTAAAAAGAGGTAGAACATGATTATTAAAAATGTTGATTTAGAAACAGTATGCGGGATCACCAGCAAGATACCGGAGAATCAGATGCCGGAGATTGCATTTGCGGGCAAATCCAACGTAGGGAAATCATCACTGATTAATACGCTGATGAACCGGAAATCCTATGCCCGTATTTCTGGGAAACCGGGGAAGACCCAGACCATTAATTTTTACAATATTAACCGAGCGCTCTATCTGGTTGACTTGCCGGGGTATGGGTATGCCAAGGTGTCCGAGCAGGAGAAACAGAAATGGGGGCAGATGGTGGAGCGTTATCTTCATGGCTCGAAACAGCTGCGCGCCGTGTTTCTGTTGATTGATATCCGCCATGAGCCGTCTGCAAATGACAAGATGATGTATGACTGGATTGTGGACCAGGGATATCCGCCGATTATTATTGCGACGAAGCTTGACAAGATTAAGCGGAGTCAGCAGGATAAGCAGGTCAAGGCAATCCGGCAGGGATTGAGCCTGCCCTCGGGAACGGCGGTGATTCCGTTTTCCTCGGTGACGAAACAGGGAAGGGATGAAATCTGGGAGCTGGCAGAGAAGGAATATCTGGGATAGAGGGATATTTCCCTAAAAAGAGGTGAATAATACGTGGAGATGAATTTAAAAGAACAGATGCAGGATGAACGTCCCTACTGGAAGGTAGCCGTAAGCCTTGCTTTCAGCCTGATAGGGACGGTCTTGTGCCTTTATCTGGGATATAAGCTGCTGGGGTTCTTTATGCCCTTCGTGGTTGGCTGGGTCATTGCGGCGATTGCAAGCCCTGTGGTGAATTGGCTGGAAAAGCGGGTGAAGCTGATTAAGAAATGGGGTTCTGCGCTGATCATTATCGGTGTTTTAGGGATGGTCGGCCTGCTCATCTATCTGCTTGCCAGTACGATTGCCCGGGAGGTGGTAAGCCTAATCCAGAACATGCCGGAAATGTATCAGGATTTGGAATCCGGTATGGATACCATTGGGGAGAGCCTAAACGGCGTCTTCCGGCTGCTTCCCGCAGGCGTCCAGGAGGGCTGGCATACCATGATGGACAATCTGGAGCAAACCATGGGGGACATTATCGGCAAGCTCAGCGAACCCACCGTTTCGGCGGCGGGAAGGTTTGCCAAGGGAATTCCTTCCGCCCTGATTGCAACCATCGTGACTTTCATCTCGGCCTATTTCTTCATCGCAGAGCGGGAGGACGTGATTGTGTGGGCGAAACGGATTGCACCTAACGCTTTGGTGAGCCGGATGACGATGGTAGTGGATAACCTGAAATATGCTGTGGGAGGATATTTTAAGGCACAGCTCAAGATTATGGTGGTCGTCTATGTATTATTGCTGGTGGGATTTTTGGTACTCAGGATTCACTTTTCCTTCCTGCTTGCGTTCTTGATTGCCTTTCTGGATTTCCTTCCCTTCTTTGGGACGGGGACGGCGTTGATTCCGTGGGCGGTCTATAAATTCATGATGGGAAATTATAAGATGGTGGCAGGGCTTCTCATTTTATACGGCGTTACCCAGTTGGTGCGCCAGTTAATCCAGCCTAAGCTGGTGGGGGACAGTATGGGGCTAAAGCCCTTGGTTACACTGGTACTACTGTATGCAGGATACAAAGCGGGCGGTGTGTTCGCAATGATTTTCGCCGTGCCCGTGGGGCTGATTGTGATAAACCTCTATCAGGCGGGAGCATTCGACTATATTTTGGATGATGCAAAGATACTGGTGGAAGGGGCGCTGAGCCTGCGGAATTAAAGCGCTGTAAAAGGGAAGCCGAAGGATAGGAGACGAGAGTATGGAGCAGTTGTTAAAAGAGTTCAGGGATGATATCGCGCAATTTCGTGAGATGACGGAGAAGTTTTATGCAAACGAAGTCAGTGTGAAGGAATATAAAGGATTTTCCGGAGGTTTCGGAAGTTATGCACAGAAGGGCGGTACGGCGAGCATGTTAAGGCTCCGTCTGCCGGGCGGACGGATTGACAAAGAAAAATTAAAATTTATCGTGGATTCCATTCAGGAGTATGGAATCGAGAAGGTACATGTGACGACCTGTCAGACCGTACAGTTCCACAATCTCAGCATGGAGACGGTCTGTGAGATTATGGAGAAAGCCTTCGATGTGGGTATTATCACGAGGGGCGGCGGCGGAGACTTCCCGAGGAATGTGATGGTGTCCCCGTTATCCGGCGTGGAACAGGGGGAGTATTTCGACGTGATGCCTTATGCGCTGGCAGTGTCGGACTATTTGCTGGGAATCATTAAGACTGTGAAAATGCCGAGGAAGCTCAAGGTATGTTTCTCGAATTCTCCTGCAAATGAACCCCACGCCACCTTCCGGGATTTAGGATTCGTGGCGAAGCCGAACGGAACTTTTGACGTGTACAGTGCAGGCGGCCTCGGGAACAATCCCCGTATGGGCGTAAAAGTTGCCGGACAGATTTCGCCGTCAGAGGTGCTGTACTATGTAAAAGCAATGGTCGAGACATTCGTCGCCTATGGGAATTATGAGAGCCGCGCAAAGGCAAGGACCAGATATATGCAGGAAACCCTTGGCGTCGAGGGGTATCGGCGGGCATATCTTGAGAAGCTTGAGCAGGTGAAGGCAGGAGAGGATATGACAATCCGCGTATCCCCATGCCCGGTCACAAAGGATGGCAGCGAATTCGTTGGCAGGGATGGGGCTTATAGGCCTGTTCAGGGAGGCAGATATTCCCGGGTGATTCCACAGAAGCAGGAAGGGCTTTATGCCCTGGCGTACCACCCAATCGGCGGAGTGCCCCAGGCGTCAAAATTTGCAGAGATTTACGAAACGATTCAGGATATGGAAGAGGTGGAGCTTCGTCTGGCTCCGGACGAGACGATTTATTTTATTAACCTCAATGGCAGAGAGGTGGAGAAGGCGCTTCAAGTTACCGCCGACGGGGCGAAGAATCTTTTCGAGACATCCGTGGCATGCATCGGCGCTTCGATTTGCCAGGTGGGTTTACGGGATTCCCAAGGTGCGTTGGCGCAGATCATTGAGGAAGTAAGGAAACAAGATTTTGCAGACGGCGTCCTGCCGAGAATCCATATTTCCGGATGTACGTCTTCCTGCGGGACGCACCAGATTGGCACGCTTGGCTTCCACGGAGGGGTAAAGCGGGTAAATAATGTGGTGGAACCGGCGTTTACCTTTCATGTCAACGGTTCTGACCGGGAGGGGGAAGAACGGTTTGGCGAGCAGTGGGGAGTGATGCTGCAAAAAGACCTTCCTGCATTTTTTACGGAACTTGGACAGGCAGTCCAAGGGGAGCATACTACGTTTGATTCATGGTTCGCCCAGGAACCTGAGAAACTGCGGAAGATTGCAGAAAAGTATTTTGTATAACATTTTAAAGAAATATACGGTAAAAGTTTTGATATTTTATGTTGGATGTAGTATAATGACCGTATACGTGAGAAATTCTGCACCAGTTGACGGAAGAGCTGTAATTATACTATATAAAAGAGGAGGAATACATTCTGATGAAATGTCCAATATGCGGTCAGGAATTGAAGCCGGGGAAAAAAGATCCGAATTATCTCTTATGTTATAACTGTAAGAAGAAGTTCAAGGTTCCCCAGAAGAAGATAGAGAAGAGCAGAGATGAAGAGGAGGAGCAGGAAGAGCAGACTTACTCCAATATTCCTCCTAAGAATGTCCGTAAGAAACGGGAAGCCGAGATGCGCAAGGCATATGACGAGATGCTTGCCGTAGGCGACGGGAAAGGCAAGAAGAAGCCTGCTCCTAAGCCGAAACGTAAAGAAGAGATTGACGACGATTATGATGACGACGATGACGATTATGATGACGACGATGATTTCTATGATGACGATGAGAAGATATCCAAACTCCCGATTATCATTCTTGCTATTGCGATTGTAATTGTGGCGGCGTTGATTGTATTCGTGTTGCTGAAGTAATGGAATTTTACCATAGGAGGTCTAAGGATAGCGTGACGGGTGCCACGCTATTTCTGTTGCCTGAGTCTTTACTCACGAAGAGGCGATTGCTGTAAGGAAACGGCGCACAGGATTGGAGTACGCCGTAAAAAGTAGATATTGATGGAGGAAGGAAACGTGAAGAAGAGTATTAACAAAAAAATAGTAGTAAATACTACTGCTATTGTCGTTGTCCTGGCTGTGATTCTTGTGATCGTTATGGCGCTGTCTATGAAGGTTCTTACGAGAGAGATTATGACAGATGTGCTTCCGTCTACGACCAAGATGGCTTCCCAGAGCATCGAGTCTAACATGCATATGCTGGCAGACCGGATTTTTATGATCAGCGACCGGGTTGCCATCCAGAATCCCGACAGTTCCAGAAAGGAGAAGGAGGAAGCCTTGAAAGAAGCGCAGTCGGGGATAGAGTTCCTCTGGCTTGGGCTTTACAAGGAGGACGGCTCCCTCTATCTGGGGGATAACGCCTGCCCGTCGTCGATTGCTGACAGGGAACTGTATTCTCTGCTTCAGGAGACACAGAATCTGGCTGTGGATGATGTAGATTCTGCGGGGGGAGAATTAGAGCTTGCTATGGGAATCCCTGTGATGTCTGGGGAAGAGCTTCACTATTATTTGGTGGGAAGTTATAAATATGACGTATTGAACGATGTACTGAGCAATATCAACCTCAGCGCCAACGGCGAGGCGTATATCGTGAACTGGGAAGGCGAGATTATGGGATGCCGGAATACAAAGCTTGTAGGAAACCAGAAAGGGATTGAGGATGTAACACAGTTTTCCGGCATCAAAGATTATTTAACGGAGAAAGAGACTGGCGTGACCAGCATAGGAAAATCCTTAGATGCGGCATTCGTAAGCTATGCGCCGATCAACGGGACCAGATGGCATCTGGCTTTAATCGTACCGCAGAGGGATTTCATGGGACCTGCCAATACTGGGATTTTAGCGAGTATTGGGCTTACCTGTCTGCTTCTTTTGCTTGCGGGAATCGTTACCCTCAGATTCTCATCCAAGATCCAGAGGTCGCTTCGTGGGGTGACAGAAAGAATCGGGCTTCTTGCACAGGGAGATCTGAAGACTCCGACGGAGGTCATCAAGACTGACGATGAGACGGAGCTGTTGTCCCATGCTTTGAGCAATACAGTAGAGAGTATTAATGGGTACATATCGGAATTGTCCCACATTCTGGAAAATATGTCCGGCGGTAATTTCCAGGTGGACGTAAGAGGGGATTTTGAAGGAGATTTTATCGTGATGAAAGAATCCCTTAACAAAATCATCGATGCACTGAACCGGATGCTGAAGTCTATCAAGATTTCTTCCGAGGAGGTGCTTTTAACGGCAAGCGCCGTGTCAGAGAGTGCGCAGCAGGTACACCATGGTTCCACGGAGCAGTCGGAATCCTTGAATGTACTGTCTCAGGAGACGACGGCTATTGAGCAGAATATTCTCCACGTGGATGAGAATACGAAGACGGTGGAAGACCTGATGAAGACGACTCAGGAACACATGGAGACGGGCGACGGCAATATGAAGAACCTGCTAAGGGCAATGGAGGATATCAACCGGAACTCTGTGGAGATTACGAAGATCAATAAATTCCTGGAAGATATTTCCTTCCAGACCAACATCCTGGCGTTGAATGCGTCCGTGGAGGCTGCAAGGGCAGGGGAGGCTGGCAGAGGATTTGCGATTGTAGCGGAAGAGGTGGGAAATCTTGCCGCACAGAGCGCGGAATCCTCTAAGCGTACCACCAGCATGATTGACAGTTCTATTCAGGCAGTGGAGCGGGGAACTGAATACGCCAAGAAGGTAGCGGAATCATTCCGCGATATCGGAGAGATTGCAGACCAGATTTCAAAGATTACGGAACAGCTTGCGGAAAATGTGACTGTCCAGAAGCATTCTCTTGGCAACATGACAGGCCAGATTACCCAGATCAGGGATGTGGCGCAGCATAACCTGAATGCAAGTTATGAAAGCACCACGGCGAGCCAGAAGTTGAACCGGCAGGCACAGAAGCTTAAAGAGATTGCCGGCAGTTTCAGATTGAGGGAGGAGTAGCGTCATGTGGAAGAAGAGGATATGGATTCTGTTATTGTGTATGTGTACCGGGCTTTTCGTGGTTTCCTGCAAGAAAGAGGAGAGGCTGAAGGACGGATATTATACTGCGCAGATGTCGGATTACAGCCATGGATGGAAGGAGTATGTGACCATCTGCGTGATGGAGGATAAGATTGTGTCCGTGGAGTACAATGCGGAGAATGCAAGCGGTTTTATCAAATCCTGGGATATCGCTTATATGAAGAATATGAATAGGGTACAGGGAACCTATCCCAATAAGTACACAAGGGAATATGCGGCGCAGCTTCTTGAAAACCAAGGAGCTGGCGATATCGATGCGGTGAGCGGTGCAAGCACCTCGGGAGGGAATTTTGTCAGGCTTGCGACGGCTGTCCTTGAGCAGGCGCAGAAGGGAGATACCACGGTCGCAATCGTGGAGTCAGAGAAAGAATAAGTACATTTCAAAAGGCGGGATACACAACATCCTGTCTTTTTGCATACTATAGTACAAAAAAATATAGGAGTAAGAGTATGGCTTATTCAATTATTTTGGACGCAGGCCACGGGGGGAGTGACCCTGGAGCCGTGTACAATGGCCGTCAGGAGAAGGACGACGCCCTGCGCCTGACCCTTGCCGTGGGAGAAATCCTCCAGAACCATGGAATTGACGTAGAGTATACGAGAACGACGGACGTATTCGAGACACCTTTACAAAAAGCTATGGAAGCGAACCAGTCGGGGGCAGACTTGTTCCTGTCAATTCACAGGAACTCATTTCCCACAGACAATGAAGTGTCAGGGGTCGAGACATTGATTTACGACCTGTCAGGCCTGAAATACCAGATGGCGCAGGACATTAACGACCAGTTAGAGGCTGTGGGATTCGTGAATCTTGGCGTGAAAGAGCGTCCCAATCTGGTAGTACTTAGAAGGACGAACATGCCGGCGCTGTTGGTGGAAGCCGGATTCATCAATTCAGATGTGGATAACCAGTCGTTCGATGAAAATTTCCAGGATATCGCCCAGGCAATCGCGGCGGGCGTGTTAGACACACTGGATTCACAGGGAATCGTCAAGGATGAGGATTACCGCGTCCAGGTAGGCGCATTCCGCAACCGGAGATATGCGGAACGGCTGCTGAACGAATTATTGGAGGAAGGGTTCCCGGCATATATCGACGATTCGGGTCCTTACCTCCGGGTCCAGGTGGGAAATTTTGACGATATGGATGATGCGGTGGATATGGAACAACGCCTGAAACAGGCCGGATTCCCCACCGTAATTGTGAAATAGAGTCCCAAATGTCAGTACACCGGTGATACGGGGCAGCCCCGTATTGCCGCCCCATTACCCTTTGGGGAGGGAGAAGATGAACTCTGTCCCGACTCCCTCTGTACTGACCACGCTAATGTTCTCACCGTGTGCCTGGATTGCCTCCTTGACGATGGCAAGCCCAAGCCCGGTTCCTTTCTTATCCTTCCCGCGGGAGAGGTCGGACTTATAGAAACGCTCCCATATCTTATTGAGGGAGGTCCTTGGTATCCCGATACCGTCATCCTTGACGGAGGTATATATTTTCTCTCCCCGCTCCGTCGTCTCAATGGTGACGACCGAATCCGAATCGCTGAATTTGATGGCATTGTCCAGAAGATTGTACAGGACTTGCTGAATCTTACGTTTATCTCCGTTGACGGTCAGCTTTTTCGGCGGAAAAATGACTTCGATGGAAATCTTTTTCTGCGTGCAAGTCCCCTCGAAAGAAGCCGCCACATTCTTGATCATTTCATGGATATCAAACACTTCTTTATTCAACAGCATGTTTTTGGTGTCAAATTCATTCAGGGTCAGGAGATCCTGGGTAAGATCCGTAAGCCGCTCTGTCTCAAAGAGGATAATCTTCAGGTACTTTTCATGAAGTTCCGGCGGTATGGTTCCGTCTGCCATCGCCTCTACGTACCCCTTGATGGAAGTCAGGGGGGAACGGAAATCATGGGAGACATTTGCCACAAATTTTTTCTGGTAATCCTCCATATCCCTAAGCTGGGAGGACATATAATTCAGGGAGGCGGACAGATACCCCATCTCATCCTCCGTGTTCACAGGAATCTCGTAGTCCAGATTGCCGGAAGCATACTGTGTCGCAGCCTCCGTAATCTTGCGCAGCGGCAGGTACACGAAATACTGGAAGGCAAGAAGTACCATGAAGGAAAGGAGATAGATAACAAATACCGTAATGACTGCCGCCCGGAGAAGGATTTTCTGGGAATTACGGGAATCGGAAATATACTTGTGAATCAGCAGATATCCTTTGGGAGAATACCCGAAGACCACAGGCGCAATGACCGTAATGACATCCTCCTCAAAATATCCGTGATAGCCGCCTGTCTGGTACTGGCTCCCCCCGCTTTCCATCGGGTCAAAGCCTTCAATCTGACGGGGGGCAGAAGGGTAATCATTAGACACGGCAGAGGATATGACGACGCCGTCCTTGTCCACGAACCACACGGCGGCTTCTAGTTGAATCTCAATGCCGGATAGCTGCAAGTGTACCTCCGAGGCGTCAATCTCTTCCGAAAAATAGGAGGGGAGATACCGGCTGGCAACGAGATTCGCCTCCCGGTACAGGGAGGTTGCCATCTCGGATTCCAACGGGCTTTCCGTCAGGCTAAACGTCAGGGTAGCCACGATAAAGATGTTGAGGAATCCGAAGATGACGTATATGATAACAAATTTTAGGTATAATGTACTGCGCATGTAATCCGCCGCTCCTTATGGTATCGTTTGTTCTACTTCACTTCAAACTTGTAGCCAATTCCCCAGACTGTGCTAAGCCCCCAGGAGCTATGGTCTTTGATTTTCTCCCGGAGCCGCTTGATATGGACGTCCACCGTGCGGGTGTCTCCGATATATTCATACCCCCAGATTTGATCCAAAAGCTGCTCCCTTGTAAATACCTGATTGGGGGAGGCGGCGAGGAAATACAAAAGCTCCAGTTCCTTAGGGGGCATATCTACCTGAACGTTGTCCACCAGTACGGAATAATTCGTAAGGTTAATGGAAATGCCCGGATAGTCCACGCATTTTCCCTTATTCTCCGGGGTTTCCTCCTGCTTAGGCGCTGCCTGGTAGCGGCGCAGGACGGCCTTCACCCGGGCGACCATTTCCTTGGAATCAAAAGGCTTCATGATGTAGTCGTCGGCGCCCAGCTCAAGCCCTAACACCTTATCGAAGACTTCGCCTTTTGCCGACAGCATAATGATCGGCACATTTGACCGAGTCCTAAGCTCCCGGCATACCTGATAGCCGTCGATGCCGGGAAGCATCAGGTCTAACAGTATCAGGTTGGGCTGGTAAGTATCGTGGGCAATCAGAGCCTTTTCCCCGTCGTGTACCATCATTGTGTCAAAACATTCTTTGGTCAGATACAGGGAAATTAGTTCGGCGATGTTCTCGTCATCGTCAACGATTAAAATTTTCTGTTTATTTACCATTTATGATATCTCCTAGCTATTTCAGTTCTACGATTGTCACTCCTGCGTCTCCTTCTCCGAATGCACCCAGCCGGAAGGACTTCACGTGCTTCTGGCGTTTCAGGTAGGTATGGATGCCTGAGCGCAGCGCGCCGGTTCCTTTGCCGTGGACGACGCGTACATTGGACAGGTGGGCAAGGGCGGCGTCGTCCAGATATTTATCCAGTTCCGCAATCGCCTCGTCTACCGTCTTGCCCAGCAGGTTAATCTCCGAGCTGACTGAGAAGGACTTGCCCATCTTCATCTTGCCCTTGGAGGTCTTGTGCATCTGTTTTGCAGAGTAGGAAGGTGTCTCCTCAATAATCTCCAAATCGGAAATGTGGACCTGGGAGCGCAGGATTCCCATCTGGACGGTGACGTTCCCCTTGGAATCAGGCAAGGCAATGACAGACCCGTTCAGGTTCATGCTCAATACCTTGACGGATTCTCCTAATTTAAAGTCCGAAGGCTTGTGCTGTTTCTTTGGCTTCTGTGTTTCAATGGCCAGTTTGGAGCCGACGGACGCCATCTTTTTGCGCAGCCGCTCCCGTTCCTTTTCCATCTCTGCCGCGGAAATGTTCTCCTTGCCGAACTTGCGGAAATTGCGCAGTGTCTCGTCTGCTGTCTCCTTGGCGTCCGCTAAGATAGCGTGGGCCTTCTCGTTGGCTTCACGCAGAATCCGCTCTTTCTGAGCCTCTAATTTTTCCTGCTTTTTGCTGACCTCTGTCTTGAGGCGTTCTAGTTCCTGCTTGTAGGCGGCAATCTCGTCTTGTTCTTTCTGGATTGTCCGCTTGCTGGTCTCAAGGTCGGTGAGCAGATCTTCAAAAGATTCGTCCTGCTCGGTCAGATGAGTCTTCGCCTCTGCGATAATATAGTCCGGAAGCCCCAGTTTCCCCGCAATGGCAAATGCGTTGCTCTTCCCGGGAATCCCAAGGAGCAGGCGGTAAGTGGGACGAAGTGTCTCTAAGTCGAACTCACAGCAGGCATTCTCAACGCCGGGTGTGGACAATGCGTATACCTTCAGCTCGCTGTAGTGGGTGGTCGCCATGGTACGGATGCCCCGCTGATGCAGATAGCTCAAGATTGCCGTAGCAAGGGCCGCGCCCTCCGTGGGGTCGGTTCCGGCCCCAAGCTCGTCGAAGAGGACGAGGGAACGCTCATTCACCTGCGAAAGGAAGGAAACGATATTCGTCATGTGGGAAGAAAAGGTACTGAGGCTCTGCTCAATGCTCTGTTCATCCCCGATGTCCGCATAGACCTGCTCGAACACGGCAAGTTCGGAACGGTCAAGCGCCGGGATGTGAAGCCCCGCCTGCCCCATGAGGGTAAATAACCCCACGGTCTTTAGGGAGACTGTCTTTCCGCCTGTGTTGGGCCCGGTCACGATTAAAAGATCGAATTCATCCCCAAGAGTGACCGTGATTGGGACTACCTGACGTTTATCTAACAGCGGATGCCTTCCTTCCCGGATACGGATACGCCCTTCCGTGTTAAAGACCGGCATAGAGGCGTTCATATTAAGAGCAAGGCTTCCTCTGGCAAAAATAAAGTCCAGTTCGCCAAGGACGGTGTAATCCGTATGGATTTCTTCGATATACTGTGCGGTCTCTTCGCTAAGGCGGGCAAGGATGACCTGAATCTCTTCCTGTTCCTTCCCATAAAGTTCTTTTAAGTCATTATTCAGTTTTACCACTGCCATCGGTTCAATGAACAGTGTGGAACCGGTAGAGGACTGGTCATGAATCAGGCCGGACACCTGGCTTCGGTATTCTGCCTTCACCGGGATACAGTAGCGGTCGCCCCGCATGGTTATGATGGGGTCTTGCAAATAAGTGCGCAGAGAGCCGTTCACCATGCCGGACAGAGTCCCATGGACTTTATCATTCATTTGGCTGATAGAACGGCGGATATGCTTCAATGTTGGGCTTGCGTCGTCGCTTATTTCATCCTCTTCTAAGATGCACCGGCGGATTTCCGCAGATAGTATGCTTAAAGGCTCTAACTGTTGGAAAAATGAATCCAGGCAGTCCTCCTCGTCGTCGCTATTGTCGTGCCTTCCGTAGGCTTTGGCGTGCCCGGCGGCTTCTAAGAGCTTGCAGATGCGCAGAAGTTCCCCGCTTCCAAGGGCTGCGCCCACCTCGAGGCGTTTCAGGGAGTCATTGACCGGATTGCATCCGCTAAGGGAAAGACGCCCTTTCTTGACAATACGGGTAAATGCAGCCGCGGTCTGCTGCTGCGCCGTGTTAATGTCCGGCAGAGAAGTCATGGGGCGCAGTTTCCTGCACCGTTCTTTACCGCTGAAAGAAGAAGCCTGCTCTGTGAGCAGTTCGATTACTTTATGGTATTCCAATTTGTTCAATGTTTTTTTATTCATATTCATCACCTAGCACTATTCTAACCTATTTGCGCCATAAAGGGAAGGATAAATATTGAACAATCGTCTTTCTTGGAGTATACTATAT
>OFHO01000468.1_pt1 | contig 37445 bp, 32 predicted proteins | sample 1521531 | NCBI WGS metagenome assembly OFHO01 (sample SAMEA3504124, study PRJEB24116) | mouse gut metagenome | biome: mouse gut; feature: mouse-associated habitat; material: faeces | place: Denmark | collected 2011
CGCCCCGCAGGGGCGGTACGAAACATCCTTCAACGAAGAAAGAAGAAAGAGCGGACGCGGCCCGCAGGGCCGCAAATTGCACGCGCCGCCCCGCAGGGGCGGCAAAAAGGAGACTGCCATGCCAGAACCAACCAGAGCCTTCGGTTATATCTGCCCCTCCTGCGGCAAACCCGTCTACGGAGAAAGAACCCACTTTGCCCTCTGCGCCTCCGCCATCGGCCTGGTCTGCGACTGCGGGCACAGCGAACTGACCGCAGAACCCATGCCCGACCACTACCGCGTCACTGTCCCCTGCGGCGTCTGCGGCGGAGAGCACCGGGCGGAAATTCCCGCCGAAAAGCTCCTCCACGGTGGCGGCGTGGGCCTCGCCTGCCCCGAAACCCGTCAGCTCTGCTGCTACATCGGCGACGTCCACCAGGTCCAGCGCGCCCTGCGGGATCTGGAAATTGCCGTCCAGAAGAAAAAGGACGCCGAGGACTCCTCCTTTATAGATGACTTCATCATGTACGAGGTCCTCTCCGAATTGAAGGACATCGCCGCCCGGGGCGGCGTCTCCTGCGCCTGCGGCGCAAAGGGCTGTTCGGTGGAGGTCCACGGCTCCGCCGTAGACCTGGTCTGTCCCGTCTGCGGTGGACGGCTGCGCCTGCCCGCCGCCACCGATGAGGACCTGGACCGCCTCTGCTGCCAGTACACGCTGACCATTCCGGGGAAAAAGTGATGCTGACGGCCTGTTTTCTTCTCTTTTTCGCTATGGTAGCCGGATGTCTTCTGGCGGGCTGGTCCGTGTCCTGGGCCCTGCTGGGAGGGCTGCTGCTGTTCTGGGCCCTGGGCCGGAAGCAGGGCTTTACCCGCCGCCAGCTCTGGGACATGGCCTGGGCCAAGTGCAAAAAATCCCTGATCGTGGTGCGGATCATCGCCCTCATCGGGGTCATTACCGGCCTGTGGCGGTGCGGCGGCGCCATCGCCTGCTCCATCGTCTGGGGTGTGGGCTTGGTAACGCCGAAGCTCTTCCTGCTGCTGGCCTTCCTGCTCTGCGCAGCCTTCAGCTACGTGCTGGGCACCTCCTACGGCGTCAGCAGCACCCTGGGCGTCATCCTCATGGCCCTGGCCCGCTCCGGCGGCGTGGACCCCACCATTACCGCAGGCGTAATTCTCTCCGGGGTATACTTCGGGGACCGCTGTTCCCCCGCCTCCTCCGCCGCCAGCCTGGTAGCCGCCGTGACGGACACGGACCTCTACCGCAACGTCCATCAGATGCTCCGCACCGCCGCCCTGCCCACCCTGCTAGCCCTGGGGGCCTATCTGCTCCTCTCCTTCCGCCATCCGCTGGAGACGGTGGACGGCGCGGTGCTGGGCGCCCTGGAGGAGCGGTTCGTCCTCTCCTGGTGGACCCTGCTGCCGGCGGCCATTATGTTCCTGCTGCCTTTGTTCAAAGTCCCCATCCAATGGACCATTACCGCCAGCGCGGCCGCCGCCGCCATTTTGGCCGTGGCCGTGCAGGGCTTCTCCATCGGCGAGGTCCTTTCCGCCGCCTGGGGCGGCTACCACCCGGAGGAAGAAGCCCTGTCCGCCGTGCTCTCCGGCGGCGGGATCACCAGCATGGCGGTGAGCTACGTCATCGTCGCCCTGACGGGGCTGTACTCCGGCATCCTGGAGGGCACCGGCTCTCTGCGTCCCCTCAGCCAGCGGGCCGAGGAGCTGGCCGGGAAGATCGGCCGCTTCCCGGCGATGATCGCCGTCTCCTTTCTGTGCGCCGCCGTGCTGTGCAACCAGGCGGTCACCAGCATGATGGGCGCACAGCTGCTGGAGAGCGCATATGATGATCGGGAAGAGCTGGCGATGGATATTGAGAATTCCGGCATCCTGATCGCGGGCCTGATCCCCTGGTCCATCGCGTGCAGCATCCCCCTGGCCATGCTGGGCGCGGGCAATGGAGCGATCTTGTATGCGTTCCTGCTGTGGCTGATTCCGATTTGCTATCTGGGCACGAAAAAGAAATTTTATCCGCAGAACGGCCACCCATCGTCCCCGCCGCCCAGCAGGGGCGGCAAGAAAAAACGAGGTGAACCATGATCCATTTTCTCGCCAAGCATTTCATAAAGGACTATCAGAATACCTCCGACCAGGCGGTCCGCCGCGCCTACGGCATCCTCTGCGGCTTTGTAGGCATCGCGCTGAACCTGCTTCTCTTCGCCGGGAAGCTCCTGGCGGGCATCCTCAGCGGCTCCATCGCCGTCACCGCCGACGCGGTGAACAACCTTTCGGACGCGGGGTCCTCCGTGGTCACCCTCCTGGGCTTCAAGCTGGCCGCCCAGGCCCCGGACAGGGACCACCCCTTCGGCCACGGCAGGTGGGAGTATGTCTCCGGGCTGGTAGTCTCTATGGTAATCCTGCTGATGGGCGTGGAATTGGGGAAAACCTCCGTGGAGAAGATCCTCGCCCCGGAGCCGGTGGATTTCAGTCCGCTGGTAGCCGTAATCCTGGGGATCTCCATCGCGGTAAAGCTGTACATGGCCTACTACAACCGGACGGCAGGAAAAAAGCTGTCCTCCGCCGCCATGTCCGCCACCGCCGTGGACAGCCTCAGCGACTGCCTGGCTACCTCCGCCGTGCTGCTGGGGACCCTGGCGGGACATTTCTGGAACGTACAGATCGACGGCTGGTGCGGCGCGGCGGTGGCGCTGTTCATCCTGTGGTCCGGTTTCGGCGCGGCCAGGGATACCGTCAACCCCCTGCTGGGCCAGCCCCCCTCCCCCGAGTTCGTGGAGCAGATCCAGGCGCTGGTACGCTCCCACCCGGAGATCATCGGCATCCACGACCTGATCGTCCACGACTACGGCCCTGGACGGCGCATCCTCTCCCTCCATGCCGAGGTACCCGCCAGCGGCGATATCCTGGAGCTCCACGATGTGGTGGACGGACTGGAACGGCAGCTCAACGAGGAGCTTGGCTGTCTGGCTACCATCCACATGGACCCGGTGGTCAATGACGGCGGCCTCACCGCCGAGGCCCGGGACCGGGTGGCGGCAGTGGTCCTGGTGATTGATCCGGGCATTTCCATCCACGACTTCCGGATGGTCCCCGGGCCGACCCACACCAATCTGATCTTTGACGCGGAGATCCCTTATCAGTGCGCCCTGTCCGACCAGGAGGTGCGCAGGCGCATCCAGGCCGCCGTCCAGGCGCTGGACAGCAGCTGGTTCGCCGTGGTGGGCGTGGAGAAGAGCTACGTATAGGAATCTGCGGGAGGCGCTTCGTAAAGAGGCGTCTATACGCACCAAAAAGAAGTTTTGCAGGGGGCTTTTTAACAGTCTGACCGGGCGTCTTCCAAAAAGGAAGACGCCCGGTTTCTGTCGCGGCTTGTCTTATGTATAGTCGACACACCAGAAAAACAGTAAAGTTCGGCGGTCAAAATGGCGCAGAGCGGCGTTGTCGTCTTATGCAGTGATTCTCCAAGACCGTTCAGCGTTTATTGGATCTACGCCAAATCTTTTGCTGCTCTGCAGCAGCAATCAGCCCTTCGCGGAAATCAGGATGTGCAATGGCGATGATTCGCTCCGTGCGCTCCCAGGTAGAGCGTCCGGAGAGCGCGGCAACACCATATTCCGTAACGATGCTTGGCGCCTGTGTTCTGGGCGTTGTAATCACGTCGCCCTCTGTAAATTTCGGAAGAATGCGGGAGCGCTGTCCGCCAGCTTTATCTGTAAAGGTCGATGCCATCGCCAAAAACGCCTGGCCATGCTCTGCCATATATGCGCCAGTTACAAAGTCGAGCTGCCCGCCCGTTCCGCTAATGTGGCGTGTGCCAGAGGTTTCAGAGCAGACCTGGCCATAAAGATCCATCGCTATGCAGCTGTTGATCGATACAAAGTCATCCAACTGACGGATCGTTTCGGGGTTGTTCACATAGCGCATCGGCGCAGAGAGAATATCCGGATTCTGGTCAAGAAATTCGTAGAGCGCACGCGAACCGGAGCAAATGGAAAATACGCTTTTTCCGCGGTTGAGCCGCTTTTTTTTGTTCGAGATCTTCCCCGCCTGATAGAGCTTGAGGTAACTGTCGCTCATCAGCTCTGTGTGAATTCCCAAATCCTTAAGGTCAGACTCTGCGATGAGGCCGCCCAGCGCGTTGGGCATTCCGCCAATACCAATCTGAAGGGTGATCCCATCATAAAGATATGGGAAAATGTTGGCGGCAATTTTTTTATCAATCTCACCCGCGCTGCCACCGGGTGAAAGGCAAATATCCTTATGCCCTTCCACAATGTAATCCACCTCGGAGATATGGATGTGGTCAGTTTCCATTCCGTAGATTACAGGCATATTTTCATTGACCTCAAGGATGATATGCTCCGCCGCATCCAGCATCTCCTGCTGGCAGCAGTTGGTCAGCCCATAATTGAAGTAGCCATGCTTATCCATTGGCGCGACAGAGATCATCGCCACGTTCACCGGCGCAAAGCCGCGAGTGTAGTAGGAACCGCAGTCCCGGAACAGCATCGGGGCATAGTAGGCCCACCCCTTGTCCACATATTTTCGATCAAGGCTGGAGCAGTGCCATGCGTTATAGGTGAACGATACATGCTCCGGATCCTGTTCGACGATTTGAATGGGTTTCATTGAGATGGCATTGCGGACCTTAACATCCTTGAGTTCGCCCTTGCGTTTGGCAAGCGCCGCGTCCAGTGCTTCAGGGAAGGAGCAGGTCTGGCTGTAATCCACCCAGTCGCCATCCTTGACGATCTTGACTGCGTCTTCGGCCGATACAAGCTTTTTGCGGTATTCTTCCTGGATATTCATTTTACTCTCCTCTCAGCGGCTGGGCAGGCACACGTATGAGCAGCGTTAACCCTGCGCCGGCAACGGCAAACACTGCAATGGCGATAAAAGTGCGCAGATAAGATCCTCCGCCGCATAACGGTCCGAGATAGGATGCTGCAATCAAATTCAGATTGACAATGCTGAAGTTGAGCGCATAGTACCTGCTTCCAAAGAAACAGGCGGCAAAGGCGGAATTGGTAGGCGTAACGCCGCCATAGGCAAGGCCGGTCACCACAAAAGCGGCAATCAAAATGGGCAGATTCCCCGTTTTGAGCGAGACAATCAGCGCCCCGCTGGAGAGTACATACAGAAGGCTCACGCGCAGCATGGTACTGCGATAGCCCTTAGTATCAAAGAGTTGGCCAAAAATGACCCGGCCAACGCCGTTTGCGATAGAGACGATCCCAGCAAACGCTGCGGCGCTGGGCAAATCCTCGCCGACAAAGGAGGCCGCGTAAGGCGTAGATTCATTGATAATTGCAAGGCCGGCGGCGGAGAGAATAACAGCCCATAGAAAATAGAGCCAGAAATTTCGCCGGCGCAGCATCTCGCGCCAAGGAACGTCCTCAATCGCAGCGGCAATCTCCCGGGTATCGGATTCCATCTCCTTAGAAAAGCCGCTTTCGGGCATACGCAGCAGCAGCGCGCCAAGGAGTGCGATCAGTGCAAAAGAAACAGCAAAAACCACAAAGGTCTTGCGCCAGCCGAGCGCGGTGATAAGCTTTGCGCCCAATGTTCCCAACAGCATGCCGCCGAATCCGAAACCCATTAGCATAATACCGGAGATCAGTCCCCGCTTATCAGGGAACCACTTGACTACGGCAGAAATTGTACTGTTGTACCCCAATCCTACACCAAAGCCGCAAATGCCTCCGTAGGTAATATAAATGCCATAAAGCGTGCTGACCCGGGAGGCGGCAAGAAAGCCCGCCAGCAGGAAAAGCGCGCAGAGTACAAGAGGACAGCGAGGCCCTTTTTTCCCGGTTATCATGCCGCTGGCCAGTCCGCCAAGGCAAAACATCATCATCGAGATGGAAAAGGTGATGGATGTCTCCGCTTTGCTCCAACCGAACTCTGCCTCAAGCGGCGTTCGGAATACGCTCCATGCGTAAATCAGCCCAAGGCATAACAGCAGTCCGACACCGAGGACAACAAAGCTCCATCGCTGTTTTTTCGCTCTTTCCAGGTCCATGACAGTATCCTTTCTCAGAAAACAACAGCCGGGGACGGCGGCAAGCCCCTGCCCCCAGTCGGGAGAAACTGCAAAGCTTAAAACACCGCGCTGCCGTTCCAGATGGTGTCATGATTGGGAATTTCACTCTCCGGATACATATAGGCAATGCGGGAGATATTGATCAGCTGCTCATAGCCAAGGTTTTCTGACACGGAGCAGCCTGACCATGAGCCGCAGCCAAGCGTTGCCGTGGGGCAAAGGCCATTGGCGAGCGCCGGGTTTGCGGAGAATACGCCGGGGCTGTTGATCAGCAGGCGGGAAACGGGCAGCGCAGCGGCGGCCGCTTCGATTAACGCCTTATTATTGGAATGGATCACAGACGAGTGGCCCACGCCTTCCATCAGCAGATTTGCTTTAGCGATCCTGATGGCCTCCTGCACATCTCCGCACTCGATGTGGACAGCAAGGGGAACCATCTTCTCACGGCACAGCGGCTCATCCGTCCCATATTTGTCAACCTTGATCACAATGATGGACGTATCTGCGGGAATCTCCAGCTCCAGCATGCGAGCGATTTTCTGCACGCTCTGTCCAACCGGCTCTCCGTTGATGGCGCCAAGGCCATTGGGGAACAGCAGTGCGCGCGCCCGGTCCCGAACGGCAGGATTGTCCGTATAGTAGACCTTTTCCGCCTTCATCAGCTCCACCGCTTTTTCGGAGATGCTTTTGGGCGTGATAAAGGAGCGGTTGCAGGCGCAGATAATACCGTTATCAAATTTGCAGCCGAATACGGTCTGACTGACGGCCTTTGCAAGATCGTCATATTCCGGATCGAAAATGGTCTGCGAGTTACCGGGGCCTACACCGTAAGCGGGCTTGCCGCTGGAATAGGCCGCCTTGACCATGCTGGGGCCTCCTGTACCGAGAACGGTATCCGAAGCTGCCATCATCATCTGCGTCAGCTCAATGTTCGGCTCTTCCACACATTGGAAAATGTTGTCAGGCGCGCCGGCCCTTCTGAGCGCATCATTGAATATCCTGCAGGTGTGCGCCGTGGATTTCTTTGCGCGGGGATGGGGAGCGCAAAGAATAACGTTGCGGCCTTTGAGGGCATAAACGCCGTTAAAAAGAATGGTAATGTTGGGATTGGTGGTAGGGATCACACAGGAAATGATCCCTTTGGGGTGCGCGACGAAGGTCAGATGACGGCGCTCGTCATGGCCGATGATGCCGACGGACTTTTTGTCCTTGATGGCGTACCAAACGCCGTCCGGAGAACCGATGTTCTTAGCGATTTTATCGGCGACATTGCCGAGGCCCGTCTCGGCGACAGCTTCCTCTGCCAATTCCTCCGCATGTTCGCGAAACGCTTCGCAGCAGATCCGGCACAGTGCGTCGATCTGCTCCTGCGTATAGGATTCCAGTTCAGCGAGCGCCCTCCGGCCTTTGGCAACCATATCATCTACCATGACTCTATTGGCGTTGATCCCTGTCGATTCATTTGTAAACATGAATATTACTTCCTTTCATATAAGCCTTTTACTGCATCGCTGCAGCGATCTGTGCCGTGTCGGTGAACTGCTCAAAGGAGACGACCTTACCGTCCCGGAGCTTCCAGCAATGGACGACGCGGGCCTCGAACGCTCTTCCCGTCCGGAGATTCGTCCCAAAATAACGCCCGACCATGAGGACGGCATCTCCGTCCTCGTAAAACTTTTCGGGGGCGCAGGCGAAGGGGGCCCACTCCTTGTTCATGGGCGTAAAGACGTTCCGGACGATCTCTTCCGCGCCGGTATATGTACCGGCGTAGGGCCCGCCCTGCATTTCCGTCCAGCGGACATCCGGTGCAAAGTCCTTGACAAAGCCGGCAAAATCGCCAGCTTTGCCACAGGCGTATGTAGCCGCTACGATCTCAATATTGGTTGGCAAGGAATACGCACCGCCTTTCAAAATTTTTCGCCAGTCACGCCAGCATACCTGCCCAGGTAATCGGGCAGTCGTACTTTTTCATCAGGCCTTCCAGATATTCTCTGTTGTTAACCAGAGAGGGATCGTTTGCGCTGTTAAGCGCGTATTCCTCCATCATCATCAACAGGTGCATCTGGCAGTTGCAGTCGTGCAGCACGGTCCCCTCCTCGAGCGCGGTGATACTGTGCTGCGTATAGTTGGGAATATGGATCACATCCCCCGTGCGGGCGATCTGGGGTGCAATATTCTGCACCTCGACCCTCACGCTGCCGTTTTTGACAATAAACTCATCCGGCGAATAGACAAAATCGGTCCTCATGGTAAAGCCCTTTTCCATTTCAAACTCCCACAGCTCCTTGAGGCCGCCGAGGTCCCATCTGCCGAACTTGAGGCGCATCTGAATGCCGGGCAGTTTATAGCTTTTGTAGCAGTCGGCTTTTCTCACAAGAAAGGGCATGGCGGCGGCGGAAATCTCCTCCGCTTCCATCGCCGGAATATCATAATAGTCAGTGCGGCCATTATGGGCCTGGTACGCGGCCATAAAATCGCGGTCCGCAATTTTCTCAGGACAGTTCTGCACCAAGCGGCCAAAAGAACGCTCATTCTCATAGAGGCTCAGCGCGACGACGATTTCCTGCCAGACAGTATGATCTTCGCGGTATATGAAAGCGTGCGGGACGAAGGGTCGCACAAGGATCATATCGCCGGGGTAAGCCATGCAGCGCTTGCCGCCCAGCGCACACTCGACGCTGCCGCTAAGGATGGTGAACAGCTCATAGCCATAGCGGTGGATATGATAGTTGACCTGGTCGCCGCCTTTGACGCGGTAGTCGCTGACCTCATTGTTGGAGTGGATGCCATAAGGCTCCACGTAAAGATTGGATTCGCCGATCGCATCCTTAACGGTATCAATCATCTCATCGCGGCGAATAACGATTTTCGGAATATTCATATTGATTTCCTCTCTTTTTACATCAGCCCCATCATGCGAGGGATGAACAGCGCCAGATCCTCAAAAACAGTGGTGAGGATCAAGGTGGGCATCCACGCAAAAAAGATAAACATCAGGTTGGGCTTGAGCATATCCTGCAGCTTGCAGTTACACACGCGGCAGGCGGTATACAGATTGGGCGCAGCCGGGGGCGTGACGGCCGCCATACCAAGGTTGACCCCGAAAATCGCCGAAAAGTGATATGGATTGATCCCAAGATCGGTAGCAAGCGGGAGAAACAGCGGCGCACACAGCAGTACAGCGCTCGTGTCGTCCATCAGCATACCAAGGATGATGAGGACGATATTGATAAGGACAAGAACCACCCAGCGGCTCGCGGTAAAAGAGCGCACGGCGGCTGAGATCAGCTCGGGAAGTCCCGCATAGGTAAGAACCTTGCTGATGACGCCGACCATAAAGATGGAGATCAGGATGACTCCTGCGGTAGTGCTTGCATTGATCAGCGCACCGCCGATTTCCCTGAGAGTGACAGACCGGTAGATGCACAAACCGGCAAGGATGGCATAGGCCGCGCCGACGGCGGCAGATTCCGTCGGCGTCATATAGCCGCCGTAGATACCGCCAAGAATAATCACCGGGAAGAGCAGGATCGGCAGCGCAATCCATGTTTTTTTGCCCAGATCGACCGTCCATTCCTTTGCGCTGGCCGCTTTAGGAGGCTTCTGGATGTTCTTGTCATTTCGCAGCATCACGGCGCTGACCACGCAGAACAGAACGCAGAGAATGATGCCCGGGACCAGGGTGGACATGAAGCAGGAGAGGACGGAAAGCCCTGTACTCCATGCAACGATGATCATCAGCGAGCTCGGGGGAATGAGCAGGCCGAGCATGGACGAGTTTGCAAACAGCGCGCCGATGAACCCGCTGTTATACCCCGACTCCTTCATGCGCGGGGTCAGAATAGATCCGATGCAGCACATCGTGGCCGCGGCGGAGCCGGTCAGTGCGCCGAACACCGCACAGGTGATAGAACTGACATAGGCGAGCGAGCACTTGAATCCGCCGACAAACTTTTGGATAAAATCGACGAGATAGCCGCCCATGCGGCCTTTTTCAATAATACCGCCCGCCCCTACGAACAGCGGAATGCAGAGCAGCGTGAATGATGTGACCCGGAAGTAAGCCGTAGTCATAATGAAGGACATGTCGTAGCCCATGCCGATAACCATATAGATCGCGGTCAGGCCGAAGGCATATACGACCGGCATACCGATCACGAGCCCCGCCACAAGCATAATAAAGCCGGAAAGAATGATCATGCCTCTACCTCCTTGCCGCCGTCCCCCTCTTTCCTCCGTTTCATCTGACGAAGCACGGCAAAATCGTTGATCAGATGCAAAATGTCATAAAACATCATCAGACACATGCCAAGGAAGAGCGAGGAATGGTAGCACCACATCGGAATGCCATGGGTCATACTTTTTGCGCCCATCTGAATATTAAAATACATAAAATCAAAGGCAAGATAGGCCATAATTCCAACCACGGCCACGCCAATGGCATGGCGGATAATGAGGAAGATCTGATACACGTATGGATTTTTCACAAAAAGGCCGAGCATGTCCGCCGCGATATGGGATTGCTCCCGGCTGGCATTTGCCGAGCCAATGAAATACATCCATACAACAATGAGTGTGCATAGCTCTTCGAAGCCGCGGAAATTCATCGCAAAGAGATAGCGTGTGATAACATACACTGTGACCAGAGCGACAATCAAAGCGCCGGTGATGAGCAGAATAAGTTTCATCAGCTTCTCGATCACGCGCAGGGGCCTGGTTTGGAAAATCGCAGGTTCGTTCATACTTTTCACCTCAATTTCTGCGTTCCGGGCAAAAGGGACACCGTATCAGGATCCTGCCATAATGAAATAGTATGGCTGCCAGCGGGGATACCACCGGCAGCCACAATTCAATTCAGGCTGGCTGCAGCAAACCATAAGGGGACGCTGTTTTTTAATAATTCTTCATAGCGGCCTAAAGATTTTCGCCTTTTTGTCAGGAACTCACGTTAATTCAGGCCGATATCCTTCTTAATTCCTTCGATGAAATCAGCGCCGAAATTTTTCTCAATGATGGGCCACACCTCAGCCATGACCGCCTCGTTCATTGCGGCGAACTCTTCGCTGCTCAAGTGAACGATATTGATATTGTGCTCATTTAAAAGCTTCTCCTCGACCTCGGCATCCTGCGAACCGAGAAAGTCCACGTTTCGGATAAAGAAATCGGCGGCGCAGTCCTCGATGACCTTTTGGTACTCGACGGGCATGCTCTCAAAGCAGTCCTTATTGATGAAGATGGGATCAAGGGAGCAATACAGCCTCGTCTCGACGATGTTCTGAACAACATCGGAGTACGCGCTCAGAACCAAAGAGTTGGACTGCCCGATGGTTCCCTGGATAACGCCGGTCTGCAGAGAGGAATACACCTCGGAGCCATTAAGCGCGGCCGTGTTGTACCCCATGGCCTCTACGATACTGCCGGCAATGGCGACTCCGGAAGGTACTCGAATCAGGGTGTCTTTTTTAACAGATGGATCGGCGTAATTTTCGGGCAGGCCACAGTTGAGGACAAGATTGTTGTAACCGCCAAACATAAAGCCCAGCATCTTAACGCCCAGAGCATCCATACCGGCTTCGAAGCTGTTGTAGACCGTGGAGCCAGCGCCGGCAAATTTCTTGAGCATGTCATAGTCCTGATATGCTCCGGGGACATAAACGCACTCCAGACGCTTATCATAGGTGGAGGGAACTGCGTTGAAGCCCATCTCAATGGTACCGCGCATGGTTTCCTCAAAGGTCTGGTCATAAGGGCCGAGCTGCTCAGACGGGTAGAGGGTAATCTTTACATTGCCGTTTGTCTTCTCCGCGACATCCGAGCAGAACTGTTCAAGCAGAGGATAAAGGATATCGCTGTTGGACAGGTAAGTAGAGCACTTCAAGGTGTAGGTTTGCGCATTCCCGCCCTCCTTGCTGCCGCAGGCGGCAAGAGCGAAGACCATGGCAAACGCCAGAAACAAGCTAATAAACTTTTTCATATCCTTCCTCCTATTTTGTGGTTGAGTAATCGGAGAACGCAGGCTTCCCGCCGCATTCAGACCGATCCGTTTTTCTGGACAGAGGTAACAAAGCACTCGTATCTGCGCATGAATTTCTTCATATGTTCTGCATCCTCCAATTTTTCCGGCGAATACGCCTTGAGCGATTCGATATCCTCCAAGAGATCCAGCAGACGCGCGGAACAGCCGCAGTCATATACCTTAGCGTCTTCCAGTACCTCAAGAAAATGCTTGGCGTAAGGCGGAATATGGACCAGGCAGTCATCCGTCGCCTCAAACTCCTCGCCGAGGACATTGAACTTGATTCTGCCGCTGCGGATATAGAACAGATTTGGCTCGGGAAATGGATAGTCCCAATGGATCTCAAGGCCCTTCTCCATATTCGCTTCCCAGACCTCTTTCACGCCGTTGCACTCCCAGCGGCCAATGATCAGGCGCATCTCCAAGCCGTCAAAGCTGTAGGTGGAATACGCAAAGCCGGGCGTGCGCACCTCATGCATACTCTCTTTGGGAACGTCGACAGGCGCTGGAGTCTGGCGGACGATGCGGCCGCGGTAAGCACCCTGGTAGAAGTCTTGAAACTCCGGGTCCTCGAAATACTCGGGATAGTGCCGGTTGATAAGGTTCTTGTTGGCAATCTGCTGCGCAAGATTGATCTCTTGGAACAATTCGCGCCAGACAGTTCCCTCCTCCAGATGGACAAAGCCGTGGGCGACATACGGCGGCAAATGGATAATATCGCCCTCATTGATCACGAAACGCTTGCCGCGAACCGTGCATTGTACTCTGCCCTTTCGGACAAAGAAAGTTTCAAAGCCGCTGCGGTGCTCGTGATATCCGACCTGACCGCCCTTGTGATAAACCGTGTCGCTCATCTCGTTTTTCTCGTGCGGACCGCTGGGCAGGATGAAGTCGTTGACATTTTGTGTCCCCTCATCATAGGTACGCAGCCAATCCGAAGGTTCAAACATGCGAATCAGATACTTGCTCAAACGTCCGGGCAATGTAAGATCCCTCCTCTCAGTTTAACTTAAGCAAAAATGAACATGTCCAATCATGTGATGATTATAGCATTGAACGCGTTCAGCTGTCAATCCATTTTTTCGCAATCGGCAGAGTTTTGTATACATGCTCAAATTCTCAATTCACTTTTTAGTATTGTAAACAAAGTTAAAAAAATGCGGAATTCTGATCCTTCTTTACAAAAACCGGCTGCAGGATCATCCTGCAGCCGGTTTGGATACTGGTATTTTCTTTTTTGTTCAAAGCTTTTCCTGTGTGATAAACATGAGGATATCATCGTCCGTAATGTCACGATACAAATCCTCTATATGCTCGTCTGTAATGATTCGCGCCTGCTTGTCTGCCAGCACGATCTCCTCCTTGGCAATAATTTTCTCAAATGCTGTGAGGCAAATATAAAATGGAATATCATCGTATGCGATATTTTGAAACAAACCGCGCTCTTTCTTCAGGATCAGGGTCTTTTCCACCTCATACGGGAGAATACGCCCATATAGCAGCACCAAGTCCGGGTCCGGAACAGAAAAGCGCTCCTTTCTAAACGAGACGACCGCATCGTTTGTGGACCGCGTAAGGGAGTCAAAAAAGATATCCTCATGTAAAGATTCTATATAAAAGGCGCGGTATTCCCATTCCATCATTTGCCGGTTCATTCCGCGGGTAGAGACAGCGTCATACAAAACCGGGGCTTTTTGCGGATTGACATACTTTGTCGCCCACATATCCGCACGGCGCCAAAAAAATGAGACAAGCTGTATTGCCAAATTCTTTTTACTGCCGAAATGGTGGTTGACAAGTCCTACGCTGACCTTTGCGTCAAAGGCGATATCGCGGATTCCAGTCCGGCAATAACCGTTTTGAGCAAACAGGCGGAACGCCGCCCGCATAATAGCACATTTGTTATCAATATTATTGTTCAAAGACTTCTTCTCCTACAATTCCACACCTTCACGGCATAGTAAATACGGGCGTAGATTTACAAAAGCTTCTTAATCGGATTTATTATCCTTGCATGATATGATAACACAAAATTGCAAGCAGTGCAACCGGTATTGGATCAAATTGCAGACCCGTCTCATAATTTGAACCCTCTTGCACAGGAGTGTGTTCCTGGGCGAGGGGGTTTTGCGCCTTTAATATGAGAGACGGCGATTCGAAAAGGTGTACCTTTTTGAATCGCCGTCTCTTTGCCTTTACAACCATATAATCGGCCTGCTTGCGGCGGAAATTAAGGGGTTGTTGAAAATTTTTTGAACCACGATGCGGAATCCGAAAAGGTACACTTTTTTGTAAATGCCGCGGAACCGCAGGGAGTGTGATTATGCCATACGTTTCTGTCAACCCGGAAAAGGAACTGCTCCAGGCAAAGCTGAAAGAACTGGCGGAGGAAATATCCGAAGACCTTTCCGCACTGGAGGCGGAGCAGGGCAAGGAACTGCTGAGCGACTTCGTCTCCGACCTGTTCCTCGCCGCCGCGAAGCGGAGGCAGCAGCAGGAACGGCGGCAGCGGCAGGCGGAGGGCATTGCCGCCGCTAAGGCCCGGGGCGTCCGGTTCGGACGGACCGGAATGCCGGCCCCGGAAAACTTCGACCGCCTCCACCAGGCGTGGCGGAACGGGGAAATGTCTTTACAGCAGGCGGCCAACGCCTGCGGCATCTCCAAAGGGACCTTTCACGGCATGGCCGTGCGGAAGGAGAAGGCGGAGAGTTGCGCGGGCTGAGAAAATCCCGGTCCGATGGATGGGGCCGGGGACGGTTTAAGGAGAAGATTTATGCTGAAGTTGACCCTACTGCCGGATGAATATCTGATGGTCGGCGAAAACATCGTGGTCCAGCTCCTCCGGGTGTCCGGAGGGCGGGCGGACGTTGCGATTGAGGCTCCGCGCACGGTTCCGGTGGTGCGGGGGGCGGTACTGGAGCGGCAGGGCGGGAAGCGGCCCGCATGCCTGGAGCCGCCGCCGAAGAAGAAGGCACGGTATTACCGCGACCAGGTGTTCCGGTGGAACGACGACCGGGAGAGAGCCGTGAGGAGCATGAAGCAGGTTTTCGAACGGTTGGAACAGAGCGGAGCTGGTGAGGAAGCAAAAATTCTGCGGACCCAGCTGGACCGCATCATCCCGGCTTTTTGGGAGGACGACTTAGCGTCCCAATAACTTATTTCGGTTTCGTCCGGTCCCGCGGGCCGGATGAGATATAGTCCCTGCGCCGGTCCCGGCAGTCTGGCCAGATACCGGGGGAAGGCGCGCCAGCCCTGTGTCGGAAAGGGAATTCTGACACATCGAATTTCGCAAATTCCCAAACATTTTATTGAAAGGAAGCACTAAAATGCGTATTCAGCACAACATTATGGCGATGAACGCCTACCGTAACTACAACACCAACACCTCCGCTCTGTCCAAGAACCTGGAGAAGCTGTCTTCCGGTTACAAGATCAACCGCGCCGGCGACGACGCCGCCGGTCTGGCAATTTCTGAGAAGATGCGCGCCCAGATCACCGGTCTGAACGCCGCCCAGAAGAACGTCAAGGACGGCATCTCCCTGGTCAAGACCGCCGAGGGCGCGATGCAGGAGATCCAGGACATGCTCAACCGCATGGACTACCTGGCTACCCAGTCCGCCAACGGCACCTACGACGACGAGGTTGACCGTCTGAACCTCCAGAAGGAGGTCAGTGCGCTGAAGGACGAGATCAACCGCATTGCCGACTCCGCTAACTTTAACGGCATCAAGCTGCTGGACGGCGACCTGGATGGCGGCGGAGCTTCCTCCCGCGCCCAGATCACGCTGCCCGACGTGGGCCGCCCCATCGGCGACGCCACCGTTCTGAAGGACGGCGGCGTTACCCCCGGCAAGACCGTGTTTGACGTGCAGTTTGACACTCTGGCCATCAACGCCAAGGCCGGAGATACGCTGACTGTAAGCATCGGCGATACCGATGTTGAGCTGACTCTTGAGGAGAAACAGTACAAGGCCGAGGACCTGGCTAAGGCTCTTGAGGATGCGTTCAAGGATGCCAATGGTGCGAACGGCAAGCTCACAGTTGGCGCCAATGAGGTAGACTTTGAGGTCAAGGCCAACGGCACCAGCGTGACCTTTACCCAGAAGAACGATCCCACCGGCGCGGATGACACCGTCCCCGCCATGATGGATGTAAAGATGACCTTCGAGGCCGCCGCCGGCGGCGGTCCCGTCCAGCTGGACGCCGGCGTTGTCGTTGCCGCCGAAGGCGATACCGCCTCGATTGAGGGTACCGCTAACACCGAAATGGCGATCGGCACCGCTAAGGCAAGTGCAGCGGGCCTGGACGTCACAGAAATTCTGGCCGCTCTGGACGGCAAGACCATCGCCGATGGGGCCAAGGTTACCATTGAGAAGAATGCTGATTCCGACAAGCTGGAGCTGAAGGTTGGCGATGAGGTAATCGCCACATCCGATAACGCGGTAGATGGTAACGCGACGGCCTTCAAATTTACCACTGACGGTGGTGCAGAGATTGGCACGATTACCTTCGATAGTGCCCCTGCGGCTGATGATTATGCTGACGCCCTGGATACCGGCCTGAGCTACAAGGCCGCTGTTGATGGCACTGATCCCGCTCCCGGCCCCGATGGCGATGGCGACGAGGAGCCCGAGACTGAGCTTGTGGCTTCTGGGGCAATCTCCATGACCGGTGTGACCGCCGATACCGCCGACCCGGATGCAACACTCAGTGCCACCGATGTTGCTACCCTTAAAACTCTGTTCGGCGCTGGCACGACCGTGTCAATCGATGGCAAGATCGATGTTGACCTGAGCGATGTGGCTGACAATCTTGCAACCGATGGCTCTGCCACTGTCGCGGATCTGGCTAACGCTATTCTGGAGAAGGCTAAGACCGCCGTGGACGCTTGGAACAAGGCCAACGGCGATGCAGAGGGCTTCACCTATGAGAACCTGCGCATCTCCTCCACCAACAACGAGGACGGCGTTATGCAGCTCGCCGCTGCCGGCGATCTGTTCGTCCTGGCCGACAAGACCCCCAAGACGGCGGACGAGAACCCCGATATGCCCGCCAGCGTATCCGGCAGCTACAACGCCGGTACCGTGAAGATCACCCAGGGCGCGCCCGAGGTGGGCGGCGCGACTGCCAGCACCGCCATCGATCTGAAAGATATCTTTGGCGGCGACATCGGCGATGGCAGCACCCTGACCATCGGCAAGGAAACCTACACCTTCAAGTGGGGCGATTCCTTCGGTTTCAGCGGCAACACCATCACTCTGGACAAGAACGCCACCGCCGCCGAGCGCATCAAGCAGGCCGGCATCGGCATGAGCAACATGAAGAACAGCGCCTTCACCATCGGTAACGAGAACGATACGGGCAGGATCACCATCGACGAGGCCGCCGGCCAGAATGTGTACACCAGCGAGCTGTACACCAAAGCTGGCTTCGAGGCCCTGTTCTCCGCCAACAGCGTCTCTCCCAAGACCGGCAACGGCCTGACCCTCCAGATCGGCGACACTGCCGACAGCTATAACCAGCTGAAGGTTTCCGTGGGCAATATGCACACTTCGGCGCTGGGCATTGAGGGCGTTGATATCAGCAACCAGGCGGGCGCTTCCGAGGCCATTCAGACCATCAAGGACGCCATCAACCGCGTCTCCTCCGTCCGCGGCGACCTGGGCGCAATCCAGAACCGTCTGGAGCACACCGGCAACAACCTGTCCGTGATGGCCGAGAACATCCAGGACGCCGAGTCCACCATCCGCGACACCGACGTGGCCGAGGAAATGATGAGCTACGTCAAGAACAACATCCTGGTCCAGTCCGCCCAGGCCATGCTGGCCCAGGCCAACCAGGTGCCTCAGGGCGTCCTCCAGCTGCTGGGCTAATTTTAAATACAGCATATTTTCCCAACATTTTCCAAGGGAGGAGCGGGTTGCGGCCCGCTCCTCCCTGCGCATATCCGGCGGCGGGGCCCGCCGGACAAAATTTTCTTGTCCACGGCGTCAAAATCCTCTTGACAATCCCGACCAGTTAGGCTATACTAACGCCAACAAAAGGCCATGCCGCAGCCGCCCTGAGAGCAAGCGGAGCTTGCGGCAAAAAGTTCTTTTTGATACTTTTTCTTACAAGAAAAAGTATGTATACCAGGAGGGATGCACCCATGAAGGAATCAATACGAACCTTAGACCAGCTGCCCGTGGGCGGCAGCTGCGTGATCGAGCAGGTGGGCAACCAGCGGGGGGCGGTGAAACGCCGCCTCATCGATATGGGGCTGACGCCGGGCACCACGGTGGAGCTCATCAAGACGGCCCCCTTCGGGGACCCTATGGAGGTGCGGCTGCGGGGCTACGAGCTGAGCCTGCGGAAGGAGGACGCGGCCCAGATCCGGGTCCGCATGGAGGCGGTGAAGCCCCGGGAGCGGGAGACGGTGTCGGAGAGCGCCTACCACCTGGGGGCGGCCTGCCACGGGGACTGCGCCCGCTGCGCTATGGGCTGCGCCGATCCCAAGGACCTGGAGGCCATGCACCGGGCCCACCGGCACGAGCAGGAGCTCCACCCCAGCGCCTACGACCCCCGGGCCCACGACCAGCGGCCCTGGAAGGTGGCCCTGGTGGGCAACCCCAACTGCGGCAAAACCACGCTGTTCAACGCCCTGACGGGCTCCAACCAGTACGTGGGCAACTGGCCCGGCGTGACGGTGGAGAAAAAGGAGGGCCGGGCCAAGCTGGGGGACCTGGAATTCACGGTGGTGGACCTGCCGGGCATCTACTCCCTGTCCCCCTACTCTATGGAGGAGCTGGTGGCCCGGAAGTTCATCATCGAGGAGCAGCCCGACGCCATCATCGACATCGTGGACGCCACCAACCTGGAGCGGAACCTGTACCTGACCATGCAGCTTCTGGAGCTGGAGCGTCCCGTGGCGCTGGCGGTGAACTTCATGGACGAGGTGGAGAAGAAGGGGGACGTAATCGACTGCGCCCGCCTGTCCGCCAGCCTGGGTGTGCCGGTGGTGCCCATTTCCGCCCGGGACAACGTGAACATCGACGCGCTGGTCCAGGAGGTCCACAGGCAGATGCACACGGGGCTGACCGTGGAGCCCGACGACCTGTACGACGACTTCACCCACGCCGTCCACCACCGCATCAGCGAGCTGATCCACGACCGGGCCTATGAGAAGGGCATCCCCGCCCACTGGGCCTCCATCAAGCTGCTGGGAGGCGACGAGGCGGTGGCCCAGGACCTGTCGCTGGACCGGGAGACGCTGGACAGGATCGACGCCATCGCCCGGGAATACGAGGCCGCCAGCCCCCTGGGGGACCGGGAGACGCTGCTGGCGGACAGCCGGTACCGGTTTGTGGAGCGGGTGGTCCGCTCCTCGGTACGGAAGAAGAACCACGATGGGGAGCGGACCGTCACCGAGCGGATCGACGCCGTGGCGACCCACCGTGTCTGGGCCATTCCGGTGTTCCTGGGGATGATGCTGGCGGTGTTCCTGGCGACCTTCAGCGGGCCGGGGGCGTGGATGTCGGACGGCATCGCCTGGTTTGTGGAGGAGGCGCTGTGCCCCGGGGTGTCCGGGTGGCTGGCGTCCCTCCGCGCGCCGGAGTGGCTCGCCGGACTGCTGGTGGACGGGCTGATCTCCGGGGTGGGGGGCGTGCTGACCTTCCTGCCCATGATCGCGCTGCTGTTCCTGTTCCTCTCCATGCTGGAGGACAGCGGGTACATGGCCCGGGCGGCCTTCGTCATGGACCGGACCCTGCGGCGCTTCGGCCTGAGCGGCAAGGCGTTTATCCCCATGCTCATGGGCTTCGGGTGCACGGTGCCCGCTGTCATGGGCGCAAGGACAATGGAGAACGAGAAGGACCGGCGGATGACCATACTGCTGGTGCCCTTCATGTCCTGCGGGGCGCGTCTGCCCATCTACGGGCTGATGACCGCCGCCTTCTTCCCGAAGTACGCGGGGCTGGTGGTGTTCGGGCTGTACATACTGGGGCCGGTCATGGCGATTGTCTCTGGGCTGATTCTGAAGCGGAGCGTCTTTCAAGGGGAGCCCGCGCCCTTCCTGCTGGAGCTGCCGCCCTATCGGATGCCGACCCTGCAGAACATCTGGCTCCACGTGTGGGAGCGGGTGCGGGACTTCCTGACGAGGGCGGGGACCATTATCGCCGTGATGAGCGTGGCGGTGTGGTTTTTGCAGAGCTTCGGGCCGGACCTCCGGATGGTGGAGGACACGGCGGACAGCATCCTGGCCCTGGTGGGCGGGGTCGTGGCACCGGTGTTCGCGCCCATGGGCTTTGGGGCGTGGCAGGCGGCGGTGGCGCTGCTCACCGGTCTCATCGCTAAGGAGGCGGTGGTCAGCTCCATGAGCCTGTTCTACGGCTTCTCGCTGACGGACTACGCCGCCGCCGGGGCGGCCATGGCGGCTACCTTCACCCCGGCCTCGGCGCTGGCGTTCCTGGCGTTCTGCGCGCTGTATACGCCCTGCGTGGCGGCCATCGCCACCATCCGACGGGAGATGAACAGCCTCAGCTGGACCGCGCTGGCGCTGGTCTGGCAGCTGGGTGTGGCATGGCTGGCGGCGTTCGCGGTATATCAGGTCGCGGCGTTGCTGATGTGAGCCGGGACCAGCCCCCGGCCGCTGCGGGAGACCGTAAGCGAAACTGCAAAAAATCCCCGCCCGGCAGGACCGGGCGGGGTATTGCTTTTCCAGTTAAATATCCTGTTTCAATTTAAAAATTCGATCTTTAACTCAGCACAGGAGCACACATCATTCTTTTTTTCTCTTTCAAAACAAGCAATACTGAAAGAGCCGTTGCAAGTAGATCACTGATCGGCTGTGCAAAGAAAATACCATTGATCTCAAGAAGGACCGGCAATATATAAATAAATGGAACTATAAAAACGATCTGTCGTAAAACCGTTATGATAATAGATGGTGCCGGACGGTTGATCGACTGAAAAAAAGTGGTAGCCAACATTACAAATCCCAAAACAGGTGTAATGCAGAAATTGATGCGCAAACCGGAAATTCCAATTCGGAACATTTCTTCCGTTCCACCAAAAGCGGCAAGGATCTGTTTTGGAAAGACGAGAACGATGATCCAAATAAGACAGGTAATGGACACGGAAAATGCGGTGGCCTGATAAAGCGTTGATATGACCCGCTTGTAATTTCCAGAGCCGTAATTATTCCCGATGATCGGCTGGATGCCTTGACTGATACCGCTTGCAGGCATAATCACAAATGTCATAATGCTTGATATGACGGCATATACGCTGATCGCAATATCGCCGCCATATTTTCCTAATTGACTGTTATAAACAAGGCTGATAAATCCCATAGCCATCTGCGCTGCCCAAAAAGCAAAACCGCAGGAAATAATCTGCAAACATAATTCTTTGTTCAAATGAAAAATATCCTTTGAGATTTTAACCTGTGTTCGGTTTCCAAATACGAAATACGCTCCGAAAAGAGCTGAAAAAATCTGTCCTATTACAGTAGCACTTGCAGCTCCGATCACACCCCAATCAAAAACAATGATGAAAACAGCGTCCAAAATTATATTTGTGACTGCTCCAAGGCCCGTTACGCACATTCCTAAAACTGGTTTTCCCGACACACGGACAAAATCGCAAAATAACTGCGATAATCCTTGAAAAACACACCCTAATGCCACGATCCGATAATATAAGATCGCATATGGATATGCGGTTTCCGTAACTCCAAAAACCTTTAAGATCGGGTCAGGAAATAGGAGCAGCAGAGCGCTTAGCATGATTTCGAATACACAAACAAGCACCATCGCATTGCCAAAAGACCGATTCATTTTTCTGGTTCGTTCTGGCCGGAAAATAAACTGAAAAAGGTAGAACCTCCCGCGCTGCACATCAAAGCAAAAGCCATCATCATATAAGATAAGGGAAAACAGACGGATAAGCCCGCCAGTGCTGAAGTTCCATTAAAATTGCCAACAAAAATTCTATCCACAATATTATAAATAGCTGTTATCAATAGTGAGATAGCTGCTGGTATGGAAAATTTTAAGATCATGGGAAATAGTTTCCCGTTTAAGTAATCCACTTTTGCTTCATTCATAGTGATACCTCCATTTGTTAGTTTCCTAAGTTTATATTCTAAAATGTAGCTGCCGAATTATCGGCAGCCTTAACATTTTACGAAATATTATCAAGCATTTTTTCGATTACTCTGAAAAAAATATCCAGCTCATTTTGTGAAATATCTTTCGTTAGTTCTTCTTCCAGCGCGGTAATATCTGCTATCACCATGTCCTTATACTGCAGCGCTTTTTCACTGACAACGATCCGTTTCATTCTTGCGTCACTTGCCATAGCTTCCCGATATATCAAGCCGTTTTTCTCCATTTTTTTCAGCAGTTCGGTCGCTGTTGGCGGACGCAAGCTATATTCTTCTTCGATATCTTTTTGAAAAACATCATTGCTTTGAGCTAAAATAAAGTGCAGCACCCGCCCTTGGGAACCGCTGAAAGATTCCTTGCTTGAAAAAGCGTCAATTTTTCTGCGCAATTTATTTGACAGCTTGCTGACATAACGTGCCGCGTGTTTATCATGTTCCATATTCCACCTCTATTACTTAGCAACCTAAGTATAGTGAATATCTCTGCAAGTGTCAAGCTGGTAAAATCGGAATTTCTCCATTTTGTGAGATATGATGAATGAGAGGGCTCCTACAGTCGTTGGCATTATGGGAATGTGTACAACTGGCTGTCTTATGAAGCTGTGGACAACTCTGCTTGCAGGACATGGGAAAGCGGCGCAGGGCATAATATCCCTCCGCCGCCGAAAAGATGCGCGCGCCTGTTCCTCTCTGTAAAATCTGGTACAAGCGTTCTCTTTGCCCAAATTCTTCTTGACACTTGGCAGGAGATATCCTCCGCACGCCCCTCCGCGAGAATACACCCCGCCCGGCAGGACCAGGCGGGGCGCTTTTTATCCTCGCGCCAGTCCGCTGCACCATGCAAATGCAACGGACGCTCAAAACTCAAAGAACGAATTATCCATTCGATGCTGGCTGTCCAAAATGGAGTCGCTGTTCAATCTCCGCTGCCGCAAGTTCTTGTCCTTGTCCAGCAGGGCGCAGTAAAGGACGTCCGTAACATAAAGGAACATCAGGTTGTTAGAAATGGAGACCGAATTTTGAGTCGTGATCTTATCGCTGATAATAAACTTATGATCGATGAGATCGCCTAGTTTCGGGGAATCATAGCTGGTAATGGAAATGACCACCGCGCCATTTCCGTGGCAGATGGAGATGGCCTGATACAGCTCCTTGACCAGCAGCGTGGGGGCGATGACCAGTACGACATCCTCCCGTCCGATCCCGCTGGCAAGGATGCGGGCGTCGTTCAGGTCGGTGACCGCCTTCGAATAGAGCCCCGCCATTCCCAGCCGGAACTCCAGCTGCTGGGCGACAAAGCGGGTGTTGGACATAGAGAAGATGTAGATGTGCGAAGCCTTATACATTTCGGCCGCCGCGCGGAATACCTGGTTTTCGTCCAGCATGGCGGTGGTATTGATCAGCATGTGGCGGTAGTCCTGGCTGATGGCCGCGATAAAGCTGTCCTGATTGACTGGCTCCGCCTCCCGCATAGAGTTGTAGAAGCTGTCCTGCGCCAAAGCCACCTTGAAGCTGTTGAAGCCCTTGAACCCGATCTTCTTGCAGAATCGGTTGATGCTTGCCTCGGATGTATGGGTGCTCTGGGCGGCGGCGGTGATCGTGCTGACGACCACCTGATCCGGATGATTGATCACATATTGAGCGATCTCGTTTTCGCTGACAGTCAGACTGGACTGCATGGAGATGATCTTCGCGATGACGGCTGAAACCATTACAGTTCTCCTTAATATGGAGTTTTTTATAAATATAGCACAGCCCCGCCGGAAAGTCAAACCGAAGGCACGCCGCTGGCGCTTCTGGTAAAAAAGTCAAAATCTTTCGGCAATATAGAAAATTTCTTTCATACCTATTGACAGTTTCTGAAAACTATGATATTTTCTAAAAGTCAACAGTGAAGATCGATAAACATTCGCGCGGCAAGCCCGCTGCGCTTGGTGAGTTGCGACAATTTAAACGGAGGCTGAGGAGAATGACGCGGACGATTTACGAGAAACGGTTTGATGTTTTTGTGGCAGGCGGCGGCGTTTCCGGATGCGCGGCGGCGTTGGCGGCCGCGCGGAACGGGGCCTCCGTGCTGGTGGCGGAGCAAAACGGCTATCTGGGCGGAAGCCTGACCGGATGCGGCGTTGGGCCGATGATGACCTTTCACGCGGGGGGGAAGCAGGTGATCCGGGGGATCATGCAGGAGCTGGTCGAGGCGCTGGAAGCGCGCGGCTGGTGCCCTGGGCACGTGCCGGATACCAAGCAGTATACCAGCACCGTTACACCCTTCTTTTCCGAGGGCTTGAAGCTGATCCTGGACGAAAAGCTGCGCGAGGCTGGCTGCACGGTGATCTTCCACACGTTCCTTGGGGGCGTAACGGCCGCAGACGGATGGATATCCGGTGTGACCGTCTGCAATAAGGACGGGCTGCATCAGGTTTCCGCAAAAATTTTTGTGGACGCCACCGGTGACGGCGACATAGCTGCCTGGGCCGGCGAGGAAATGACCAAGGGCCGTCCGGAGGACGGCGCCGCCCAGCCCATGACGATGAAGATGAAATACTGCGGGGTAGATACCGGAAGGCTGAAGCGCTGGGTGGAGGACCACCCGGAGCGGTTTCCGGCCCTCGCGCCCCATATCGACCTGTTTTCGCAGGATATACCCATTGATCTGGAAGGATTTGAGGAGGAGTTCCGGCAGGCGAAGGCGGAGGGGAGCCTCTCCATCCGCCGGGAAAACGTCCTCATGTTCGCGACCGGGCGGCCTGGCGAGTACATCGTCAATACGACCCGGATCGTGGACCACGACGCCACCGACGCGCTGAGCCTCAGCGATGCGGAGCGGGCCGGCCGCCTGCAGTGCGCCGAGCTGGATCGCTTTCTGAAGAAGCACGTCCCCGGGTTTGAAAATGCGCTGCTGGAGTTCACGGGTCCCTCCGTGGGGGTGCGGGGCTCCCGGCAGCTGGTAGGGAAGTATGTCCTGACGCCCGAGGATATCCTCACCCGCAGGAGCTTCCCGGATCGCATCGCGCATTCGGCCTATCCCATCGACATACATAACCCGAAAGGGGAGGGGACGTCCAGCACGTTCATGAGCGAACCCGGCAGCTATTACAGCATCCCCTACTCCATCATGACGGGTCTCCGGACGGCAAACCTGCTGGTCACGGGCCGCTGCGTCTCCGCAGCTTTTGAGGCGCAGGCGGCCATCCGCACCACTCCGACCGTGGGTGCCATGGGGCAGGCCGCCGGGACGGCGGCGGCCATGGCCGCTGCCGGGGACGGGATCGTATGGAACGTCGATGTGTCGCGGCTGCAGCGGACTCTGGCCGCCCAGGGCGCGTATCTGGAGCTTTGAGGCTCCCCGAATCCGGTTCGTCAGGCGTCTGGAACGCCTGGGAATAAAAAAGAAGAGAAGATATGGAGGTACCCTTATGGCAATCGTACAAGCAGCCGGCATTTTCCTGATCTTTGCGGTCTGCGTGGCCCTCATGATGGCCCGCAAACTCCCCACCATCCTCGCGCTGCCCATTATGGCCGCCGGCATTTCCCTGGTGGCCGGCATCCCGTTCATTTCCTCCTCTGCGGACTTCACCATCGCGAACGACGTGCTGGAGGCCGGAGCCATGCGGATGAGCACCGCTATCGCGGGTCTGATCTTCGGCGGCTGGTTCGGCAAGATCCTGACGAAGGTAGGCGTCACCCACACGATCATCCGCAAGGCCGCCGAACTGGCCGGCGACAAGCCCCTGCCCATTGCGCTGGCCTTCCTGCTGGTGTGCTCCCTGATCTTCGCCGCCTCCAACGGCCTCGGCATGATCATCCTGGTGGGCACGATCATCATCCCCATTATGATCTCCGCGGGCGTGGACCCCGTGACGGCCGGCTCCGTGCTCCTGCTCTCCAACGGCATCGGTGTCACCTTCAGCGTAGGCACGCTGGGCGTTTACATTGACACGCTGGGGCTTCCCCTGGAGACCGTCACTTCCTATTCCTGGCTGTGCGGCATCCCTCTGATCGTGGTGGCCGTGGCTTGGATCGTATTTTCCATTCAGCGCGGCGGCAAGGTGCGCAAGGCTTGGGCAATGCCCGCGGCAAACGCCGGCGGTGAGAAGAATGTCCGCGCCATCGCCCTCATCAGCCCCATCATCCCCGTGGTCCTGGTCTTCGCGTTCAAGATGCCCCTGGTTCCCGCGATCATGATCGGCATCGTAGTCACGCTGATCCTTTCCACGCCCAAGAACGCCATTCAGGTGGTGACCGGCGCCTTCGTCGAGGGCATTCAGGATACCGCCGGGGCCGCCGCTCTGATGATCGGCATCGGCATGACCTTGAAAGCCGTTATGGCCCCCCAGGTGGCCGAGGTGCTCCAGCCCGTGATTTCCGCTATTATCCCCAGAAACGCGGTCATGTTCGTCCTGGTGTTCGGCCTGCTGAGCTTCCTGGCTATCTATCGCGGACCCCTGAACGTCTGGGGATTGGGCAGCGGCATCGTGGCCCTGCTGGCCGCCTCCGGCATGAATCCTGTGGCCGCCATGGTGGCCCTGCGCCTGGATTCCAATGTACAGGCTGTCTGCGACCCCACCAACTCCCATAACGTCTGGGTCTCCGACTTTACCAAGGTGGACGTCAACGAGTATCTGAAGAAGACCATCCTCTGGATCGCTGCTTCCACCCTCGTTGGCCTGATCGTGGCCAGCTTCTTCGTCTCGATCTGACCGATACGTTTTCCGCTGGCACAGCTGCGCCACTGCCGGCTGTGCCAGCGCGTATATCTTCATCTATCTATCTGCAAATTGGAGGTAAACCATGGGCAAAAAAGTAAGGATCGGCATTGACGTCGGCGGTACCTTTACCGATGCGGTGGTCATTGACGCCGGCACCTACGAGGTGCTGGCAAAGCGGAAGATCCCCACGACCCACGGCGAGGGCGTAGCCCACGGCGTAGTAGAGATCATTTCCGCGCTGATGAAGGAAAATCAGATCGCGCCGGAAGACGTAACGTTCATCGCCCACGGTACCACCCAGGCGACCAACGCGCTGCTGGAGGGCGACGTTGCCCAGGTGGGCATCGTCGGTATGGCCACGGGCATCGATGCCCATGGGGCCAAGGGAGAGACCAATATCGGCGACATCGAACTGGCCCCCGGAAAATATCTGAAGAGCTGCCATACCTTTATCGACAGCAAGTCTCTCACGGAGGAGGCCGCTGCCGGCGCGGTCCGTGCTCTGCGGGATCAGGGAGCCCAGGTCATCGTTGCCAGCGAGGCGTTCAGCGTTGACGATCCGGAAAACGAGCTGCGCGTCACTGCCCTGGCCGAATCGGAGGGGCTCTACGCCACCGGCGGCCACGAGATCAGCCAGCTGTACGGTCTGAAGATGCGCACACGGACGGCGGTGGTCAATGCCAGCCTGATCCCCAAAATGATGGAGACGGCCAACATGACGGAGACGGCGGTGCGGGATACCCAGATCAAGTCCGACCTGATGATCATGCGCTGTGACGGCGGCGTCATGAGCATCGAGGAGGTGCGCAAGCGGCCGATCCTCACCATGCTGTCCGGCCTGGCTGCCGGTGTGGCGGGAGCGCTGATGTACGAAAAGGTCTCCGACGGCATTTTCTTTGAGGCCGGTGGTACCAGCGTGGATATCAGCGTCATCAAAAACGGAAAGGTCATGATCAAATACGCCCAGGTGGGCGGACATAAGACCTATTTGCAGAGCCTGGACGTTCGCACGCTGGGCGTGGCCGGAGGCAGCATGATCCGCGTCCGGGACGGCCGGGTAGTGGACGTGGGTCCCCGCAGCGCCCACATTGCCGGTAAGGGGTACGAGTGCTTCGCGCAGGAGGGCGCCATTACCTCCGGGACCGTGCGGCTGATCCGCCCGCGGGCAGACGATCCCTGTGAGTACGCGATCCTGGCCGGGCAAAATGGGGCGGAGTACGCCTATACCCTGGCCGGAGCGGCCAACCTGCTGGGTTACGTACCGCAAGATGATTACGCCCGGGGCGTGGACGCTTCCAATGCCGCGGCCTGGGAAATTCTGGGCCGGTATCTCAACTGTTCCGGCCAGGATGCCGCCCGTCAGGTCGTCGATCTGACAATGGCAAAGCTGTCTGCTGTGGTAGAAGAACTGATCGGGGAATACGGGCTGGACCGGAAATTTACCACGCTTGTTGGCGGCGGCGGCAGCGGCGCAGTCATCGTCAACGCCCTGGCGGAGAAGATGGGTGTCAAATGCAAAATGGCGAAAAACGCGCCCTATATCTCTACCATCGGTGTAGCCCTGGCCATGGTGCGGGAACAGATGGAGCGGACCATCGCCAATCCCACCGATGAGGACATCAAGCGGATCCGGGCGGACATACTTGAGAAGATCGTCCGCTCCGGCGCCAAGGAGGAGACCGTCGATATTTCCATTGAGATCGACGCCCAGAAGAACATCCTCAGGGCCATCGCTGTCGGAGCCACCGAACTGCGCCAGAAAAACCTGGGCGCCGCCGACTTGAGCCAGGAACAGCTGGCGCAGATCGCCGCCGAGTCCCTGGGCACGGATACCGGACATCTGCGCTATGCGGGCGGGACCGGACGGTGGAGCCTGTTTGAGGGCAGCCTCCAGAAGAAGCTGTTGGGCTTTATCAAGGTCAAACAGACGGCGCTGGCCGTGACGGACCGTGAAGGCGTTGTCCGTCTCCGTAAGGAAAAAGCCAATTACCTGATCTTCTCCAAGGGACAGCAGGCCCAGACCTTCAACCATTTCCTGGAGGAAAATACGACCTATTCCGATGCCAACGCCACCATTCCGAAGGTATTTGTATTTTATAAGGAAAAAATGCTGGATCTGACCGGGATGCAGACGGCAGAACAGCTCTATTCCATTCTGGACGTAGAGACGGAAATGATGGGTCCGGAGGAAAAGCTGCTGGCAGTCGCCTATAAGTAAAACGATAAGGGGAGTGGGATACCATGGACGACCGGGTGCTGGCGCTATGCGAGCTCTCTAATGACCTTTTGTTTCACAATATCCCACGGGAGCGCCTGACCTATTATGTGGATGCGTCACTGGAGGCCGGACGAAACGCGGCGCGCCTTTTTCTCGGACAGGATGTGCGGGAGCTTTACCGGCAGAACGGCATCGAGATCCGTTACGCGGGGAGCGGGAAGCAGAACTACGGCGTCATCCTGCGTGGACAGTCCGTGATGGAGGAAGCACGCTGTGAAGTCGTCGTCTATCAGGATTCTATCCGGGAGCTGGCCGCCCACAGCGCCTGGGAGGGGCGGAGCCTCACCCCGGAGCAGGCCATGGACGTCCATCTGGCCCACGAATTTTTCCATATCTGGGAATACCGGGAGCGCCGCTCCATCGCGGAGGAGCTGGAACCTGTTGTCAGTATGTCCTTCCTTGGGCTGAGGCGGCGGGTCCATATTAACCGGTGCGGCGAAATTGCCGCCCACGCTTTTGCCAAGGAGCTGCTGGGCCTGCCGTTTCTTCCGAACTTCTACGATTACCGGTATCTGATCGATACCGGAGCCATGACGCAAGCGGAACTGGACCACTTGATCGCTTGTATGCTGGGGGCAAGATGATTTAGGAGTATCATTTTTATCCGCAACCTGTATGAGACACGCCGGATGCTCTACAGTCTCTACAACGCTATGATGGGCGAGGATGAGTGGATCATGCAGAGCGGCAGCCCACGAATGCGGGGGGATGGAACCCCTTGGGTATACATCCGCCTGACGCTCTCGAAGGATAAGATCGGCACACCCTTCTGGCTCTGGAGGGAGGAAGTTGTCCCGGAGATGCTGCACTCCTGCCCCGAGGGGATATTGCCTGGACGTCTCCCGCCCCTCCCCGCGCCGGCCTACGTCTTCCGCAGCCAGTCCGGCAGTGTCCGGCTGCGGACGCCGGAGACCATGCCCATGGCCGCGTAGAGCGCCACGATGGAGCTCCCGCCGTAGCTGAAAAAGGGCAGGGTCAGGCCGATGACCGGCATGACGAACAGGCACATGCCGATATTCTCCACCACCTGGAAGATCAGCATGGTCCCAAAGCCCACGCAGATCAGCGCGTCCATGCTGCTCTTGGCCAGCCGGGCCGTCTGGAAGCAGCGGTAGACCAGCAGAAATTCCAGCACGATGATCGCCAGACAGCCCACCAGCCCCAGCTCCTCACCGCAGACGCAGAAGATAAAATCCGTCTGCCGGGCGGGGAGGCTGCCCTTGGCCCCTTGGGTCTGGATGCCCTGAAACAGGCCCTGGCCGAACAGGCCTCCGCTGCCCAGCGCCAGCATTCCCCGGCGCTGCTGCCAGCCGATATCATTGGCGCTGATGTAGGCGTGGTCAAAGACCACGTGGAATCGGTCCATCCAGTATTGAGGCAGCTTGTCAAACACCACCAGTCCCCCGATGCCCAGCCCCAGCACACCGAAGCCCAGGGCGAACCAGTACCACGCCAGCCCGGCCGCCACGGCCATTCCCACGTAGATCACCAGATACATGAGCCCGCTGCCCGCGTCCTTGGAAAGGATGTATATCCAAACGAACATGAATCCCGCGTGGGCCGCTGGGAAGATCAGGGATGCCAGCCCCTTCATCCGGCGGTCGTCCCGGAACCAGGCGATTTGTTTCGCCAGCAGCACCGTAAAGGTCAGGCGCACGATCTCTGCCGGCTGGATCATCATGGGCAGGCCCACGTACAGCCAGGAGTGGTTGCCTCCCTCGCCCCGGCCCAGGGGCGTTTTCAGCAGGGCGATGGACCCGATGTCAAACACCAGGAACAGCCACCATTTTTCCGCGAAATGCTCCATATCAATATTGGAAAAGACGAAATAGGCCCCAATGCCCAGCATGGCCCCAATGGTCTGGATGAGGACCCGCTTCATCTGCGTGCCCGGATTCTCGTAGTTCAGATAGCCGGTGGCGCTGGCAATGAGGACCAGGCCGAAGGCCGTACACACCATGCACAGCCCCAGCAGCTTCATATCCGCTCTGCGTATGATATCCGTTACAAATTGCAGCATCCGCTTGAGGACCTTCACGGCGTCGCCTCCTGAAAAAATGTCCCTGTTAGTTTACCACAGAACCAGTCTTCTGTAAACCGTTTTCACGACAAAATCCTACGCCGCTCCCCAGTGCCGGAACAGGAGGCGTTGCAAGTCCGGACGGCCTGTGCTATACTGGCATTACAAAGGAAAAAGGAGACGAAACGATGCTGGTATTTGCAGGCGGGTACACTCAGGATATCCCCATGGCCTCCGGCGAGGTCGTACCGGGGCGGAGCGGCGGGATCGCCTGCTATCGCCTGGAGGAGGACACCGGCAGGCTGGAGCTGCTGGGAGTCACCCCCTCCACGCCCAATCCCTCCTATCTGGCGGCGGACCCGGAGGGCGGGTATCTCTACTGCGTCAATGAGCTGGAGAAGCTAGGCGGCGTACCCGGCTCCGGGGTGTCCGCCTATGCCGTCGATCCGGAGAGCGGCGGACTGCGCCTGCTGGGGCGGCAGCCGGCGGCGGGCCCTCTGGCCTGCCACGCGGCTATGTCTCCCGACGGCAGGCATCTGCTGGCCGCCAGCTACAACGGGGGCATATGCGTACTGCCCGTGGGAGAGGACCACGCCCTGCGGACCGCCTCCTGCGCCTGGAGTTTCCAGGGCCGCGGCGCAGACTCGGACCGGCAGGAGATGCCCCACCCTCACCAGATTTTGCTCCATCCGAAGGAGGACCGGGTCTATGTCTGCGACCTGGGGACGGACCGGCTGCGGTGCTTCCGGGCGGACTGGGCGCGGGGCTGGCTGCTGCCGGAGGAAGGGAACGATCTGCCGGTCCGTCCCGGACAGGGGCCCCGCCACGGCGTCTTCGACCGGCAGGGACGGCGGCTGTACGTCCTTACCGAGCTGACCGGCGAGATGGATGTCTTTGACCCGGAGACCGGGGAACTGCTTCAAATCTCCCCCGCCCTGCCGGAGGGCTGGACCGGACCGGGCATGGGCGCGGCGGTGCGGCTCCATCCCGGCGGACGGTTCCTGTACGCCTCCCTGCGGGGCCCCCACTGCATCGCCGTCTTTCCTGTCCGGGAGGACGGGATGCTGGGCGCGCCATCCTTCTACCCCAGCGGCGGCAGGACGCCCAGAGATTTCTGTCTGACGCCGGACGGACGCTGGCTGCTGGCGGGAGGGCAGGACGACAACTCCATCTGCGTTCACCGGATCGATCCGTCCACCGGCGCGCTGGAACAGGTGTGGCGCGTGGAGGACGCCGGGTCCGTGACGGCTCTGACCGTCTGGAACGGGGCGCATTAACGAAAGATATTCAGGCCCGGACCCCTTCACAGGTCCGGGCCCATAAATTTTCGCCGGATGGAGAACCTTTCACTATAAAATTACGACTGGAAGGGCAGAACGCAAGAAAAGGAGGCGAGAGCCATGGAAGACACGGCCATCATCGATCTGTACTGGCTTCGCAGCGAGGACGCCATCCGGGAGACGGCGGCAAAATACGGCGCGTACTGCCGCTCCATCGCCCGGGGCCTGCTGGCAAACGCGCAGGATGAGGAGGAATGTGTCAGCGACACCTGGATCAGGGCATGGAACGCCATGCCAGACGAACGGCCCAACCGGCTGAAGCTGTTTCTGGGGAAGATCACCCGGCGGCTGGCCTGCGACGTCCTGCGCGCCCGGACCGCCCAGAAGCGGGGCGGCGGGGTGTACGTGGAGGCGCTGGAGGAGCTGGGGGAATGCGTGCCCTCCGTCCCCGGGGCGGACAGGATCGTGGAGGACCGGGAGCTGGAGGAGGTCCTGGACCGGTTCCTCCGCACCCTGCCGGAGCGGGACTGCAACGTATTCCTGAGGCGGTACTGGTACGGGGAGACCCTGGAGGAAGCGGCGCGGCGGTACGGGATGAAGCTGAACACGGTGAAGACCAGCCTGTACCGCAGCCGGGAGAAGCTGCGAAAATATCTGGAAAAGGAGGGGATCGCCCTATGAAGAAGGAAGAGCGCCTGTTCGACGCCCTGAGCGGCGTGAGCGACGAGCTGCTGGAGCGCAGCGAACGGAGGAAGACCGGTGCGGGACGCTGGATCGCCTGGGGCGCGGCGCTGGCGGCCTGTCTGGCGGTGGTGCTGGTGGTCCATTCGGGCATGGGGGCGAAGGGGGACGATCTTCCGCCTGCGCCGCCTCATATCGGGGAGGACATCCCCACTTACGTCCAGAAAGATCCCCCCGCTGATGAAAATGAGCCAAATCCTGCCCAGCCCGCGAAGGCGGAACGGCTCCACCTCCTCCAGATCTGCATGGACCAGAAGCGCAGGGTCCCAAGGTTCACCATCTGGTACAACGAGGAGTCCTACTACGCTTTCCAGCAGGGGGAAATTTACACCATCAAACCCCGTGATCCGCCCAATATCCCCGGTGAGGAGCTGCCGGAGTGCAAGCTGGAGATTGAATATAGAAGCGGTCCTGTGGATGAGATCGCGGAAGAGGTGCTGGGGCAGCTGAAGGGACTCTACCGGTCCGCGGAGGAGGATGATTACCCAGTCTTCCCCGAGGGGACGCGCTATTTCAGAGCCGGTAACGGGACGGACTGGAATGCCGCCCAGCGGGAGGTCTGGCTGCTGCCCTGGGATGAGGACGGAGAGCAGGCCGGTGCGTTCGTGTGCAGCGCCAGCTATTTCCTGGAGGCCGAGGAGGGACACGGCATCCGGTTCCTGGATATGGTCCGCTCCTTCCGCATTGCGGAGGAGAACGGCGAGGACAGCCTGCCATGGATGTCCAGCGCCTTTGATGCCGCCTTTCGAATGCTGGAGGCAGTGATGTCAGACGATCTTGCCAGTGTGGAGGACATGCTGGCGCCGGGTGCGGACGTGTATGGGTACGGCGAAAACGTGTATGGCAGTGTGAGCGCGGGAAGCCATATCGCTATATCGCCTTCCGGGGATTATGATCCGGAAATTTCTTCGGAACCGCCCGCTGCGCTGAACGTCTCCGTCCAGTTCCGTCTGGGCGGGGAGGACTCCTATAGTTATCTGACCATGAAAATGATCTACCAGGACGGCGCGTGGCTGGCAGAGTGGATCGGTATCGAGAAATGAGGAAGAGCTCCCCCGGCTATTGACCGGGGGAGCTCTCTTGCCGTCTATAGAAGATGCCGTCAGCGGAGGAGGTGTTCCACGTCCTCGACGCTGCGGCCGCGCAGGCGCATGGCGCGGGAGAAGGACATGGGGCCGATATCCTCCAGAAGGACCCCGGCCTGGGCGGCGTCCCGCACGGGGACGGAGGGCTGGCGGACGGGGAAAAAGCCGTTTCGCTTCACTTGGCCGGAGAGCGCGCCGCAATCGTCCTGGAGCCGGGCGATCCAGCGGCGGCCCACCTCGATGGACACCACGGCGGCTTGGGCGCGCTCGCGGGTGGAGACGCACAGGCCGTCCAGGCGGAGGGCCTTGGCGGAGAGGTGTATCCGGGGGAGGATCAGGATGTCGTCCCCGGCCTGGAGGATGACGCCCATCCGGGCCAGGACCTTGGCCCCGCCCTTGCTGTCGGGGGTCATGCCGCCCACGATGGTCACGGACTCCGTGGGGCCCCGGCGCTCGCCGCCGGTGACCGCGCCGCCCCGGATCAGGATGCGTCCGGCGGCGAGACGGCCCTTGTCGCCGCCGATGCTGGTGCCGCCGGAGGCGGTGACGGTCCCGGCGGTCAGGCCGTTGGTATGGGTGCAGTCCACCCGCAGGGAGGTGCCCTCGCCCAGGGAGATGCCCGCGCAGTCCGTGCCGCTCTCGAAGTAGTTGGCGGTGCCGCCCTCGGGGAGGAGGGTCACGTCGTTGCCGCACCCCAGGTAGAAGGCCCGGCCGGAGGTCACCCGGCAGGCCACGCCCCGCAGGGCCAGCTGGATGGGGCCGATGCCGTCCTCCAGGACGATGCGGCCGCTGAAGGGGGACTGATCCGCGTCCACGCCGGAGCCGCCGGAGATGCCGGACACCTGGCTGGTGAGGATGCGGAGGGTATGGGAGCCCTCCTCGTAGACCCAGTCCTCGCCGGGTTCGCCGCCGGTGACGGTGAAGGGATTTGGGTAGGGCTCGGACTCCTGGAAGCCGCCGGTTCGCTGGTCCCATTGGAGGTAGGCATACCGGGTGCGGAGGCGGCCCATCTGGTCCCGGCCCCGCATGACCAGGCTGTGGGCGGGGTAGCCTTGGTTGGAGAGGTCGCCCTTGGCCAGCCAGAGGCGCATGGCGTGGTCCCGGGTGAGGGCCATGCGGGAGCGCTGGCCGTCGATCTCCAGGGAGGTGAGGGCGTGGAAGCCCGGCATCAGGGTCTTCCATACCACGTCGAAGGGCTGGAGGGCCTTTCCGCCGGGGTCCCGGACGCTGGAGGCCCGGGCCATCAGGGAGGCGGGGCCGTCCAGGACGACGGGGACTGTCAGGGCGGAGGCGCTGGTGGAGCGGGCGGGATCGCCCAAGAGGACCGCCGCGCCGCCGGTGAGGCGGAGGAGGCTGCGGGCTCCCCCCTGGAGGCTGGCAAGGCGGAGGAAGCCTCCGTCCAGGGTGAGGGCGGTATTCTCGCCCAGCTGCACCGCACCCAGGGTATTGCCGCCCACGCTGATGATATGGGCCTCGGGGGAGGCGGCAGTGAGTGTGGAGATGTTCGCGTTGTGCAGGATCACTGCGCCGGAGCCGGTAAGGCGGAGGGCCTGCTGGCCCTGGCCTGAGCCCAGGATGGTCACGTCCGCCGTGCCGCCGATGGTCAGGACGCCGTTGGCGTCCAGGGACACGCCGGAGAGGTCCCGGCCCATGACCTGGACGTTCCCGAAGGTCTGGAGGGAGAGGGGGGCCGCTTCCGGAGAGCCCGGGAGGCCAGAGGTGCTCCCCGCCAGGGCGGCGTCCGGTCCGGCAGAGGCCGGATCGCCGGGACCGGCGGCGGCTCCGGGGACTGGCAGGGCGGCCAGCAGGTCCATGAGCAGATCCGGGGCCATGCCGTCGAAGGTGGCGGCCAGCAGGGCCAGGAGGGAGCTGCCATCGGCCATGGGCTCGCCGCCGCCGGAGAGGAGGAGGTCCGTGAGGAATTCCTCCATGCCGGGGATCTTGCCGTCGGTGAACTGGGACTGGAAATCGGCGAGGCTGGGGAACTCGCCGCCGGTGAGAAGCTCGATGGCCTCGTCCATGGAGACGCCGCCCTCCATGGTGGTCAGCAGCTTCCGGAGGCCGTCCAGGGCGGAGGTGGGGTCCAGCTTTTCGGTCTGGCCTCCGCCGGAGATCACCGCGCCCAGGTACAGGGCGGTCAGATAGCCCACGGCGGCGCTGCTCTCCGGGGACTTGCCCGCGATGGCGGCCATGATGTCCGCGCCGCTGGCGTTTTTGTCCAGGCCCAGAGCGGCCAGAATGGTCTCCGGAGAGAAGGCGGGCCGGGTGAGGCCCTGGAGGAGCCAGCCGGGGATGCCCTCCGTATTTCCCTCGGGGAGCGCGCCGGGGAGGAAGAGGGAGCTGCCGCCGGCGGCGCTTTCCGCCATACGGTCCAGCTCTCTCAACAGATGCTCCAGCTCCTTCTGGAGGGCGGCACGGTCCTCCTCGCCGCCGCCGGCGGCCTTTTCCGCCAGCTTCGCCAGACGGCCCAGGCTCTCCTGGACCTCGGAGAGGATGGCTTCGCCGGACTGGAGGGTCCGGCGGCTCTCCCGGGTGAGGGCCTCTGCCCGGAGGGCACCGGTCATCCGCTGCTGCACGGAGTCCGAGGCGGCGGTGGACGCGGGCTTCCGGGTGCTCTGGGCGGCGGAGGCGGGAGCCTGCTTCTCCGCTTTCACCGTCCCCTGCTGCCGGAAAATGGCGGCTTCCTTCCTTCTTCCTATGGCCAGTTCGTTCATTCCTGGGGCCTCCCTTCTGTCAAACCGCCGGAGCGGGTTTTGTGTTTGCTGATATTAACATATCGGCAGGGAGGGCGCGAAAGATAAGAAATTCCGGCAAGGCGGCGGGAAGAAGAAAAAAAGATTGTAATTTTGTCCAGGATGTTATATACTAAGGGAGCATACCAGATTTATTGAGGAGGTCTACCCCATGAAGAGTTCTAGTACATGGCGCTTCGTGCTGAAGATCGTTGGATTGTCGCTGGCCGCGGCGGGCTTGATCTGCCTGCTGGTCGGCTTCTGGGACAAGCTGGCGGAGGATGCCGCCGCGGTGAAGGGCAAGCTGTCCGGCAAGTGCGGCTGCTGCTCCGAGTTCGATGATTTCGACGACGACCTGCTGTGTGAGTAACGCGGGATAAACGCAAAAAGCCGCGCCTCCGGAAAA